>Ga0209084_1000107_pt1 | contig 80289 bp, 114 predicted proteins | sample C_130820_MF_Meta_FD_187309 | JGI IMG/M metagenome (GOLD analysis project Ga0209084, IMG submission 187309) | Freshwater microbial communities from Lake Croche, Canada to study carbon cycling - C_130820_MF_MetaG (SPAdes) (version 2) | ecosystem: Environmental > Aquatic > Freshwater > Lake...
CTAGTTGCATATAATACGATGAGTTTAATGTTGATCCAGTGTATGTGTATAATATTGTATATACAGAACTAGCATTTAGTGCCGCTACTTGTGGTAATTTAAATATTAACCAAGTATTATAACTATAATAAGTAAATCTATCACCATATGAACCCACTATACCATCCCCAGTATTGATTGCCCCAGTATTGATTGGATAAGATGCCATTTCACCATTCGATAAGTAATATGGTAAACTAGAAGCATTATAATCTACTCTTGTATTAGCAACAATAGTAGATTGTGTTAAAATACCACTTAAAGGAACTAAACCTAATGCTACCGAAAATGTGCCATTTATTATACTATTAGTAATACCTACTCCAAATGCTAATTTTATACCAATATGTGAAACACTATATCCACCAGAAAAAGTGCAATATGAAATATTTGATGAAAATGTTAATGCGTTATTTGGTGTAACAGCTATCTTAGCACTATTAGATTGTGTATTAGCTGGTGCTCCAGATAAGTATGCGTAATTATCAAGTGTAACATTCCATATATAATTATTGATATTTCCAGAAGATGTATTTATAAGTGTTGCCATATTACAATATATATTAAAAAAAAAGTTTCTTTTTAAAATTAATATATACTTTAAGTATCTCAAAACACAACGCTCATAAAAAGACAATAGAGAGCATTTAGAAGCGAAAATTTAGCTTCAATTTAGCTTTTAATGAGTTAGTGTTGATAGAAAAAACTAAGCGTAGAATCGCTTAAAAATAAATAGTAGAAAAATAAAAATATGAAAATACACAATTTCCAAGAGTTTATAAATGAATCACTTCCAAGAGAAAAATCTGTTGAGCAATGGGAAAAAGTAAGAAAAGCTTCTAAAGGAATTGATATCGGTGATAAAATTGCTGATATGAGTAAAAGTGCAAATATACTTTATATTCAGAATCCAATTGATACTGGTATAGAAAGCTATGAAGATTATATGAAACATGATAAGGATATTTCGTTCAAAGCTCCTTTTAATGAAAAAAATCCTCTAAAAAATCAAGAATCAACACCAAGAGAATATATTGGTGTTAAGCCAAAAAATGGTTATAAAAATGAGCCAAAACATTTACATCATAAAACCAAAAAAACGAAATCTTAAGATTTCGTTTTTTCAATTTTGGTAAATAATATAACTTTCTTTTTATTTCTAAAAGCTTCGGATATTTCTTCTTTTCGATGTGGGAAAATCCAATCATATTTTTGTTTAACTGTGTCAATTAAATAGAAAATATTACTCAAAACTTGTTCGGGATTTTCCAAACTCCATGGTTTTTCATCATTAATATATTTATTGGCATACTTAACAAGTTCATTTGTTTTTTGTAAACCATCTTTAATGCGAAAATCTTCCCAACAACTTTCAATTTCATTGTTTTCAAACCTATCAACAAAATCTTTATATTCTTCGGTAGGTTCAATTAAAGAACCATTTAATTTTGTATCAATGAGGTGTAGTACTCTACTAATAAGGTTGCCCCAATCATTACAAATTTCGGAATTAAATTGAGAAATTAATTTATCCTCATCCCAAGCTGAATTATCGTATGTATTTAAACCTGCTAATGCATAGTATCTAACAGCGTCTAATCCCCACTTTTCCAATTGCTCAATTGGGTCAATTACATTACCTTCTGATTTAGACATCTTTTTACCGTTTTTATCAAGAATAGTGCCATGTATAAGCATTTTTTTACTATTGTTATAATTCATAGATAAAAGGAAAGATTGATAAATATGTGCTTGAAATCTATTATTATCAATACCATATAATTGTATTGTATTACAATTATTCCATCCAACCCAATTATCAGCAGAGATACTATAATTCATGAGTGCCTCATACCAACAATATATAACTTGATTTTTATCATTAGGTACATCTATACCAAATGTTAAATCTGTTTTTAGCCTTGAAACAGATATTTCCTCATATTCATTTATAAAATTTATTAATTCTTTATAATGTATCTGTGGTATTAATGGGTTAGTATCTAACCATTTCAATAAATTATTTTTATATTTTGCTAAATTAAAAAAATAATTTTTTTCATTAATTTCCGAAATAATACCATTAGGATGATCTTTGCATTTACCATCAATCAAATCTTTATCTAATTTGAAACTCTCACATCCTACACAATATTTTCCTGTATATTCCTTTTCGGAAATATCACAATTTTTTATATGCGATTTCCATATTTCTTTAATTTTTAAAGCATGTTCTTCGGAAGAAGTTTGATAAAAATTATCATAGTCTATGTTTAATTTCTTACATGATTCTATCCATATTTTAGTTATATTCTCAATATATTCTTCAACTGGAATATTTAGTTCTTTAGATTTTGCTAATATTTTAGAACCATTTTGGTCTAATCCAATATTTAGAAATGTATTTTTACCAATAGATTTAAAAAATCTATTGATAGAATCAGCCAATATAAATTCAAATGCCGCACCAACGTGCATATTACCATTGCAATAAGGCAATGTTGTAGTTATAAATAAATTATCTTTCATAATTACAAAGATAAGAAAAAATAATGAAACTATTTCAAACGTGGGTATATTAATTTAATATATATATTATGAAAAGAAAATATAATTATACACAATTTGAAACTGATTTCATCATTAGAAATTATCCGCTATATGGATCTAAATTTATTTTTGAAAATCTCGAAAATTTAACTAAAAAATCCTTAAGTTCATTTATTTATTTAAATAAATTGAAAATAAAATATGAAAAAATTAATATTGACTTCGAAAACAAATATTTGTGTTATATGTTAGGATTATTATGGGCAGATGGAACAGTTAGTCTAAGCGATAGAAATAGATTTTGTATTAAAATTTTGGAAGATGATATAATAAATATTAAAGATATTTTATATAAAGTATGTGATTGGAAATATCAATTGAATTTAAGTAAAAATACAAAATGGAAAAATTGTGTTAGGTTAAGTTATACGGATAAAAATTTTAAAGATTTTTTATTAGAAAATGATTATTTAGAAAAATCAAAGGTATCTCCTTTTAAGATTTTATCTAAAATACCTGATAATAATAAAAAATATTTTTATAGAGGAATAATTGATGGAGATGGATGTTTTTTTATTAAAAAATATAAAACAAATATTAGTAGGCTATTAACAATAACTTCTTCATATGAGCAAAATTGGGAATATATGGTTGAATTATGCGATAAAATTGGATGTAAATATTACATCAAAAGAGTTATAAATAATAAAGAAAAAAATCATACTTCTTCAGTTTTTTTTATTTCCTCTTCATATATAATAAAATTTGGTTCATATTTATATGAAGATTTATTTGGATTGGAAAGAAAGTATGAAAAATATTTAGAAATAAAAAATTCTTATATTAATAAAAAATATATTAAACTTTAACAAATAATTCTACTATAATAATTAATCAAGCAAAGAAAACAACTTGATAATAAAAAAAATAACGGCAAAAATGGCATCACAAGCACACGAATTGGATTCATTATTTAATGCAGGCGGCATTAACAACAAAGTAGATTTCCTTAATGAGAGATCAGAAAAGAACAGCGATGGTATCTATCGCATTGACTTAGAAAAAGTTAAAGATAAGAAGAAAGGTTGGAAATCTGTAATCAGACTTTTACCTAATCTTACAAAAGAAGGTACAGTTGGACAGTCAGCAATCGAAAAGATTACACACTATGTTGACATGAAGAACAACAAAGAATTATCAGGTTGGTTTGATAGTGCAAAGAATTTTCCAGGCGAAAAATGTGCATTAACAGATTTATACTATACAATGATAAATTCTAAAAATGCAATACTTATTGAAAAGGCAAAATGCTTAAAGTATTCTAAGAAATATTACTCTTACTGTTTAGTAATTGAGGACGAGCAACAACCAGAATTAGTTGGTAAAATAATGGTTTTACAATATGGTAAGCAAATTAGTGAAAAAATCAAAGCAGAGCTAAACGGCGACATTAGCGGCGAATCTTGTAATGTATTTGATTTAAATACAGGTAAAGATTTAACTTTGATAGTTAAAGAAGTAGGTGGACCAAATGGAGAAATATTCCCTGAATATAATTCATCAGCGTTTAGACCAAATCCTTCTTCATTACCAATATTCAACGCTGAAACTGGTAAGTTCAAAAATGTTCCTTTAGTTGATGGAAACATCGATCCTAAGTTTAGAACAGCAGTAAAAGAGTTCTTAATGAACAGAGAACATGAATTAGAAAACTTCGCTCCAAAGAGATTAAACGAAGAACAACAATCTAAGATTAGTGAAATCTCAAATTACCTTACAGGTAAAGCATCAGCTTCTTTCGCTAAAGCTCAAACAGTAGCAGCAAATGATTTTGATTTTGAAGAACCAGCTACACCAGCTACTGCTGCAAAGGTGGAAACATCAGATTCTGACGATTTCTTCGCCGATTTTAAGTAAATCAAGCATCTCGGTTAATTTGACACCTATAAGTAATTATAGGTGTTTTTTTTGTATATTCTAAAATAGTTATCAACAAATCGGCTATTTTGTTATATATAAGTTAAATTCTAATAATATACAATGAATTTAATAGGCAAAAAATTTCAAAATAAATCTGGTAAAGTATGTACCATTAAGGACATAAATGAGAATATAACCGTATTTGACGACAATACGAGAGTTGAAACTAGATATTTATTAGATAAAAAATACTTTGTTGAAATACCACAACAGACAAATCAAAATTCATATACACAAGTGGATAAACTCGATCCTAATTTTTTAAATACCCAAAGAAATCCAATTTTAGAACAAATTAGATCATTATCTAATGATATGATTGAAAAATTACCACCTGATAATTCAACACCACGTAATAATTATTACCCAAATGATAATACGTTTGCTGTTTTACCAGAAGATCCAGAAATGGAAAAAGCTGAATTAGCGAGAAAATATGGAATTAATAGCAATGCGACAGCTAATAATGCAATTGAGCAGGCAAATGCTCAAATGAATAGGCTTTTAAATGATCCAAAATATGGTAAAATGATTGCAGAAGAAACAGGTTATCAACCTCAGCAAGCTCAGGTGGCCCAGCAACAGCCAGTAGTTCAACCATTTGTTCCTCAACAACCAGTAGTTCAACAGCAGAATTATGATTATCAGCAACAAACTAGACAAGTTGACCCTGTTGTTGAGACTCGTTATCCACAACAAAATAATTATGTTGACCCAATTATATCTATGTTTCAAAAGGCAAAAAGAACTAATTCTTTTAAAATTACATTTGAAATAGATAAGAAAATACCTCGTTTGGATTTTATCGAAATGATGGAGGATTCCTATGAAACCTCAATAATTGAATATTTGGCACAAGAATTTACGGAACAAATTTTAGCTAATCCGTTATCTTTAAAAGATAAAATAGCCGATAAATTGAGGATGATGTTAGAAGCTAAAACTGGTAAAAAAAGAGTTGAAATAGAGGAAGAAATTCAAGATATAATACCCGAAAAGAAGAAACCAAAAAAAGCTAAAGAAGAAGATGTGAAAGTTGAAGAAATTCTTGAGGAGATATTACCAAAAAATAATGAAGAAGAAAATGATAGATAAACAATATATAGATAGTGCTAGAAATATAAGAAATGAATTCTTAAATTTAAGTTCAAAGCTAGATAATTACCAAAAAGATTTATATAATTTATCAGAATATTTACAGAATGTAGTAAAAGAACTTGAAGATTTATCAAATAATGAGCTTAATAAGATAAGCAGTAAGCAAGATGTTGTAAGTGTAACAAATAAAGTTATCAAAAAGATGGAAGATATAGAAAATGAGGAACAAAAATTAATAAGACTCGTTAAACCTATAAATGATAGAATTGATAAATTAAGAGAAGAAGAAAATATTTTATATAAAACTTTAAAAGAGAAATACTCATCATTAACAGATGAGGAAATTAAAAATGATATATATTCACAGTTATAAAAATAAACCGCATATGCGGTTTATTTTTTTATATATAATGATATGAGAGTTTCTAAATATGTCAATCTTGATGCAAATATATTAATGGAGTATATTTATGACGATGCTAATTTAATTAGTGAGCCATATGAAATATTAATTAACACAAAAGATGTTAAAAATTCATTTCTATCAACTACTTCCGGTTCTTTAAACACAATAGATAATCAGTTGTTTCTTATAGATTCAATCAGTAGAAAATATGGTATTGTAAATACTTCTAATTATTCTTTTTTACAAGTTAATAATTATTCAAGTGGATTTCCATTGAAATATGATACTGTTGTTATACATTTACCTATTAATTATACATTTGGTAATAACATTGGATTTTATTTACGAGTTTATGCGTATGATAAAAATAATACAGTGACTTATGATTTATGTAATTACTTTTATGACATAACAGATATTGCAACTAAAGGTGATATTAACTACACTAATCCACCATTTTTATATAATGAAACTCTATGGGGTAAGGAATTATCAATATTAATTCCTTCTTTAAATGCCATATCTAGTCAAGTAAATTCTAATATAACTATACCAAATAGTTTGAACTTTAATTTAACAAATGGTGTTGGTTTAAATCAACAATCACCTATTTTCTTTGAATTTAGTTTTATTAATATATCTCAAACAATTAATAATATAAAAACTTATTTACTGGGTAGTAAGTTCTTAACAAATGTGCCTCAAATACCAGAGTTTAAACAATTAGGTGTTGTTATTGAGCCAGCTACAGATGGAGATTATTTTGAGATATATGGTATTTATGATGGTACTATTGCTGAATTTAATACTTTTATCAATAATTCTGTTTATATCGGAAATCGTTATTATGTTACATATACGATAACAATGTATGAGCAAAATATAAGAGGAAATTCATTAACTCTTACGGTTACAAATAATTTTAATATACCTATTGAATATAGACCTATTATAAAATACTCAAGCACAACAGCAGTAATAGATGTTGAAATGAATTTAATTGATGCGGTTGATGGTTCGTCAATTGTTAGAAAAGCTTCATATGGTATGTTACAAGATCAAGTTTCTAAATTTAGTAGGTATCTTTCTAAGATTAATTTATTATCGGCTTCTAAGCCAGTAATTTATAATTCAAAATCTGGTAATGGTAATAGTAATTATCAAGTTGCTCCTGTTAATAACATAACAACTGTTAGTGTGCCATTTTCAGTTTTAATTGATTCAGCAAAAGTTGTGGCTAAATCAGATAATGTTGTGGCTGGTAGTGATTTGTATTATGGAGAAGGAAAATTAATGATACTAATAAAACCTTTCGATACTATTATAAAGATAACGTTATATCAAGACGTTTCATCCCAAAACGGAACAGCCGTTTCAACACCATTTGATTTAACGTCATTTGGTCAAATACAATTGACATTTAAAAATACACAGACGCAATATAATTTTCCATTATATTTGAGCAATGGTGATATTAACTTATCAAAAGGAACTGTTGTATTTATGGTGCCGTCCAGCTCAATAACTAATTTAAGAACAATGTTACAATCTGGGTCAAGTGTATTTTATATAACTAGCACACAACAAAACATGACAACTGTTCTTTATTCAGGCTTATTTGATATGTATGATTCTTCCACTAACATTAGTAATTTAATTAATGCAGCTGTTGCTCAAATTGCCGCATCGGCTGGTTCTTCTATTCAAATAGAAACTACAGCTACTACTACTACTACTACAACTACTGATACATTGCTTCAGAGTTTGATAGATGAGGTGGCAACTTTAACTGCTAATCAAGCAAGTGGAGGCATCAAACCCAAACCACCTGGAGGTATCAAGCTAGTTGGACCATACCGTATAGATAAAACACTTACTAATTCTAATCAAAATATATTTAGAACTAATTTACAAGCAGGTTTATCAGATGTAACTAATCCAATAGTTATAGACACTTTTGGTACCACAAGTGGAGATGATAGCGGACAAGGATGGCCTTTCTGGAAAGCAACACCATCTGGTGGTGTATGGAGCAGCAGCAACCCAACCCGTGTATCAATAGAGCCTGGCACAAATGGTCAAGCATTATTGCAGTTACATTATCCAGGTGAAGTTGATATAACTTATACATACAATGGACAATCAGTAACAAAACAATTTACGGTGACACATGCCATTGTTTCCACCTGGGAACAACATTAAATAAAATATGCGTTTATCAACACAAAAATGATTTTCCATATTTAATATATAATTAATGAAAGTACTAAATAAAGATGAATTTATAAAAATATGTTGTATTAAGCACAATTATTATGATTATTCGTTAACAAAAAGAAATTAATAAGAATATCCTATTTGGATAAATCCAAAATTGAAGATATATTAAAAAATAATATTATTTTATCAGACTATCCACTTTAAGCAGTTCATTTATATTTCAATTTCCATCAGATTTTTTACCGCCAGAGGTATTAAATGATTATATGGGATTTTTAGAAAAGTACCAAATGCCTTACGAGAATATAATAGATTATTTAAACTCTACTATAAAATCAGTTAGTTTTCCTGGATTATCTATTACTTTACCAGAGCAAAAAATATTAAGAGGTAAAAGAATAGCTTATAAACCAGCTACACCAGATCAAGACATAGTTGCGTCACATGAAATAACCGTCACATTTAGAGATGTAGACGGTCATGCTAATTATATGTTAATGTATGATATTTTCCAAAAGCATTATTTAGATACTGATCATTTATTTATCAATCCACTTACTATAACTACGTTAGATATGTGGCGTAATTCTGTATACCAAATAAGATTTTATCAATTAGTCGCAATGAACTTATCAGAGTGTTTATTTGATTATTCAGTTCAGAAAATAAATGCAGCTGAATTTACCGTAACATTTAATTTTAACTTTATCGAATTAGATTTCTTATTAAATAAAACTAAAATTATAGATGTTGGAAATCCAGCTGTATTAGGAAATAGTTTACCAATTATATTAAATAATACTAAATTATAAATCGTTGAAAAAATCCTCAACTATTTCAATTTCTTGTTCAGTTAATTCAAAATAATCATATAAATCATTATCACTTATCTTAATTAGAGGCAAATGTGGTATTTTAAATAAACCGGTATTAAATCCACCGGTTTTTTCTTTTACCATATAAAATTGGAATAATTTTAAAGAATAATTATTTATTATAGTATTACCTTCTTCTTCATTATCGACTAGTATACCAACCATTTGTTTACCAATCAAATCTCTTGACATGAACATATACTTATTACCAACATACCCACCACTATAGTTAAATAATACTTTTAATTTACCATATGTATTTAATTCGTCTTTGGCATATAAAAGTCTACTAGCTGAATGATGCACTTTATATTTAAATATATCGTCTTTTGTTTCTGATACTAAACCTTTAGCAATTAATTTTGCTGGTGTAGTTTGATTAGTATTATAATAAAAATCATAAACAAAATCAATTTTATTTAATTTACCTTTTGTTTCAACTTTTTCAAGTATCGACAGAATACTATTGTTCCCATCATCAATTGGTAATCTACTACTTAGTTTTGTATTATCTATACTTAGTTTTTTATTATCTGATAATATGATTTTACTTTCTGGTTTATTATCTGTATAAAAAGTGGTAAAGATTACTACTTTTTCAGCTACATCAAATACAGTTTGAAATCTTAAATCAAATGTATTATTCTTATCAGCTAATGATCTCCTTAATTTTGAGGTTTGAACACTATTAGACCTCATTAAAGAGATAGGTACAATAAAATTGACGTTATCAGAAATTTTCACACACTTGTTGGAAAATTTAATCCACAATTTATTTGCTTTATTAGCGTTAGATTGGAAAGGTGGATTTCCTATAATTCTTATATCTTTTTGTAGATTCCAAGTTGTTATATTAACAAAGTCAAATTCAGCCTCAATAAAAGAACCTCTAAATATATTTATATCAAATTCACAATTTGGATCAATAAAAAACATATAAGCAAACATATTTATAGGTTGTATCTCACAGGCATAAATCATATTTTCAACAATGTGTTTATATCGCACATTTTCATCTTCAAATCCTTCTACATCGGCTAATCCTAATAGGATTCTTTGAATAAGACGAATCGGAAAATTGCCTATACCATTTGCTGGGTCGAACCATTTAAGAGAAGGATTTTTAAAATCCTTCTCTGGGTATTTATCTAACATTTTATCTACAACCCAAATAGGGGTAAATACTTCAGCATATTGTGTTTTTGCTGTTTCACTAATACTAAGATATGGTATAGCTAATATGTTAATTACTTTTTCAAGATAATCATACCATGATAATTCGCCTTTGGTTTTACTACTCACTAATTCAATTATTTTCATTGCTTGACCTCTATCATTGCCCAGATGAGCGAATGCGATTTTAATGTCATTTAATTTTATACTTGAATTATTATAAGAAGTTTTTAAATTATCAAAAATTCTAAACTTGGAAAACTTTCTATTATCAAAGTGTGAGAAATAAAGTTCATTATAAATTTTTACTTTTTCTTCGGTTAATAACATTATTCGATGATTTTAATACAATAATCTAAATATTCTTCTGCACTCATAGAGCTTAACCAATCTTCCCTTTCGGCAGTTTCTATTGCTTGTGTATAATCAATAGTAAAATGATTATCCATACATTCAATTTCTGATTGAATTTCCTCATTAGCTAAAACTATTGCTTCGGCAATAATTTTATCCAATTTATCTCTATCAAATATAACATTAAATTCTTCTTCTGGAGAATTATCGGTTAATTCTGGTGTAGCATCAACTCTTTCTTCATCATTTATCATTGCGATATCCCATTTTTCTCTAGGAATACCATTACTCAATAGATACTTAACTAAGTCTTTGATTCTATTCATAAAACTAGTGTCATCATCATCAACTACAACATAAATTACATTATAATATTTAAGCCAACCTTCTGGACTATCTAATGATATTAATCCCTTTTCAAAATTTATAGTATCTTGATGTAATGCCCTATCACTTCTACCAATAGCTTGTTGTGCGGTTTTGTAATCCATTCCTCTATCTATCAAACCAGCATGTAAATTAGGTAGATTTACACCTTCTTTAGCAACTGAGTGTTGATTAAGTATATTATTACCACTTTTTCTTATTGATTCTATGATATTTTCTCTTTCATTTGAATGTGTATCCGCTGACATAAAATGCATATTTACATCACCTAATATTTCAATTAGTGTTTCATCTTCTGATATAAATCTACAACCAGCAACATGATTACCAAATGTAATTAAATTTGGCTCAGTGTAATATTGCTTTAAATCATTATAAGCAATAGCAATAGCTGCCGCTTCAGTCTGTGCTTTATTTATATCAATACCTTTTCTTTCTGCTGTCCTTCTATCATCAGCGGATACTAATGTATTTTTAACACGTATTATTTTGAATTTTAATTGTGGACAAACATAACCTCTTTCATATAGATCATTACGGGTTATTTTAGCCAATAATGGTCCAAATTGTGCTTCGTCAAAAGAATTAACTACTTCTCCTATTTTATTAGAGGCGCTATAAAAAATAACACCACTATTTCGCTTGTTATAGTTTACTAAAAACTCGGCTCTCTTAAGATGATCTATTCTTTCACCAGATGTTGGGATAAGATTATGAAACTCATCAATTATTTCAAATACTTGATCTTTCTTAACACCCTTTTCAAAAAGGTTATCTATAATACCGGTATATTTGTTATTATAAGATTTCATAGTTGTCATTATAACTATTTTTCTACCTTTAGCTAATAAAGAAAGTACTTTTCCTTCTACTTCTTCAGCACTTAAACATTGATGTACATCACTTATGGTGTTATTAAACCTAACTGTTTCCCCTGACATTATTACTACACAAGATATATTAGTATCATAAACCTGATTGTATTCATCTTCCCAGCCAAATAATTTGTTAATATAATAATCGTCAAATGTTTGATAAATTAGTGATTTCCATGGTATAACAACTGTTACTATATCTCTATTATGTTTAAAAACATCAATTATATTATAATAAATACAAAGTGATTTACCACTTGCTGTGGCAGCTTCAACTCTACCTTTATCATAAGTTCCATTTATAACAGCTATGGTGCCTGCAAATCCTCTTTCTTTATTTCCATACATAGCCCATTCTTGTACATCTCTTGGATTATATGGGTCTTTGAAATAATTTTTAGCAGATTTTTCTATACATTTTCTAAAATCATTCCAAAAGTTTGGATCGTGTATAATTAAATTTTCTTGTGTTTTTCTATCTATGATGCGGAAATTATTCCTCGCATTTTTATATTTAAAATGGAATAAATCTTCTCTATCATCAAAGTTTATAAATAAAATGTTATTAGTTGCAATAACACCAAATGACATTGCTGCTTCTCCAGCGGTAGAAAGTGAACCTAGTTCAAATTGATATAAAGGATTAGACCTCCATTTAGATTGTATTAATCCAAATTTATTATTTAAATCTGTGTAAGAAAAGTCAAAACCTGGATTGTATGGATTATCACTAGTGTCTTTTATATTTGTGACACCAAGATTTGGATATCCGTTATAACGTATGAAGAAATATTGATTAAATATTTCAAATGCCATACCTGTTTTATGAAAATACTGATTTTGTTCAACTTCTGTTTTTCTTGAGCCACCATATTTTTCAATAGCGGTGTTCATTTGGCTGTACGAATTAACGTTAGCAAATAGGTTATCTTTGTAGATTTGATAGATACCTAGGTGGGTAATTTTTGTTGTTTTTGTTTGAATCATTTTCAAAATTTGATAAACTTTTTTATTTATTCAAATATACAACAAATAACTGAAAAAGCAAAAATTCTGTTAAAATTTTTGCTTTTTTTGTTAAAAAAATTTGACTTCTTTAATAATTCCACTCTCTATATAAAGATTGTAGCGAGTAGTATGTAAATCCATTGTTAACATATAATCTATACCATTTTCATGTACTACTCGCCACTCACAATTTCTTAAAATTTCTGTGGCTTCTTCTAAATTTTTTCCAATTAATAATTCTTCTTTCTTACTCATAATGATTATATATTTCAAATCCACCTGTTTGTAAATATTTATCCTTTTTAAATAATTCAATATCGGATGTAACCATATCTTTAATTAAATCTTCAATTTGACATTTTGGACTCCATCCTAATTCAGTTTTAGCTTTTGTATAATCACCTAATAATAGGTCAACTTCATTTGGTCTAAAATATTGTGAATCTATTTCTACTAAAATATCACCAGTTTCTCTATTATAACCTTTTTCATCTACACCAAATCCATCCCAAAATATATCAATACCTATTTCTTTAAATGATAATTCTATAAACTTACGAACTGACATTTTCCTATTAGTTGCTAATATATAATCGTCTGGCTTATCTTGTTGTAACATAAGCCACATTCCTTCGCAATTTCCAGAAGAAAATATTCCTAGCCCATCTTTTTTTGTTACAATTGTTCCATTATTTTTAGTTTTTAAACACCAAATGTTTTCTTCAACATTTTCCTCCACATCACAACTTATGACATAATTATATGTACTTTTTTTAGCATGTGAATGTATTATTAGATCATATACACCACTTTTTCTTTTATGTATTATTGATTTATAACCAATCATTGCGCAAACATCTTGTAATTTATCAACTACATCATATCTAATTGATGTGTATGTCATATTGGCCCAACAACCATCCCCATCCATCATAGTTTTATATAAAAGTTCTAATTGTGGTTTAGAAAAACTATAGACAATATTTGGCAAATGATGAATATCCATCCGATCAAAATAGGATAATATCAAATCTCTAGATTCTGCACTAAAAACAAAATTAGAAACACCATCTTCTCTTGAATTTTCTGTATATTTAAGATTCAAATTATCAATGCATTTTTTTAAATCTATATAAAATTTTTTGTTGGATTGACTAACACTTAATTGAGTTCCACCACCAATTTTTTTTGATATAGATAAGCATCCTTCTGATATTAAAAATCCTATTAAAATTATCATATCATTGGATATATCAAAATCATTATAATTATTAAGTGATTGCACACCAATAAGCCTATAATCATATTTTGATCTTATTTGTAAATCATTTATAGTTTCATAAAATTTTTCGGCAGTTATTTCTTTGTTCTTTGACCAATTTTTGCTTTTACCACTTTTATATTGATAAAATAATCTATGATTTGGAGAACATCTAAAAGAAACTCCATTTCCATGAAAATTATACATTTTACCTTTATGTTCTATATCATAAATTTCTTCTATATTATCATATTCCCATTTATTTATTAATGTATTATAATTTATAATAACATCAGAAATATTAATTTCATGTCTATATTTAAATCCTTTGTTAGTTAAAATTTTGGTATCTAAATCTATACAATAATCTTTAGCATGACCCCAATCTCTTTCTGAGTCAATATTTCCTATAAATAGTTTTTCTTGTAAACCATGATGTATTTGTGCAACAGCTCTTGTGATTTTTCTTGTAACAAATGTTTCACCTCTTACTGGACTTTCATGATTAAATAAGATTCCAGAGCAAGCAAATATACCATATGATTCACGATAATTTTTTACTATCCAATGAGCATACAATTTTGCTGTACCATAAGGTGATACTGGATAAAAAGGTGTTTTTTCTGTTTGTGGTATTTCTTGAACTCTACCAAACATTTCGGAAGTAGAAGCTTGATAAAATCTAGTTTTCTTTTCTAAACCTAATATTCTAATTGCTTCTAATAATCTTAATGTGCCTAGACCATCAGCATTAGCTGTGTATTCTGGTGTTTCAAACGAAACTTTGACATGTGATTGTGCAGCTAAGTTATAGATTTCATCTGGTTGAATTTGTTGAATCAATCTAATTAGACCGGAAGAATCTGTCATATCTCCATAATGTAAAATTAATTTCTTATTTTCATCATGTGGATCTTGATAAAGATGATCAATTCTTGAGGTATTAAAAGAAGAAGAGCGTCTTTTTAAACCATGTACAACATAACCCTTAGATATAAGTAGTTCTGCTAAATAAGAGCCATCCTGTCCCGTTATTCCCGTGATCAGTGCGGTTTTACTTTCTTTCTTTAAATTTAAATTCAAATTCATATTCTTTTTGTATTTTTATATAACTAAAATATTTAATAATAGCAAATTATTTTTCTATTATTTATATAATTAATGTGATAAATGTTTATTAACAGAAGCATCAATTAATAAAATATTATCATTTATAAATAAATTATCTGCAAATTGCATATTATATTCATATCTTAATAACTCATTAGGATAATTTTCCTTAGTTATATTCATATATTCTAAGAAATACTTTTCATATGCAATTACATTTGATGGCACTATCAAACAATTTTTTGTGTGAGGACCAAAATTGATAATTGTATTTATTTTAAATTTCAAATTAGGATATTTTTTTAATATTATATCTAATAATTCATATGGGATAGAATTATACCTCCATAATATAAAATTTATATAATCAGAATTTTTCAAATAATTTCTGAAATTTTCTATTCGTTTATTATATCTTATAATAAAATTCTCAAAATTATTTACAACAAAATGGTCTATTCCACCAACCCACCTTTCAGATAAATATAAACTCCCATGTCCTGGAGCCTCATGATTAAATGCAAAATTGTAATATGTGTTGTAAATCCAATATTCCTCATCATTTTGATTTGGTATATGCACTGACATTTTTGGTCCTTTTCTTAATTCTAAATAATTAGGATCACAAAAATATTTAAAATCATCTTCTATACATTTACACATTCCTATATAATTAGAATTCATCATATCGAATGGACATGTTTTGTATCCCTCTTCTTTTGTTTTTCTTAAACCTAATTTTACACCATCAATAGCACCTGAACAATTCCACCCTAAACTTATTCCTTCCATATTTAATTTAATTTTTTTCGAAATATTCTTTCCAATAATTATAAGTTCTGTAATCATCAGGAGTTCCCCAACAAATATAATTATTTACTTCAAATACTTTAACTTTTAATCCTGCTTTTATATTTTGATTTAAAACATCATCTACATAAAATTCATTATTACTTCTTATATTCTCTTCGTAATTTTTATTTAATCCATCAAGAAAATATTTCGCTTTTCTAAAAAACATTGTGCCTATTATAGCGTGTGTTTTAAGAGGATCTTTATATATAAATTTTTTACAAGAAACATGCTTTATTAAATTATTTTCATCAACATCTAACCAAGCATACATGTCAGGATTAATTTTGCTTGTTTGATTATTTCTAAATGACCAAACTATTATATCTATTGTTTCATCATTTACAAGTTTCATATATTCTTCTGAATCATAGTAAACGCCATTATCACAAGCCGAAATTAATATAGGTTTCTCCAAATCAATATTAAATTTATTTATACCTAATTCACAAGTACAAGCCTGTCCTTGTGTCGTTTTATCTATACTTAAAATTTCTGTATTCTTATAATATTCTTTTAAAACTTTATCAACACCATAGTTATCAACATGTTCCTTCAAACAAATAAATACTTTATTGGTAGTTTCTGGTAAACAATCAACCGCCCGTATTATCATCGGTTTACCATCTACATCAATAAGTGGTTTTGGTAATTCATATCCTTGCTCTGAAAAACGACTGCCTTTTCCAGCCATAGGAAGAATTAAAGTGACATCATCATTATGTTTAATTTTTGGTTGTTTTATTTTCAAATTATTAAAATAATTAGACCAGCCCTTGTATATTTCCAAATCATAAGGTGTTCCCCATTGTAACATTTTCTCAATTTCGAAAATTTTAACTTTTAAATTATCTTTAACTAGTAAATTATAAACTAAACTAACGTAGTATTCACCTTTTAAATTCAAATTAAGCTCTATTAATTTTTCGAAATATTTTATTAACATAGAACCATTTTTAAAATAATACGTGCCATTAGAAGCATATTCATTCATTTTATTGTTAGTAAAGGATTCTTTTTCTTTTATCTCCAATAAAACACCGTCTTTTTCTTTACAAAAAGCATAATTATCCGAACCCAACATATGTGGATGAAATCCTGTATAACAAGGTATGCCACCATCAAAATTTCCTTCTCTTATAACATTTAAAAATTTATCAAAATTCCAAACTGAACTATAATCACAATAACTAACAATAGTTTCTTTATCTTTGTTTATTAAAGATTTTATTTGTAAAATTGCGTCTACTGGACCTTTTCTGTTTTTGTTAGAAACCCAATATATTTTACAATTTGGCTTTAATTTCTTTAATATAATATCTATGCCAACATGCGTTTCGTTACATATAAATGTAATATCATCGACACCAGGAAATAAATTAATAACATGTTCAATAATTGGGTTCTCATCAACTATAATAAGAGGCTTAGGTTCGAGATATCCTTCATCTACAAACCTTTTGCCTATTCCAGACATAGGTATTATTAATTGTATATTTTTCATTTATATAATCCTTTTTGTTTTAAGTTAAATTCCGCAAAAGTTATATAGTCTGTACATACACCATAAACAATTTGTTTATTATAGCTAATAATATCTATTTCGCTAAGAAGTGGTATAATACATCTATTATTTAATTTCAAATTTAAATCATGTACCCACAAATAATTATTACTAGTAAATATATATGGATCCGAAGTATGGCAAAATAATTTGATATTTTCTAATTTAGATAATTTAATTGCCGATTCTAAATTTTTACAATGTATCCATAATTTTTCTTTTCTCATATTCAACCAAGTTAAAGTAACTTCATAATCTGGTGAATCATGACCCAGATACAATTTATCATCTATAAAACTCACATCAATTTCGACTTCATATCCAGCTGATATAGCTGCATCTATATAAGACGGTGAATTTTCTCTATTTGGAACTGGTCCAATTATATTTCCTCTATGTGATATTAATTTCATATTTCTTCTATTCTAAGTGTTTTATCGTCTATAAAGAGATCATAGAATGGTTTTTTGGTATTTAATTCATGAAATTTAGCACCCCATTCTTTAAGTTGGGAATAAGTTAAATTATACCAATCTATTTGTGTTCTGCTGCCTCTAGCAGTCCAATATACAATTGTATTTCCCTCATCATATAATTTATTGATTTTTTCAATATTTTTTTTAATAGGTTTGGCATTAAAATAATTTCTTGGTTCTGGAGTTTCGCATATAGTTTCGTCTATATCAACATATATTACCTTCATAGTAAATTTTTTCTATATTTTTCTTTTTTATCGGATATTAAATCATTTATTTCAACATTTGATAAAAATCTTATATTTCCCATTAACATGGCTCCAATAAAAATTTCGGCTGACTTTTCGCAGATTTCAGAAATAATAATACATTCTTCTATAGAAGAACCACATGCTATTATTCCGTGATTTTCTAGTAAAAAAAGCTTAGGAAAGTATTTTTCTTTTTTGAAAAAATCAAAAAAAGATTTTTTGATTTTTTTTGTTAACTCATCCCCAGGTTTGGCATACGGCACATAACATGATTTTTTACCATTGAAAATTACTTGATCAGGAAATAATCTATTATTAGAAAATAATTTGCCATAATTAGAACATAAAATTTTAAGAACACTAGTAGGATGTGTATGTGCTATGTAATTTACAGCATCATCTTCCATTAGAAAGATGTGGAAACCTAATTCCATACTACCTTTCTTATCTATATTTGAAATTTGTTCTCCATTATTATTAAATAATACTAAATCCTCTTTTGTAAGAGAGGATAATTTTGCACCTGAAGCTTTAATTAAAATATTTTTTCCAACTTTACCTGATAGGTTGCCTTCCATACCAACACAATATTTTGATATTGTGTTGGATAATTTTATTAAATCTGTTTCACATTTACTTAACATAGTAATTATATTATACTAAATTTATAAGTTTAGTATAATATAAAGAATATAATCATAGAAATTTCCATTATTTAATTTTTCATCTAATAATTTATTTTGATATTTATCAAAAATAATTTCATTAAAATTGCCTTTCGTATTTAAATTAAAATTTATACCAACATTAATAAATTCATTTAATATTGTTTTTATTTTAAATTTTTTATTTATTAATATTTTTAATTTTATATCAAATTTTTGATCAATATTATTAATATCAAATTTAACATCAGTAAAAAAATTTATTATAATATCTGAATTCTCTCTTTGTGGTAAAATATATTTTATATAATCTTCTTTTCTATTTTCTATTTGTTCTAAAATTTTATCTATCGAATAACCTCTTTTAGCAATATCTCTTTTTATTTTCCATGTATATTTTAATGTCAAATCTGTATCAATAAATATTTTTAAATTATAAATATTATCGTCATTAGTATCATTATATAGTGAATGTAATCCACATATTATAATATTATCTGAGCTATCAATTTTCTCCGGCTCAGTAAATTTTCCAGATGAATGATCATAATCAACTTGATAAATTGTTTTTCCTATTTTCAAATCAAATATATCTTCATTCATTTTGGCTAGATAATTAGCTTCTGGATTTAAATGGGTATATTTATTCCAATTATCATCTTTTCTTTCCCATTTATGATATCTGTCACATTCTAACATAAATGAATTAGAAAAATAATTTTTAAGTATATTACCTAGCGTAGTTTTTCCACTACCGGAATCACCAGCTATTGCAAAAACATTACACTGTGATAATAATACATTATACTCAATTGGTAATAATTTATATTGTATATTAAATTCAAATAAATAATTATATAATAACGTTTCTGAAACATAAGTTTTATACTTATTTATTAAGGTTGACATATTTTCGTATATCTTAAAATATTGATTCATAATATTAGAATTACCATAAGCAAAAATATCACATAGATATTTATCATTTTTATTTACTAGCTTAGATTTATCAATTTTAGAATCAAATGGTATATAAACTAAATTTTTACTTATATCTTCTCTAAATATTTCTTGTGAAAATATATTTAAATCTGGACGATATTTTATGACCAAATCATATTCTCCATTTATTTTTTCATTTTCTATTTTAATTTCATTTAATTTAAAATATTTTGACCAAGAATTAAGTGTATTGTTATAATTTTTATCATCTGATAGAAATATATTTTCCTCGTATAATAAACATACTGGATTTAATATCTCAGCTATACACTCGATATCTATGTTTTTATTTAGATATTTATCCTCTTTATCACTATTTTTAGTAATATGTATATAAATATCAATATTTTCAAAATTATCTATAATTTTGGATTTAAGATTAGGTATATTTTCATTTATAGTTCTTAAATAACCGGATATTAATAATGCTACTTTCATATTTTTATATATTCGTTTTTCTCATTTATAAATAAAAATTTTTAAGCTCCTCATTAAATAATTCTTCATTCCTTAAATTATCATAAATACTGTCATTTATCAATATTTTTGATAATTTTTTATTATCAAATTTTATACCTTTGCTAGCAATGATAAATTCAGATGATGGCACATCAATTTGTATTGATTTACATTCTTCATAGTTAAAACTATTTACTCTACCAACTTGTACAAAAAGTGGATTCCATTCATGTGAAGAATTACACCAATGTACACTCTGTACAAAAAAATCTATAAATAAGTTATTTTTAATTTCCGATAAAAATCGACTAGCTGAATAATGCCAATACCATGCTTTTTTTTCTAATAATAAATAATAATATTTTTCTGGAATTAATGTAATCATATGATTAACTGGAACATAAAAATTACATTGTTCCATATTCATATCTTCACAAATTTTATTAAAACTAGGATTAGAATCTACAAAGGCATATATTATTTTCTCGTTATCTATTTTAAAAACATCTAAAAAATATTCTTTTAAAAAAATATCATTGCGTATAAATAAAATGAATTTATATTCACACATATTAATATTATTAAGCCTCGTAATTGTATCTTCTATCATAGAAAATTCACTATTAAGACGTTCTGTATGAAAATTATAACCAATCAAATAATCATTATATGATTTTATCATTTCATTTTCATACCCATTAGATTTATATGAATTTATAAACACTTCACAAGTAAATCCAAATTTATTCTCAATATATTTAAAAAAACGAATATGAGAATTAATTGCACATCGCTGTTGAATTATTGATTTTTGATTATTACCACTGCTACGTACACCAGTTCCACCATCACGAAAAGATTCACCATTTAATACTATTAATATTTTATCCATTTTTTAAATTTACTAATATCTATATTCCAATTGGAATTTAAACCATTATCTAATGCTACGCAATTATTTTGGTTTATTGTAATTTTTTTATAATCAATTTCACTATTCCAACCAGCAACAGCATTATCACAATATAAAATTACTAATTCATCATTTTTGACTTCTTCTATTTCACCAATTATATTCCCAGATTTAATTCTCATATGTTTTTTCCAAAATGTGTCTTCTATATGAAATGTGTCTTCATAAAATAGAGTATTAACTTTAGTAAAACAGTATTTAAATCTATTATTTATATCCATAAATGTTGGAGAATTAATAGATATTAAATTACAATTTTCATTGGAGAATAATACATTACATAATCCACCACCAATGGTACCAATGACTGTATCCACATTGTTAAATAACAATATTTTTTCTATGGTTGTTAATTTTTCTGTGAAAATTTCTACATAGCCTTCATTATTTAAAAATTCAACTAATTCATTTTCACATTCTAATTTTCTTCTGTTTGTATAATTTGTGCCAATATTTGATATGTCATTATGTAACCAAGTTCGCCTAGATATATAAATTTTTTTAGGTAAATTTTCTATTTGTTTAATTTCTTTTGCTTTATTAACAATATTTTTATAAAAATCATATATTTCTTTTCTTGGCGGTAAATTTGAATTAATACCATGTGTATAAGAAGATGATACATAAACTTCCTCATAAATTATATTTTCATCTAATATTAAAATATCTTTTATGGTTATACCTAACAATTCTAAAAATTCTATTACAAATCTATATAAAACTTTTTTTGAAAAATTTGGATAATTCATTAAAAGTTTTAAATTTGGAATTTCTTTTCTTAATTCAAAAAAAGAAATTAAATATGGTAATGTATCATACACAAAGTGATAATAATTATCAGTGTTATATACAAAATAAAATACAGGATTTTTTATAAAATCATAATTAATATTATTATTTAATATTTTTTCATATTTAATATTACTTAATGACATTATTTTTTCGGTTGAAAAATTTATTATAACATCATTATTTTTAAAAAAACAATTTGGATAAAATCCTTTACCATATGAACATACATTTGTATATTTATATAAATTTATAATTCTACCATTTATATCTTTTTCAAATAATAATTTGAATGGAGCTGTATCTTCTATATTAATCATACTAAATATTCTTTACCAAAAGTAACTAATTGTTCATTATAATTTTCTTTAATAAAATTTAAATAACCTTTATTAATATACATCTCATCAAAAATTTCTTTATTAAAAATAATTCCATCAAAAATTTCTTCTGGTGTTTTTCGAAGATTGAAATTAAAATTATTAACAACTGGATCATATTTGGCATTTATATCATTTATTGTATGATTCCATATTTTTTGTTCAAAATGTTTATACCACAATTGTTTAATGGCATAATACTTTATATTTAATGATTGAAGATGTATTATTCCAAATTGATTTGTGTATTGCATAGGTAATTTATTATTAACAAATCTTGGACAAGTATGATATTTAGCTAGTGTAGTATTCATATCTTCTAAATATTTTGTACTGGTTATAAACCCACCATATGCATTTTGGTATGCATTATCAAATCTATACGTCTCCATAGAATCTACTACATTATACCAATATAATTGCAAATTACAACTATCATATAATTGTAAAAATTCTTTAAAATGTGTTATAATATTTGATGATAATAATTCGTCAGCATCTATGCAAAGAATATAGTCACATTTATTTTTTGAATATTCTAACATTTTTGATCTGTTATAAGATTCATTGAATTTTTCTAATTTATCATTAAATATTATAAATCTATCCGAAGGTATATGCTTTTTAATAATTTCAACTGTATTATCACTTGAATTATCATCGTAAAAAACGAAACAATCTATTGGATATTTTATCCAAATGGGTAAAACCTTATCTAATAAGGCACCCTCATTTTTAACCATTGTATTAAAATGTGCTTTCATTGCACATTATATCCAGAAATATATTAATTGTTTGTATATTATCATTTTTAATTTTTTCTAAAATACTTTTTAATTTTCCATCAGAAAAAATTCTATTCCAATAATATTCATAATTATTTTGAACTTCAATCATTACATCTAATACTGAATCATATTCTGTCCATATTATATAATCGCTATATGGTATACTTTCTTTTAACGGTACATTTTCGCTTATTACTATAACACCATTTAATAATGCTGGTAAGACCCTTAGTTCCTCAAAAGTATCATGATGCTCTGTTTGTCTTATATTTAATAATAATTTTGTTTGTGAATATAATTCACAAATATCTTTTTTAGAAAAACAATTATTAATATTAATCGAATTTATTTTTAATAAAGATATATTATGTAATAATTTATTTCTTCTTGGTTCATGTATATTTGAAAACAAAGTTATACAATTAATATTTCTATTTGTAATTTCATTAGGAGTATAATCATATATAACAGGTGAAATATATGCAATTTTTGATAAAAATTCTTCATAAATAGAAACTGTTTTTATATTTTCTATATTTGGTAAACTATATTCTATAATAATATCAAGTGTTGATAAATATGATAGATTTGAAATTCTAACAAGATAAAAATCATCTTTATTAGGTATTTTACCTTTTGGCGAACCTTCTGAACCACGACCACCTTCTTTAACTAAAGTGTGTTCACATTGAATATCAATCTTAATTGTTTTATTGTTATTATTAAATTCATAATAATAATTACCAAATATTATATTAATATTTCTATTAATCACAGATTGCCTAAGTATATCAACACAATAATTATAATATTCTCGTGTATGTATAACTTGTTCATTAGTATATAAAATACAAGAATTATTAATATTTTCTAAAATCATTTATCAATTGTATTTTCATTTTTATTTTGCACCTTTTTAACAAAAAATGATTTTACATCAGCATAAATATTTACTGAATGACAATCATAATTATATTTAACATCTCTTATATCACCATCAATTGCATGGTTTTTATTATTATTTAATTCCCATAAAATTCGTGACATATATCTTTCAGATGCACAACTTTCCCATCTAATTTTAATAACTATTTGTTTAAAATATTCTAATAACTGATTATATTTTTCAAATGCAATAACAAAACTATTACACCAACAAAAAGAAATTTTATCTAAATTATTATTTAAATTTAATTTAGATAAAATGGGTATTGATACTTCACTACAATCACTATGAATATTTAGATAATCTGTTAATATTGGATCTTGTCTGCATCCAACAATAGTACTTGCTGTTATATTTTTTTCATAAAATTCAGTAAAATTAATTTTATTTTTTATAATAAAATTATCTTGAGTGCAAACTATATAATCATAACCGTTAATATTATTATTATATAAAAAATTTAAACCAACTGTATAAGCACCTAGTTCAAATTTACTTTCTATGTTATTATCTAATAATACAACATTTTCATATTTTCTTAAATTATCAAATATATCATTTTTATACGTTGAATTATTATCCACCACAATGATTAAAGCTTTTTTGTAAAATTTTTGAATATTATTAATATAATATTCTATATATGAATCATATCCTCTGTAATATTTATGTGAAATTATAAATATTACTTTATTTTTATCTATTTCCATTTTTCTAATTTGTATTTTTCTAATATTTTATTATATATATCTATAATATCCTTTGAATCTTCAATTGGTATAGAATATGGATTAAATAATCCACCATAATGTGTTATATGTAGATATCTAAATGGTTCTAGACAAATAAAATATCCACATCTATATTTTTTTCTTGAGTATAATTTGAATATATTAAATTTTAAACAAAATTCTTGAACTTCATCAGCTTCAATTGTTCGATAATCTTTATAATTAAATTTTTCCATTATTTCCATTAAGGATGTTCTTTTCCACATTGAAGGATTTACATTATAAATGTATCCTTTTGCTCTTGTATCTATATTTGATGATTGAATTAAATATAAATCATCGTTATTTATGATATGTGTTTCATCAAAATCATACGCTAATTGAAAATCAACTCTATCAAAATCATTTTTTCTAAGAAAATTTAAAAACCAAATCATTTTATTATTATCATTATTGATTAATATATCATTATCATGTATTAAAATAAAATAATCATAATCAATTTGTACTAAACAACTTAATAGTTTTTGACCATATGTTAATTTTTCGTCATAGAAGATAACTTTATCAAATTTATTATAGATATAATCTAAATTAACATTATTTCTATTTATAAATAATGTTAAATGTCCTTTTCCGGTAATAAAATCCATTTGTATTTCTAATATATCTAAATATTCTGTGTGGCTATATATTACATAATGTAATATTTCTTCATCATTTGTAATATCAATATTTTGATATTTATGAATATTATATTTAATCATTTGCCTTTTTTATTTTTTCAACCCAATATTTAGTTGTAATTCTATCATAGTTAAATTCAATATTTTTAAATTGATTGATAGTATCTATCAAAAGTTTTTCACTTATATCTGACCAATCATCTACTATTAAAACTGGTAGCTCTTTATACAAACTATCTAATGGTGATTTTTTAACAATGACTATACAACCTAGTATTAATGCTTCCCATGTTCTATGACAGTCCATTCCATGTCCCATGGGGGATAATACAAATGCATATTTTGATTGATTTTCCCAAGTTATGTCACGGGTAACAAATGATGGTTCATAATAAACTATGCTTTTATCTATCTTTTCAATGGCATCTTTTCTTGGGTTTCCAAATTCTTCATATGTAACAAAATGAAAATTAGAATAACATTTAGGAAATCTATTATAAAAAATAGGTGAATTATCTCGTATATTAATAATTTGTGATTCTTGTTCCAAAGAAGAAAGTGAAACTGCATTCCATCCAGAAAATGGTCCAAAATTTAATGAATGAAAATTTACACCAATTGGTATTAATGTTAATTTTGGATGTATATTTTCTATGCAATTTGTTGAATACCAATGTATAATTTTTTCATTATTTATAAAAAATAAAAATGTATTAATATCACATACATTATCAGGTAGTGTTTCATCCCCATCCCCAGTTATTAAGATAAATTTATAATTTATTTGTGGAAAGATATTGTTAAAAAAATAAGAAATATATTCAAATTTAATATAAATACAAATTCCATCTTTACCATTTAATATTTTTGAAAAATCATATGTTACTCTATGTGCAACATCAACAATTCCATCGCCATATGTTACCATATTTAACTCATCTAATGATTTTAATAATCCAACACTAGATATATATTTACACTTTATTATATCATTTAACCCCATATCTAAACCCATTTATTTGATGTTTTTAAATTATATTTATCGACAATTTTAACATAATCTTGAGCAACATCATAATATGATTGACCAAATTCTGTTTGATAATTATTATTTAATAAAAGTAAATTTCCACTATGTGTAATATGTAAATAAATAAATATATTTAAACACTCAAAATATCCACATTTTAATGGTGTTTTAGTGTGTAATTTATACATCTCTAACATTGAACAATAATGTTGAACATCTCTTTCTTCTATATTGCGATAATTTTTATATGGGAAAGTTTTTAACATTCCTAAAAATGTTTCACGATTCCATATTGATGGATTTACATTATAAATATAATCATAAGGATCAATTTGTTTAACAATATACATATCACTATCATTTAATTGATTAACATCAATTAAATTCCAATCTTCTATCGAATTATTATTGAAATTTATAATTTTATTGGATTTTAAATTATTACTATTTTTTAAATCTATTCTATCTATATTTTTAGATTGCATTAAATCATAAAATTTATTTATAATATCCATATTCATATCGAGAATAATATCAATATCATGTATGAATGTAAAATATTTACATTCAAGCTGTTCAATACAGCTAATTAACCTATTTGCATATTCAAAAGAATCATCATAAAATATAACCTTATCATATTTTATGATAATATCATCCATATAAATATTACTTTTATTAATAAAAAGAATACATTCACCATATTTAGATATATAATCACTTTGTATTCTCAATACATCTAAATAAGATGTATGTCCATAAATAACATTTATCATTTAATTATATAATTTATTTTTATTATTCCAATAAAATTTTTCATATGGATATATTTTTTCATCAATTAAATTTTGCTTCATTGGAGTATCAAACATACCTTTATATGGACTTTGTAAATCAGTAATATACTTTTCACCATAAATAAACATTCTATTAAAATCAGAATATTTATGCTCTATATTATTTATGGATCCTTTTTTAATTTCTTCTTGACGAATTGGTGATATAATATTTATCAAACCATTAACCCATAAAAAATCAACATTTTTATTTATTTTCTTTAATCTATATACTATATCACCATCTTCTTCACCAAATCCAATTAATCGTTCATCGAAATATCCCATGTCATTAATTAATTCACGGTCAACTATATAATGTGAAAATGAACTATTTAATAATGTTAATCCTTTAAAATCTGATGAATTAATATGTTGATGTGTTTTTATAAATACATCTTCTGATTGAATAATTATATCATCGTTCAACATCATCAAATGACGGTTATCAGAATGTATTAGTATTGTATTCCACATTTTTGCCAATCCTCGTGTTTCTATGAAAAAAATTGGAAATACATCATTATATTCAAAGCAAAGTTTTAATACTTTTTTTCTATATTCATTATTGAAATTTCCATCTTTTTCGCCATTTATACATAATAAAATTTTTTCATTTGTATAAGTTCTAATTTGATTTAATAGTTTTTCAACTAAATCATATCTTAACGAAAATGTTGTTATACCTATTGTGTAATTATTTTCCATTTTAATTATTTTTTATAAAAATAACATCCCACTGTATGTTAGTTAATATTTTATATCCTTTAGATTCTAAAAATTGTGTTTCTTTATCAATACCATAATTATTTTCTAATAAAATACATTTAATATTTGATTTATCATAATCAATTGATTGTAAAACTTGTAATTCTGCTCCTTCTACATCAACAGATAGAAGATCTATATCCACATAGTTATATTTATCAAATAGTGTTTGTAATTTTTTAGCTTGTATTTTAACAACCTCAGAAGTTGAATATAATTCATGTGTTATTGGATAATTTGCATATTGATTTAATTCACTTTGAATTCTTTGTATATGTCTTGGATCATAATAATCTATAATACCACTAAGTACATTACAAGGTCCAGAAATTGAAAGAAAATTAACTTCTTTTTCTTCATTTGAAATTGCACAATTTTCAAATATTGCATTTCTATTACATTCTTTTAATCGCACGAATTCAACTGGATTTGGTTCTATCAAAATACCTGTCCAATTTCTTTCTGTTTCAAAGAAAAATGTATTAGAAGCACCAATACCATCTAGTGCACCAACTTCAACATATACGCCATTAGTTTTACCATTAAATATGTTTTCATCAAGATATTTATCTTGCATTAATTGCCCTTTGTAATTTCCATCTTTTCTATGATGGAAAAATTTATTATGCTCAATATTCATTTATTCATTTATTTTTTATTGTCGAATTCTCGTTGCTAATATTGGAACATGTATTAATTGATTCCAATCATTTGCATATGTTTCATCTGGTATTACCACTGATCCATTCAATTTTCTCAAAATTGAAAAAATTGATTGATCATGTCTATGATCTCTAAATTCTGGTTTCCTTTTATAATTATTGTGTTCATCTGAAAATAAATCAGGTCTCTCTACGGCTACTCTGTAATATTCATTTATCAGATGAGTAGTATTTTTACATTTTCTAATATATAAAATTCCACCAACTAAAATACCAGTATCTCTAATATCAGTATTAGATTCAGATATATTAAAATATTCAAATACTTTTTCATTAGTAAACATTTTTTCTTTAAATTCACCTAAATCAAATGATAATATTCCACTATCATCATTTTCAATTAAATTGAAATACTCTTGTAATCTTTTTTTACCATGTATATTCACATGACATCCAGCATCTGCATATATACAAATATCATCATTTGACATTTTATCAAATGTTTGCTTTAAAAAAAAGGCTTTCCATAACCAATATCCAGCTCCTCTTGGATGTGTTATATATGGATATGTTTTTTTAAGAAAATCTTCTGGTAAATTTTCTGGTCCATATACATTAACATCATCAAATCCAATATTTTTAGCTTCATTATAAATTCTATTTTTTGAATTTATATAACTTGAATCTCCATAAGAAAAAAAATATACCATATTTTTATTAATTTTTATCTATTGATTTTATTATAAAAATTCAATAAGTTTATTTTTGAAATATTTCATATAAAAATTTTTTTATATTTTCTTCTTTATTTTCTTCTGGTATTATATTATCAATAAACCAAAAGTTGTTTAATTTTTCTAAATATTTTGAATCATCTTTATCCAACTCAATTATGTAATCAATCATATCATCTTCTGATTTAAAATCATACCAATTTATAAAAGAATTTGTATTAAACTCCAAATCAATTTTAGGATTCCCCCAATAGATAGGCATTGTATTTGCAGCCATTGCTTCCATAATTTTCTCTGTACTATAGCCTATATGTTGTGGTCTATAAGCATTATTTTCAAAGGTTATAGCAAATTTGTATTCTGATTGAAATTGCCTTTTATTATCAATAGTATAGCCAATATTATTAGCAAATCTACCACCACTATCTACTTTTTTATATTTAGATAGTTTTTGAAAGAAGTTATTACGTTCGGCACAACCACCATTACTAACCACAAAACTACAAAACTTCCTATTAGCAAATGAAGCATCAATTTTTTTATTTTGTAAATCATAATATCCTTCATATAATAAGTAGTGCGGTAATCTATAATTTCTTTCATCATCCATATAATCAAAAGAAAATGAATAATCGGCATAGCCTAAAGGTGGTGCGATATTTTCACCTGTGTAAAATATCTTTTTGCATTTATAATTTTGGTGATTATTTCCAAATATAGAAAAGAATAAAAACTCAGGATTAATACTAATTTCCACATCAAATTCTTGTATTAAGAGGTTATAAAAATAATTATCTGTTGGATTAAATCCGGGCCAGAAATCTACAAATTTTATTAAAATCTTTTTTTTCATACTTTTAATCTCTCCACAACAGACATAGCTAATCTTTTTTTCCACATAGTGTCATCTTCACTCCATTTATTATGGTAGTTTTGATCATTTTGATCTGGATTTCTTTTTCCACCAGCCCAATGATGATGCTCAAAAACTGTAGCATCAGTTTTTCTATTATCAATTAATAATCCTAAATCTCTTAAATTTAAATATAACTCACAATCAGAAAACATATGATGATATACAGGATGATAAATTACTTTATTTAATTTTTCTAAGCAACCATAAGTCATAATAGGTATAGTTATACATGGATGTAACATATTTGAAGAATCTGGTAATTGATAACCATCTCTTACAAATAAAGCACCTTCTTTATTATCTAATTGCTCTCTTAAATAAGAGTCCCAATTAGAAGGAGGTAAAAAATCATCACTAGCAAAAACAACAATATCCTCTTTATTTGCTTCCAATTTTGAAGAAAGCATATAAGAAGGATAACAAACACCTTTTCTATCAGTTGTGACTATTATTACTTCGTCATTTTTACCTAAGACTTGTTTAACTATATTAGCATCTTCATGCGAATTAACTGCTACATGCGTTATAATATCTTTATTAGAAGATTTTTCTAACCATATTTTATACATTCCCAAAAATGTTTGTGGACGAATTGTAGCCCACAGTATGTGTATTTTCATACTTTTTTATATGTAAAAAATACTATAAGTTTATCTTAAAAAAAGATTTAATTACTTTATTTACAATAGGATATTTACTTTCATCATAAATATTTACCTCATTTTTAGATAAATATAGAATAACAGTTGAATAATAATAAAAATAATCAAATTTATAGCCTTCAATATTTTTTAAAAATCTATAATTTAATTTTGCCCTCATATTCATCTCATTTTTCTTACTCTTTTTATCAGAAACATGTGAAATTACTAATATATCAGGTGAGTATTCACTTATAAAGTTTTTTGTTATATTAGTTACATTATAAATTATTAAATAAGGATTTTTATTAACTAAAGATAGTTCTTTATTTTTTCTAAAATTATACTGCCTTTCATATACATTATTCGGATTTTTAGTAAAAGATACATCACAAATATCATTATCTAATGTAAATGAGTAAGTAACTGAATATTTATCCTCATATGTTTTATTAAATGGTAAATTACTAAACGTTTCAAATATTTGAATATATTTCATTAACTATATATTAATATATACATAAAAAAAATTATATGGCAGCACAATATTCTATTGAGGAGTTGATAGATTTTATTCAACAAGATATTACAATCTACGGAGCACTTCCAAAATCTCTACCTGACCAGTCAATAAGACAATTTGTAGAAACAAGAGCACTTCCTTGGTTTCAAATGAATTATATTTATGCGGTTTCTTTAATGTATTATTTTATTGATAAAGAAGCTTTTAACCAAGAAGAATTTACTAGATATAAATACATTACTCTACCTTGTGAAATACAATCAATAAGCTGGATACATCAAGTTAGAAACACATATTTACTACAATTAGGTTTAAATAGTCCAAACTTATCTGTTAATTTAGGTGTAACTAATCAACCATATTTATCTTCCTATGTAACTACTATTGGTGAATTAGGAACATATAAAGCAATCATCGATTCTATGTCAGATATGTTGGATCAAATGACTTTATTCACAACTAAATATAATTATAATCAACAAACAAATAGGTTAAATATCTTAACCGCTGTGCATACTTCTCTTATACTAGAGACATATGTTAATATACCTGTTGAAAACTTATTTGCCGATACATATTTTATTAAATATGTTACAGCTTGGGCTAAAATGCAGCAAGGTAATCTTCTTGGAAGATATGATTTCAATTTACCAGGTTCAGTTAAAATAAATACATCAGATATGATATCTCAAGGTAAAGAAGAAATGAAAGAAGTCGAAGAAGAAGTGAAGGCAATGAATGCCAATGGTAGCTTTTTTATAATGGTTAAGAAATAACCATTATAACTTATTTCTTAACCGCAGTTTTTTTAGCTGCGGTTTTTTTAGCTGCGGTTTTTTTAGCTGGAACACTTTTCTTTACAGCTGCTTTCTTAAGCACTTCTATAACTGAAGTTTCAATTATCTCTTCTTTTGTAATTTCTACATTTAGAGTTTCTGGTTCTGTAATTTCTTCAAGTATTTCTACTTCAGGTATATTATCTATAATATGTGTATTAGCACTATGAACCACTATGTCAAGTATATCATATATATGCACCGCTGAATTTTCATCAAATCTTCTAGCAACTTCTAATGCTGCATGTAGTGTTTCGCAAGTATATTCTTCAATTTTTAATATACCATTTTCCCAATATGAAACTTTAACAATATGATCTCTATTTCTTCTACCCATGATTTTTTATTATTATATAATGGTATATTTTTTTGTTTTAATAAAATAATATATAATTAAAATTAAAAACATCCATTAGATGCTAAAAATACTATATGTTGATGACGAGATCCATAATTTGCAAACATTTAAAGCAAATTTTAGATTCGAATATAATATACTAACAGCTCTTAACACCGAAGAAGCTTTTGATATATTAAATAATAATCCCGACATCAGAATTGTATTCTCTGATAATAAAATGCCTGTTAAATGCGGAATTGAATTTTTCAAGGAATTAAAAGAGCTTTATCCAAATATAGTTCGAATATTAATAAGTGCATATTCAGATAAAGAAACTATAATAGATAGCATTAATAAATGTCATGTTTTTCAATTTGTGGAAAAACCAATATTTGATAAAGAAATTAGTGATATAATCGAAAAGGCTAATGAATATTATTTAACTAAAATAAATAAAAAAATCATACCAACTAAACTAGAAACCGGCTGTAAGGTTGATATTGAAGAAAGAGAAGAATTAGTTGATAAATTGTTTATAATAAACAATTTAATACGCAAAGGTTATAACTATACATATGAAAAATTAAACACTAAGTATATACCATATATACTAAGTATTAGAAATAATAATTATTTTTCCATAAAAGAAAATATAATTAGCAGATTAAGCAGTATTGCTGTTTAAATAAAAAAAAGCGTTATTTAACGCTTTTTTTATTTAGGAACACTGATTATAAATATATAAAAAAATATTTATTTAAAATGGAGAGAATTGAGGTTAATATAATTAAGCTTACAGATCAAATTAAAAAGCAAAAGCTAAAAATCCAAGCTATAAAATATAACATGGATAAAGAAAGTAATGATTATGTTTATAACAAATTAGAAAAAGACCATAAAAATGCTACTAATGACTTAAATAAATTAACTCTGGAATTGAATAAAGAATTAGAAATTGATAAAAAAGAAAAACTCGCTTATAAGAAATCTTTAACCAAATTAAAGTTTTCTCTAAACGAGTTCTATAAAGATACCAAAAATAATACCAAAATTAAAAAGAATATTGCTGAAATAAATTCTATTGTTTCTACAATAGAAAAATACTTAGGTTAGTTAGATTCATCAATCTCGTCTAATTCATCGGAAGGATAAGTAATCCTATATTCAAATGATTTACCAGTTGTTCCAGCACCACCATCTTCAATTTCTTCTCCTTTATACTGAACAGATGTTACAAACCTTTCTCCAAATAAATCATTTGTCATTATAGTAAAATCATCTGTATTGAAAATAACGTCATCTTCTACTTCAATTTCTCCTTCCCAAAATACACCTTTTTCACCAGCATAACAAACTAAATAAGCAGAATCTCCATTTAAATCTTCAAAATAAACTTCGTTCATTTCAAATATATCCTCAAATTGAGTCAAATCTTCATATACATGTTCTTCTTCACCAAAATTGATTCTAATTCGTAAGTTATTTGCAGAAGCACCATATGAGTGTATAACATCATCTTTGTCATGCCATTGACCTATATAAACATTATCTTCACAAGAAGATTCTGATTCAAACCCAGTTATATGTTCACATAATTCATCATCATCTTTTTCTAGCCAATAAAATGCTTGCTCTTTTGTTAAAGAACCTACAGTATATTCTCCACCGTATCCACCTACCGAAATTATTAATTTTTTCATATTATTTCCATTTAACATTTTTAAGTGATTTTAAGTCTTTACCACCACCATAACTAATAGATGACTGTAAACACTCTTGTAAATAAATCATTTCATCTAAAATTGAACGGTCTTTGAAATCTATAAGATATTTAGTTCCTTCAATTCTATTCTTTTTATTCGATTGAAATGATGAAGCCGAACCCCAAAACTCTTTTTTCTTCACCCCATTAATATCAATTAAATTACCTGGTGAGTCTCGGAAACCCGACATCATACCACCAACCATGACCATAGTTGCGCCTAATACAATAGATTTTGCTATATCAGCAGGCACTCTGATACCACCATCAGCAATAATAGGAATATAATGTTTAGAACAATCCAAAACGGTTGAAGCTTGACAATTTCTAGAACCAAACCCAGTTGCGGGCCATGTGGTACATGCAGAACCTGGTCCAATACCCGTCTTGCAGCAATCAGCACCCCAGTTAGCTAACTCTTCAACAGCTTCTATTGTTGATACATTACCAGCTATGATAAATACATTTGGTAATTTCTCACGAATATATTTAATCATTTTTTCCATTTTAATAGAATGTCCGTGTGCTATATCAATGGTTATAAAATCTACATGGTATCGCTCTTGATTTATTAAAACATCTCTTAATGGATTCCAAATATTAGATAATACATCAATCAAATCATAGGAATCTTGATTAACTCCAACTGAAATAGAAATAGGTATTTTATACTCTGGATTAGCTAATTCATTAATAGCGTTAATATTATTAATAAATTGTATTATTTCCTCTGTTGAGAGAAAGCGATGCATTATATAAAAATAACCATTTTTACCTAATTGTATAGCAAGATTATTATCTAATACGCATTCCATATTAGCTGGAACGATAGGCATTTTAAATGTAAAATTACCCAGTTTAACAGAAGTATCGCATTCTGACCGCGATTCAACAACACACTTTTGTGGTATTAAATTAATTTGTTCAAAGTCAAATTTCATAAAAAAATTAAATTATAAATGAATATTTATCATTTTCCATCTCATAAATAATAGAACAAGGGTGTAAGAAGACTTCTTCTCCATACTCTTCAATAATAAATCTTATTGTTCCATCAATTATCTCGTCATTCCATAATCTAATTGTTAGATTAGTTAGACCTTTGCACATGTTATTAATATGGCTTTCTTTTTCGAAAGCCATTTTTTGGTTTTTATCAATTAAAACACCATTGCTATAACATTTTTTAATGAATTGCAATAGTGTTTTAGTGTCTTTAAATTCGGTTTTTAATTCGTGTCTCATTAGAGATTGTATAACTAAAAACTATATTAGTTTTCATAATCTTTTAATTTCTCAAATAAAGACTTTGTTTCTTCTGTTAATTTTTTTGGTATAGTTACATTTACTTTTACATATAGATTACCACTGCCATTACTTTGACCATTTGGTAACACATTTGGTATGCCTTTTCCATTAAATGCATATACTTTACCACTTTCGCAACCAGGCTCTATACTAAACTTCAAATCACCCAAGGGAGCTTTTACAATTTTACTAGTTCCTAATACAGCTTCAGATATATTAATCCATATCTCACTTCTTAAGTTATTTGTGATTCTACCTTCAGTAATTTCTCTTTTAAAGTTTTCATCAGCTATTTCTTGTATTACAACGGTTAAATCACCCGCTATACCATCTCTAACGTAGTTACCTCCACCAGGCATACTTAATTGTTGTCCATTATGAACACCAGCTGGTATAGTAACATTTATGTCAATAACTTTTGGGTAAGCACCAGAACCATTACATTTATTACAAGGATTTTTAATTATTTTACCATTGCCATGACAATTTGGACAAGTATGAACTTGTTGCATAATACCCATAGGTGTTTGTGTTTGTCTTATAACTTGACCAGTTCCATTACAGGTTCCGCAATTATCCGCACTTTCACCGCCTTTACCATCACAAGTATCACACTTATCATCTTTTGTATAAGTAATTTTTTTATTAGCACCTTTAATTATATCTATTAAAGACATTTGGACATGTGCTACAGCATCATTACCTCTTCTGGCGCGCTGTCTTTGGAATGGGTTTCCACCTCCATTAAACATTTGTGATATAAAGTCTTCAAAGCCACCAAAACCACCTCCACCAAATGGATTACCACCGCTACCAAAATTATCAAATTGTTGTTTCTTTTCTGGATTGGATAAAGTATCATAAGCGGATGCTATTTCTTTAAACTTATTTTCGTCGCCACCAACATCAGGATGATGTTCTTTTGAAAGTTTTCTATATGCTTTTTTAATTTGATCGGCAGATGCATTTTTATCTACACCTAGTATTTCGTATGGATTCATATTGTTGTTTATTTTTATGCAAATATATATATTTTTATCCAGATTTTGTTTATATTTTTTTATATATAAAATAAAAATACAAATTATGGATTTAAACAAATTAAAAGGACACGTTCCCGATTCTGTAATCGCAGACATTCCATTTATAATGGAGAAATATGAAATTAACACACCGGCAAGGCTTGCTCATTTTTTAGGACAAGCAGGACATGAATCAGGTAATTTTAAGGTTGTTAAAGAAAATTTAAACTATTCTGGTGATAGACTTAAAGTTATTTTCCCAAAATATTTCAAAGACAAAGATACAACAGCTTATAACAGAAATCCTGAAAAAATCGCTAATGTAGTCTACGGTAATAGAATGGGTAATGGTGATGAAAAATCTGGCGAAGGCTATAAATTTCATGGTCGTGGTTACATACAATTAACTGGTAAAGATAATTACAAAGCTTTTGGAGCTTCTGTTGGTGAAGATTTAGTATCTAACCCAGATTTAGTAGCTACTAAATACTCTTTAGCTTCTGCTGCATGGTTTTTCAATAAAAATTGCTTGAAAAAATGTGATGCTGGTGTTACTAAAGAAGCTATAACTGCTGTAACTAAATGTGTAAATGGTGGAACTATAGGTTTAGACGATAGAATCAATCACACAATGGAATTTTATAAACTCTTAGCTTAATTTTCAAAAAACCATAAGATACCCAAAAATTATTCAGATATGATAACTTTTGGGTATCTTATTATTTTATCACCAATATTATATCCTTTAGATACAACATCTATGATAGAACCCGATACATGAGGTGGATTTTGTATTGGTAATACACTCACAACTTCATGTATGTTTTCATCATACGCTTGCGTTTGAATAGTTTGTATTCCTTGTGTTTGTAAAAACACAGTTAATTTAGCTATTATAATTTTAAGTCCTTCATCATTAGAATGTTTCAGCGCAATAGCCAAATCATTATCTAAGTCTAAAATAGGTTCTATCATAGAAGTTTTAACACGGATAGATAGTTCTTCTTTTTCTTTTGAAACTCTTTTTCTAAAATTATCAAATTCGGCTGATAATCTTAAATACATATCTTTCCAATCTGGTTGAACTTCAGTTTCTTCAACTTCGACAGCTTTATTATCTTCGATGATTTCTCGAATTTTTCCACCCAAATGTAAGTCATTTGGAGTTTCAAATGCTAATTTTTCTAAATCTTGTTTAGTCATATTATTAGTAGTTATTAAAATTTAATAGTTTCTTTATTGCACTAGATGTATAAAAATCATAAGTTATATTTTGTATAGTAACCAATGTAATATCTAATTGAGATATTTTGCTTGTTAAGTCATCCGCATATACCTTCAAATCTTTTAAAGAATTTTGATAATTCATTGGAGCTTTCCAGTAATCTGGAAATTTTGACATAAACTTTTCAATTGACTTTTCAAGTGCCGTTTTTTTAATTAACGCATCTGTTTTTTCTTTAATTGACCTAATTGAAAGGAAATGCATTAAATGATCATTGAATCTGTGTATTAAATTGTCTGTTTCCATGACTTTTAATAATCCAATAACTATTGCATCTTTTTCGCTTAAAATAAACTCATCATTTTTCTTCAAAAGTTCTTGTGCTTCTTTTTCCGAACCTACAATGTAGTAGGTGTAAAAGTCCCACATTCCTCTTTTGATAATATCTTCTGGTGTAATTTTTATTTGCATAGCTAATAATAAAATATATTTAACTATGATATAACAAAGATACACTAAAGTTTTGATTTTACAAAATTTTTAACACATAAAAAATAAATATATACAATAAAAAATAGGTAAATTATGAAGTATATTAAAAATTTTAATCAAATCAATGAAGGATTACATATAAAGGGGTTCATCGAAAATCTTAAATATAGATTAAAAAATCCATCTAAAATGCCAAGTTTTATTGATGAAAATGACGATATGATTTATGTTGAAATACCTTGGGATGAAATAAAAACTATGGAAGATGGTGAGAAAATAATTTCTATGGCTAATCAATATAAACAAGTTAAAAGAGCTTATATAGACGGGAATACTAAATCAATAAAGATTCAAGTATATAATGCCGAATAATTTTAAGATTTTTTTGTTTGTTTAAAACTTTATTGTATATTTGTGTAAAATACAAAACATTTGAGCATAAAACAACAAAAAGTAATGAGAAAACCCGAAAGGCAACATAAAATTAATAGCGATATTAAGTTTAACCAAGTTAGACTTGTCGGTTATGGTGAGCCGAAAATCTTATCAATACAGGAAGCTATGAAAATGGCTTTTACTGAGGAAAAAGATTTAATAATGATTTCCGAAAGCGGTGATACTCCTATTGTAAGAATTGAAGAATATTCTAAATTCATTTACAATTTGGAAAAGAAACAAAAGGAACAAAAGAAAAACGCAATTAAAAATGAAACACATGAAATTAAACTTTCCTGTGAAATTGCCGACAATGATTTAAACACGAAAGCCAAAAAAGCAAATGAGTTTTTATCTGAAGGTGATAAAGTTAAATGTCTAATACAACTAAAAGGTCGGCAAAATGCTATGCCTGAAAGAGGTGAATTAGTTATGCTTAAATTTGCTACTTTATTAGACGAACTTGGAATACCAGAAGCTTTTCCAAAATTAGAAGGAAATAAATGGTTGATGACTATAAAACCACGACCTAAAGATAAAAAGAAATAAAAAACCTGTCAATTAATTGACAGGTTTTTTTATATATACTTAATGAAGTATTTAAAACTATTTGAAAACTTTTATGTAGGTCCAGTTTGGACTGCGGGTAATAGAGGTCCAGGCACCGATATTATCAACACCGTCACTATGCCTTATCGTGGTTATTCTTATGATGACGGAGAAAAAGCTTTTAAAGAAGGGGAAAAAGCTTTTGAAAGAGGTGATAACGAAAATCCATATGAAAAGGAACAATTTCCCGATCCTAATCTGATTTCTTCTTGGGAAGAAGGTTATAAAACTGCTGAAAAGAATCAGCAATAAATTTCATTTGTAAATACGTTATAATTAAATGTGTCTAAATGTGGTATAGGATATTTAGGTGGATTGCCGTCTATTCTAGAAAATAACGATTTTATTTCGTCATTAGATTCGACACGTTTTTCCGAACGATAATAATTTTTACTTGAAATTATTTTTTTATCGGAAACATATTTTTCAAACAAGTAAAAATCTTGTTCAAAGTCTGTATATGGTATATCCATATACTTTTTACCCGATTTTAAAGTCCATATTAAAGCTCGTCCTTTTATTTTTTCGGAATTTTTATATTTTAAAATAAGTAATCCTACATTTGGATTTTTCGCATAGAAAATTAATTTAGTTGAAATTAAACCATTCCAACCCCATTTTTTAGCTATTTCTTCTCCCTTTGGCGAATAAGTCATACAAGAAGTTTTAAGCGAACCTTTTTGATTTTCAATGTGATAATTATCACTATTATAATACTTAATTATATCTTCACCATAAACTATCTCAAAAGAGTAGTCAAAAGAATTATGATATGATCTATATAAATATACAAATTCAAGTATTTCACCATCATTAGCCTTACCAAGTATTTTATTCAAAAATCTTCCTACTCTTATTTCAGTTCTATTCTCTTTGAATAATGTATCTTTATTAAGTTTTAACCAGATATCAAAAACATCTTGCCGTGTTTCTGTTGGATATACTTTTCTAAATAACTTAAATACCTTATCTATTGATATAAATGAAATGCTATTATCTTTGGTAGAGAAATCTATAAAAGTTCCCTTGAAAGAATCAGAAATATCAATAGGATAGTTGTTTAAGAAAATCAAATCTTCAATATAGGAATAATTCGTAATCTCTTTTACTGATTTTAAAAAGTGAATAAACCTATTTGAAAATTGATATGTAATAGAAAAGTCCATCTTACTCTAATGTGTGTTTTGACAAAAATAAATAATTTTTTGAAAAAAACAAAACTTTTACAAAATATATACTATAATATGTGAGATACTATTTCTATCAATCAAATTAATTTTGATTTCTCACTCTTTTATTGTATCTTTGACAAAAATAAAAATAACTTTAAGTATGAAAAAAATTATAATATTCTTATCGGTATTTTTATGCCTTTTATTGTGTAATAGTTATTGCACTTCAAATGCGGGTGAAAATACCAGAGCAACAACTACAAATGTAGTTGATTCAGCTTTGACTGAAAATAACATTTATATAATGTTATTATTAAATAATGTTAAATATCCAGAAGTTGTTATATCACAAATAATGATTGAAACAGGTTATTTAACTTCTAAATTATGTAAAGTAAATAATAACTTATTAGGCATGATGGTTCCAGGGAAAAGGGAAACAACAGCCACTAATAAAAGTGGATTTGCTAAATATACAAATTGGTTCGATTGCATATTGGATTATAAATTATATCAAGATTATATCTTATCAAGAAATAAAATTGATAATAAAAAGCAATATATTGCTTTCTTGCACAGAAATTATGCAAAGTCTCCAAATTATAAGAAAAGACTAACTGAATTATCAAATAAATATGAATTACGAAATCCATATAACTTTACAAGTCTCTAATATAGAAACTTTTATTAAAGATTGTGCAGAAATTGGTGTAAAACCAATTGTAATTGAAACTCAAAATAATAATGTGTTTGAACAACAAATAATGACTTCTTCTAAATATAGTGGAAGTCATTATTTATTGATGCTTAATGAATTGGTCTCTTTCTTTAAAAATAAAAATTATACCATTCTTAGAAAGAAAGTTGAAATACAACCAGAACTTCAAAAGAACGAAGAACATATTTATTATGAAAGTCATCTTAGATTAAAACTTCCAAAAAATTTTGAATATCACCCTTTAATAGAATTATGCACTGAAACTAATTTTCACTTATCTAAAAATTTATTTAAGAAAGACGAGAATTATATTTGGCAAATGATTACTTATAGAGATTACGAATCTTTAACAGGTGGTGAGTTTGCATTAAAAATATATTTAATGGAGAAAAAATTACAAACATTAAATATATTTTATGATAAAATAGAAATAGAGGAATGTGTTTATGACTCTAATGAAGAAATAGATAAATCATGGTTAAACAAGGCGATAAATTAGTTTGTAGAAAATATTGTACTTTCTATTCTCCATGGGCAATTTCATTTTTTGAAAATCAAACATACAGCATTTTTGAAGTTAAAGGAGATGGAATTACTGTTCTTTCTCAAAAAAATGATTTTCAAGATTTTAGTTTTACTAAAAAAAGATATAGAGAATATATCTGGGACTATTTTTATACACAGGCTGAATGGCGTGAAAAACAAATTGATAGTATATTAAATGATTAAATTAATTTGCATACACGAATACAAGGATTTTATAGTAGGGAATATCTACTATGCAGCTGGTGAAGATTCTTGGTGTGATGAATACGATACTTTTGAAGAGTATATCTTTTATGGTGATTATGACTACGATAGAGATATGTGGGAAGAAATAAGAGTTGATAAATATCAGTTTATTACACCTGCAGAATGGCGAAATAAACAAATAGATAGTATCTTAGAAAATGGATAAAATAGGAGATTTTTTACTTTGTAAAGAAGATTTTTATTATAAAGAAAAATTAATATACGAAAAAGGTAAATGCTACCAGATAAGTAATTTTGAACTCGGTAGAAATATTATAGTTCATTTTGTGAATTGCGAATATGCTTTATGGTATGAAAATGAAGAAGTAAAATTAGATACAGATTATGAACATTGGTATATATGGAAGTATTTTTATACATTAGCCGAATGGCGGGATAAACAGATAGATAATATATTAGATGATACATTATAAACAAAAACTTTTAGAAGAAGGGAAAACTTTGAAGTTAAAGTTGGCGATATCGTCTTCTGTAAAGTAAAAGGCTCATACATGACTCATTTAGTAACAGCTAAAAATGACAAAAAGGGATTACAAATAAGTAATAATCACGGACACATAAACGGTTGGGCAAAAGCAGTTTGTGCAAAGTGGTAAAATAATAAATGAAAATGAAAATGAAAAGAAAAGTAGTAGTATTTACCGGAGCAGGTATATCAGCGGAATCAGGTGTAGCAACGTTCCGTGATAATGGTGGTTTGTGGGATGAATTCAAAGTTGAAGATGTAGCCACACCAAAAGCATTTAAAAATAATACAGAAGTTTTTTGTAATTTCTATAACATGCGCAAAAACCAAATGAAAACGGTTTTACCAAATAAAGCACATCATATTGTTAAAGAATTAGAAAATGATTTTGACGTAACCGTTGTCACACAAAATGTTGATGATTTACATGAAAAAGCTGGTTCTTCAAAAATTTTCCATTTACATGGAGATTTAACCAAATTAAGATCATCTTACGATCCTTCTTATACTATTGATTATGTTAATGACTTAAAAGTAGGTGATATGTGTCCTGATGGTTCACAAATGCGTCCTGATATAGTTCTTTTTGGAGAAAATTTACCAACCGGTGAATTTGAATCAGCTATGGCAGCTATTGCTGAAGCTGATGTAGTAATCATATGTGGCACTTCGATGCAAGTTTATCCGGCAGCAGGTATGCCATGGGAATCAAAAGAAACTTGTTTAATATATTATATTGACCCAAATGAAACTGAAGTATCAGTTCCAAAGCAGAAAAAACCTTTCTTTACTTATGTAAATGAAAAAGCCACTGATGGTATGAGATTTGTGGCTGACGATATAAAAGAGATTTATTTATAATCCTCTAAAAGTTCCAGTTTCTCTATCATATAATCTACCTTCTTCTTCCTCAGATACTAATTCAGTTATAACAATAACTTGCCATGTATTTTGAAGATGTATATAGTAGATTACTTGAAGTCCTTTTTCCTCATCTAATGTATTTAACTTAGCCTCAGATTCTTTTAATGCTGTATTCATAGCATATTTGAATTTGGGGCTTGTGCATGTTGAAAAAAGGAATCGATGACTATCAAATTCTGGCTTATAACCATATATGCTATAGTTCTTTTTTTCGAGGTCAGTTACTAAAGCTGTATAATCAGCTTTATCTATAATAGATAATTCAGCTTTAGATTTTCTAGAAACCATTTCCATTGGCTCTTCATCCTCGCCTGATTTAGCAGTAGCGTTAGGATTACCAAGTAGAGAAGTCAGTAATAAACCACCTGCGGCTAAATTTTTTAATTTAGACTCATTAAATGCTTCAAAGTTATATAAGTAATTCACAATAGTATATATTATTTATAAGTAGTAGTATTTATTATATCATGATGTTGACGATCATCCGCAAGACATATATTAAAAAAGCATATTCAAAGATAATTTGATTATTTCAATTTTTTATTGTATATTTGCTCTTTATAAAAATTATAAACAAAAAATGCATTACGGAATAACACAAGACTTTAAGGTTGGTGACACATTGACTATATCTGGTCAAATTATATCACAGACTGGAGCTATAACCTTTGAGAAGGGCGATAAAGTTACTATTGCCGAAGTATTTTATACTAAGGGTTATTGGTCAAAATTATGTCCTGATATTTACGTTCCTGAAAAATTATCACACTTTAAATTAGAAAGACAATCAGGACACTGGTTGTTGAGTGCCTTTGAAGAAACAAAACATTTAAAACATTAAAATGAACAAAGATAATTTCCGTATTGAAGGCTGGTTCCCACCTTGTATAGCTAATACAATTGGTGGAAGATTTGCTTGTTGTGGTGGTAATTGGGTCGCTATAGAAGACGATGTAACTATGGATGATATAATGAAAGGATGGGTTTGCACTGCGCCAGCTTGGGCTCCAAAAGAAGAAAAGCCAAAAGCAAAACGCCCTACTAAAAAAGAACTTGGTAATTTAATGGTTAAACCAAAAGTAATTAAAATGAGTTTCTCATGAGAAAACTATTAATGGCAATAATGATACTAATAGTGAATATATCTTATTCGCAAACATATATATCATTAGTGCCTTGTTTAACAAATGATATAGGTAAATTATCTGATAAAACAAATATATCTTTTGAAATAGGTAAACAATATGATTGTTTTAGTATAGGAATTGATATAGGGAAATCAACATTAAATACTTCTTTATTAGACAATACCTATTTTGAATTACGACCTAATTTAAATGTATTCCAACAAGGTAAATGGACTAATACTATTACTTGTGGTATTGGTTATATCTTTAATGATGTAAATAATGAGTGGCTTCTAACAGAAGTTACATCAGGTATAGAATACTCTTATTCAGATAAAATACACTTAAATATAAATTTTGGACAATTCTATTATAGTGGTGAAAAAACACAGCATAGTTCAACATTTTTTGGAGTCTCTATAATGAGATATTTTATATCTTATAAACCAAAATCTTTAATAATAAAACAACAATAATGGAAATACTTAAAACAGGAACACTTACTTATCTAAGGAAAATAGATAAAAATGTTAAAATAGAAGCTTATGAACCAGTTTCATTTGAAAATTGGAAAATGCTTTGGTTTAGATTATGAGTCATACTGCGCTCTTAAAGAAGAGCAATATAATGCTGAGGTAGAAAGGAGAAAAAATCTGATTTTGAAGTGATTGGTCTTTTTTATAATCTATATCCTACTGAAGTTGAAAAAACAAAAAGCCAAATTAAAGAAATTGCAACAAAAGATGATTTCGTTAGCTGGTTAACTAAACAAGAAATCGTAGATAAGGTTTTAAACTACGAATAAAAATAAAAAAGAAAAGATGATGAATAAATGTGTAGATGTCCTTTTGGGACTTCAATTTGGTGACGAGGGTAAAGGTAAGATAGTTGACTTAATATCAACTAATTATGATATAGTTGCTCGTTTTGCAGGTGGTAATAATGCCGGACATACTCTTAATTTCAACGGCACAAAACATGTATTACATTTAATACCATCGGGTATATTTCACGATTGTATGAACGTAATTGGTAATGGATGTGTAATTGACCCAATTGCATTAATGAAAGAAATTACCGTATTAGAAGCAATGGGAATTGATTGTTAAATCAAAATTGCTTATCTCTAATAAAGCACATATTACTATGCCATGGCATAAAGAAATTGATAAACTATTAGAAGAAGCTAAAGGTGAAAATAAAATAGGTTCAACACTAAAAGGTATAGGCCCAACTTATACATCAAAAGTATCAAGAGACGGATTTAGAATAGGTAGTGTATCTAATTTAAATGAAGAAATAATAGAAAAAACTTTACAAAATCTGGCTTCTGATTATGATTATGATTATCAGACTCCTGAATTTCTAAATTTTGTTAAAGCATTAACCACTTTAACAAAATATCAAATATCACATACCGAATTATATCTCAATAAAGCAATTAAACAAGGTAAAAGAATACTTGCTGAAGGTGCACAAGGTGCATTATTAGATATTGATTTTGGAACATATCCGTTTGTAACATCTTCTAATACTTGTATTGGTGGTGTAATGACTGGACTTGGTATACCACCACAATCAATAAATCGTGTAATTGGTATTACAAAAGCTTATTGCACAAGAGTCGGCTCAGGTCCGTTTTTAACAGAACAAGAGAATGAAACAGGTGAAAAAATAAGAAAAATTGGAAATGAGTTTGGTTCTACAACTGGTCGCCCAAGAAGATGTGGATGGCTTGATCTAGTAGCTTTAGAATATGCTTGTATGCTAAATGGAGTTACTGAATTAGCGTTAATGAAAATTGACGTATTAAGTGAAATGGATACGATTAAAGTGTGTGTAGCATATGATAATGGTGTTCCTATTTACAGAGATTTTGAAGGCTGGAATGAAGACATATCACGATTAAAATACTTTGAAGAATTGCCCGAAAATTGCAAAATTTTTGTTAACTTTGTAGAAAGCACAATAGAGATAAAAGTTAATATTATATCTGTGGGTGCAGATAGAATAGAAACAATATACAACAATGAGATATTTACTATTTAGTTTATTATTACTTAGTTCATGTGAGATAGAATATACTGACAATGAATCTGATGGCAAGTTTTTCAAGTTTAATGTATGGGATGCTGGATATAATAATGGATATATTTTTGAGGATAAATTTATAATTGAAGTTAAACAAGTTACAAAAATAGCATACGAATAATTAATGGTTTACATACAATCTAACATAGAAAGAACTTTACCACATCATTTTGATGCTGCTTGTGCTTTATATGGTGCATTAGATAGCAGTCAAAATATACGATTAACTTCTATGGAAGAAGTTCAATCAGGTAAATTTGATGCTTTAATCAAACAACATTTATTCGTTGGTTCAGTTGAGTTTATGACTGAAGTATTTAAACGAATAGGTAAAGTTGTGCCTTCTATGAAACCTTCACAAGAAGTTAAGCAACTTTGGATTTCGGATGCGATTGATAGAGTTAAAAGTGGACAAAACTTATTTATCAAACCAGTTCAAACTAAATTATTTACTGGAATGGTATTTGATAAAATGTGTATTTCTATGCTAGAAAAGTTTCCCGATGAAACAGAAGTATATGTAGCTGAACCATTTGATAATAAAATAATCTCCGAGTGGCGGTGTTATATTCGCTATTCTACAATAGAAGATAGTAAGAATTATTCGGGAAATTTTCGCATTACTCCAAATTATAATTGGATTGAAAAACAAATACCAAGAAATTATCCTACTTGTTACACAATGGATGTTGGTGTATTAGAAAATGGTGAAAATGTTATTATTGAGTATAATGATATGTGGGCAATTGGAAATTATGGCATGGATAATATAAATTATTATTCAATGCTAAGAGAAAGATATTTTGAAATAATAAGATATGCATAGGACGTTTGTCATAGGAGATATACATGGATGTATATCAGCAGTAGATGAGCTATTAGAGACGGTTGATTTTGATTTTGATAATGATAAACTTATCTTAATAGGTGATTTATGTGACAGAGGACCAGACACATGGGCGGTTATTGAATTATTAAGGCATATTAAAAATATTATCTTTATATTAGGTAACCATGACCTTTGTTTCAAACAATACCTATCAGGAAATGAAGCGTATTTAAAAGATTGGGGTATAGATATGGGTAAAGAAACAATTGCGTCTTATGAAAGACGTGATTGGAAAAATATAGAATTACACAAAGAGTTTTTAAATAAAAGCGTATCCTATTATATTGAAAATAATATTTGTTTTGTGCATGGCTCTTTTGATAGATATATGCCAATTGCAACACAATCAGTAGAGTTTCTATGTAGAGATAGAAAAATGGCATATGAAGTTGTAAATAATTATTGTTCTGAAGGTAGAACATTTTTTACCGCAGATAATTTTGAAAAGATTTTTATAGGACACACTCCAACAATTTGTTGGAATGAAGGAGAAGAAACTTCAACTGAAGAACCAAAATTAGTATTATCAATTGATAAACCTATATTTTATCCAATAATTAAAGGAGGTGTCTATCTAATAGATACTGGTTGTGGTAAAGGCGGACCATTGACTATATTTGATGTATATGCTGATAAATATTACCAATCAACAAAAAAACATCCAGAGGATGTAAAATTACCAAAACTTAAATATAAATACAAATAAATATGGGCAAACAATTCTTAAAAGATTACATTAACGCATACTCACCAGTAGCGCAGGAATGGGAAGGACAAAAAATATGGGCTGATTATATTAAGCAACATGTAGATTATGTTGAATCAGATAACTATGGTACTGTATTTGGTGTGATTAAATCAAAAGTTCAAGATGAACTTGAACACATTCATAATGGTAAACAAGCAGGAAATCTTTTTCCTAAGGAATATAAACGTTACAAAGTGGTTATTGAAGCACACGCAGATGAAATTGCATTCATAATAACATTCATCGATAAAGATGGTTTAGTTTATGTAACCAAACATGGTGGTTCGGATGCTGCTATTGCTCCATCAAAAAAAGTAGTAATACACACTAGGAAAAATGGTAGAATTTCGGGTGTATTTGGTTTTCCAGCAATACATGTTCGTTCTACTATCGAAGATAAATCTGCTTTAAAACCAGAAAATCTTTGGATAGATTTAGGGTTATCATCCGATAAAGAAGTAAAAAATGCTGGCGTTGAAGTTGGAAATGTAGTCACGTTTGAAGAAGATTTTTCTGAATTGGGTGATTTTTATTGTGGTAAATCTCTTGACAATAAAATTGGTGGTTACATTATAGCCGAAGTAGCAAAAAAATTAAAAGACGAAAATGTTAATTTACCTTTTGATTTGTATATTGTTAATAGTGTCCAAGAAGAAGTGGGTTTGCTTGGGGCAAAAAATATAGCTCAAACATTAAAGGCGAATTTAAGTTTGGTTCATGATGTATGCCATGCTACTGATACACCTAAGATGTCTAAAATAAAAAATGCAGATATAAAAGCTGGAAATGGACCTACTTTAGAGTATGCTTCTCAAAATCATAGATTAGTTTTAGATTTTATTAGAGATGTTGCTGATACTAGTAAAATAAAGTATCAACTCGAACCGGGTTCTGCAGGAAATGATACTATGGCTTTTTTCTTAGCTGATACACCAACCGCTATAATAGCAACACCTTTAAGGTACATGCATACTACGCTTGAAATGTGTCACAAAAAAGATGTTAAAGCTGCTATTAATCTTTTTTATCAATGTTTAATAAATATGAATTGTCGCTCTTGGAAATACTATAGTTTCTGATAAATTCAGACAATATATTTTCAATATTTTCAAAATCAAAATAAGGTATCCTTAATAAGGGTATCTTATTTTTTTGCGCATATTCTGTTTTGATACTATCATTCATCTTTGTATAATAAAAAATTGCTTCACCACCAAAATAATCAATAGGTGAAAAATGTTGAATACCATCATATTCAATTAATATATTATATTCTGGTAAATAAAAATCATAAGGTAGTGGATTTTTATTTCTACAATCATCAAACGTAAATTCATTTTTAAAATTAATTTTTCTTTCTGTTAAAAATTTAAAAATTATATTTTCTCCTTTGCTACCATTACATAATGGGCACCCAGCACCATTTAAATGAATTCTTGCACCAATTGTAAAATTGCCGTGCAATTTGCACAACAGTGTTATTTTAGAAACACCATTTTTATAGTTTACCAAACTATAATCATATTTATTGTCATGTATTTTTTGACATCTTTCTATAAAATAATCATTTGATAATTTAGATGTTCCGCCGCAATGTGGGCATCCTTGGCCAGATAAATGTGAATTCGGACTTTGTTTGAAAGATAAATCATGTTTAATGCATTTTATATCAACCTTATTTTTATTACCTTTATAGATAACCATAGAATAGTCATATTTATCTCCATGTATTAACTTTGATTTTTCTATAAATTTTTCTGTTGTCCATTTAAAATTTGCATTTTCTGGTTTATTACCAGAAATATGTGTATATGCGGATTGTATATACACAGTTCCATTATAAATAATTTTTATCTTGTTTCTGACATTTTTATAATCAACTAAGCTATAATCATATTTATCACCGTGTATTAATTTGGCTTTGTGTATAAATTCTTCTTGTGTTAATTTTTTTGGCATATTATTTATTTAATTTTTCTCTTATTATTTCGGATATATTCACTATCCTATTTTCTTTAACTGATTTAGCAATTGCTTCTTTTGTTAATTTCTCATAAACTTCTATTGGTATTCTAATTGTTACCGAACGATCTTTTTTCATGTCTTACATTAATTTTGTCTTACATTATATATTAATATATATATGCTCTCTTTTTGTTTTTAACAAAATTTTTTGTAATTTTGTATAAATAAAAACTAACATGAAAAAAATAATTTTATTACTTCTTATGAAGATTAATTTGTATCATCATGGTGCTACAATAAAATGTAAAATACTTTAATAAAATTGAAGGTTGATGGTAATAATTCCATCCTACGGCTGATTTCTCAGTGTGAGTAGTAAAGTCGGACAGGCGACTATAAGGTATAATTAACACGGAAGTAAAGTCCTGCATTCTTCAAAGGTGTTTCCCTTCAATAATACTAAAAATAAACTTATGTATAAACCATTACCACAGTCACTTACAATAGGACAAAGTCATATCGAAGGCTTAGGGTTATTCGCAACAGAAAATATACCTTCTAATACTAATTTAGGTATGACTCATATTTATGATGAGCGTTTCCCTGATAATTATATTAGACTTCCATTAGGTGGATTTTTTAACCATTCTCTAGAACCAAATTGTAAAGTAATACACGAAGACTTCCCATACCTTCATATTGCATTAGTTACAATCAAAGATATAAAAGTTGGTGAAGAATTAACCGCTTATTATACTTTATATGTACCGAATGATTCAGAAGAAAATGTATATATACCAGGATTTAAGTTAAAACACTAAAAAGAAATTTAGGTTTAAAAATATCAAAAGAAATGATCATAGGCAATAAAATATTTGCCAAAAACACAATAGGATGGACACTACAAAAAAATTAGAATTAAGAATGTATGGAGTTATTATCTATCAATTAAGTCCAATACAAGCAGGTATACAATTTCAACACGCTGTTACACGATACGGTAGGCAGTATGATAACGAATTATACAAAGATTGGGCCGATAATTGGCAAACATCAATAGTATTAAATGGTGGAACTACAAATCTAAATACAGATAGGCTCGGAACAATTAATAAAGATTTTATAGAATTACAAAATCAAAATATAGATTGTGTAGCCTTTTATGAGCCTGATTTGGGAGATCAAATGACCTCTTTTTGTTTGATAGCTGATGAAAGAGTCTTCAATAAAAGAAAATATCCTGACTTTGGATTTGATTATGACGAAGTAAATAAATTATTCATAAAGAATGGTGATTTTGGACAAACACCAACTTCCGAATGGATTGATAGTATAGGTGGTAATAAGAATTACTTTCTAAGAAATTATCTAGGTAAATTACAATTGTGGAGATAATATAAACAATAAAAATAAATATAAAAATGGCAATAGCAAATTTAGAATTACCAAAAGATAGAAATATCTTTTTTACGAAACAAGTTGACCAGGCATCAATCGCTGATGTTACACAAAGAATCATCGAAATTAATGAAGATGATAAAAGATTAAAAAAGATTTATGATGTATATGATATTGAATATACACCAAAGCCGATTAAGATATGGATAGACTCTTATGGTGGATCTGTATATCAATGCTTTGGATTATTGAGCGTTATGGAAAACTCAAAAACACCTATTCATACAATCGTTACTGGTTGTGCTATGAGTTGTGGGTTTATGATGTTAATTTCAGGACACAAACGTTTTGCTCATAAGTTATCAACTCCTTTATATCATCAGGTTTCTTCTCTTAGTTGGGGTAAATTAAAAGATATTGAGGAAGATATGGAAGAAACAAAGAGATTACAAAAAGTAATTGAAAAAATTACACTTGAAAAAACTAAAATAACTAAGGAAAGACTTAAAGAAGTTTTTACTTGTAAGATAGATTGGTTTATGGATGCTGAACAAGCACTCAAATTGGGCGTAGTTGACGAAGTAATCTAATATGGAAAATCTTAAACCTAAGAATCGATATCAATGGCAATTTGTTGGTAGTAGATTTTTCTTCCGTAACTGTTACGATTATGATATAATAGATACATTACTAGGTGAGGTTGTAGAAAGCTACAATAGTATATTTACCGTAGAAAGAAGGATTAAACAATTAAACTCAAAAAAATGTTAAAAATTGGTATCACTGGCGAATTAGGCTCAGGAAAAACATATATTTCAAATATCTTTCAAGCGAAAGGTGTTCCTTATTATAATTGTGATGAGAGGTCTAAACAACTACTCATCACAATACCGGAACTTATACAATTGATTAAAGCTGAATTCGGAGAAATGATATATGAAGGTAATATTTATAAAAACTTAGCCAATTTTGTTTTTATAAAAGATAGTGACGAGAAACTAAATAAATTAGTTTCTCTCATTAATCCGTTTATTAATGCAGATATTGATAAATTTTACTTAGATAATAAGTACGAAAAGTTTTGTTTAATTGAAACCGCTACTTTATATGAAGTAGAAATGGATAAAAAATTAGATAGAGTTATTTATATTTATGTTCCGGAAGAGTTAAGAATTAAAAGAGCTTTTCAACGCTCAGGTCTTACAGAAGAGGATTATAGAAATAGAATGAAAAATCAAATTACGTCTATTGATAAAATCAAACGTTCCAATTACATAATATCTAATTATGACGACTTTGATATTAATATGCAGATTGAACATATTTATACTCACTTAACCACTTGTGACCCAGCGAATTATATAGTTAATACTTTGTTAAAATAGCAAATTATTTTGTTATTGATGATAATAATTGTATCTTTACACTCTAAAACAAAACATTTAAAAAATGAGAAAACAAATTATTTATCTGGCTTTATTCGCTGCATCAGCAATAAGTTTATTATCATGTGGTAGCAATACGTCTAACGCACAAAATTATGTAACGGTTCAACATGCTCCGCAAGCATCACAAAATGTAAACGTCCAATCAAACGACATTCCTGGATTTGATGTAAATGGGTTTGCGAATTTGCTTAAATCTACCACAAATCCTGATGCACTTACACAAGCTATGAACCAACCAGGTAATAGCATTAATAACCTTGATTTGGATAATGACGGCCAAATTGATTATCTTAAAGTAGATCAAGTTGGTAATAATTCTCTTGGTGTGTTTGATGAAACACCAAACGGTAAAGTAACAGTTGCTACTCTAACCGTTAATACACAGAATAACTCATACGCTATTAACGGTAGTCCTGATTACTGTGGTAATAATTACATGTATCAATCTCAACCTGGTTTATCACTTGGGCAATATATGTTCTTAGCCTGGATGCTACATCCACACCCTTACTACCACCCATATTGGGGCTACCATAGAGGCTACTATGGTGGATATAGAGGCTACCGTTCACATTACTCCCGTCCATATAACTCTTCTTATATGAGAGAAAGAAGGACTTATACTACTCGCACAACTACTACTGTGAGAAATAGTCCTACATCATCAGTAAGGCAAACATCCGCACCTGTACAGCAAAGAAATAGTATATCTAACCCTGTTAGAAGCCAAAGAAGTTTTAACTCTAATGAAGGTAACCGATTTAGAAGCTCTGGTGGTAATTCAAGTGGATTCCGCTCAACACCTTCAAGCTCTACAAGAAGCTCTAGTGGTAGTCGTAGTTCATTTGGTGGTAGTCGTAGTTCATTTGGTGGTAGCCGAAGTGGTGGCGGTCGTAGAGGAAGATAATTTTAAAATATAATAATTATATATCGTATGAATATAAATGATTCAAAAACGTTTAAATCTATCATCTTAATGGATGCTATGATTTCAAAAGAAATGTTGTTCGCTACATCTATGGATGGTGACGACGCAATACTCGAACCTTTATTTATTGAATTATTAGCACACAACTATGTTTCAATTGTAGGTAATTCTTTTAATGTAACTGATGCTGGTGTAGCTGTATATGATACTTTTATGAAAAGGTATCCAGAATATTTAAGAGTATTTGACATATATGGATATGTTGATACAGCAGTTGGTGAGTTTGCTTTTGAGAAGTTTTTTGATTTTAACACTGATGCCGAATGGGATGTGTATAAAGCGCAACAAAGGTTTTTTGATGTGCGTATAGCAGTTGCTAATTTCAAAAAAATGAATCCTTATGAGATTGTATTTATGTCTTTCATTAATGAAAACCGCTTTGATACATCTCGCGTTGGATGGCAGAAAGATTTAATGTCAGATAATGTCTGGATTGAAATTGATAACATTGTTATGACAGCTATAAAAATAGAGGACTTGGGTGAAGATGTTATGGAAAACATGATTAATCGTGGCACCGAAGTAATGATGAAGATTCTTGAAAAAGAAATTGAAGTTAATAAAGCTCATTTGCTGTCAATAACAAGTAATACTAATGTAATTGAGGAAGAAGTTATAGAAATAACTACAGTCATAGAGGAATATGAAGATGACTATGACTACTATGATCCTTATTGGGACCCTTGGTATTGCTCTCCTATATGGTTTATGCCATTGTTTATTTGGTAATAGAATAAGAGTAGGAGGTAAAACTTCCTACTCTTTTTTTATATATATAACAAATTAAAAATTAAAATGAAAAAAATAATAACACTATTGTTATTGGTAATAACAAGTTTTGTTAGTTTCTCACAAACTTGTCCTATAGTAACAACAACTACTGGAAGCGTTAGTTGTACAGCACCATGTACTAACATAACTGCAAATGCTACTCCAATTTATGCAACCAGTACATATTTAGTCTCATCAACTACATATTCACCGTTCTCTTTTACAACAGGAACCAATGTAAGCACAACAAGTGATGACGTTTTCACAACATCTATTGGATTGCCATTCTGTTTTGAGTTTTTTGGTAATACATATAACAATGTTTATATAGGTTCAAACGGAAATATTAGCTTTAACTCAACCGTATCCGGTGGTTTTGACCCATGGACAATAGCTGGTAGTATCCCATCCACAACATCTCCAACCGCTCATAGAAATTGTATTATGGGAGTTTGGTGTGATATGTATCCACCTGGTGGTGGAACAATTAAATACAACACATATGGTTCATATCCTTGTAGGGTATTTGTTGTATCATACTATAACATTCCTTTATTTGGTTCATGTAGTGGAACAAAAGATACAACACAAATAGCTATCTATGAAACATCTAATATAATCGATGTTTATATTTGCTCACATAACATACCACTATGTACTTCCTGGAACAGTGGTAGAGCAGTAACCGGTATTGAAAACTCAGCAGGTACATTAGCTTATACAGCAACCGGGCAAAATGGAGTTGCTTTTTCAGCAAATCACCAAGGTTGGAGGTTCTCTCCAAATGGAACACCATATATATGGACTTACACATGGACTGGTTCATCTGGTATAATTGGAGTTGGGTCTTCACAAAATGTATGTCCCACTTCGACAACAACTTATAATGTAGTCGCATCAGCAACAACAGCTTGTGGTGTAGTTAACTTACCGCCAGCAACTGCTACCGTAACATCAATCGTTACAGTCGTGTCATTAGGCGGGGACTCTGTCCTTTGTCAAGGAGAGTCAAGTTTATTAACCAGTTCTTTGGGTGGTGGATCATGGATATCCTCTAACCCGTCTGTTGCTACTGTAAACTCTTCGGGAGTTGTATCCGGGGTTTCACCAGGAGTAACAACTGTTACCTATACAATTGCTGCTGGATGTCAGGGAACAAAAATAGTTGCTGTTAATCCAATATACAACAACACAATAAATAGAGATATTTGTCGTGGTGATACAGTTAATTTTGCTGGTATTAATTATACTACTTCTGGTTCTTATACACATACATTTAATACTATAAATGATTGTGATTCTGTTGTAACTTTAAATTTAACTTTACATGAAATACCATCAGCAGCATTTTATGTCAAACCGTATAATTGTGTTAATGATACAATCATAGTAGCTTTGACAAATACATCTAATTCAAGTTTAGTATATAACTGGAATTTTAATGGTGCCAATGTTATATATTCAACACTTCCTGGCGGACCATATGGTATTTCATATACAACTCCAGGAATACACATAATTACATTAAACGTATCTGATGCTTATTGTAGTAGTAATGTTAGAGATACAATACAAGTGGGAAATTATCCAGATGCTACAATAATTCCTATTACATCTACTGATGTATGTGCTGGTGATACTATTATATTTCAGGCAAGAGATTTAAATCCTTCATATCTATATACATGGACTCCTACACAATGGATAGATAATCCTAATGTATCAACTATTAAATGTGTTCCTTCTTTTGTTGGCTATGTAACTTTACAAATTATGACTCCATTTGGTTGTCGTGATATTGATTCAATTTATATTAACACTAAACCTTGTTGTGGATTAGAAATGCCTAGTGCATTTACACCAAATAAAGACGGTAAAAATGATGTATTTAGATTAATAGGTAATAGATATTTTAAATTACATACATTTATAATAGTGAATAGATATGGTCAAGTTATATTTGAAACTGCTAATCCAAAAGATGAGTGGGATGGCACTTTTAATGGAGTAGTCCAAGATATGGATGTGTATTTCTATTATGTTGATTATGAGTGTGAAGGAAAAGAACAATATTTAAAAGGCAATATAACTTTAATTAGATAATTTTAAAAACAATTATTATGGAATTTTTACCACCACAGAATATCGCTCTAAGAGATAGGCGTAAGAAATCAATATTTCTTGCCGGTTCAATTGAAAATGGTGCTGCTGAAGATTGGCAGGCTAAATTGGGAAAATGGTTATTATGGAAAAATTATAATGTATTTAATCCAAGGAGAGAAGATTGGGATTCTTCGTGGATTCAATCGTATGAAAATCCGCAGTTTAGTCAGCAAGTTAAATGGGAAATGAATGCCTTAGATAAAGCTGATTATATCGTAATGTATTTTGACCCAGCAACTAAATCACCTATTTCTTTACTTGAATTAGGCTTACATGCACATGGTGGTAAACTATTTGTAGTATGTCCTGATGGATTTTATCGTAAAGGAAATGTAGAAGTTGTTTGTAGCATATATGATATACCTTTATTTAATACCTTGGACAAATTTAAAGAGTGTTATTTATTCACAAAATAAATTTTGTTATTATCAATTGTTTTTCTTATCTTTGTAAAAAATTATTATTTATGATATACACAGCTTCGACCAAGAAAATTATTCGTGAAATGGATTCTACTGAATTAGAAGACTTCATAAGAGATAAGTGGATTAATATTTACCGTAAAAATACTGGTGCTATGTTTATGACAGGTACCAATGCACTTTCGGAAATAATGCTATGTAGAGAGTGTTATAAACAATTAACCGGTAAAAATATATTTACTAACATATCAGAAGATTTTACTTCTGCTTATAATGAATTTAAGAGTGCAGTTTAATCCAGATAAATACATTAAAACAGGATGTCGAGTAAGTATAGCAAATCTAGAAATAGATGAATATAACCCCCGCCTAATTATTAGCACTGCAACAGGTAGAAGATTTTGGTGTTTCTTCTCTGAAGTTATTACACCAGAATTGGGGATAAATGACCCAGCTATTAGTATATTGAATAATCAGTTACACTTTTTCACATTCCCTATGATTGATAGATTTATTTCGGAATTAGAAGTAATGTTATTTGATGTATATAAAACGGAAATAAAATTAACAAAACCACAAAACCACATTAAAAAATGACGTTAAATCAATTACACACATTGGACTCTAATAGGAGAAGGTTAGCTGAGTCTTTCCGTAGTCTTATTTCTACTCGTAACACTATTATTGATTCTTTTGATAAAGAATATAATAGGCATGTTAAATTAACTTCCAAAAAAGAAGAACCCAGAAAAGCATTACTCGATTCTATTTCTAGATCTCGAAATATGAAAAAAATCCAAAAAGAATTTTTAGAAAATAAAACTAGGATTAAAGAAAATCAAGCTGAAGCTAGATTGGTTAAGCAAACATTCCAGCAAGCACGTTCAACTTATGAAAGTGAGGTAATTGCAGAAAGGAAAAATAAAAAACAAACTTATTACAACGAAGCAAGATGCTACAACAACTAAAACCAATTATTTTATTTATTACATTACTATTATGTAATGCTTCTTATTCCCAAATTAAATTACCAGCTGGATTTAAATTCCAAGAAAAAGAGTTACATGTTGGAAACATCTATAGTGACGGTGTTTATACAATCAGCATTTATCCATATGGACATGACGGATTTGAATTAGATGATTTAATTAAAAATACAGATAAAATGTCTGTTAAAAAACCTATTCATACTAAAGATGACCTTTATATATGGACTGGTGAAGAGGAAGGTTTATATTATTACCAAATTTTATTACCACAAAGTTTATTTCAACTTAGATTAAGTTCTAAGATAAATGATGAAAAGTTTTCTTATTACTCTAAATGGTTATTACAACAAGTTAGAGAAAAAAGATTAAAGCCATCAAAATATACAGACGGTAATATTTACTTAACTGATTATAATGGAAAAGAACACTTGTAAAATAATTTTTTATGGAACTCCAGATTTCGCCGTTGCTTCTCTCAAAGCAATGGTTGAAACTGGGTTTAACATCGTAGCAGTTGTTACTATGCCTGATAAAGCTTCGGGTCGTGGTAAACAATTACTACCATCTGCTGTTAAACAATATGCATTAACACAAAATTTACCTGTTTTACAACCAGAAAATCTAAAAAATCCTGATTTCGTTAAGGAAATTGAAGATTTAAAAGCTGACTTACAAATAGTAGTAGCATTTAGAATGATGCCTGAAATTGTGTGGAACATGCCCCCTATGGGAACAATTAATCTACATGGTTCATTACTTCCTCAATATAGAGGAGCAGCTCCAATTAATAGAGCTATAATGAACGGTGAAACCGAAACAGGTGTAACTACTTTTAAACTAAAGCATCAGATTGATACTGGTGATATTTTACTAAGTAGAAAAATACCAATCTTATTAGAAGACAATGTTGGAACTATTTATGAGAAGCTTATGGATATAGGAGCTAAACTATTAATAGAAACTATTGATGGTTTATTGGATAATACAATAAAAGAAATACCACAAGATAATATAGACGTTTGTTTGTTAAAATCAGCTCCGAAAATTTTCAAAGAAGATTGTTTGATTGATTGGAATAAAGACAGCGTTACTATCTTAAATCAAGTAAGAGGGCTATCTCCTTATCCAGCAGCTTATACTTATTTGAATGACAAAAGTGTAAAAGTATTTAAAGTTTCTATCGAAAAAGAAGATTCTGTAATTGGAGAGTTTGTAACTGATGGTAAGAACTATTTAAAATTTGGATGTAAAGATGGTTCAGTTTTTATAGAAGAACTTCAAATAGAGGGTAAAAATAGAGTTGATATAAAATCTTTTTTAAGAGGATTTAGAGATAAAAAAAAAGCTGCAATTTAAATTGCAGCTTTTTTTATTTTTTTTTGGTCACTAATTTTTGGTTGTTTGGTCTGTTTAATAAATTTTTAATTCTTATAAGTAATTCACTAGCAATAATGGGTTTTCTTAAATAATCATCTGCCCCTAATCTTATTGCCTCCATAATTGTTTCATCATTTCCAATATAAGAAATAACTATGATAATAATATGTTGCTTATTGATGTCGCTTCTTAATTTACTCACCAACTCAAGTCCATTATTATATGGCATCATTATGTCAGTAATAACGACATCATACTGCGTTGTATCTATTTTTTCAATAGCTTCTTTACCGTTTTTTGCCGTAATAACTTCATAGCCTGATTTTGTAAGAATATGCCTAATGGCGTTTAGCATTATAGCGTCATCTTCAATTATAAGTATGATAGACATTTAATTTTTTATTTAAGTTGATTTGCTCTGTATGCAAATTTGTATGAAATAGATCTTAACATACCTTTTGGATATTTACTATATTTTTCACTTTCTAACATTATTGAAGCTACTTTAGCTCGTGCATTTGCCGTATTATAATCTGTAATTTTTAGTATTTGATTGTCTAGTATATCATTAAAATCTTCTGATGCCGAATATTTATCTAAAAAAGATTTTACTTGCTCTACATGTTCCGAATTTTCGTTTAAATAGTTAATATTATCACTATCTAATTTAATTTGTGATATTTTATCATCGATAGATTTCCAGTCACCATTTGATTCTTTTAAAGATTCCAAATAAGTTATTGCTTTATTGTTTTCTTTTTGAGAAAGAAACCCCATTAAAGCTTCAACAAACATTTCTTTGCCATCAATTTTAGAAACTATCATAGCATGTTTATAGCTACCTTCATTTCTAATGACTAGTGTTTTTTCAATCAAATCTAAAATTGATTGTTTAAAATTTTCTACTTCAAGTGTTTCTTTAGCCACTTCAATTTTAGGTTCTAAATTAACTTTTTGTCCGGAAATACTACTAAATTTAATCATAAAATATATATTTAATTCTCAAACTGGTTTTTGTGCTCCTGTATAGTTTCCCGTATTACTTTAGATTTAATGCGTATTTCTTGCATTATTTTTCTAATTCTTATACCAGCTGATTGGTTTCCTTTAATAAAAAATTTTTCAAATTCATCTTTTAAAAGATATTCTTTCCCATCAATAATTACTTCTTCCGTTAGAAGTTTAAGTAATTCGTCATATTTATCTAAATTGTCCATAATGCATTATATATTATTTATTAGTCTTCTAAGATAGAATTAATTCTATCTTCTCTAAATTGTCTAAAATTTATGAAATACTCTTTTAAAAGAACTATATCTATAGAACCTATTTTATTATGTGTATTGTCATAGACAGTATAAACTCCTCTAATACTATTTCTTTTTACATAGTATGTAGTATCTTTACTAAAGATAATTATATTTGGTGTCAATGTTGGTGTAAAATCTTTTATACAAAGGTATTTAACAAAGTATTTATTCACGGTTTATTTTACCATTTAATCTTTCTTTTAATGTAAGTTTGCTATTTAATCTATTAGTTGTAAAATGCAATTTATCTTCCAATATAGCTATTTTTGATAAATATTTAGTATCATTTTCATATAGAAGTCCATTCAAATTTTCTACTTGAAGTAATAATTTATCCAATTCTTGCTCTAAAGATTTATTTTTACCACTTAATAAGCGATACTCGTATCTAAATCTTAAAAGAAGTTCAATAAATTCTTCGGCTTTAAATCCTTCATTAAAATCAGATGTCATTAAATAATCTAAATTCATATTTTTATTTTTATTGATATCCTATATGTATAGGTGTTTCTTCAAAACTCTGGTTTAATATATCTATTAAAAGATAGCTGCTCTCTACCTTATTTTTAATACCTAAATGCTTACAAAGCTCATTAGCTTTAGATTTTTTCAATTCTTCTAACTTTAGAATACCTATTAAGTTATTCGAATCTATTAATTCTTCATCAATTTCGTCTTCAATTTCCACATTAAATGATAATAATATATTTACAAGTAATTCATCGGAGTGAAATCCATCTATCATTTGTAGAATATTAGCAAATGTTAAACTTGATTTACCATACATATCTGCGTTTAATATCTCACAATCATCTATTATAATTAATGTATCAAGTCCTATTAAAGATTTAATAGCCGAAGTATTTATAGATATATCTATCATTGATAGAGGTATGAATATAATTTCTTTATCAGTTTGCTGTGCAATATGATGTAAAAGAGTTGTTTTACCTGTTCCTCTTTTGCCATAAATAATAGATAATCCTTTGTCAGTTTTATTAATTTTATTGATTAACTTTTTGGCAGCTTTTAATGTAGAATCATTATGATATAAATCTATATTATCATATTCTGCTAATATTGGTTCCATTGGCTCTAATAATAACCCAGTTTGACTATTAGATACATAATTTAATTTAGTTTTAATAGATTCTGGTTGAGAAATAGCATTGTTTAATTCCTCAATGAATAAATCTACATTTTCAGCATCTTCTATTTTATGTAAAATAACTATATTGGATATAAACCCATCAGCAGCGGCTTTATCTATGTGAGTAAAAGATAAGAAAAAATTATCTATTTTAATTAATGTTTTCTCATTAATTATATTTTCTTCAGCAGGTATAATTTCAATAAGAGTATTAACTATTTTAGTCTCCTTTGAATCAAGTATTTCTGTAAATTCCTGTATTCTGAAGTTAAAAGCTAAGACCACTTTTGATGGTCTTTCGCCTAATTCTTCGCAACAATACAAGAAATCATTTAAATTTGTATCTTCGCTTGTATATTTCATATTAAATTATATAACCTTGTTCTGTTAGTGTTGGTAAAGGCGCGCCAATTATATCTTCTTGTCTAGTTACTGGACTATTAAATGCACCAGCTGCTTTTTCTTTTTGAATCATTTCCATTAAATAATCTTGTTGAGACATTTGCATCTTCTTCTGTTGCAATTTCATAGACTCATTTCTTTTAGCTACTTTTTTTCTGTGTTCTTTTGATTTCTTTCCCATATTTTATTTATTTTTATTTTTGTATTTCTATACCTAGTATAGTATCTCCTTGTGTGATATTATCTACTATATCTACATTGTGTATTACTTTACCGAAGCAAGTATGATTCCTGTCTAAATGTGCTGTATTTTGTCTGCTGTGGCAGATGAAAAATTGTGAACCACCTGTATTTCTACCAGCATGTGCCATAGATAATACACCCTGTCGTGATATTGATTATTACCTGTTAATTCACAATTGATTTGATAACCTGGTCCGCCAGCGCCGGTTCCATTGGGACAACCTCCTTGTATTACAAAATTTGGTATAACTCTATGAAAAGTTAGACCATTGTAAAAACCTGATTCTGCGAGTTTGTGAAAGTTAGCAACTGTATTTGGTGCATCATTATCGTAAAATTCGATAATCATATCACCCTTGTTTGTTCTAAGGATTGCTTTTGACATAACTAAATGTTTTTAGTTTTTTATCAATTATTTAAGAAAAGTTGTTTATTTAACTAATATAAACTCAATTCCCGTTCCTTCTAATTCTTTTTGTAATTTTGGATTATCGTCATAATGCCTTATTACTTTGTTAATAAGTAAATATTGTCTTTTTGGTTGATTGTTTGTTAATATAATATCATCAACAATTATATTATGTAATTTTAAAAATTGTTCTACTTCAGGTTTATTCCAATTATCTCTTGCTGTTGTAATAATAACTTTATGATTTTTCCTTTCTTCTTTCAGTAATTTAATCATTTCATAATTTGGAATCCAAGTTTTATACTCGTCAAAATTAATAGGATGTAGAGTGCCTGGTATTGTGCTTAAATGAAGAACACCATCAAAATCAAAGCTTACAATTCCCCTATTTTCAAATTTTTTATATTCTGTTATTATCATTATGTAGATTTGGCATACCAGCCCATTTGTTGTCTAACAACTAGATCATCTCTAAATGTTTGTCTTGGATTTTTGAATTTTAAAAATAACCATTGATTAAATTTAACTATATAATCATCATCATCTAATGGCATTGAAGTATCGCTTGCCTCAAATTCCTTTATTTCATTTGTAATTACATTTCCCCACTTATAGTCTTTAACTAAAGTATCAATAATATAATCATAATTATAATTATTAAACATCTCATTAAATTTCTTAATCTTCCGTTTCTTCATTTGATTCGTTTGGTTTCTTCATTTTTTCTTGTATTCTTTCATTAAAATCTGGTTCCATACCAAATTTATAACGAGCAGATAAGTGTCCAGACATTTCACTTCTACCAAAATTAACACCCACTTCGCAGTTCATCAATGATTTACCATCTAATTCAATAATTATTCTAATTTGAAAGTCATTTTTTCTTTCTTCTTTCTTAATAGTTAATTCAACATGATAATCAAATTTAACATCAAAATGATCATAACCTTCTCTAAAAAATTTAACCGTAGGAACTAAAGTAAATATATTACCTTGATTACCAAGATAAAACATATTTCTATTGCGACAACCTAATTTTTGAACGATAGTTTTAACTAATTTCATTTTAACTCTTCCTGAAGCTAATTTAAATCCGTCTTCTAATTTTTTAATATCACCAATTGAATTTTTGGTTAAAGATTCAGTTAAAAGATGTTCTAATATTCTTGAATTTAAAACAATTACTTTTTCTTCCATCCACTCGTTAAATACTTTATCAACATCACCAAAGCAAGTTTCTCTATTTTTCCAAATAGAAGACATTAATTGTGAGAATTTTAAAAAATTACCATCTAATTCTTTAATATGCTCACCTAATGTTTTAAATCTTGGATCTCTATGCTCTATATCAAAATAATCAAAATACGTCATACCAGCTATTTTAGTTGGGTCGATGAATTTTTCTATATGTCCTTGTATTGTTTTATTAGCATTTGTATAGATAATCTCAATCCATCTTTTTATCAATTGGTTCCATTTACCAATATAACCTGGTCCAAACATATTTTCAAACTCATTACCAATTAATTCATCGGCAAATTTATTAAATGTAGCAGTTTTATATAGTGTGACGTTTTTATTTAAGAAAAAGGAAAATTGTCTACCGTCTTGTAATTCAATTACAATATCTTCTTCAAATTCTTCTGTTTTATTAGGTCCAATCCAATATACATTAGCTATCATTTCTTCTGTTAATTTATCACCTGGAATTAATTTATCAATGATGTTTCTAGCAGCATTTCTAGCATCAACTAACATATGCCAATCATCATCAATTTTAAACTCTAATATATCAAAAAACTTATTCAAGTTGCTATATTCAGTATCTATTTGACATCTGTTATTGATAAATTTACCTAAATGTAATCTATTTTTACCAGTTAATAAATTTTTCAAATCATTTAAAAATACATCAGTATTTTCTTGATATCTTGCTCTTAATCCACGGTCTAATATATTATCTAAAAATTTATTATTCAATAAAACCATTGCTGTAGACAATTCATAAACCAAATTATTTGGATTATATAAATTTTCCTCTTTCGCCTCATTTAGCATTGAGTATCTTTTTAGTAAAGTCATTTTTAATATAGTTTTTTAATATATATTAAAAATGCTATATTAAAATGTGGATTAAAAAATTTCAAAAGTTTAAAGAGTCACTTGTAATAGATGTTAAAGATATGGAGTTTGATATAAACGAGTCTTTAAACATTTGGTTTGATTCTCTATTGAAGTCAATTAATGCACAACCAGTAGATATATTTACAGCATTAAGATTGTCTAGAAATATTAATATAGACCTAGAAAGTTTAGATAAAGATAATGATTTTATTTCTAAATTATCGGAAATAGGAATGAAGAAATCTAATATGGAAATTACTTCAGATTATGAAACTTTCTTAGAAACACCATGCCGTTTTATGTTTATCTTTGATAAAGATGCTACTTCATTGACTAATCCATATTTCTTATTATTACAAGTTTATAGTAAAATATTAAAGAAATGGGAAACCACTAATATTTATAAAATAAATGATGACATAAAGAAGTTTTATGATCAATTATCTTCCAAAAAAATTGAAATAGAAGATAGTGGTAAAAAATATATTTATGAAACCGGTGATAAAAATAATTGGAATTTATTATCAGTAGAAGATAGTGATATTTACAAGAGAACTTTTACTAAGGAAGATTTAGAAAAAGTTATCCAAGATAGAAAAGCAAAAGTAAAAATTGTATGATATATTTAAGATTATTTGAAGAATTTACTTCAGCCACTGGTGGCTTAAGTTATGGAGGAGAAAGTGGTAATGTTTATAACATGCCTGTTAGTGGAGTTTCAACTCTTGGACCAAATGCTATTGGTAATAATGTTGGTTCAGTAGATATGAATGACGCTGATATAGAAGATGATGGTGAAGAAACTTCAGATGAGGATAATGAAGAAGCAACTGATAATCAACAGAAAAAAAAGAAGTCTAAAATCCAAACCGAGTTAGAAGATTCTGAAGAAAAAGTTTCGGACGAACAAACACAACCAGTTATGGATTGGGACACATATATAAAAAATAATATAAATAAAATAGATTAATATGAATATTGAAGTAAAAGTAATCGAAATAATAACAGAAGATGCAACAGCTAATGCATCAAATACTGCTGGCATGGGCTCTATTACAGCAGCACAGCCTTCTACAAATTGTGGTACGACAATAGGTTCGGCTTATGCGTCTGGTGGTGGAACTATTGGTTCTGGTGATGTGGGAGTTAGTTTTAGTGGTAATCCATATCAAAAAGAAGCTGCTAAAAAAGGTAAATCAAAAAAGTTATTTCAATTAACACAAGATTATACTGGTTCAAAAAAAGGTAAAAAAAGCAGAATAAGAAAATTCAGTTCTTTTGCGAAAAAATAAACTATAATTTTTTCAGTCATATAATTTATATGAAAAATGAAAAAATTATTATACTAGGCAAATCAGGCTCCGGGAAAGATTTCCTTCTGAAAGGTCTTATAGAAAAGGGTGAAAGATATTCACCTAAATTAACTACACGTCCTATGCGAAAGGATGAAGTAGATGGTGTTGATTATGTTTATTTAAACAATCAACAATTCTTATCATTACAAGATTCTAATCAAATTAAGGTATATCAAAAATTTGTTATAAAGGACGAAAATTGGTATTATGGTTTAACTAAAGAAAACTTTAATAACAATAATTTATTTATTATGACACCAGGTGAATTAGCTTTAATATCTCCCGAAGATAGAAAAGGATGTTTTGTAGTCTATTTAGATATAGATGCAGTCACAAGAAAAATAAGAATAGAAAGTAGATATGATGATAATGATTCGGTAGATAGAAGAATTGCTGCTGATGATGAAGATTTTAGATACTTTAAAGATTATGATTTAAAATTAACGGATCCTGAATTTGAAATAGATTTAGTTTACGATTTTGCAATGTAATATGGCTATGGATAAATTGTATTGTATAGAAACTTATTCTTATACTGATAATAATAAAATTATAGAAGTTAATAAAGGTAAACTTTATTATAGTAAATACTTTATAAATGGTAGAGTAAATATTTATGACTTTGAAACAGCTGAATATATTGGTATGTTTTTAAGCAATTTATTTGGACCTTATAATTTATGGGTAGCAAATGAAAGAGAAAGAAAAATAAATGAAATATTAGATTTAGATGGAGAATAAAAAAGATTGGAAAGGAAATAGTAATAGTATCTACAAAACATTAGGTGCTTCTAACCATACTGAAGAAGAAAGAGAAGTTAATGATTATTATGCGACTGACCCTATTGCAGCGGAATGGTTAATTAAGTTAGAAAAACTCAATGAAAATATCTGGGAGCCATCATGTGGTTCCGGTGAATTATCAAAAATATTTGAAGCAGCTGGTCATAGAGTTATATCAAGTGATTTAGTTGATAGAGGTTTTGGTAAAACTGGTATAGATTTTTTAACTTGCACTAAAAAATTTGATGGTGATATAATAACAAATCCACCATATTCATTGGCACAAGAGTTTATTGAGAAATCTTTAGAAATTGTAAATGATGGTAATAAAGTAATAATGTTTTTAAAAGTTCAATTTTTAGAAGGTAAAGCGAGAAAAAAATTATTTGAAAAATATCCACCAAAAATGATATGGGTTTCGAGTTCAAGGATATTATGTGCCAAAAACGCAGATTTTGAAAAGTTTAGAAAACAAGGAAGCGCGGTTGCATATGCTTGGTATGTTTTTGAAAAAGGTTATACTGGTGATACAGTAGTAAAATGGTTTAACTAAATTTAAATTCATATTCAGTTTTTTTATTTTTTAAGGAATTTATACTTCTTTTTGTTACACAAAGATTGCTTAAATCTGATAATTCTTCTGGTAAGATATTATTATGAAATCCATAATAAACTGAAATTTTATGATCAATAGTTGGATATAATTTATTATTTGGATGTAATACAAAATTATCTTTAATATATTCTCCATCATAATAATCATATCCATCCCAATTTTGAAGAAAAAAATCTTTTTTTATTTTTGTAAGGTGTTCTACTCTTCTACTATAAATTAGAAAAAGATTTTTTTCTTCAGTTGTTAATTGATTACCATTTTTAATTCTTGTTATTTCCGATTTTATTTTTAATTCTTTAGATTGGTTGGTAAATTCAACTCCATATCTTTCAAGCATGGTATTTTTTGATTTACCCTTGAACAAATCAGTTTTAAATATAAATTCATGACCATATTTTTCTAAACATGTTTTCTTACTTTTTTCTTTAAATTTTTCAACTTTACCTATATTTTCTATTCCATATCTTTCTAAATTTGTTTTTTTAACTTTTTCAAAAACTTGTTTATTTTCAGTTGGAGATTTTGCTCCATATCTTTCTATACAAGTGTTTTTTGCCTTTTCTTTTTTCCCTTCTAATTTATTAGAAGATGATACGCCATATACTTTTAAACAAGTTTCTTCTGCACTTTCTCTATTATTATAATTTTCTTCTCCATATTTTTCCTTACATGTTAATTTATTTTTAAAATTAGCGCATTTTTCCGAGCAACTATATAAATTATATTTGGATATATTATTGTTATATTGTTTATAAATTAATTCTTTTTCATTACCGCATATATCGCATTTGACATTCACTTTAGTGTGAGAACCTTTTGGTAAGTCTTTTATATTTATTTCAATTATATCACCATTTTTACAATTATATCCTAATTTATTATAATAATTTCCCTGTGTCCCTGCTAATTTAGTTAATAATTTCTCTGTGAGTATCATAAAACTATTTTTTTATTTTATATATAACTTATATATTAAAAATTAAAAATGGTTTTTATGACATTTATGACATTATGAAAAAGAAAACTACTAGGACTTATACTATTAATGATAAGTTATATGAAGAATTTAATAAAATTATTGAGAAGGAAAAAATTAATAGGTCAAAATTAATTGAATCTTTGATTATTGATTATATAAATGAATATAATAAAATTAAAAAAGGTGACTAATTTAGTCGCCTTTTTCTTTAGGAAATAATTCATCTATAATACCAAGTCCACTGGCTCTATTATATGCACCTGGTGATTTTTTACCAAATTCGGATTTATTATTATATTTTTCTGATTCTGCTTCAATTTTTTCTTTTGTCCATTTTATAGATTTTGGAAATACTAAATTATTTAAATGATTAGACATAACTTTTTTATATAAAGTTATGTCATTTCTTTTTAAATCTAGTAAAGATTTATATTTAGAAGCTTGCTTAATAATATCCTCTTTATCTTCGAATAATTTATATTTGGTTAAATATTTCATTAGTGTTCTATTTCTTTTTCTACTATTTTTTTACCATCAACAATTACAAATTGTCCTTTTAATCCGCCGTTAATTGAATTACATATTATTTCGGAATTAGTAATTGTATTTTGTAATACAGACAAAAGGATATTTTGTATTGTATATATTTTCAATAAATTATTTTCGGAATTATAAAATTCAGATGAACATACACTTTCGGTTAAATCTATAATAAGAGTTATGGTTTCATTATTTTTAGATTTCATTTTTTCTATAACCATTTTTGGAATACCCATTGTTTCCATTTCTCTTTCATAATCATAAACTATAGTATTCAATAAAGATAAAATTGATTTCCATAATTCAGATTCATCCATATGCTCATAAGACCTTGAAGCAATATATTTCTGCATATCATCTCTATACTTCATTAAAAGCACAGTTAGATATTTCCTAAAAATTATAGTGCGGTATTCTGTTGAGAAAATAATTGTAGGAACTTTTGAATAAATCCAAAAATCAATATAATTAAACATATTATGATTCATAATATGTGACATATTTATTGGATTAGAAGGAGTTTTATTAAAAATATTATCAAATAATTTAGTTATTTTTTTGCTTATCCAATCTGTTTTTAAGAAAGCCCACAAAATAAAACTGATTATTATTAAAACTGAGCCCTGTGCACCATATGCTTTTAAAAAAGTAATTAAATCTGTTAAAGTCATTTAAAAATGATATTTTTATCAATTATATATTAATTATAGATATGAATTATTTTAATATATAAATTACAAATTAAGATAAAAAATGGCTAATACTACTAATACTACACAATTCACCGAAATAACTTTTGCTAATTTACAAGCACAAGTACAAACATTTCTTCAAAAAGAATATTCGTCATCTAATATTCTTTTTTCCGAAGCATCACCTTATGGGCAAATACTATTCGTAGTCGAAAATTTATTTCAATTATCTTTATTATATTTAAAAAATACCATTAAACAATTAGATTTATCTAATGCTAATTCTACTAATGCTAGGATTATTAGCGATCAAGCAGTAGTTGCTGGTTATATTCCTGGTAGAGCTATAAGTGCTACTGGAGCTTTAATGTTTACAGTTAAATTAACAACAGATGTAGCCTCAAATATACCTGGTGGTAGAATTACTTTAAATAATCGTCAAACTATTAAAAATAAAACTAATGGATTACAATATGCACTTAATTTAGGTGAAGATACACAAACATTTATGATTACAAAATCATCACAAATATTTCTTAATATAATACAAGGCGTTTGGACAACTACATCATTTACTGGAACAGGCACCATAAATCAATCATTTAATCTAAACACTAGAGGAACAAAGGATATTGAGAATTTCAATATAAATGTTATAGTTGATGGAGTTTATTGGACTACTAAAACTTGGTTATATGATTTATTACCAGGAGAAAAATCTTGTGTTGTTAGAACTGGTTTCGGTGGTGGTGTAGATGTTATTTTTGGTAATAATAATTTTGGAGCTATACCAAAAGCGGGTGCTAATATAATTATTAGTTATATAGTGACTGATGGTTCCAATGGAAATATTTTTAGAAGAACAATGAATGACTGGACTTTTGTCGATTTGGCTATTGATGGGTTTGGTAATTCTATTGATATAACTAAATATTTTGATGTTTCTATTTATAATGACATCAATTTTGGAGCTGATAGAGAAACTACACAATTTACCAGAAATATGTTACCAATAAGTAGTAATAATTTTGTATTGGGATTACCACAACAATATGCTTTTACTATTAAAAGGTTAGGTGTTTTTTCTTATGTAAATGCTTATGAGCAATATGGTTCTATCTATATAGTTGTAACTCCAAATATAGTTTTATTTAAGAATCAAAATTCGGATTATTTTTCAATTCCATTAGCGGCATTTGAATTAGATTCTTATGAGATATCTAAAATAGATAATTATTTGAAATCAGGTGGTAATATAATGCTTTCTAGAAGATATACAATTATGTCGCCTGATATCTCTTTATATGTAATAAATGTTTATGTGATGATATATTCAGATGCGACACAAGATAATGTAACTACTCAAATACATACGGTAATTTCAAATTATTTCTTAGATTTATATAGAATTGGTAGAATACCAAAAGCAGATATAATTTCAGCATTATCTACTAATATTACCGATATTTATTCAGTAGATATTAATTTTGTTAGTAAGAAAAATGAAGATTATCATACTTCCAATTTGGATACAATTGCTGCAATGAAAACTACGTCAGGTGGATCATTCCAATTAAGTAGAGCAACAAGCGTAACTGGCTATACCGCTTCACAAGTTATTGGTATTGATCCAGTATTAGGTGATATACTTTTTGATGCAAATGAAGTTCCTGTAATAAAAGGTGGATGGTATGATAGAAATCACATCTATTATAATGGTGATATAAATTCTACTGGTTTAAAATCTGTTAATATTTTTTACCAAGGAACGGTAGATGCATCACAAAGACCTTCAATTATTAGTGCTTAAAAGTATTTTTTGAAATTAAATATCTTCCTTGTTTTAAGATATTTCATATTGCGTTCATTAGCATATGCCTCTTTTTCAAAGCAAATATTCATATACCCTTTTTTATATAGTTCTATTAGATACCATATATAAAAGGGTATTATTAATAATTCTATTTGCTGTCTTAAGTGTATTTGTTCGTGGTTAATTAATTCTTCTGTTATTTCTGTATCAGGAGCAATAAATATAAAAGGATAGAAAGCTAATGCTTGTATGCCTTTACCTAATATTAATTCAAAGAAATTGATTGCTTTTTGGCTAATTATTATCATATAATTGTTTATGTAAAATTACAAAAAAGTTATTTAACTTCAAAATAATATTTTAGAGGTGCGAAAAAATATATATACATTATGTTATACAACGATAAAGATATTCCAGAATTAAATACATTTTACCACAGAAACGATGATTTAACTAAAAAATATGTAGATTACGAAAATGTTTTATTTGATAAAACATTAAGTCCATATATTTATAATAATCCAATAATGAGTGGTTTTTTAAATAGATTAAATAAGTTAGTAGCATTATACTTTGACCAATTTAATATAATTAAAAACTGGAAAAATTTTACAGTAGATAAGTATTTTTATAAGAGTGTGAACTAATTTATATATAGATTTATGGAAGATAAATCTTATTATGTATATATACATTATAATAAATTAACAAATGAACCTTTTTATGTTGGTAAAGGAAAAGGTTATCGTATGAATCAAAAATATGGTAGAAATAATGATTGGAAAAAAATAGTTAGCCAATTTGGATTTTATGTTAAATTAATAGCCGAAAATCTCACTAATAGCGATGCTAATAAAACAGAAATAAAATACATTAAGGAATTACGAGATAATGGTATTTTATTAGTCAATAAAACAAGCGGTGGTGGGTCAGGTGGTTCTATAATTTTCACAGAAGAACATAAAAAAAATTTATCAGTAGCTTTAAAGGGAAAAAATACATGGAGTAAAAATAGAAAATTGAGTAATGCCCATAAAGAAATTTTACTAAATTGTATTAAAGGTAACACTAATAATAAAGGTAAAAAATTCTCCGAGGAACATAAATTAAAAATAGCTGAATCAAATAAAGGTAAAAAATTCTCCGAGGAACATATTAAAAAACTTTCCGAATCACATAAAGGACATAAACAATCTGATGAACAAAAAAGAAAAAAATCAGAATCTTTAAAAGAATATTATAGAAAAAAGAGAGAAGAAAAGGAGAACACAAAAAACAATAATATATTTTAATATATAATAATAATAAACATAATCAATATGGCAGATAAAAAAATAGTATCATCATTTAAAAAGTTTTCGGAAATGAACGAATTCTCTTCTTCTATTCAACCAGAAGATCATACAGGTATGCCTAATTTACCAAAACCAAATACAAAGATTCAGCAAACTCAAAGCACTAGATATATGAGACCAAAAGCTCAAACTGCTAATGGTAATGATTATTCTATACCAGAGGCGGAAGATAAAGATGAGATGGAGGAAAATGGACAAATGCCTTATGATGAGGTTAAAGAAGGTAAAGTAGAGTTTATCGGTAAAGTTGCTAAAATGCCTAAAGGTGTTAAAGCATCAAAGAGTTTAAACTTTATGGAAAATATTAAAATACCTAAGTCTTCTATTTGGTATTTAATGATTGAAAAACAAGATGAAAAAAATGGAGCGGGGCTTCAAATGATTAAATATAACTTATCAAAAGGTTTTGATTTGGGTAGATTTACAAATGATTTAAAAAGTTATTATGAAAAGAAATTTGCTAAAAATCCAAAATTAGTTGAAAAAATTAAATCAATTGAAATTGATGGTGACGACAAATACTCATGGATTAAAAATATACCTTTAATTACGGTTGATGGTAAAAAATTAATCTCTATTATTACCGAAGATTTAATAAAATTATTAAGTAGATAAAATGGAAAAATTTAAACGTTTAACAGATGAAGAATTTGCGGTTTTATCAATTGAGGATCAAAAATAGTTACATTAAAAGTATATTGAAAATATTGAAGCCTGATAATCCTATAGTAACTGATTTACAAAATAAAATATCAAAAAAATTGGAAATTAAAGAAACTTTAAAATATGTAAAAAGTTATAACAAATTTTTAAAATAAAATAACCACTCAATTGAGTGGTTATTTAATTATATCCAATATATAATCTGTTCTATCCTTTAATTTTACATGACTCAAATCTATATGAGTTATGTTTTCTAATTCTAACCAAGATTTAATCATTCTATCAATTAACATTATTTCTTCTTTATCTTGGTATCTTATACCATCATCTGTATTATCTAACATTACTGGTAAATAAAAAATATAAGACCATTGATTTATAGATTTTAATATTTCTTTTTGCATGTGGTTAATTATTGCTATATCTTTATTTCTTAAAGGTGTTTTAAATAACCTTCTAAAGTAGAAGTAATTTAACATACCAGATGAATCACAAACAATATAATCTTTTGTTCCAACAAACATTTTTTCTTTATTTAATTGCTTATAAAAAATAACTAATTGATCTATTGGCTCATTTGGAATGCCATATTCAGCAATAAAATCTGTGGCTACTTCAGGAATAAAAATTGAATTTTTACCCATTTTTTTAAGTTCGGTATGAACTGATGTGGCTAATGTTGATTTTCCACTGGCTGGCGCGGATAAAAATGTAATAAGTTTACTCATATAACTTTTTATAAGTAAATTAATTAAAGTTTTTTCTTTTCTATCATATGATAATAGTAGTTTTGTAATTGTGCTTCGGTTTCAAAATACATTACATTTTCAGGTTTAAAATTAACCATTTCTCTACCCTTAATTATGATACCATCATATCCTAATTTCTGTAATTCATCTTCAATAGTTGTATTTTCGCTAAAATCTCTTCTATCTGGATAGTCTTTACCTTTTGCTTTTGAATAGTTAAAAACTAATGTGCTATAGAACCATATTTCCCATCTATTTAATGTATCAAAAACTTTTGGATTTTTCGGCATAGCATTAACCACAAAATAAATTTTACCATATTGTTTAGCTAAATCTTTATTTGAAAGAAAAGCGGTATATAACCCACGCCCAAGCATAGCACTACCTTCATTTTCATTTCCAATGTTTTTTATACCTCTAATGGTTACATTTTTTCTTTTCCATTTAAGATAATTCTCATGTGATTCTTTTAAAAGGATATATTTCATTTAATTTCTAACTCTTTCTTTTTCTATAATTTTAATGGTTTTCTGCGGGTCAAATATAGCATAAGTTCTGTGTTTTCTTTCTAACGCCATATAACCGTCATATCCTAATCTTTTAATTAATTCCATTATTGTATCGTTTTCGTAATAATTCCAAAAATCAGTTGCAGGTTCTTCGATAGTATTATTTGTCCATTTTCTTTTATAGATGTCTTCGTCTGATTTAATGGTTTTATCAAACCTTTCTACACATTTGTTGAAGATACTATCTATATTCTTAACATCTTCTTCTGTGACTTTTAATTCATTATCATTTCTATGATTAACATAATCTACTGTATATCCTTGTTTTGAGTAATTATATGTATTTTGAAACTTACTAAACCAAGCAAATTTTGGAACTTCATATGAAGTTCCAGCTTGTTTATTATACCAATCAACGATTGCTTGTCTCCAATCAGCAAACAAATCTTTATATTTTGTATATCTTGACCAATGTTCATTATATCCTTTAGCTGATGACCATAAATAATCATCATATTCTTTTTTCATAAATGTATAAGTATAATTGCTATCTTTACTGACAACTAACATTTTATCAACTTTATAAGAAGGATCTGGAACTAAATCACCAATTTCAGCTTTAGCTATATAATCAACTGGTTCTATAACATCAATTCCTTGTAATATTTTTATCATATATTCTTTATCAAAATCATGATCTAAAAACCATGCAGTGCCATGCCTAACATTAACTTTTTCCGGAATTAATGGAATTAATTTATCCATATCTTCTTTACTATTGTATCTAAACAAATTACCGCTAAACTTACAAGTATATAACCAAACACTAGCATCTAAACCATAATCTGAAGATTTAGTATCAGCATAATCTGTTGCAAATTTTGGATTATCTGAAAAATAAGCTGTATCATTTTTAAATTTATCAAATTGATTAAATTGATATTTACCAGTTTCTTCGTCATATCCACCTTCCAATCCACCGTGATATAAAGTTAAATTATCTTCATATTTTTCAAATAATTTATATTCTTTTAAATATTTCATTTTCTCGGTTCTTTACTATTTTTTCTCATCCTAATGTTTTTAATAGATGTTCCAATATGTCCTGTTGTTTCCATATCATAAGGTATTTCTATATCTACATCTTCTTCATCTATTAATTCACCATCTAATAGAGGTTTTTTATTAACTACACCATTTGGTATATTAGTATGTTGTAAAGCTTTTAAATTATTAGCAACCTGACTATAATTACCTTGACTCTCTAAAAATGTTTTAAGATATTTCATATTAATATATATTATTAATGAAATACTTAAAAAAATTTGAAAACTATAGTAATTTACTATTACCCGAATATTGGTATCATGGCTCAAATGAAGATTTTAGTCAATTTGATATGAAATATGCTAGAAAAAACTTTGAAAGTTCTATTCTAGGTATCTACTTTACACAATATCTTAAGCCACCACCATATGGCTCAACCGCTATTGAATATGCTAAAAATGCTGCACACGAGAAAGGCGGTAAACCAATTATCTATAAATGTAAAATACAATTAGATAATCCTTTAATTGTCGATTCAAAAGGTTATTATAGTTCTAATACGGTTGCTGATTTACATAGAGAAAAATTATTAAGACAAAGAGATGCTGGAAATCATGACGGTATAATAATTTATGATTCTGAAGGTAATAAATTACCAGACTATATTACAGATGAAGATACAATAAAAAACCATAGACAATATGATTTAGAATATATGGATTTCATTTTAATTACACAACATATAGAAAAAATTAAAATAATAGAAAAAATTAAAATAATAGAAAAAATTAAAATATGAAAAAAGCACTCGAATTTGAGTGCTTTTTTCATTGTGTGTCTAACTATTACTTTGTTATTTCAGTCGCTTAAATCGCTTAAAAACAAGCAAAGAATTGATTTTAAATGCTTCTTATTACTTGAAAAATTGAGCATTCATATTAATTTTTTGAACTTCGTCAGGTGTAAACCAATTTGGGTTATTTCTCAAAATTATTGTTAATTCATTAAATGTTGCTCTACCTTCTTCTTTTCTACCAGTATATACACAAGCTGCAGCATGAACTTCTAAAAACTTCCAATTATATAAAGATTCGTCTACGAATAATAATCTTGTCGGGTAAGGATTATTACCATGCATAGTTGTTCTAGCAAATTTAGTATAAACATATGCTAAATGCCATTCTTGAGTCATTAAATAATGATCTATTATTGCTTTAATTGGCTCCGCACGAAGTGGATCCATTGCATAAGCTTTCATAAATTCTTGGTGAGTTTCCGCCCAAGGTGTTTCTAATGACATTTTAATTGTGCCTATTCTAAATTGAGAATAAAATCTTTCTTCTTCATAACCATCTAATCTATTTACACGCTCTTTATAATACTTCATTGAACGTCTTAACCTTTCTTCATTTTCTTCTCTATTATCAGGAAGAGTAGCTGAATCATGATAAGATTGTGCGGTATAAAATACCCATCTTGAATTCCTATCTTTATTATCAATATAATCTTCTAATATAGCAGAATGCTTTTTATACTTATCAGCAATATTTCCTTTCCAAGAAGCACCTATCATTTTAACATCTACCCAATAGCCCTCTAAAAGATCAGAGGTAATGTTCTGTTCATCACATATAATAAACTCATGAACTGGTCCATAGAATCTAAATGGTTTAGAGCATCTGCCAAAAGTATTTCTCGTATATTTCATATTACCAATAAAAGTATTTGCCATATAAAGATCTTTGTCCATTTTTTGTTTATTAAAAATCTTTGTATCTATTACAGCGGTTTCATCGGCATCAAGCCACATAGTCCAGCATTCTTCTCTTTTCCAACCATGTTTGTCTACCATTTGTCTTGCCATTTCCATAGCATAATTTCTACAATTTTCGAAATTATCAAAAGGCTTATCAAAAACATAAGCTGGTATGTTATTTTCTTTGCCCCAATTTAAAATTATTTCCTTTGTATTATCAGTTGAGCCAGTATCTACATATACAACCATATCACATATATCTTTTATTGCGGAATTCAAAGAAGTTAAAATACAGTGACTTTCGTCCTTAACAATTTGTGAAACTATTAATCTATTCATTTATTAAATATTTTTATTTTTATATACATAAATCCTATTTTGTTTTAAACAAAATTATTTTAATATAAATAAAAAAGCCTGTGAATTAATCACAGGCTTTTTGTTTTTCCATAAGTTCTTTAAACTTCATTATATGAACTAGTTCAATTTCTTCTTGGTATGCTGGTTGACTTGTTAAGTGAAAACTTCTACAATAATTGCATTCATAATACCTTATTGGATGTTTTTCTCTTTTATACCTTTTTTTAACTTTCCGTATATGTTCAAGGGCAAGTTCAGCATCTTTTTCTGTTTTAAACTTCTTTTTTACACAATTCATAATCGTATCAATTAAAAACTAAAAGATCGTCAACATCATGATATAGTATATACTACTTTATATCATAATAAAACGGCATCGATATTCCACTTCCTTTCTTTTGAACACTTAATGCCGCTGCTTTATTTGCAAATTGTAATGCCTCCTCTAAAGATTCAGCTTCGTTATTTTTTGATATAAAGGCAGCAAACGCTCCTACAAAACAATCACCGGCACCAGTTGTGTCAACTACATTTACTTTATTTGGCTCAATCCTAATAAATTTATTATTATATAGTGCAATAACACCTTTTTCACCAAGTGTAGCAATGTAAACTTTATTACCATTTTCTATTGCTAATTTATGTAATGCAAGTTGTGTATCTTCATCATAAAGATCTGGATTTCTAACATAGTATTCAGATACTAAATTCAATTCAGTTTCGTTCATAATTAATACGTCAACCAAATCCATTAACTCTTTATCAACTAATTTTGCTGGCGCTGGATTTAATATGTTTATAGTTTGTTTTTCTCTACCCTTTGTAAAAAAGTATTTTGTAGTTTCCAATGGTGTTTCAAATTGAGCTACTAATTATAAAAGATTTTTAACTTGGTCAATAGTATCGTGAAAAGCTGGCATTCTCTTAA
>Ga0209084_1000109_pt1 | contig 79974 bp, 79 predicted proteins | sample C_130820_MF_Meta_FD_187309 | JGI IMG/M metagenome (GOLD analysis project Ga0209084, IMG submission 187309) | Freshwater microbial communities from Lake Croche, Canada to study carbon cycling - C_130820_MF_MetaG (SPAdes) (version 2) | ecosystem: Environmental > Aquatic > Freshwater > Lake...
ACAGGCAGAACAAGCCAGAAATGACTTTTCTCAAGCTGAGCAAACGCAATCGAGTACGCAGACGCAATTGACAGCTGCTTACCAACAATGCGAGTTAGCTACGCAGGCCCGTGACCAATTGCGTGAAGCCTTACGTTCCGCTGAAATGGCGGCACAAGAAGCTGCTTTTACAACCCGCTCTTTGCAGCAACGGATTACCGATTTGCAGCGCGACCAAACTACTGCGCGCACCCAAATTATGGAAATTCAGGATAAATTTGCCGCTGCAGAAACCGAGTTAGCAGGTTTAAGCGATGAAGAAGCTCAGGATAAGTTACAAACTTTATTGGTTACACGCAGTGATCGAGAAACTGCCTTAGCAAATGCGCGCACTGAACAAGATGCATTACTACACGAGTTGCGTGAAGCCGATGAAGCGCGCATGTTGGTTGAGCGTACCCTACAACCATTACGCGACAAGGCTACCGACTTACAATTACGTGAGCAAGCGGCACGCCTCAATTATGAGCAATTTGCCACTTTACTATTAGAGGCTGAAGCTGATATCGCGAGTCTTGAAGTTCGCTTTAGTGCCGACTTAAAAGTCAGCAGCTTACAAGGTGATGTGACTCGCCTGAATAATGAAATTCAATCATTGGGGCCTGTCAATATGACCGCGCTTGATGAGCTACATAGTTCGCGTGAGCGTAAATCCTTCCTTGATGCCCAATCGGCTGATTTGAACGAGGCGATGCAAACCCTAACCGATGCAATTGCGAAAATTGATGCTGAAACCCGCGACTTATTACAAGGTACATTTGATCAGGTGAATGCGCACTTTGGCCGTTTATTCCCCGAGCTTTTTGGTGGCGGTCATGCCGAGTTAGTGATGACGGGTGAAGAGATTCTAGATTCTGGCGTGAACGTGATGGCACAACCACCAGGCAAGAAAAATAGTTCAATTCACCTTTTATCGGGCGGAGAAAAAGCCCTCACTGCGATTGCGTTAGTCTTTTCACTTTTCTTGTTAAATCCTGCCCCATTTTGCTTACTGGATGAGGTCGATGCACCCTTAGATGATGCGAATACCTTGCGCTATGCTGAAATGGTTGCCAGAATGTCGACTAAAACCCAATTTGTCTTTATTTCGCATAATAAAATCACCATGGAAATTGCCCACCAACTCATTGGTGTGACGATGCAAGAGCAGGGCGTCTCACGTATTGTGGCAGTCGATATTTCTTCGGCAGTATCGATGGTGGAGCCGGCTTAAATGCCTATCAATGAAATCATTACCAAGGTCGGTCTATCGGACCTGCAATTAGCTTTAGTTGTCATTGGGATTTTTTTATTACTGTTAGTGGTGATTGTCAATTTTAGGCATGCACGTGTTCGCCGTAACGGGAGTGAGACTAGAAGCGCAGGAGAATATGAAGCCAATTTAGGAGCGCCGCAACGGCAAGAACCTTCTCTTGGCGAAAGCGATTCCGCAATGAGCTCACTAGGAGCTCTTGATTTAGCATCTAAGCGTATCAAGATGATCATTGACCCACGCATCGACTGCGTAGTTACCTTGCGTTTTACTGAGCCGATTCAGGCAATGGAAATCTTGACAGAAATTGCCACCTGGCCCCAATTTCGATTTCAATGGGCTGCAGAAGGCCTAAAGGCGAATTGGATTGATAACGATACCTGGGAACAAGTTCAAGCAGGCTCAGCTTACAGTGAACTCCAGTTGGCTATTCAGCTTGCGAACCGACAAGGGCCCATTGAGGTTTTTGAGTTGTCAGATTTTTTCACGCATTGTCAAAATTTAGCAGAAGCTTTAGGTGCACAAATTGATATGCCAGGGGTAAATGCGATGCTAGATAGCGCTAAAGAATTAGATGCCATAGCTGCCCAAACGGATATCCAGCTGAGTATTAATATCCTTTTTGATAGCACTCCCTTAAGCTGGGATGACTTAGTAACTTTGCTGCAAGCAAGAGGCTTTCGTCTGAGCGCGAATGGCCGTGTATTTAAATTCTTTAGTCAGCAGCAATTACTTTTTTTTAGTAGCGAATTAAATCCTACTGAGGCAGTAAGTCAACTTACTTTTTTACTTGAGCTGCCACTGGTGCCAGTTACAGAGCGCCCATTTGAGAAGATGTTAGCGGAAGGTGCAGCAATTGCTGAGGCAAAGCAGGGCCGCTTAGTGGATGACAACGGCATTAATTTAACTGCGATGGCAGTAAATAGCATTCATCATCATATCGATGGTCTTTATGCCGAATTAGAGCGGGGCGGTATTGTTGCTGGTTCTGCTACTGCCCAGCGTTTATTTAGTTAGGTCGAGATTTTGTCGCTGAAGGATCCGGCAAAATTAGCCGAGCGATATCGGTGGCTTCAGCTAGAGTTAGCTCGCCTAGAGCATGCGTACTATGTACTCGATGCCCCTTTGCTTCCCGATAGCGAATACGATCGCCTCTACCGCGAGATGCTTGAGCTCGAGGCGCTATATCCTCAATGGGTTAAACCCGATTCACTCTCCCAGCGGGTTGGTGGTGCGGCTTTAAGCGATTTTCAATCCGTGCAACATGCGGTACCCATGCTTTCCTTAAATAATGCTTTTGAATTAAAGGAGTTGGAAGCTTTTGAGCGGCGCTGTCGTGAAGGCCTGAAGCTTGAGCAGGTTGAATTTGCCGGCGAATTAAAATTTGATGGTTTAGCCATTTCCTTACGTTATGAAAATGGCGTACTGGTTAGGGCTGCAACGCGCGGTGATGGCGCTAACGGTGAAGATGTTACCGCCAATATTCGGACAATTCGCGCTATTCCCTTGCATTTATTGGGAAATTCAATACCGACCGTGCTTGAAGTGCGCGGCGAGGTCTTCATGTACTTGCGTGACTTTGAACGCATGAATCAACTAGCAGCCGAGCAGGGTGAAAAGGAATTTGCCAACCCCCGTAACGCAGCTGCCGGGAGCTTGCGGCAACTTGATTCGAAAATTACTGCGCGTCGTCCACTGTCTTTTTTTGCTTATGGCTTAGGTGAGTTAATACCGAATTCTTGGTTACCAGCAACCCACCGCGAATTACTGGATCGTTATATTGAATTGGGATTACCTGTTTGTCCAGAGCGTCGTTTATTAAACTCAGTACAAGAGATGCTGGCTTTTTATGACGAAGTAGGTGCTAAACGCGCTAGCTTGCCCTATGACATTGATGGGGTAGTTTATAAAGTGAATTCCTTTGCCGAGCAAAATCAATTGGGCTTTGTTTCTAGGGCCCCCCGTTTTGCTTTGGCACATAAATATCCGGCGCAAGAGGCATTGACCACGGTTTTAGGAATTGATGTGCAGGTGGGTCGCACTGGCGCAATTACGCCAGTAGCTCGCTTGGCCCCAGTGGAGGTTGGTGGCGTTACGGTTACTAACGCTACTTTACATAACGAAGATGAGGTACGCCGTAAAGATGTGCGCATTGGCGATACAGTAGTTGTGCGTCGGGCAGGTGACGTAATACCCGAGGTGGTCTCGGTGATACCAGAGCGACGGCCTAAGAAGGCGGCCCAATTTGTGATGCCTAGCCGCTGTCCGGTGTGTAAATCCCATATCGAACGGTTGGCTGATGAAGCAATTGCGCGCTGCAGTGGCGGTTTATTTTGTGGCGCTCAACGCAAGCAAGCTTTACTGCATTTTGCGCAACGTCGGGCAATGGATATCGAGGGATTGGGAGAAAAAATTGTCGATCAACTAGTTGATTTAAATATCGTACGCACTCCAGCCGATCTTTACCGTCTCGGATTGAATGCGGTAGCTAATTTAGAGCGCATGGGTGAAAAGTCGGCTGACAATTTAATTCAGGCAATTGAGCAATCTCGACAAACAAGTTTGGCACGCTTTATTTTTGCCTTAGGCATTCGCCATGTCGGCGAAACTACGGCTAAGGACTTAGCTGCCCACTACGGCAATATGAGCGCCTTGATGGCTGCGTCTGCCGAGGAACTTTTAACCATTCATGATGTTGGCCCAGTTGTAGCCGACTCAATTGCAAGCTTTATGGCTGAAGCACATAATCGCGAAGTCATCGAACAGTTGCTGGCATCCGGTATGCAATTAAGTGTGACTGAAAAGACCTTGAATGCAGCGGTAGCAGGTAAAACCTTTGTTTTGACTGGTACCTTGCCATCCCTTTCACGCGAGGATGCTAAAGCGATGCTGGAAAAAGCCGGCGCGAAGGTTGCTGGTTCCGTTTCGGCGAAGACCAATTTTGTTGTCGCTGGCGCTGATGCTGGTAGCAAATTAGCCAAAGCAGAAGAGCTTGGTATTGCCGTAATTGACGAAGCAGAAATGCTGGCTTTATTGCGCTAAATAATTACATTATTTTACGATACGTAACTAAGCTCTATTAACTTCCCAGCACTTCTAGTAATTCTGTTTCTAATTGAATTTGTAAGCGCGGATTTTTACTGAGCTCACTGGCATTTAATAGTAAGACGTCTTCAACCCGCTCGCCTAGCGTATTGATGCGTGCGGTATGCAGCGAGACGTGGTGTTTAGCCAATACTCTTGATATAGCATAGAGCAAGCCTGCGCGGTCGCTGGCAGTAAATGAGAGCGCATAGTATTGGCCACGTTCATCGGGTTGCATATGCACCCTAGGCTGAATGGGGAAGCTACGCGACTGGCGTGATAAGCGACCCATCGCTGGTGTTGGCAGCGGCGTTGCTTTTTGTAATGCTTCGGTAAGAGCGTATTCGACTAATTGAATTTGATTACGGTAACTATGAGGCTCATCATCGAGTTCACTACTAGCAACTTCAAAGGTATCTAAAGCATAACCATGACGCGTAGTATGAATGCGCGCATCTAAAATGGAAAACCCATTACGTTCAAAGTAGCCACAAATACGCGAGAATAGGTCTGCTTGGTCTGGCATATAAATAGCGACTTGCAAGCCTTCTCCTGCCGGTGATAAGCGTGCAAGCACGATTGGCTTGGTAGTTTCCACTTGAGCCATCAAATGGCGGGATAACCAAGCGATATCTCCGGCCTCTTGGCGTAAGAAAAATGCCACATCCAGTTTTTGCCAGAAGTCTTCATACGCTGAGTCTTGAAAGCCATGTAAACGCAAGTTACGCCGAGCCTCTTCTTGATGCTGAGCTAGTTCGGATGAGGCATCCGGTTTTGCGCCCCCTAAAACCCGCAGGGTAGCGCGATATAAATCTTCCAGTAACTTGGCTTTCCAGCCATTCCACACCTTGGGACTTGTACCGCGTACATCCGCAACGGTTAGTAAGTAGAGCGCAGTGAGATGACGTTCATCACCGATTTTTTTCGCAAAAGCCATAATCACATTTGGATTACTAATGTCTTGTTTTTGCGCTACTTGACTCATATTTAAGTGCTCGGCCACTAGCCAAACCAATAATTCGGTATCTTTTTTATCAAGCCCATGGTCTTTAGCGAATTCACGGACATCACGCTTGCCAAGCAGCGAATGATCGCCCCCACGCCCTTTAGCGATATCGTGAAATAAAGCTGCAATCACAAGTAGCCAGGGCTTTTCGAAGTGGGCAATTAAGCGGCTACATAAAGGGAACTCGTGAGCGTGTTCCACCACCATGAAGCGGCGTACGTTTCTAAGGACCATCAAAATATGTTGATCGACTGTGTATACATGGAACAAATCATGTTGCATTTGTCCGACGATGCGCCGAAAGGGGGGTAGGTAACGGCCTAGCACGCTAGTTTGATTCATCAGCCTAAAGGCATTACTGACGCCATCGGCTTGCTTCAAAATTTCCATAAAAAGTTGGCGATTAAGCGGGTCTTTACGCCAGTGACTATCCATTTTTTTACGCGCGTTATACAGTGCCCGCAAAATTGTGGCCGACAAGCCATTGACCGCGGGGGTTTGCGTGAGCACTAAGAAGGTACGCAGAATTTGCTCGGGGTGTTTTTGATATAAATCGGGGTCTTGAATATCTAATAGACCTTGCCGCTCAATAAAGTTGCCGTTCTCTTCGCCAGCAATGGGATGGATCGTGCGGGATTCTTGGGGAAATAATAAGGCTTCAATATTTTGCAACAAGATGGTGTTGAGCTGGGTAACAGCCTTAGCTACCCAGTAGTAGCGGCGCATGATGGCTTCACTGGCTTGACGGGCCGAGCTCTCTTCAATTCCCATGGACTTCGCTAAACCCGCCTGTAGGTCAAACGCTAAAACATCTTGATGGCGTTTAGCAAGCAAATGTAAATTAGCACGTAAGGTTGCTAGAAAGCGCTTATTACGTTTTAATTCGGTAAGCTCACGCTCGGTAATGAGATTTTTTTGATACAAATCATTAAAACTATTACCCAGTTGGGCGGCCTTACTCACCCATAAGATCGCTTGTAAATCGCGCAGACCACCTGGACTTTCTTTGCAATTGGGTTCTAGCGCATAAGGCGTACCTTGATACTTTTGGTGGCGCTGAGTTTGTTCTAATAATTTAGCTTGAAAGAAAGCCTTGGGATCAAGCGTTGCGGAATACGCAGTTTGGAATGATTTAAACAAACTGCGCGAGCCGCAGATTAAGCGCGCCTCTAGTAGCGAAGTACGCACCGTAATGTCATGCTCTGCTTCGCTGATGCATTCCCCTAGAGTACGTACTGCTGAGCCAATTTCTAGGCCGGAGTCCCAACATTGGGTAATAAAGCGCGCAACTTTTTCATTATCGGCTTGGGAGTCTTGGGTGGAGTCATCAGGCAACAATACCAAGATATCAATATCAGAATAGGGGAAGAGCTCTGCCCGCCCATAACCACCAACTGCAATCAGCGCTAGATGAGTACCCATCGCGCAGTTTTGCCATAACTGTGCCATAGCAAGATCATTAAATTCGGTGAGTTTTTTTGTCAGACGTGCGACATTTTGATCGGCGAGAAATAGTTGGTATTCAGCAGCGCATGAACTACGTAGCTGAGTAATTGCCTGATGGGGAGTGAGTGCAGTCACTGAATTCATGGTGGCAGCAGAACTAATTTGGGGAAGTGCTTACGCAGCGGTAAGCTGGGGACGAAATACTAAGCCCTTAACGCAATCTGGCGGCGGGTTACTGCCTGTCGACCAAGTTAACACTTCAACCCCTTGAGGTGTCACGAGCAGGGTGTGCTCCCATTGCGCCGACAAGCTACGATCTTTGGTTTTTACCGTCCATTGGTCTGGCATTGTGCGAATTTCGCGGCGCCCAGCATTGATCATGGGTTCTATCGTAAAGGTCATACCCGCTTCTAATTGCTCACCCGTTCCCGGACGACCATAGTGCAAAATTTGCGGGTCTTGATGAAATACTTTGCCAATACCATGGCCACAGTACTCCCGAACCACTGAATAACCCGCTTGTTCAGCATGCGTTTGGATTACATGACCAATATCGCCTAAATAGGCTCCTGGCTTCACTTGGGCAATACCGAGCCACATACATTCAAAGGTAACTTGCGTTAACCGTTCGGCTAAAACGGATACTTCGCCAACCATAAACATACGACTCGTGTCACCGTAGTAACCATCGGGGGTGATTACCGTGATATCGAGATTGACAACATCACCAGCTTTTAAAACTTTAGAGCCTGGAATGCCATGGCAAATGACATCATTGACTGAGGTACAGATCGCTGCCGGGAAAGGCGGGTAACCCGGGGGCTGATAATTCAAGGGGGCTGGAATAGTGTGTTGCACGTCCCGCATAAAGGTATGGCAAATTTGGTCCAGTTCCCCAGTGCTTATGCCGGGGCGAATCGCTGGCGCGACGTGATCGAGGACTTCGCTCGCTAGCCGACCCGCCTCACGCATGCCCTGGAGGTCTTTTTCAAGGGTAAAAACACTATTCATGCCTTGATTATCAACGACTTGAGGTTTTTTGGCTGTTTTGCGTCTAGATGATTGATATATAAGCTATAATTTGGTCATCGAAGCAATTCGAAATAGCAGGCTAAGCCTTCCAGGGTAGCGTTTTTTAGCGCAGTCAGGACTTAGCCTTAGACCAAACCCTTAGGAGAATGTTATGTCAGTAACTATGCGTGAAATGCTAGAAGCCGGTTGCCACTTTGGCCACCAAACGCGCTTTTGGTCCCCCAAGATGGCCCCTTATATTTTTGGCCATCGCAACAAAATCCACATTATTAATTTGGAAAAGACTTTGCCGATGTTTCAGGATGCCCTGAAATTTGCAAAGCAAATTGCCGCTAATCGTGGCACGATTTTATTTGTCGGTACGAAGCGTCAGTCACGTGAAGTGATTGCTGAAGAAGCTGCACGCGCTGGCATGCCTTATATCGATAGTCGTTGGTTAGGCGGCACATTAACCAATTTCAAGACCGTTAAAGGTTCGCTCAAGCGTCTAAAAGATATGGCTGTCGCGAAAGAGGCGGGCGATTGGGAGAAGCTCTCAAAGAAAGAGGCGTTAACCAACGATCGTGATCTGGATAAATTACAAAAAGCTTTAGGCGGTATTCAAGATCTGAATGGCGTACCCGACGCAATTTTTGTGGTTGACGTGGGATACCATAAGATTGCAATTACGGAAGCAAAAAAACTGGGTATTCCTGTGATCGCTGTGGTTGATACCAACCATTCCCCTGAAGGTATTGATTACATCATTCCTGGTAATGACGATTCAAGCAAAGCAGTGCTACTTTATGTGCGCGGTATTGCCGATGCCATTTTGGAAGGTAAGGCTAATTCAGTTCAGGAAGTCTTAGATGCGGTTAAAGAAGGCGAAGAAGAGTTTGTTGAAGAAGGGAAGGTAGCGTAATGACAGTAATTACTGCTGCAATGGTTGGCGAATTACGCGCCAAAACTGATGCGCCGATGATGGAATGCAAAAAAGCCTTGACTGAAGCAGTTGGCGATATGGCCAAAGCAGAAGAAATTCTGCGGGTGAAATTAGGTAGCAAAGCCAGTAAAGCCGCCTCACGTGTGACTGCTGAAGGCGTTGTAGCGAGTTACATTGACGGTGGCACGGGTGCTTTGATTGAAGTGAATTGCGAAACCGATTTCGTTTCAAAAAACGATGATTTTTTAGCTTTTAGTAATGCTTGCGCACAGTTGGTTGCTAAACAGAATCCGGCGGATACTACCGCTTTATTGGTCTTAGCAATGGATGGCAAAACGGTTGATGCCGTGCGTAGCGAATTAATTGGGCGCATTGGCGAAAATATGACCCCCCGTCGTTTTCAGCGTTTTGCTAGTACCGGTAAATTAGTTTCTTATTTACATGGCACACGCATTGGCGTCATGGTGGAATTTGAAGGCGACGAAACAGCCGCTAAAGATGTGGCTATGCATATTGCAGCAATGAAGCCGGTCGCTTTATCTGCGGCTGATGTTCCTGCTGCCAACATTGCCGCCGAACGCAATATTGCTGAACAGAAGGCGGCTGAGTCTGGTAAGCCTGCTGACATCGTGGCAAAAATGGTTGAGGGTACGGTACAAAAGTACCTCAAGGAAGTTTCTTTACTCAATCAAACCTTTGTTAAAAACGATAAGCAAACCGTTGAGCAAATGCTAAAAGCCATGAATACCACGATTAAGTCATTTACTTTATATGTTGTTGGCGAGGGCATTGAGAAGCGACAAGACGATTTTGCTGCGGAAGTTGCTGCACAAGTTGCTGCTGCAAAGGTAAGTGCTTAAATAAATCTCTTGAATAGGGTCATTCACAATGCCAGCTTATAAGCGTGTCCTCCTGAAACTTTCTGGTGAAGCCCTGATGGGGGACGATGCTTTTGGAATTAACCCGATTACGATTGACTCGATGGTGGCAGAAATTGCAGAAGTCGTTGGGATCGGCATTGAATTAGCGATTGTGATTGGCGGCGGTAATATTTTCCGCGGCGTAGCAGGTGGCGCAGCAGGTATGGATCGAGCCACCGCCGATTACATGGGCATGTTAGCCACGATGATGAATTCCTTAGCGTTGCAAGATGCCTTACGCCAAAAAGGGGTAGAAGCGCGCGTGCAATCGGCATTGCGTATGGATCAGGTGGTTGAGCCGTATATTCGGCCACGGGCCATTCGCGCGATGAGTGAAGGTAAGGTAGTTATTTTTGCTGCTGGAACTGGAAACCCCTTTTTTACTACCGATACAGCCGCAGCTTTACGTGGTGCTGAGATGGGCGTTGAAGTGATGCTCAAGGCCACGAAGGTCGATGGTATTTATAGTAGTGATCCCAAGCTAGACCCTTCGGCCACCTTGTATCACACCATTACCTTTGATGAGGCATTAATTAAAAATTTACAAGTAATGGATGCTACGGCGTTTGCCTTATGTCGCGATCGTAAATTACCAATTCGGGTGTTTTCTATTTTGAAGCCAGGCGCTTTAATGCGCGTGGTGTTGGGTGAGTCGGAAGGTACTTTAGTACACGTTTAAAAGGAGTGCTGTGATGTCTGCTGCAGAAATCAAAACTAGCACCGAGCAAAAGATGCATCGGTCGCTTGAATCATTAAAAGGTAATTTAGCAAAAATTCGTTCGGGACGCGCTAACGCCGGTATTCTTGAACACATTACGGTTGATTATTATGGCAACCCAACACCGCTTAGCCAAGTAGCTAATTTAGGCTTGGCCGATGCCCGTACGATCAATGTTCAGCCGTTTGAAAAAACCATGGTGGCAGTGATCGAAAAAGCCATTCGTGATTCTGATTTAGGCCTAAACCCAGCCTCGCAAGGCACTGTGATTCGCGTGCCAATGCCTCCCCTTACTGAAGAGCGGCGCCGTGAACTGACTAAATTAGTGAAAAGTGAAGGCGAAGAAAGCAAAATTGCTATTCGTAATTTAAGGCGTGATGCGAATGAGCACTTAAAACGATTAAGCAAAGATAAGGTGATCTCAGAAGACGAAGAGCGTCGTGCCCAAGATGAAGTGCAGAAAATGACTGATCGGGCTGTAACCGATATCGATAAAATTGTGGTTGAAAAAGAAAAAGAGATTATGACGGTATAGGCCCGTCTTATCCAAAGAACATGCCCCTCTTGCTAACGCTTATTTATGTCTAAACATACTAGCTCTACCTTAGTCATTCCTGAGGTGAGTGAAGTGCCGCGCCATGTCGCGATCATCATGGACGGCAATGGTCGTTGGGCTGGCAAACGTTTAATGCCACGCGTTACAGGACATTCTGAGGGCTTAGAATCGGTGCGCAAAGTGGTGGAAGAATGTCGTCGTTCTGGTGTTGAATATCTGACCATTTTTGCTTTTAGTTCTGAGAATTGGCGTCGCCCACCCGAAGAGGTGGGATTTTTAATGAAGCTGTTTTTGAAATCATTGCGCCGCGAAGTAAGCCGCTTAAGTGATAACGATATTCGCTTTAAGTTAATTGGCGACTTAAGCCGCTTTGATGCTGCGATTCAAGATATGGTTCGTTTTTCGGAAGAAAAAACGGCGCATTGCAAAGGCTTAACCTTAACCGTCGCTGCTAACTATGGTGGACGGTGGGATATCTTGCAGGCTATGCGTAAGTGTTTATTAGCTAATCCTACTTTGCAAGCCGACGAAATAACTGAAGAATTACTGCAAGAAAATTTATCAATGGCGTATGCACCAGAGCCCGATTTATTTATTCGTACAGGTGGTGAACAACGCGTTAGTAATTTTTTATTGTGGCAACTCGCTTACACTGAATTGTATTTCACCGACATATTATGGCCCGACTTTGATGCGGTGCAATTACAGCAAGCGTTTGAATGGTTTGGTCAGCGTGAACGCCGCTTTGGCCGCACCAGCGCACAACTAGCAACTAAATCAGCTAAAGTTGCTGCTCAGGGTAGTGTCTAAGCGCGCCTGCGTCTAAACACTCTGCGATGCTAAAGACCCGTATCATGACCGCAGTACTTTTACTTGCGGCATTACTGCCCAGTTTATTTTTCCTCAACCCGCTTTATTTAAGTGGAATCTTTTTGCTAATCTTGGCATTAGCAGCTTGGGAGTGGAGTCGTTTAATTGCGCCGCAAAAAGAAGTCTTTGCTTGGCTCTATGCTTTGCTTTTGATCTTCGCTATTGCTGCCTTGTTATATGGGCAAAATCCCATCATTGAATTTGGCATCTTAGTAAGCGCGAGTTTTTTTTGGCTTGTCCTTGCCCCTATCCTTTTGTGGCGCAGCCTGCGTTTGCCCGTAGCAAAATGGCCGCTGACCTTCGCATTATTAGGTTTAGTTATTTTTAGTGCAGCCTGGTTTGCGCTCATTTTATTGCGCCAGTTTGGCGTGCTATTTTTGCTTTCTACCATGGCTTTAGTTTGGGTTGCCGACATTGGTGCTTATTTTGTTGGTAAAGCGGTTGGGCGCCGTCGTTTAGCACCGCAAATTAGCCCTGGTAAAAGCTTAGAGGGTGCAATTGGCGGCATTATCTTGACTTGTATCTATGCCTGTATCTGCGCGTGGTATTTGCCCTTTAATATGACTTTATTTGGTTTTGCTGTGATGCGCTTTGGTTATCCAGTGATGCTGATCATGGTTATTGGCTTAACTCTGTTTAGTATTGTTGGCGACTTATTTGAATCACAGTTAAAGCGATTAGCAGGTACAAAAGATAGCAGTAAATTATTGCCCGGCCATGGCGGTGTGCTAGACCGGGTTGATGCCCTATTGCCAACCATGCCGCTAGCGGCACTTTTAGTTGGGTTGATGTTATGAGCAGACAAAGGCGAGTGGCGATTTTGGGATCAACAGGCTCAATCGGTGTGAACACCTTAGATGTGATTCGCTCACATCCTGAGCGCTATCAGGTTGTCGCTTTAACTGCGCATCAACAAGTTGACCGTTTGCTTGCTCAGTGCCGTGAGTTTAAGCCGCGAATCGCAGTTGTTGGTGACGCGCAGAGTGCAAAGCAATTAACGGCAGCTGTGTTACAGGAAAAAATACCTACAACCGTGTTATATGGCGCTGAAGCGTTAGTAAGTGCCGTAAGCGATTCTGATTGCGATACCGTGATGGCTGCAATTGTTGGTGCCGCAGGCTTGTTACCAACTTTGGCAGCTGCACGTGCAGGTAAACGCGTTTTATTAGCTAATAAAGAAGCTTTGGTCATGTCGGGCGACTTATTGATGCAAGCGGTACGCGATAGTGGCGCGGAATTAATACCTATCGATAGTGAACATAATGCAATCTTTCAGTGTTTACCAGCAGGCTTTAACGTGTTGCAGAGCGATGCTGCTAGGGCAGAGTGTGGCGTTGAAGAACTGTGGCTTACTGCTTCGGGTGGGCCGTTCCGCACGACACCGTTAGTGGATTTAGCGGATATTACGCCTGATCAAGCTTGTGCTCATCCGAATTGGGTGATGGGCCGTAAAATTTCAGTTGACTCGGCTACCATGATGAACAAAGGCTTGGAAGTCATTGAAGCGCAATGGTTGTTTGGCGTGTCGCTAGACAATATTCGCGTCCTCATTCATCCGCAAAGCGTGGTGCATTCGATGGTACGTTATCGAGATGGCTCTGTGATTGCACAGCTTGGTCAGCCTGATATGCGCACCCCAATTGCCTTCGGTTTGGCATGGCCACAACGGATTGCTGCAGGAGTTATGCCGCTGGATTTGACCCAGCTAGCAGCCTTAAATTTTGCTGTACCCGACTTTAAGCAGTTTCCCTGTTTATCGTTAGCCTTTGCAGCAGCGCGAATTGGCGGAACTGCCCCAGCAATTTTGAACGCTGCTAATGAAATTGCAGTGGGCGCTTTTTTAGCTAGTGAAATGTCCTATTTACAGATTGCCAGCTTAGTTGAACAGGTGCTCGAACAAGTAACGGCTACTCAAGCGCAGACCCTCGACGAAGTATTAGACGCTGATCAAACGGCTAGGCGTGTTGCTAAGCAATGTTTAACCCGTATGCATTCTCATTAACGGCACGCTTAATAATGCAAGCACTAAGCACTTTATTGGCTTTTTTAATTGCCCTAGGAATACTAGTCAGTTTTCACGAGTTTGGTCATTATTTTGCAGCCCGGTGTTGTGGGGTAAAAGTGCTGCGTTTCGCGATTGGCTTTGGTAAGCCGCTCTTCACATTTCGTGATCGCCAGCAAACGGAATGGGTTGTTGCAATACTCCCCTTAGGCGGCTATGTGAAGTTAATGAACGGACGCGATCCAGAGCAAACGATCTCGATAGCGGACCAAGCAAGCGATTTTGATCGCAAGCCATTATGGCAACGCTCACTGATTGTGGCTGCAGGCCCCATCGCAAATTTTGTCTTGGCTTTAATATTATTAAGCGTTATTTATTTTAGTGGGGTGCCACAATTGCCAGCCCAATTGCAAACGCCACCAGCAACATCCTTAGCGGCTAAAGTGGGTTTAAGCGCGGGTGATCGGGTGGTTGGCTGGCGGAGTTTAGCGCATGAAGAAAATGATGGCCTAGGAGCTGATGCGTTTACTCCAGTAGTAAGCTGGAATGCGTTACGGTGGTATTTATTAGATGGCATTACAGCGCATACCGGTTTTGAGTTGCAAGTTGAAAATGGGCGGAGTGGAAAATCGGTCATGCGCTTTTTAAGCGAGCAATTGCCTGAGGTAAGACCTAAGGCCGATGTGTTTTTGGAGTTGGGGCTTTTTCCTCTGGTAACGAATCCGCCGCAATGGTTTGAATTGCAATTAGCGCCAGTGGAAGCGGTAAGCTATGCCGCAGAGCGAGTATGGCTCATTACAAAAGTATCAACCCGCATGATGCTCGGTTTAGTGACTGGTAGTACTTCTTTAGCGCAAATTGGCGGTCCCCTCAGTATTGCCGATATGGCGGGCAAGTCCGCCCAAGTTGGTTGGCAACCCTATTTAGCATTTTTGGCACTTATGAGCATCAGTATTGGCCTGCTCAATTTGATTCCCTTACCCATGCTCGATGGTGGTCAGCTACTGTATGATGCATGGGAACTGGTGTCGGGTCGACGCCTGCCAGAAGCCTTGCAAGCGGTTTTACAAAAAAGTAGTTTTATCTTGTTAACGTTTCTAATGCTATTGGCTTTGTTTAATGATTTTCAACGCTATCTTTCGCCTTGAGTCCATCAGAATATGAGTTTTAAACTTCGTCTAAGCTCATGCCTTTATGGCGTTTCTGTCGCATTGGCTTTTTTGGGCAGCATTGCATCAGCGGCCGAGACTAATAGCAATTTAGTCACCGAGCCTTTGCCCGATAATGCGCCAGGACCTGCTGCTCCAGCGCCAAGTACCCCAGCAAAAAATTCCGCCAGTAAAACTAGCGCTCCAGGCACTATTACAACTACCGCAGATGCTGGCGGGTTTGTGATTAAAGATATTCGCTTAGAGGGTTTACAGCGGGTTGAGCCTGGCACAGTATTTAGTTATCTGCCTTTGCAGGTTGGCGATAAATTTACGCCAGAAAAGGGCGCAGAAGCGATTCGTGCACTTTATGGCACTGGCTTTTTTCGTGACGTACAAATTCAAGAGCAGGGCGATGTCTTAATTGTGAGTGTTGAAGAGCGCCCGACGATTAATCGCATTGAATTTACTGGCATGAAAGAGTTTGATCAAGAGATTGTGCGCAAATCACTAAAAGCAGTTGGGCTTGCTGAAGCGCGTTTTTATGATAAAGCGTTGATTGATAAAGCTGAGCAAGAATTAAAACGTCAATATGTGAGTAAGGGTTTATTTGCAGCAGAGGTGGTTGCCACAGTTACCCCAATGGAACGTAATCAAGTTTCAGTTTATTTCAATATTGATGAAGGACCGGTTGCAAAAATTCAGGAAATTAATTTTATTGGCAATAAAGTTTTTAGCGATAGCACTTTGCAAAGTGAAATGCAACTCAAAGCAAAAGGCTGGTTATCTTTTTATACTAACGATGATTTATATTCAAAGCAAAAGCTCACTGCTGACCTAGAATCAATTCGTTCATATTATTTAAATCGGGGTTACTTAGAATTTTTAATTGAGTCAACCCAGGTTTCGATTACCCCTGATAAAAAAGGGATTTACCTCACGATTGGGGTAAAAGAAGGGCAGCGCTTTACCGTTAAAGATATTAAGCTCGCTGGCGAGCTTCTTGGTAAGGAAGTTGAACTAAGTAAGCTACTTCAACTAAAAGCAGGTGATGTCTATTCTTCGGCGAAGTTAGCTGAGAGTACGAAGTTGATTGCCGCCTTATTGGGCTCTTATGGTTACGCATTTGCGACCGTAAATCCTCAGCCCGATGTGCGGCAAGATTTAAGTGAAGTCGATTTAACGCTGGTGATTGATCCTGGCCGTCGAGTGTATGTGCGGCAAGTAAATATTACTGGTAACGCGCGTACTCGTGATACCGTGATCCGTCGAGAACTACGTCAGTTTGAGAGTGCCTGGTTTGATGGCGATAAAATTCAATTATCTAAAGAGCGGATAAATCGCTTGGGCTACTTTACTGAAGCCGACATCATGACTAAGGATGTACCAAACGCACCTGATCAGGTTGATGTTGATGTAAAGGTAGTAGAAAAACCTACAGGCTCGATCAGTATTGGTGCAGGTTATTCGTCGACAGAAAAAATTATCTTAACAGCGGGTATTAATCAAGAAAATGCCTTCGGTACAGGTACGGCAATTGGGTTAAATGCCTCATTAGGAAAAATTAATCAAAACTTTGTTTTATCCCAATATGACCCCTTTTTCACTGACGATGGAATTAGTCGCTATACCGATGTCTTTTATCGTTCATCAAAACCGCTGTATTACACGGGTGATCCGGCCTACCAAATTAAGAGTGCGGGTGGTACATTACGTTTTGGCGTGCCTTACTCTGAAGTGGATCGGGTGTTTTATGGTACCGCGGTTGAAGCCTATCAAATCAATGCTACTTCGAATACGCCCGTACCTTACCAAAACTATGTGCAGGATTATGGGGTAACGATTCCGGGTACGTTGACTACCTTTAACGTACCCATTACCGCTTCATGGACACGCGACGGACGGGATAGCGCCTTAGTGCCTTCAACCGGCTCTTTAATTAGCTTGCTGACTGAAGCGGGTACCCCAGTGGCCAATATGCAGTACTACCGAATTTATGGCAAGTATCAGCAATATCACTCGTTCTCAAAGGCCCATATTTTGTCCTTTAATTTCGAGACTGGTTATAGTGAGGCTTATGGTAAATACCCCTTCCCAATTACCAAAAACTACTTTGTGGGCGGTATTGGGTCAGTTAGGGGCTACTCCCCTGGATCAATTGGTCCGCAGTATTACAACACCGCAACGGGCACCTATCAGCCCACTGGTGGGCAGTCTAAAATTGTGGCTAATCTTGAATATACGGTGCCATTTCCTGGCTCTGGCAACGATAAAACCCTGCGGGGCTTTGTCTTTACCGATGCCGGAAATGCCTTTGGCACTAATATCAACCTAGTTCTAAGGTATTCTTACGGCTTAGGTTTAGAATGGATATCGCCGCTGGGACCCTTGAAATTTAGCTATGGTATTCCAATAAAGTCTCAGCCAAATGATAATATTCAGCGTTTGCAGTTCCAAATTGGTACCGCGTTTTAACTATCTTTAATTGTTTTAAGGAAGACTTATGAAACAGCCTTATCTACCGAGAGGTTTTTCTGTTGGCTTAATCGCAATCCCAGCTTTGTTTGGGTTTGTATTTGGATCCTCAGTATTTGCCCAGGAGATGCCTCCAACCCGGGTGGCGGTAGTAAGCGTAGAAAAAGTATTTGGCGAATCGAATATGGCCAAGGCTACGCAAAAAAAATTGGAACTTGAATTTGCTAAGCGGCAAAATGAATTGCGCGATTCAATGCAAAAAATTAAAACTGCAGCTGAAAAATTAGATCGCGATGCTGCGGTGATGTCGGAAGCTGATCGAATTCGTAAGCAGCGTGAATTGGCCGATCAAGATCGTGAGTTACAGCGCAAGCAACGTGAATACACCGAAGATTTAAATCAACGTAATTTTGAAGAGCGTGCGAAGATTGCCGAAAAGGCTAATGTGATTTTGCGTCAAATTGCAGAGCAACGGAAAATTGATGTCATTATTCAAGATGCTGCTTACGTAAGCCCGAAGATTGATATCACTGATGATGTCATCAAGGCTTTAAATAATCTAAAGTAAGTTTCATGCCCACCGCCATCGAGCTGGCTAAACAGTTTCAAGCGGAGTTGGTGGGCGACGGCTCTGCGCCGTTAAGGGGTTTAGCCCCACTGGAATTAGCTCAAGCCGATCAAATTGCGTTTCTATCCAATCCCCTTTATCGCCAACAAGCGCTAGATAGTGCAGCTGGTGTCTTGATTGTTAATAGGGCTGATCTAGACTTTATTCAAGCTGCCAGCGCTAAACCACGCTCATTTATAGTGGCGAAAAATCCCTATGCTACTTTTGCCCGCATTGCGCAATTATTTGCGGGTAACTTGAACAAGCTGTATGCGCCCGGAATTCATGCGCAAGCTGCTGTGGATGCGTCGGCTACGGTGCCGCCTTCGTGTCACATTGGACCTTTTGTACAAATTGCTGCAGGTGTGGTTCTGGGTGAGCGAGTGACTATAGTGGGGAACACCTCGATTGGTAGGGATGTTCGTATTGGCAGCGATAGCGTGTTGTACCCGATGTCAACGATTTATCATGACTGTGAAATTGGCGCGCGTTGCATTATTCATAGCAGCACCGTGATTGGTGCAGATGGCTTTGGTTTTGCACCCGATTTTTCTGCGACCGGTGGCGAGTGGGTCAAAATTCCGCAAACTGGTCGGGTGGTACTGGAAGATGATGTGGAAATTGGCTCTTCTACCACCATCGATCGTGGTGCCATGAATGAAACCCACATTGGCGCTGGCTGCAAAATTGATAATCAAGTGCAAATTGGCCATAACGTGCAAATCGGCGCACATACGGTTATAGCCGGCTGTGTTGGAATCTCCGGTAGCACGACGATTGGTAGCCACTGCATGATCGGGGGCTATGCGAATTTTGCAGGGCATTTAAAAATTGCCGATCGGACTACGGTTTCAGGGGGCACGTCCATTATTCGCTCCATTATTGAGCCAGGGCAGCACTTTACCGGGGTCTATCCCTCGATGCTGCATGCAGCCTGGGAGAAAAACGCCGCAATCTTGCGCGGACTGGATAAAATACGCCAACGTTTGCGCTTTTTGGAACGCGGTAAAGCTCCCACTAATACTTAATTATTGCCCTACTTGTCTTTCTACGAATAAAGATTCTCTATGACCCAGCCCATCACGATTGATATTAATCAGATTCTGCAATTACTGCCGCATCGTTATCCTTTTTTATTAGTCGATCGGGTATTAGATTTGGTGCCCCGGGTTAGTATTCGAGCGTTAAAAAATGTCACTATGAACGAGCCTTTTTTTCAAGGACATTTTCCTGGGTTACCAGTAATGCCGGGTGTACTCATCATTGAAGCGCTAGCTCAAACCGCAGCCCTCCTCACTTTTTCTGAGTCTCAGCAAGAAGACTCTTTATATTATTTTGCCGGGATTGATGGCGCGCGCTTTAAAAAACCCGTTGTACCTGGTGATCAACTAATCATGACTGCACTTTATGAGCGTGAACGTGCAGGTATTTATAAATTTCAAGTAAGTGCAACCGTTGACGATAAATTGGTTGCCGAAGCTAACATTACCTGCGCAGTGCGCAAAAAAGGTGTTTAATGGCGCGCATTCATGCAACGGCGATTATTGACCCGCTAGCCAAAATTAGCGATACAGTTGAAATTGGCCCTTATGCTGTAATTGGCCCTGAAGTCGTGATTGGGGCCGGTAGCAAAATTGGTTCGCATACAGTCATTGAGGGGCGGACGACTTTAGGTGTTGATAATGTGATTGGTCATTTTGTCGCTCTTGGCGGCGTACCCCAAGACATGAAATATCGTGGCGAGCCTACCCAACTGAGCATTGGCGATCGCAATACGATTCGTGAATTTACGACTATTCATATTGGCACTGCGCAAGATGAAGGCGTGACGCGCATTGGCAACGATAATTGGATTATGGCGTATGTGCATATCGCCCACGACTGTCAAATTGGTAACCACACTATTTTTGCTAGTAATGCGCAAATTGCCGGTCATGTAGAGGTGAATGACTGGGCGATTTTGGGTGGCATGACTGGCGTACATCAATTTGTGCGTATTGGTCAACATGCGATGTTAGGTGGAGCCTCAGCATTAGTGCAAGATATCCCGCCATTTGTTATTGCTGCTGGCGATAAAGCTGCGCCACATGGTATTAATACCGAAGGCTTGAAACGGCGCGATTTTTCAGCAGCAACGATAGCTGCTTTACGTCAAGCTTATAAATTACTCTATAAAGATGGCCTTAGTTTTGAAGAAGCTAAATTGGCAATTCAAGCACTGTCTGTAAGCCCAGGCTTAGATGCTGCCACTATCAGCAAACTGACAGAATTTCATGATTTTATCGCCGCCTCTACGCGCGGCATCATTCGTTAGGCTTACTTTGCCAACCTTGGCATGTGTCGCAGGTGAACCTTCGGGTGATTTGTTAGCAGCTTCGAGCCTGCAGGTATTAAAACAAATTCCGGCGATGGTGGGCCTAGAGATTTATGGTATTGGCGGCCCCCTCATGCAGGCGCAAGGTCTCAAATCGGTGTGGTCAATGGAAACCTTGAGTGTACGTGGGTATGTTGAGGCTTTAAAGCAATTGCCTGCCATTCTGCAGGTAAGAAAAGCGCTACTGAACGATTTATTGGGCGCTAAACGCCCCAGCGTTTTTTTGGGGGTTGATGCCCCAGACTTTAATTTAGGGGTAGAAGAAAAATTACGTGCGGCTGGTATACCGACTGTGCATTTTATTTCACCATCCATTTGGGCCTGGCGCGGTAGCCGGATTAAAAAAATTAAACGTGCGGTTGATCATATGCTGTGTATTTTTCCATTTGAAAAGGCCATTTATGAAGCTGCCGGTATTCAAGCTACTTATGTTGGTCATCCTTTGGCGAGTGCAATACCCCTTGAGCCAGATGTTCCGGCTGCGCGAGCCCGCTTACTCGCAATTGATCCTAGTCTGCAGCACTTAATGACAGCGCAGGTAGTAGCTGTTTTGCCGGGCAGTCGTACGTCAGAAATTGATTTAATTGCGCCAGTTTTTTTTGCAACTATGCCTGTATTGGCCCAACAACTGAAGGGCGAATCACCCATCTTTGTTGTACCTATCGCTGCGCCACATTTAAAACCCGCTTTAGAGCGCCTTCGACTAGAGACTTTGGCGCAACATCCACAATTGCAAATTCATTTGCTTGATGGTCAGGCTGATCTGATTTTAGAGGCTGCTGATGTCGTGCTGATTGCTAGCGGTACGGCTACCTTGCAAGCGGCCCTCTGGAAAAAGCCGATGGTCATTTCGTATCGGGTGCCTTGGCTAACTGCGCAAGTAATGAAGCGACAGGCTTACTTGCCCTATGTTGGTTTGCCGAATATTTTGTGTGGCGAATTTGTGGTCCCCGAGTTATTGCAATCGCAGGCTAAACCACAGGCATTAGCTCAAGCTATATTGGATTGGCTTCAGCATCCCGATAAGGTCGCTGCCTTGCAACAGCGTTTTACAGCACTGCACAATGAATTACGTCGACCGACTGCTTTATTAGTTGCCCAAGTACTCGCCGAAATGATATCCAAACGATGAGCGCGAAGAGATGAGTTCGCAATCAATTTCCTTCTACTCAGCGATTGAGGAGGGGGAGTGGATTTGTGGGGTGGATGAAGCCGGCAGAGGGCCATTGGTTGGTGCCGTCTTAGCTGGGGCTGTACTCTTAAATCCCTTGCAACCGATTCTCGGATTAAAAGATTCAAAAAAATTAACCCCAGCGAGGCGTGAATTGTTATACGCTGAGATTATGCTAAAGGCAAAGGCATGGGGCGTTGGCGAAGCTAGTTCACAAGAGATTGATCAATTGAACATTTTGCAGGCCACAATGTTGGCGATGCAACGGGCGATAGAAAATTTAGTCGTCGCTTTAGGCGCTTGGCCTGATAAAGCGTTGATTGATGGAAATCGTTGCCCAGTCATACCAATTGCAGCTGAGGCAATAATTAAAGGCGATACTAAAGAGCAGGCGATTTCAGCGGCTTCGATTTTAGCTAAGGTAAGTCGCGATCGACAAATGGATGAACTCCATGCGCGTTTTCCGCAATACGGTTTTAACCAGCATATGGGATATCCAACCCCAGCCCATTACGCCGCCTTAACTGAGTTTGGAATTTGCCCAGAACACCGTATTAGTTTTGGACCAGTACGGCGGGTCATCAATGGTGAAGCCCCATGAATCTATTTGGTAATGTTGAAGTTGAGTTCATCAGCTCGAAAGATAATGTACTGCTCAAACAAATACGCTTGTTACAAGCGCTTGGCAGCAAAGGTCAGAAGCAACGTTTGGCAAATTCTCAAGCGGTGCTGGAGGGCGTCCATTTATTGCAAACCTGGGCTGGAGATCCCAGTTTAAGTACTGTGCTGACGAGTGCAACTGGCTTAGCTAACCCAGAAATCCTCGAGTCGCTAGAGCGCCATTTGGCCTTATGTCCGCAAACCCGCCTTGTTGAGCTAGATACAACGCTATGGGACTCAATTAGTGAGCTAGAGAATGCTCCCCATTTTCTGGGTTTGGTGCAGCTACCCGCTTCCATCATTCAGCCCATTACTAAGCAATTCATACTAAGCGATGATGTGGTGATTCTAGAAGGCATTCAAGATACTGGAAATGTTGGCGCCATTTTGCGCACTGTGGCAGCAACTGGAGTGAAAACGGTTGTGGCTTTAAGGGGCTGTGCCCATTTATGGTCTAGTAAAGTATTGCGGGCAGGGATGGGCGCTCACCAGCAACTCACCTTATTTGAAGATTGGACCATAGTCGATCTCATGTTGCATCTTGAAGTGCCATTATTGATCACGGCTGCTGAAGCGAAGACAGATTTATACGCCTTGCAAACGCAATTAAAAAATCCGGTAGCTTGGGTTTTTGGGAGCGAAGGCCACGGTGTTTCTGCAGAGCTACGTACCCAAGGCCAACTCGTGCGAATTCCGTTAGCCGCAGGGGTTGAATCCTTAAATGTGGCTACTGCCGCTGCAGTATGTTTATTTGAAGCTGTGCGTGTGCGCAGCTGCACATAATAATATTTAGCTTATAAGGTTTTATCCGATTTAATGGCTTGCAAGATCGTGGTTGCAATTTCTTCAATCGACTTGCTGGTAGTCGCAATCCAGGGAATGGATTCGCGGCGCATCATTGCGGTTGCCTCATTAATTTCATAGCGACAGTTTTCTAATTTAGCGTAATTACTTCCTGGACGTCTTTCATTGCGAATTTCAGCAAGCCTCTCGGGATCAATCATTAAGCCAAAGATTTTTTGTGGAAATGCGCGTAAATCTTGGGGCAATTTACCCCGCTCAAAATCTTCAGGAATGAGGGGGTAGTTAGCGGCTTTCAAGCCATATTGCATGGCTAGATAAAGACTTGTTGGGGTTTTGCCAACCCTGGAAACGCCGACCAAAATAACATCAGCAGAGGCTAGATTTTGATTTGATTGACCATCATCATGGGCGAGTGAATAATTGATGGCTTCAATCCGATTTTTATAAGCATCGGTGTCGGCATTGTGGTGCAAGCGGTTAATGGCATGGGTCGATTTTTGGCCTAATAATTGCTCCAGGGGTGCGACAAAGGTTTGAAACATATCCAGCACTAAACCTTCCGCTTTGGCCACAATGCTGTTCATTTCAGGATTGACAAGGGTGGTGAAAATAATCGGTTTAAAACCTTTGTCTTGGCAGGCCTGATTAATCGTTTCTAGGGCTTTATAGGCCTTTTCTGGACTATCGACAAAGGGGATGCGGATTTGCTTAAAGCTGAGCTCAAATTGCGCCAAAATTGACTGGCTAAAGTTTTCGGCCGTAATACCAGTACCGTCTGAGACGATAAAAACGAGCCTAGGGAGGTTTGTCATAGTGAGAGATGAATTATGGGCAGTTTTAGGCTGAACGAGGTAGGCGGAGCACTACAATAGAGATTAATGAAGTATGCCGCATTTTTGCTGGCCGCTGAACCGCTTTCTTTATTTTTTGTGAGTATATTTATGTCCAACCAACAAACTGTAGCCCAAGCGGGTGATGCTTATGTATTGCCTTTTGAACAACTAAGAATGACCGATGTTGAATCGGTTGGCGGTAAAAATGCCTCTTTAGGGGAAATGATTTCCCAATTAGCCACTGCTGGCGTGCGCGTGCCTACTGGCTTTGCCACCACTGCTTTAGCCTTTCGTGACTTCTTAAAACACAATCAATTAACTGAACGTATTCAACAGCGTTTAGCGAATCTCAATATCGATGATGTCCGGGCTTTAGCGCAAGCGGGTGCGGAAATTCGTCGCTGGATTGAAGAGGCGCCATTTCAACCCCGGCTTGAGCAGGAAATTCGCTACGCGTTTGCGCAGTTAGACGCCTCGGGTCAAGGATCGTTTGCAGTACGCTCATCAGCAACCGCCGAGGATTTACCGGATGCCTCATTTGCGGGTCAACAAGAGACTTTTCTGAATGTGGCCGGGATTGATGATATTTTGCAGAAGATTCGGATTGTTTTTGCTTCCTTGTATAACGATCGCGCTATTTCGTATCGGGTACATAAGGGTTTTGCCCACGCAGAAGTTGCTCTATCAGCCGGCATTCAGCGCATGGTGCGCGCCGATTTAGGCGCTGCTGGCGTGATGTTTACGCTCGATACGGAATCGGGATTTCCTGACGTAGTATTTATTACCTCAAGTTATGGCTTGGGCGAAACCGTGGTGCAGGGCGCAGTGAATCCGGATGAGTTTTATGTTTTCAAAACGACTTTAGCCCAGAATAAAAGCGCCATTATTCGTCGCTCGCTCGGGTCTAAATTAATTCAAATGGAATTCGCTCCTGCAGGCTCTGCCGAGCGGGTCGTTACGACTGATGTAGCGCCCGAGAAGCGTAATCGTTTTTCTTTAGCCGATAACGATATTACTGAGCTAGCCAAGTTTGCGGTGATTATTGAAAAACACTACGGCAGACCGATGGATATCGAATGGGGTAAAGATGGTAAAGACGGCCTCCTATATATTTTGCAGGCGCGTCCAGAAACCGTTAAGAGTCAGGCGGTTGGCCAACTAGAGATGCGCTATAAGTTAAAAGGGAGTTCAAAGATATTAGCGAAGGGTCGAGCCATTGGCCAAAAAATTGGTGCAGGACCAGTCCGTATTATTCGCGATGCGAGTGAAATGGATCGAGTACAGCCAGGCGATGTATTGGTAGCGGATATGACAGACCCCAACTGGGAGCCAGTGATGAAAAGGGCTGCTGCCATTATTACGAATCGCGGTGGCCGTACTTGCCATGCAGCAATTATTGCCCGCGAGTTAGGTGTGCCAGCAGTTGTGGGTTGCGGTGATGCTACCGACGTTTTACAAGAGGGCACAGTGGTCACGGTTTCTTGCGCTGAAGGCGATGAGGGGCATGTATATGACGGCCTGATTGAAACCGAGGTCACTGAAATATCCCGCGGGGAATTGCCAGAAATTCCGGTAAAAATAACCATGAATATTGGCAACCCGCAATTGGCTTTTGATTTCTGCCAAATTCCAAATAGTGGCGTAGGTCTAGCGCGTCTGGAATTTATTATTAATAACTACATTGGTGTTCATCCCCGTGCGGTTTTAGAGTACCCCAATATCGACCCTGATTTAAAGCGCGCAGTAGAAAGTGTCGCGCGCGGTTATGCCAGTCCACGGGCATTTTATGAGGATAAATTGGTCGAAGGCGTAGCCACGATTGCTGCCGCTTTTTATCCTAAATCGGTTATTGTGCGTTTGTCCGACTTTAAGTCGAATGAGTATAAGAAGCTCATTGGCGGATCACGCTATGAGCCCGATGAAGAAAATCCGATGCTCGGGTTCCGCGGCGCTTCGCGTTATGTTTCTGCTGAATTTGGTGAGGCCTTTGCTTTAGAGTGCGCCGCGATGAAACGGGTGCGCGAAGATATGGGCTTAGATAACGTGGAAATTATGGTGCCATTTGTACGAACCACCAAACAGGCTGAGCGCGTCATCGAGATGATGGCTAAGCTTGGCTTGCGGCGTGGCGAGAACGGCCTGCGCTTAATTATGATGTGCGAAGTGCCTTCGAATGCAATTTTGGCCGATGAATTTCTGGCCTACTTCGATGGCTTTTCGATTGGCTCTAATGATATGACGCAGTTAACGCTTGGGTTAGATCGCGATTCAGGTATGGAGCTTTTAGCAATTGATTTTGATGAACGCGACCCAGCGGTGACGTTTATGATTGAGCGAGCTATTGACGCCTGTCGTAAGCAAAATAAATATGTCGGTATTTGTGGTCAGGGACCCTCTGACCATCCTGATTTTGCCAAGTGGTTAGTAGAAAAGGGTATTACCTCAATTTCGCTAAACCCGGATAGCGTAGTGCAAACTTGGGAGATGTTAGCTAAATAAGCGAGAGTAAAGTACTAGGGCGTAATCTTTTGTAAAAAAAGTTATTTTTTACGGCCCTGGCGCTTTGGTTTCACCGCCGACTTCTTTTTATTTTCACGCTCTATCGGTACCGAGCCAAGCTCTTTTGAGCTTGACATAATTGCTGCGGAACCGCGCCGCGTGCTATTCCAACTAGGCTCTGGTATTTCCATAAAGGCGGCGCGTAGTTTTTGCCCCCAAACTTGATGAATCATTTGGTAATAGGGATTACTTTCATCAATTGTCACCAATTTTCCAGGATGAAACGAGTTTGCTTCATATACCAGCAAGTCAAGGGGTAAGCCGACGGAGATATTACTTTTAAGGGTAGAGTCCATCGAAATTAAGGCGCATTTAGTTGCTAGATTCAATGGAGTTTGAAAATTAACCACCCGATCTAATATGGGTTTGCCATATTTAGATTCACCAATTTGAAAATAGCAATTTTCCGGCGTCGCCTCAATAAAGTTTCCAGCTGAATAGACATTAAATAAGCGGGGATTTTCACCGCGCACCTGGCCGCCAAAGATCAGATTGCAATTAAAGTCGATACCAGCTTTTTTAAGTGCAAGGAAATCACGGTCATACACCTGTTTAATCGCATCGCCAACGACTTCTGCAGCTTCATGCGCATTGGCGGCGTTCCAGAGATTTTTCCCACCCAGTAATTTTCCTTGCAGCAGAATTTCTTTGACAGCCTGTGTAATGGCCAAATTACCTGAACTCATGAGCGCAAAGAAACGATCCTTATCCTTCTGAAATAAGGTCATTTTTCGAAAGGTGCCAATTTGATCGACACCTGCGTTAGTACGGGTATCAGCTAAAAAAACCAAGCCATTTTTTAGGCAAAGGCCAACGCAATAAGTCATGGTGATGATCCATTCATAAGCAAAAGTGTCACTAGGATAATTGATGAATGGAAATAGTGGCGGTAAGCTCTTCTGCGCCGCCTCCCGAGCGGACACCTTTAACCGGTGCAGCAGAATAGTAATCGCGCCCAATTGCCAGGCGAATATGGCGAGCGTCAGTAAAACAGGCATGGGTCGTATCAACGCTAATCCAATGCCCCCGCTCTATATCAATACAAGCATCAATCCAGGCATGGCTAGCTAAATCGGGTGAATCTTCGGTAAAGAAATAGCCGCTGACATAGCGAGCAGGAATATGACTAGCGCGACATAGGCCTAAGAGGATGTGGCTATGATCTTGACAGACCCCCGCTTTCATGGCGAATGATTGCGCGGCTAAACTGGCAAAATTGGTTGACCCGGGAATGTACGCGATAGCCTGCTGTACCGCCGTGGCTAAATTCAGAATTGCTGCGGAACTATTATTTTTTGGTAAATCAGCGGCAAAAAAATCTAGCATTTCGGCGGTAGGTTCGGTTAGGCGGGTTTGTTGCAGCAAATAATAAGGCGAAACTGCTTTGCTGGTATCGATAAATTCAAACGCTGCACTCGTTTTAATAATGCCTTCTGCCTCAATCATCATCGAGGTATATGGATTATCTTGGACAAAAGTACTGCACGTATTTTGAAAAGCATCCAAAGAAAGATTGGCTTTAATGGGTGTCTGAATGCGCCATTTTTCAACGTCTTGTCCAGGGGTAGTGGTGGGCGTTAACCGCAACTCTTGAATTGAATAGTGTACCGGTAGCTCATAACGGTATTCGGTACGATGAATAATTTTTAATTGCATAAAAGTAGCGGTAAGGATGGATTAAGCAACAGCCAGAGGAATAAGAAAGGTATTACTAAAATCATCAGCAATATGATTAATACGCTCTAAAAAATCCTCCATAAATTCTTCGAGACCTTGTTTAAAGACCTCATCAATATCAGAATACTCAAGGCTGGCTTTTAGTTTGCCAAGTAGACGTTCAATTTCCTTGGAATCTTGATTGCGCACGGCAGCCATGAGGGGAATTAGTTCATTGACACAGGATACTAAGGAGCGCGGCATTTGCGGATTAAAAATGAGGAGTTCGGCAACTTGTTTAGGCGTGATTTGATCTGAATAAATTTGTCGATAAATTTCAAATCCCGATACCGAGCGGAGTAGGGAGGCCCAATGATAAAAATTAAAGAAACTATCACTGACGTCTTCTTCAGCCCCTTTATTTTTTTGTGCTGGTTTTACATTTTCTTGAATCTCATATTTTGTTTCCAAAATACGCGCAGTGTTATCAGCGCGCTCGATTAACGTGCCAATGCCTAAAAAATACAAAGCTTCATTTTTTAACATCGTGCCTTGAATGACACCACGTACTAAATGACAACGGTGCTTCACCCACTCTAAAAAACGGCTGTGGTCTGAGCGCTCGCGATTGACCAAGATGGTTTGTAACTCAAGCCAAGTGGTATTTTGCGTTTCCCATACCTCGGAAGTAATTCGCCCGCGAATCACGCGGGCATTTTCACGCGCTGAGTACAGGCAAGAAACGATGCTGGAAGGGTTCGTATTTTCATAAATCATGAAATCAAGTACGTTATGACGATTGATGGTGTCGTATTTCTTACTGAAGTCATCTTCTAGCTTGGAAATGGTTAAGAGCTTTTTCCAGCTTTGCTCTAAAAATTGCTCTGGCTGGGGCAGCAAAGCAGTTTGGTGACTTACATCCAGCATACGTGCGGTATTTTCAGCGCGCTCGGTATAGCGCGCCATCCAGTAAAGACAGTCAGCTGTGCGGCTTAACATATTGAGTTCATGCTTCTAGTACCCAGGTATCTTTAGTGCCGCCACCTTGAGAAGAGTTCACTACTAAAGAGCCTTCTTTCAGCGCGACTCGGGTTAGTCCGCCCGGTACCATCTTGACTGTTTTCCCTGAAAGTACAAAAGGGCGTAAATCAATGTGGCGGGGGGCAATTCCCGCCTCCACAAAAGTTGGACAAGTTGATAAGGCTAGAGTTGGTTGGGCGATGTATTTTTCTGGGTTCGCTTTTAAATGGACGCGAAAACTTTCTATCTCGGCTTTGCTTGCAGCTGGCCCCACTAACATGCCGTAGCCACCTGCGCCGTGGGTTTCTTTGACGACCAACTCACTTAAATGCGCCAAGGTGTAAGCCAAATCTTCTGGTTTGCGGCATTGAAAAGTGGGCACGTTATTTAAGATCGGTTTTTCGCCTAAATAGAACTCAATCATTGCGGGAACATAAGGATATATCGATTTATCATCCGCTACACCAGTGCCGATGGCATTTGCTAAAGTCACATTACCAGCGCGATAGGCCGAGAGGAGGCCAGCAACACCGAGGGTGGAATCAGAGCGAAACGCAAGTGGATCTAAAAAGTCGTCATCAATACGGCGATAAATGACATCGACCCTTTCGGGTCCTTGGGTAGTGCGCATGAAGACTTGCTCATTTTTTACATACAAGTCTTTACCCTCAACCAATTCAACCCCCATCTGTAATGCTAAATAAGTATGTTCAAAATAGGCTGAGTTGTACATCCCTGGAGTTAAAACCACGACATTGGGTTTTTTGACATCACTGGGTTTGACCGATTTAAGGCACTCCAATAAAAGGTCTGGGTAGTGCTCTACTGGTGCAATGCGCTGCTCTTGAAATAAATCAGGAAATAAGCGCATCATCATTTTCCGATCTTCCACCATATATGAGACACCGGAGGGCACGCGTAAGTTATCTTCTAAAACATAAAACTCACCTGCACCTGCGCGCACAATATCAATTCCCGCAATTTGTGCGTAGATGTCGCGCGGCACATCGACATTGCGCATCTCTGGACGGTATTGCGCATTATTAAAAATTTGTTCAGCCGGCACAATGCCCGCTTTAATAATGGTTTCTTCATGATAAATATCATAAATAAAGCGATTTAGCGCTTGGACACGTTGGCGTAGGCCAGTTTCGAGTTGAGCCCATTCTTGGGCACTAAAAATCCGCGGTATTTGATCAAAGGGAATTGTTCGCTCTGAGCCCAGGTCATCGCCATAAACAGCAAAGGTAATTCCCACGCGTCGAAAAATAAGTTCGGCTTCAGCGCGCTTAAGACCCATTAGGGTCTCGCTTTGCTGATTTAGCCAGCGGTGAAACGTCCGGTAATGGGGGCGCGCTTTACCTGCCTCGTTGAGCATTTCGTCGTATGGCAAGTTCATTGGTGTACGTTAAATTACCTTGGGGTGAACTAAGGGTGAACGCAGAGGTTCGTTGGTGCATTTATGCACAAATATGGTGCTAAATTACGATTTTTAACTAAAAATCGCTGATTTTTTAAAGTACGACCTAGGTCTTTGTTGTCTCTAGTCTAAGAAAGGTCGCCACGGGCAATGCGGGCTTTTTCTCGCTCCCAGTCTCGCTCCTTTTCGGTCGCACGCTTGTCATGCTGTTTTTTCCCTTTAGCTAAGCCAATTTCGCATTTCACATTGCCTTTCGAGAAATGGAGGTTAACCGGCACAAGGGTATACCCCTTTTGATCTACCTTGCCAATGAGTTTGCGTATTTCAAGGGCATTAAGGAGTAATTTACGGGTACGCGTGGGGTCGGCCAGGACATGAGTTGAAGTCGAGCTGAGGGGGCTAATGTGGGCGCCAATGAGGAATAGCTCGGCCTTGCGTATGACAACATAAGCTTCTTTAATTTGTGCCCGCCCGGCGCGAATGGCTTTCACCTCCCAGCCCTCTAGAGCTAGCCCGGCTTCGAAACGTTCCTCGATAAAATAATCAAAGAAGGCTTTTTTGTTATCAACGATACTCATGGTTTATATAGTTATTTTCTGACTTGATTATGGCAGACGTCTATAAGACCGTTTTAATTAACCAATCCGTTGAGCGGATGTTTGATTTAGTGACCGATGTGGCGCGTTATCCTGAATTCCTGCCATGGTGTGGCGGCGTGGAGATATTTGAACAAACCGACACTATCTTAGACGCCAAAATAAGCATTCATTTTAAAGGGATCAAACAATACTTCCATACGCGGAATGTGAATCATCGCCCGGAAACAATTGATATGGTTTTTGTCGATGGACCGTTTCGACATTTTTCGGGGCAGTGGAACTTCATTGCTTTGCGAGAGGATGCTTGCAAAGTGGAATTCAAATTACATTGGGAATTTAAAAACGCCTTGCTCGATAAAATTATTGGCCCGGTTTTTGCTCATATTGCCGGCACGTTTGTCGATCGCTTTGTCAGTAGGGCTGAAAGTTTGTATGGCTAAAGGTTTGGATTTATGGCTTTGTGATGCACGCGCAAGTGCGAGTTTGCAAATGGGTGAAGGTTCCCCGATCATTACCCCTTTGTATTTGCCCGTACCCAGCGGTGAAGTTGCAACTATTGGCATGGCTTTAATGTGCAGTGGTCTGGCGAGTGGCCCGAATGATCCACGTTTTAGTCGCAAGGGCTGTTTTGGCGTTTTTGGCAAGCGCAAAGAATGGCATAGCCCCATTTATGATGGCGACCGCATTGAGTTATATGGCCCCTTATTGATTGATCCAAAGGCAGTGCGGCGTAAAAAAGCCAATCAGAATCGGGATAGTGAATTAAAGGCTAGCGCCCTTGCTCGCCAGGCACGTCGTGAGGCGAAGCAGCGATAAGTCTATAATCTGATTTTGCGACTAGGGGTTTTGTATGCGACTCATCCAGAAAGCACTCACTTTTGACGACGTGCTCCTTGTACCAGCTTATTCAGCTGTCTTACCACGGGATGCGAGTTTAGTCAGCCGTTTAACCCGCGATATTGCCTTAAATATTCCTTTGGTTTCAGCCGCCATGGATACCGTTACTGAAGGGCGCTTAGCCATTGCAATGGCCAGCGAGGGCGGCATTGGGATTGTGCATAAAAACCTGAAACCGGCCGAACAAGCCCGCGAAGTCGCTAAAGTAAAACGGTATGAATCCGGGGTTTTGCGCGATCCCATTACCATTGGCCCGGATGTGACTGTGCGCGAAGTGATTCATTTATCGCGTGAACACGGTTTTTCTGGCTTTCCAGTGCTACAGGGTAAGACGGTGGTGGGCATCATTACTAATCGCGATTTACGCTTTGAAGAGGAGCTCGATGCACCGGTAAAAGCAAAAATGACACCGCGCGATCGACTAGTTACTGTCAGTGAAACTGCCTCCTTAGATGATGCTAAGCGCCTCATGAACAAACACCGTCTCGAACGCGTTTTAGTGGTCAATGATGCTTTCGAATTGCGTGGCCTGATTACGGTTAAGGATATTTTAAAAGCCACCGAGCATCCAAACGCGTGTAAAGATAGCGAAGGAAAGTTGCGCGTAGGGGCAGCGGTAGGTGTTGGTCCTGATAACGACGAGCGAGTTGAGTTGCTGGTGCGTGCTGGGGTTGATGTGATCGTGGTTGATACTGCGCATGGCCATAGCCAAGGCGTACTCGATCGCGTGAAGTGGGTAAAGAAAAACTATCCCCAAGTGCAAGTGATTGGCGGCAATATTGCCACTGCTGATGCGGCTAAAGCGCTATTGGAAGCAGGAGCTGATGGCGTTAAGGTGGGTATTGGTCCCGGTTCAATTTGCACTACCCGGATTGTTGCCGGAGTTGGTGTTCCGCAAATTACCGCGATCGTCAATGTTGCACTGGCCCTCAAAGGGACGGGCGTGCCCTTAATCGCCGATGGTGGAGTGCGCTATTCGGGTGATGTGGCGAAGGCGCTGGCAGCTGGAGCTGATGCGGTAATGATGGGCGGGATGTTTGCCGGTACTGAAGAGGCGCCTGGCGAAGTCTTTTTATATCAGGGCCGTTCTTATAAAAGTTATCGTGGCATGGGCTCTTTAGGTGCCATGACTGACGGTGCTGCTGATCGGTATTTCCAAGAAGATATTGCCACTGCTAATGCCGATAAGTTAGTCCCCGAAGGTATCGAAGGACAAGTACCTTATAAGGGTAGCGTTCTCACCATCTTGCATCAGCTGACTGGCGGTATTCGGTCCTCAATGGGATATTGCGGGTGTAAGACGATTGCCGAGTTACACGATAAAGCCAATTTTGTAGAAATTACTTCAGCAGGCGTGCGCGAATCGCATGTCCATGATGTCAAGATTACAAAGGAAGCACCTAATTACCATATTGATTAAACGATATCGCTGTGCACGCTAAGATTCTTATTCTTGATTTTGGTTCCCAAGTAACCCAACTCATTGCCCGCCGTATACGTGAAGCAAAAGTCTATTGTGAAATCCATCCTTACGACTGCGCTCCTGAACTGATTCAGCGTTTAGTAGCGGAAGAGGACTGCAAGGGGATTATTCTTTCTGGCGGTCCAAATTCAGTTACTACTAACGGTAGTCCTAGAGCGCCGCAAATCGTTTTTGAATTAGGTGTGCCCGTACTGGGTATTTGTTACGGCATGCAAACCATGGCTGAACAATTGGGCGGCGCGGTTGCCTCTGCTGAATCACTCGGTAAAGCACGCGAATTTGGCTATGCTGAGGTCCGTGCGCGGGGTCATACTGCCCTGTTAAAAGGGATCGAAGATTTTGCGACTGCTGATGGTCATGGCATTCTGAAGGTCTGGATGAGTCATGGCGATTCGGTCACGACTATGCCCCCTGGCTTTCAATTAATGGCCTCAACTGCCTCTTGCCCCATCGCTGGTATGGCCGATGAAGCCAAACAATTTTATGGTTTTCAGTTTCACCCTGAGGTAACCCATACTTTGCAGGGTGAAGCCATCTTGCGGCGTTTTGTGCGTGATATTTGTCATTGCCCAGGCGATTGGGTGATGGGTGACTACATTAGCGAGGCCATTGCGCATATTCGCGCACAAGTTGGTAGCGATGAAGTGATTTTGGGTTTATCGGGAGGCGTCGACTCCAGTGTTGCCGCGGCATTAATTCATCAAGCGATTGGTCAACAATTAACATGCGTGTTTGTTGATCATGGTTTATTGCGCTTGAATGAAGGTGAAATGGTGATGGAAATGTTTGCCCGTAATTTAGGGGTAAAGGTAATACGGGTGAATGCCGCCGACCAATTTATGGCGCAGTTAGCGGGAGTAAGCGATCCCGAGATGAAACGCAAAATTATTGGTAAAGAATTTATTGACGTATTTCAAGCTGAATCCATCAAAATTAAAAATGCCAAGTGGCTAGCGCAAGGCACTATTTATCCGGATGTTATTGAGTCTGCTGGCAAAGGTAAAAAAGGTACGCACACCATTAAGAGCCATCACAATGTTGGCGGTTTACCAGATGATATGCACTTGAAATTACTCGAGCCATTACGGGAATTATTCAAAGATGAGGTACGTGAGTTGGGTGTAGCACTGGGCCTACCGCGTGAAATGGTCTATCGCCATCCCTTTCCGGGCCCGGGTTTGGGAGTGCGAATTTTAGGTGAAGTGAAAGCCGAGTACGCACAATTACTACGCCATGCTGATGCTATTTTTATTGAAGAGCTGCGTAACACGATTGATGAAGTTAGCGGAAAATCATGGTACGACTTAACGAGCCAAGCTTTTGCGGTATTTCTACCAGTGAAGTCGGTGGGGGTGATGGGCGATGGTCGCACTTATGAGTATGTTGTCGCTTTGCGAGCAGTGCAGACGCAAGATTTTATGACGGCACACTGGGCCCATTTACCCCATGAATTACTGGGTACGGTGTCTAATCGAATTATTAATGAGGTACGCGGAATTAATCGTGTGGTATTTGATATTAGTGGTAAGCCACCCGCTACGATTGAGTGGGAATAAATTAACTTATAACTGGAGAAACAATGACAATTTCACGCCGCCTTTTTATGCTGTCTGCTGCAATGGCCCCTTTTGGCTGTGCCTCTATGGGTTATTTGCGTGGCACTGCAGTTCCTGCGCCAAGCCCACTGCCGGCCGTTCGTGCACCCCAGGTGGGACAAGAGTGGTCTTATGTGCAGCGTGATATGTTTAATGGCAACACCCTCGGCACCTTAACCGAACGCGTGCAATCGGTCGGTTCGCAAATTGTCATTACCCGTTCGATGGATACCAGTGCTGCGACATCCAATTCAAGTTCTGGTGCTTTTGGCGCCATCATGAAAGATATTAATCAAATCAACGAGCCGATTGGTTCAATGGCGAATGAAGTTCAAGGCCCCTGGGGAACTTTTTTAGCTAACCCCAATTGGAAGACCTTGGTGTTATTTAATCCGGGTGTGCCCGCTTGGCCCCAGCAATTAAATGAATCATGGAGCAAACAAACCAACACCAAATATCAGGTCGCTGGTAATGCTGGGTATACCTTCCCATGGGAAGAGTATATGAGCGCTAGTGGTTGGGAGACTATTACAGTACCAGCTGGCACATTCACGGCATTAAAGTTTAGTAGTTTGGTTAATTACACTAGCCCCGATGCCAATAAGATTAATTGTATTTGGCGAGAAACTTGCTGGTTCGCTCCGCAAATTGGGCGTTGGGTAGCACGAGAATCATCCGGCTCGTATATGTTAATAGGGGTTATGCAATCGCCATTTTTAGAAAATGAATACGCTTGGCAGTTAAGTTCGTGGAAATAAATTTATCACGGCGTGTTTGTTTAATTGCTTTAGGCGCCTTACCAAGCGCTTGTCTCACGCCAATTCCTTATCCTGCCTCAACCCCTGGCTTAACGCCAAATGTACCGCCCCAAATGCGCGCCCCCCAAGTTGGGCAACAATGGGTCTACGCTGTACGCAATATTTTCAATCAAGAGACCCTGGATATCGTTACTGAGACAGTAGTGCAAGTGGGCGAGCAAATTCGCATCCAACGTATCTCAGATAAAATGGGCCCCATTGCGGATGAAATTCAAGGGCCTTGGGGTAAGATCATTCAAGATCCGCATTGGCAGCCAGCCCAAAAGTTTATTCGTCCACTACCAATATGGCCTGAAAAATTAGCGCTAGGCTGGTCTGGTTTTTATCGCGATCGTTACCAAGTGCTGGGGTACCCTGATGCCGACTTTGCTTGGTTAGTCACGATTTCAGCAATTGCTTGGGAAAAAATTCGTACGCCGGCTGGTTCATTTGTCGCCTTGAAATACAGTAGTGATTCGCCTTATTTTGAAAGTAATGATGTTTCACGTTTCGCTAGCTTACGCAATGAAGAAACGTGGTTAGTACCCGAGATTGGGCGCTGGGCAATTCGCCGCAGTATGGGGCGCTATTTATTGGGGGGTATGAGTTGGTCTGGCTCTTTTTGGGAAGATTATTTAGAGTGGGAGTTGCAGTCATGGAAATAAATTCTTTACCAGCGCACTTATTCGCCCAGCAATTTAATTAATGTATAGCGTTAAAGAAATTTTTCCCACCCTACAGGGAGAAGGTGCGCATGCTGGACGGGCCGCTATATTTTGCCGTTTTACAGGCTGTAATCTCTGGAGCGGGCGCGAAGAAGATCGTACTACTGCCATTTGCCAATTTTGTGATACCGACTTTATCGGTGTTGATGGTATTGGCGGTGGAAAATTTACTACGGCTACCGAGCTAGCGAGCGCAATTGCAGCTGCGTGGTTGACTACTACTGCAGGACCCCATTACCGCTATGTGGTTTTTACTGGCGGAGAGCCCCTCTTGCAGTTAGATGCGGCATTGATTGAGGCTTTACATGCCCAGCAGTTTGAAATTGCGGTTGAAACTAATGGCACCTTACCACTACCTGCTGGAATCGATTGGGTTTGTGTGAGCCCTAAGGCGGGCACTGAGTTAGTGGTCAAACAAGCAGATGAAATTAAATTGGCGATCCCGCAAAATGGTCATGCTCAAGTAGAGCTACTGTTAAAGCGCTTCGAGGGAATGGACTATCGACACCGTTTTTTGCAACCGATAGATGGCTTAGAGCGAGACGCCAATACTGCCATTGCAGTACAGCTGTGCCAAAAAAGACCCTTATGGCGTTTAAGTTTGCAAACCCATAAATATATTGGGATGCCTTAATATTAGCCTTATGAATACTATTACGCGGCGCTTCGAGTTTGATTCTGGTCACCGCATTCCTCATCACGGGGGGCAATGTGCTCATTTACATGGCCATCGTTATGCTCTAGAAATAACGCTTGCCGGAGCAGTTTTGCGAAATCCTGGGGCTGCCGATGATGGTATGGTGCTTGATTTTGGGGATGTCAAGCGGCTAACGCATGCGCATTTAGTAGACTTATGGGACCATGCCTTTTTGGTGGCCAAGGAAGATCAGCCCGTGGTTACATTTTTAGCAAGCATGCCAAACCATAAAACCGTTATCTTAGATGATGTTCCTACTGTAGAAAATTTGGCCCGCCAGGCTTTTCAGATTCTTCAGCCCATTTTTAAAAACGCCTTTAAAGGCCGCCTCACTTTGGCTGCAATCCGTTTATATGAAACACCCAATTGTTGGGCTGACGTTTTTAGTGCGGATGTAGCAAGGGTTTAATTGGATGAATGCGGATATTGAGTTTATGGCCCTCGCGCTTGAACAAGCAAAACTAGCGGCTGCCCAAGGAGAGGTTCCAGTGGGCGCAGTATTGGTGCAAGATGGTGCAGTGATTGCGCGTAGTTTTAATCAGCCCATTAGCAAACATGATCCTAGCGCACATGCTGAAATGAATGTTTTACGTTTAGCTGCAGCACATTTGGCAAATTATCGTTTACCCGGTACAACGCTTTATGTGACTCTCGAACCCTGTGCAATGTGTTGTGGGGCAATGCTTCACGCGCGTATTGCGCGGGTAGTCTTTGGAGCGCTCGATCCTAAAACGGGGGCGGCCGGAAGTGTTCTCAATGTCTTGGCTGTGCCGCAAATCAATCACCAAACTTCTTTCACCGGTGGCGTCTTGGGAGACGACTGCGGCAAATTATTAAAAACTTTTTTTCAGGCACGGCGGCAATGAATATTCATCTGATTGCACCTTCTGGCGCGACGCTTGATCAACGCGGCCCTGATCTTGGAATGCGCTATTTACTTGAACAGGGCATTACCGTTAATAATTTCACTTGCGTTAAACGTGTGCATCAGCGTTTTGCTGGAACCGATATTGAGCGCTTAGCTGAAATTAATGCCCTTACTCAACTTGAAGCTGAAACGCTTGTGATGGCAACGCGGGGTGGTTATGGTTTGCAGCGCATTTTGGGCGGCATTCGGTGGACAGCGCTAGCAGATGCAGTGAAGCAGGGGGTACAAATTTGTGGGCATAGCGATTTCACTGCCTTGCAATTAGGGTTGCTTGCTAAAACGGGGGCAATTAGCCTGGCAGGCCCTATGCTCAATTATGATTTTGGGGGAGCAAATCAGACTGGTGATACCAGCGTACCAAATTCTTTCATGTGGCAGCATTTTCAACGTGCCATTAACGAGCGCCGGCTAGACTGCCAAGTGCATCAAGCCCAATCTTACTTGGGTGAATGGCAGAGTCAGGAAGCGCTGCACGGCCTATTGTGGGGTGGCAATCTCACGATTTTAAGTACTTTAATCGGCAGCGAATTTATGCCAAGCATTGAGCAAACGCGAGGCGGTATTTTATTTTTAGAAGATATAAACGAACATCCTTATCGGCTCGAGCGCATGTTCATTCAGTTATTAGAGGCTGGTTTCTTGGCCCAGCAGAAGGCAATTTTATTGGGCGACTTCTCGGGCTATCGATTAGTTGACAATGATCGTGGCTATGATTTAGCGACTGCGATTGCTTGGTTACGTGAGCGTCTGCCGAACTCGATCCCCATTTTAACGGGCTTGCCATTTGGCCACTGCCCAGAAAAACTCACTTTACCTGTGGGTGCGCAGGCTAATGTGACAGCCAATTTAGAGGGTTTTACTCTGCAAGCGCAGTGGTAGGTATGGGCAAATAATTAGCCTAAGCTTCGGCGCTGCTTAAATGAAAGCTGGCTTTCAAGTCTTGTGCAAGGGCATCCTTGAGGTCTGGTAAAGCAAGCTTTAATGTTTCTTTTAAAGTCCAGGGCGGATTTACTACTAACATCCCACTCGCTTGTAAACGCCGCTCACCGGGTACATTAGCTACCCGCAACTCTGCTTGCAACCAAGGCCTTGAATTACTCGCAATAACTTTTTTTAAGCGCTCTACCAGAGCAATCGATTCACGCCGCGGCAAGATGGGATACCAAAGAGCAAAACAACCTGTCGCGAAGCGCTGCAAACCTTCTGCAAGCGTTGTTTCAAGCAGCCGATAATCATTTTTATCTTCGTAAGCAGGGTCAATTAAAACTAAGCCTCTACGCCCTGGTGGTGGTAATAATGCTTTTAGTCCACTAAAGCCATTGCTGGCATAGACATCAATTTGTTTCGCATTCGGTAGTTTCGCCACATTACTTTGCAAAATAAGAATTTCTTTAGGATGTAATTCAAATAGTTTGAGGCGATCTTGCGGCCTTAAGAGGCGCGCCAAAATAAAAGGGGAGCCTGGATAAATAGATAAGGACTCAGATTGGTTTTCAAACTGCACTTGCTTGAGCAAGTTTTCGAAAGAGGGCGTCACTTCGGTAACTAAGCGTTCAATACCCAATTGCGCTTCTTTGCTTATTTGTGCAAAACCATCCTGTAAGTTGTAAATACCAGCGCCAGCATGCGTATCAATAAACGTGATCGCCCCCGGTTTTTCTTGGAGGTAGTGAATTAACTCAATTAGTACCAGATGCTTCAAAATATCTGCATGACCACCAGCATGAAAGGCGTGACGGTAACTAAACATAGCAGCGAATGATGATAAAACGAATGACTAGCTTGCGCGTTTTTGGCGCAGGCCAAAAACGAGCAGGGTCACTGAAATGAAAATGACCCCAATATTTTGTAAATAAAGGTTGTCAGCAAAATCAAGTGATGAATTTAACAAAATATAAACAGTAACAATGCCGCCAACGGCAATAAAGCGTGGCCACCAACGATAAGCAAGTAATTGCTTACTGGGTATTTTGTCGGCTAGATAGGCGCCAATAAGGCCACACCAAAAGCCTAAACCTGCTGCTACCAAAACGTCACTCAGCCAATGAACACCGAGGGCACTGCGGGAAATACCTACAAAAATAGCAAATAAATATAATAGTAATAGGGGTTTGCGGTACGTTGGTTTGGCGCTAAAAAAAATTGCCGTAGCCACAGAAAAAGCAGTTAGCGTATGGCCTGATGGCATCGAATTGGTTAACATCATATCGCCATAGCGAAAAAAACTGCCTTCAACTAGCACGCCAGAGGGGCGAGGTAAATTGAGTAACGGTTTGAGGGTGGAACTAATAGCTGCCGTTAACACGCCAGCAAAAATTCCGGCACTTAAGACTCGAGGCGCGATGATCAGTAAAGGAAAGGCAATAGCAAAAAGACCCCAGCCATTACCTAGAAAAGTAAATGCAGCCCAAGTCCAGTTCGGAAGAATTTGGCTGGCTTCATTAAGTGCTAAAAATGAGCTGACCTGTTGGCGGGTGAAAAATAAACCCAATCCCAATGCAATCGGAAGTAGTGGCAAAAGCCAGAACAGCAGTCGGGGAGGGCGGTTATTCGGTGGCATCCAGTTGCACTGTGACCTTCAGCATGACTTCTGCAACAGTAATAGCCTGCATACAGACATTATCTTGACAGGGCGTTTTGCGATGATTCGCTGCGCTTACGCAAGGCGAGCAGGCAAGCTGCGCGGTGATGGGAATTGAACGGCCCAGTGAGCCATATAAGGCTGGCGTTTCTGGGCCAAAAAGAACTACTGTCCGCAATTGGGTAACCGAAGAAAAATGGCCTGGACCAGAATCATTAGTTACCATGACTTTAGCAAGCGTATATAAAGCGGGTAATTCGCCAAAACTCACTTTGCCAGCAAAGTTAATCGCACGCTCAACATTTGCTTGTAGGCGGATGACTTCAACATAAGCAACTTCATTCGTCGAGCCCGTAATGAGGATGAGATCGTTTTGCCAGCGCGCATGAATCGCGCTAATTAGCTCTGCAAACCGCTGCGGCGCCCAGCGGCGCTGGGGCAACAAATCGCTAGCATTGGGATTGATCAGGATAAGGCGTTGGGCTTGGGGATCAAACGGAATTGAGAGCTGCTGTGCTAATTGAATAATGCGCTCTTGTACAGTTTGTAGTACGTGCGGATCGATTTTGGCTTGCTCAATATGAATCGCAGCATCAGGAATGGCAATTTTACTAAAAGGGATTTCAATCTTCGTCGCAAAGGCCGCATAGACCAAAGAAATAAAGTTTTTAGCAATATGAATATGGGGGTTGTAATGCACCTTCCGCGTTAACATCGTGCCGCGCCACAGTCCTTCACCGTGAAAAATATGGTAACCAACCCGACGTTGTGCGCCACAAAGCCCAGTTAAGAGGGCTGTAAAGCGCGAGAATAATTCGAGGTCAATCACTGTATCAATTTGGTGTCGACGCGCTTGCCATAAAAAAGCCGCAGAGTCGCGCATCAGGCTAAATAAACCCGATGCATCAATGGTGAAAATATTTTCAGGTTTTACTGTGTTTAACAAACTTAAGCTTGCACGATTACTTTTAAAGATCAGAAAGAAAATTTCAGCGCCACGCGCTTGAGCTTCGCGCATGGCTGGATCAACTAATATCGCGCTACCCATTTCTGATAATTCAATAAAGAGTAATTTGCGTGGACTTGGCAGCGCGGGTTTGAATGCGCTTTGGAGGCGATCGAGTATGGACACCAGCGGGCTAATGATGGCGCATAGCGGCACCCCCACCCAGTGGTCGATGCTACGCATGGTATTGACACTAATACTCATTCGGTACGCTTATTTAAATTTTAAGATGGGATAAACGCCAGGTAGAGCACAGAGCGCAGAGAATGCACCAAAGCTAACTGAGGCTAAAACTGTTAAAGAGGGATCTACTCCCCATAAAACCAGTACCGAGGAGAGTGTAGCCTCGCGTAATCCCCAACCAGAAATACTAATCGGCAGCATGAGCAGCAAGCTAAGGGCAGGCAAACCAATCATCAGTGCTTCGACTGGAACGGCAGCCCCGTAGGCCTTTAAGCAGCAGCCAAGGGCAACGATATTAAAACAGTGAATGCCAATTGAGAAAGTAACTTGGGCAATTGTGACGGGAAAACCAAAAGCAAATCGAATACCGGGTAAGGTGGCTGTCATGCGAAAGCGCGCCAAGATTTTTTCTAAGAGCCTGAGGCTGGGACCCCATATTAAAATTAGCGCACCTACTATGCCAGCAAAGAGCATGATTGCAATGACACCGTATCCTAATTCAACTCCCCAGCTAGCAAGCGTAGCGCCACCCAATATCAAACCAATGCCACCCAATACGTTATTACCTGCTAAGCCCAGCATTCGATCAATTAAAGTCATTGCAAAGCCCAAGCGTAACTTTGGCGTAGCGTGATCTAAATCCACTGCATGATGTAATTCATCATCCAGTTCTTTTTTGCCACTAACCTTGTCATCGGCAGTCAGGTGGCTGCCGGTGACGGCCCGGTAACTATCGCCACCTAAGGTGCTAGGTAAGCCTTGATTAATTAAGGTACCAGCGAAATATAGCTTAATGTAAGCAAAAACGCTCCCTTGAAAACCGACTTTACGCATCAGCAGTGCCCACCGAATACCACCACAGGTAAATGCAGACAAAATAGCTAGTACTGCCCCTATAAACCACATGGGTTGCATTTTTAATTCCGTAGTGAAAAGCGCATGCCAGTCGATGCCACTCGTGGCTTTCCATAATAGGGCAATCGACAACAAAATACGAATAGTGGGCCAACTGCGCTTGAGGATGGTTTTCCAGCCAGATTGAGGGGCGGCGTTTAGGGGCCTATTTTTGCTCATAGGCGTAAGGATAATGCCTTGGGGTGCCAGCCCTGACAAAAACTGAAGTCAAAACGGGATAAGGCTTGGTTAAAGCGCTTAATCGCAAGGGTCTCAATGGTTTCGCAAGTATTGAAATAACCACGGGGATCGCTTGAATTGATTGGGGCAGCGAAGGGTAAGCCAGACCAATTAACCAAAATAACGTTTGCATTCTCGGGTAAGGGGCCAAACCACAGATCAAATTGGTCTTGACGCTGGTCGAGGACAAAAATCGGTAAAGGCTCGCTATACCAAGCTAATCGACTAGCAAGAGTCCAATTTTGTACTGCAGTTCCGGCGGCTTGTTTCTCTTGTACCAGTTGAGCAGCACGGGCGCCTGCTAAATTCCAGCCAAATAAATCAGCGATGGGATTATTTTTTTGCGCACCGAAACTAATGCCGCCAATAAATACTAAGGTGAAACCCAATAAGCAAAGTAATAATTGCAGTCCCGCGCATAGGCTGAGAAGCCATCGATATGATTTTTGCCACAGCGCAGCTAAGCCAACACCAGCAAAGGGCGCTAAACAAAACCAAGCGGGGCTGGTCCAGTGCGGGAGACCGCCGCCAGCAGAGAGAATTGCAAAGAGCGTAAAGGGTAAGAAAAAGAAGCCCAATAAAGCGAGTAGTTGGGATTTGGCAAGCGAGAGAAAGTGGCGCAGAAAAACAATGCCACCGATTGGCAGTAAAACACCATAGGCCAGGATTTGAATCCCAAAAAATCGTGCTATTCCCATCCAAGACCATGCCCCACCACCGCCATGATTGATTTGATATTGAAAGGAAATCCATGCATTGGCCCAATTCCAGACAATAATCGGGCTGATGGCAACGAGCGCTATGAGACACGCCACCCAAAATCCGGACTGATTGAGCCAGCGCTTACGGGGGGATAATAAAAAAACTAGCGCAAGTGCAAGCGCACTAAAAATAGCCGTGTATTTACTTAAACCTGCTAGGCCTAGCACTACGCCCAACACTATCCATTGCCAGACGTAAAACTGCTGTGCCTGTTGCAGCCAACAAATGGCTAGCCACAATACAGTTAATACCAGCGGTGTTAAGAGTGAATCTGGTAAGAGACCAATTGCTAAAACATGTGGCAAAGGCGCTAAGACGATGGCAATGACAGCAGCAATACTGGCTATTTGCTTTGATGGTAATTGCTGTGCAAGCGAGTTGCGGGTGTTGGTTTGCAGATAGAGTATTAAATCGTTAGTGATGTAATACACCAAAGCACATGAAATTAGCCACAGCATTTCAGGTATGAAGCGGATTACGCCTTCACTGAAGTCATTAACCACTAAGGGCCATTGAATCCAGCCGACTAAAGGAGGGTGATCAAAATAGCTCCAAGCCAGGTGTTTGGCATATAAGGCATAGTGCGCTTCGTCAACTGAAAACTCAACGGTAAAGCCCAGCGCCAAATGAATCAATGCGGCAACTAACACACAGCATAAAGTCCAGCGCAGTAGTGCTGACGAGCGCAGGAAAGTGGTCATGCGATCTTTTGTTGCAGCCTGTTTAGGCTAGGTTTTCCAAATACACCTTAAAGAGGGCTTGAGTTCCTGAGCGACCCAGTTCTTTGGTCATTAAAAGATCATAGAGTTTCTTAGCTTGATTTAAGCCTGGCAAATGAAGTCCCATTTGCTCTGACTCGGTAATCGATATACCAAGGTCTTTCACTAAATGTTCAATCATGAAGCCGGGGGCAAAGTCACCTTGAACCATTTTGGGACCCAACATATTTAATTGCGTGCTACTAGCGGCCCCGCTACCAATCACTTTAAGTACCGCTAAAGGATCAAGACCTGCTTTCTTGGCAAACGCGAGACCTTCACACACGCCCATAATGGTTGAGGCAATCACAATTTGATTGCAAAGCTTCGTATTTTGTCCAGAACCAGCAGGCCCCAGAAGGGCGATATTGTTACCCATCAGTTGAAATAGGGGGAGAACTTGGTCAAAGGCTGTAGCATCTCCGCCAACCATGATGGAGAGTTTGGCATCGCGTGCACCCACATCACCACCAGACACAGGCGCATCGAGGCAGGCAACTCCTTTTTTAGATCCTGCAGCAGCAATTTGTACTGCTAAGGCAGGGCTGGAAGTGGTCATATCGATGGCAATTGCGCCATTCTTTGCATTTGCCAAAATGCCCTGCGGTCCCAAATAGGTCTCTTCCACATCGCGGGGATAGCCAATAATCGTAATAATCACATCTGCTTGTGCAGCCAATTCAGCAAGCGAGTTAGCCCAAGTCGCGCCGCGCTCAATTAGGCCAGCCGCTTTTTCCTTCGTACGGTTAAAGACCTGCACCGGATATCCTCCAGCGAGCAAATGACCGGCCATACTGCTGCCCATAATGCCGGTACCAATAAAACCAATTTTGCATTGCGCAGGGTTAGCGCTGTTTACTGTGGTGTTTGTCATGATCGAGTCTTTAAAGGGGTGGGTTGAAGTAGTACTGTAGGATTAAAAAGATGATTTTAGACTGGTCTGCGCAGAATCTCTGGGACAATTCCAATTGATGAAGTTAAGCCCTCTTTTTAGCCGCCTGGTCTTTATTGCAGCAGCGCATCAGCTGGCCGCCTGCAGCGGGCCTATTTTGGTCTCGGCAGATGGTCAGGCAGGCGGCGCTTCAAGTCCTGATCTGGCTGAACCCCAAGATTCCGTGATGAAATTTTCAGCCCAAAGTGGGCAAACTGGGCTTCCTAAAGGTTGGCAGTTTTATCGTTTGGCACCCTATAAGAAAAATACCGTCTACCGCCTCGAGAATTATCAAGGCCGCACTGTCTTAAGCGCCAATGCGCAGTCAGCTGCATCTGGCTTGGCAGTGAAACTTAAACCTCAGTCACCTAAAAATGCCTGGTTGCAATGGGAGTGGAAAGCGGTGGGCTCGATTCCGACCGCAGATAATGCTGAGCGTGCAACCGATGACGCTCCGCTCCGCATCTTAATCGCTTTTGACGGTAATAAATCAAAACTTCCCTTAAAAGATCGTTTGGCATTTGAAATGGCTAGCTTAATTAGCGGACAAGAAATGCCTTATGCAACCTTAATGTATATCTGGGCAGGCAAAGGGGCTGTCGATAGCATCATTCCGAATGCGAATTCAGCGCGCATCAAAATGGTGGTGGTCGATGCAGGTTGGGATGGGGTTGGGGAATGGCGCAAACATCAACGCGACCTTTCGGCCGATTTTCTTGCCGCCTATGGCGAAGCCCCAGGTAATTTGATTGGGGTGGGTATTTTGACTGATACAGACAATACGCATTCGGAAGTTAAAGCTTTCTATGGCGATATTGAGATAGTGCGTAAGAGCCCTAAGCCTTGAAGTAGTCCACTATTGGCTTTATTCGAACTTGACTAACTTCCTTTAAAATAGCAGCCTATTCGCTTTACCTACCGAGGAGAATGCATTGGCTGTTACCGTAGAAGTGGTGCAAGACGCATTAAAGCAAGTTATTGACCCCAATACACAAATTGATTTGGTTACCGGAAAATGCATTCGTAATTTGCAGGTTGCAGAAGGTGATGTCAGTTTTGACATCGTCTTGGCTTATCCAGCCAAAAGTCAGTTTGATTTGATTCGTGGCTTGGCGATGAGTGCTGTTAGTGCAATACCTGGTGTCAGCAAAGTAAATATCAACATTACCAGTAATATTGTCGCGCATGCTGTGCAGCGAGGGGTGAAATTATTGCCTGGGGTTAAAAATATTATTGCGATTGCCAGTGGTAAAGGTGGAGTTGGAAAATCGACTACTGCAGTAAATCTTGCTTTAGCATTAGCCGCAGAGGGTGCTCAAGTAGGAATTTTAGATGCAGACATCTATGGACCAAGTCAGCCCATGTTGTTGGGTATTCAAGGCCGTCCTGAGTCACTTGAGGCCAACACCATTGAACCCATGATGGGGCACGGCATTCAAGCTAGTTCAATCGGTTTTCTCATTGATGCAGATAACCCCATGGTCTGGCGCGGGCCGATGGTAACTTCTGCACTTGAGCAGTTATTAAATCAAACACGTTGGCGCGATCTCGATTATTTAATCGTCGATATGCCACCTGGTACTGGCGACATTCAGCTAACACTTGCGCAGAAAGTGCCCGTGACTGGCGCTGTCATTATTACTACTCCACAAGACATCGCTTTGCTAGATGCGCGCAAGGGTCTCAAGATGTTTGAAAAAGTCAGCATTCCAATTGTTGGGGTAATTGAAAATATGAGTACCTACATTTGCCCTAAGTGCGGTAATGAGGAACATGTTTTTGGTACTGGCGGCGGGCAGAAGATGTGTAGTGATTACAAGGTCGATTTTCTTGGCGCTTTACCTTTGAATCTATCTATTCGTGAAGATGCCGATGCTGGCATGCCAACCGTGATCGCTAATCCAGATGGCCCCATTAGTGCCATTTATAAAAATATGGCGCGACAAATTGCGATTCGGGTAGGTACTTTGGCGAAGGATATGAGTAGCAAGTTCCCCAATATCGTGGTGCAAAATACGTAAAGAACTTAATCTAAATCAATCAACCGCCACTAAATTGTAAAAAACGTTTAGCGGCGGTAGTTTGTGGGTTGTTAAAGAATTCATGAGGCGTGCCACACTCAACAATGTTGCCGGCATCCATAAAAATAATGTAATTCGCTAGACGCTTTACTTGCGCTAGTTGATGTGAAGAAAAAATTACCCCTGTATTTTCTTTTGCAAGAGTCCGAATTAAGACCTCAACTTGTTCGGTAGCGTTTGGATCTAAATTTGCAGTGGGTTCATCCAATAACACCAATTGTGGGTTCAGTAAGCGCGCCCGCCCGATGCACAGTTTTTGCCGTTCACCAGCCGATAATTTTTTAGCTGGCGCCAGCGCCAAATGAGCCAAGCCAATTTCCTGCAACATCGCATCTACGGCCCCTGGTGCAGGAGGGTAAGGAGAATCGCTAACTAAATTTAAATTAGCCCGAACCGACGCCTTAATCATTGGCGTATGGTGTAAGACCAGCGCGCTACGCAATACCTTATTAGGATCTTGCGAGGGCTTCGTGATAGTTCCCTGCTGGGGCTGCACAATGCCATGCAATGCTTTTAATAAAGAGGTTTTACCGGCGCCATTCGCGCCAACACAAGCGATTATTCCTGAGGCTGGAATATCAGCACTGAGAATATCTAAAATAATTCGGTTATCTAAAGTAAGTTGTAGCTTACGGATTTCAATCATCTGCTTATCCATAGCGTCGCTCTGCACTATGGCGAATGAGATAGGTAATCAGATTGGCGCCAATTACTAAAGACATGAGAATTAATCCCAAGGCTAGGGCTAGCGGTAAATCCCCTTTACTCGTCTCAAGGGCAATGGCAGTTGTCATAGTGCGGGTATGGTGATCAATGTTTCCGCCAACGATCATGACTGCACCAATTTCAGAAATGGCGCGTGCTAATCCAGCTAATAAAACAATTGATAAGGAAAAGCGGCAATCCCAGATAAGCCATTTAAGTCGGGGTAACCAAGCTAGTTGCAAAGCTAAAAAAGATTCGCGATGGTGATTCCAGGCATCTTCAATCAGTTGGCGACTTAAGGCAGCAATTAAAGGCGTAGTTAAGCAAAATTGCGCCAGAATCATGCCTTTGACAGTAAACAACCAACCCCAAGCACCAATCGGCCCAGTTCGTGATAAGAGCAAATAAACTACCACCCCGACAACGACAGTGGGCACCCCCATCAAACTATTCAGCACCACGATCAAAAAACGCCGTCCAGCAAAAGATTCAGTTGCCAGCAGGGCGCCTATAGGTAGACCTACTAGGCAGCCGAGGAAGAGCGCACTGAGGCTTACCTGCAATGAGACCAGCACAATACCTAAAATGCCGCTATTGGGTTGGCCGAGCAGAAGTAGGGCGTCGTTAATGGCTGAAAGCATGAAGTGAAATAAGGGTTAAAGAATCCAAAAAGTGAGTTACTGCAGAAAAGCTGAGTTATTGATTCTATCAAGTTACCTTTGCCGGCTATTTATAGGCGCTGCCCCTGGCTACATCGAATAATAGAAGCAGTGGCAAAATGGCATATTCCATTTATTGGGTATATTAATTTCAATATGGCTGAAGTCATCTGTCTTTGCAATGGGGTATGGGATGAAGATTTACGCGAATACCTTGATGCGCATCCTATCGCCTCGATTGAGGAACTTCGTGAGCAGGCCTCGATCTGTAATAAATGCTTGCAATGCGAAGATTTAGTCGCTAGTGAAATTTATGCTGCACGCATGCGTCGCCAAAATGTAGTGGGGCCAACTTGAAGGGTCAGCGCCTAAGGGTGATTACCATGAATATGCATAAGGGGCTCTCCGCCTTACATCTGCACCCAACGATTTATGGCTTGCGTCAAAAAATGCGTCTCCAGCATGCCGATTTAATTTTTCTGCAAGAATTACAACAAGAGCATCGCGGCAGAGCAAAGCGGTATGGTTGGTGGCCGCACAATGAATTAACCCATTATTTATCAGCGGGGTTCTGGCGGCATTGGCATTATGGAAAAAATGTGGAATATCAGCATGGCCACCATGGCAATGCTATTTTCTCGCAACATCCTTTGCAAAAAGGCCTTAACTACGATATTTCCGCATATCGCTTTGAACGACGCGGCTTACTCCACAGCCAAATTCAGTTAACTGTTGATAGCCCCATAATTCATTGTTTTTGTGTGCACCTGGCTTTATTTCAAAGTGGACGCGAGCGCCAATTAGTTGAAATTATTGCGCATATTAAGCAATTAACCGCCGGTGGGCCAACTATCGTGGCTGGTGATTTCAATGATTGGCGTAACCGCTTAAGCGAGCCAATGCGGGCTGCTGGTTTTATTGAAGTATTTGAAGAATTAACGGGGGTACCAGCAAAAACATTCCCGAGCATCAAACCCATCTTAGCGATGGATCGAATTTATGTTCGCGGATTGAAAATTCATTCGGCAGCCTTGTTGCATGATTGGGAAAAATTATCTGACCACCTAGGCATTACAACAGAATTGGAATTGACATGATTTATTTTTACCAACTACTCCAGCATTTTTACGGCGCTTACTTTCTGCTATTTACGATCCTCCATTTTATTGCAGTTGCCTGTATTGGTCTGCATTTAATTTGGGTGCGTCGTACGGTCAGTGTCGCTTTGGCTTGGCTTGGCGTAGTACTTATATTTCCTTTCCTAGGTTTAATTGCTTACCTCATGATCGGTGGTAAATCGATTGGTCGTGCATATATGGATAAAGGTTTAGGCATGCTCGCCAACGTGAAACAGCAATTAAAGGCGGCATTCAGTTTTTATCAGGCTGACCAAGAGCAGCTTCCTTTTGAAGCAAAAGCCTTGAGCAACCTTGTGGCGGCGAACTGGGGTTCACCCGTAGTCGCAGGTAATTCAATTGATTTATTGACCGACTCTTTAACGATCTTGTCTCAATTTATTACTGATATCGATGCGGCAAAAAAATCCTTGCACTTGGAGTTTTATATCTGGGCCCTTGGTGGTGATGCCGATAAGGTCGCTGAGGCTCTCATCCGCGCTGCAAAACGGGGTATCGACTGTAAGGTTCTACTAGATTCATTAGGGAGTAAAGATTGGCTGCATTCAGCTTGGCCTGAACGCCTAAGGGAGGCGGGGATCGAATTAGTCGCCGCTTTACCAATTCATTTTGGTAGTTTTCAGTTTCGGCGGGTTGATTTACGCATGCACCGTAAAATTTTTGTGATTGATGAAGCGGTGGTCTGGACTGGAAGCATGAATCTAGTTGATCCACGCACTTTTAAACAAGATGCGAATGTAGGGGAATGGGTTGACGCCATGTTACGCGTGCAGGGCCCAGTTGTTTCAGAATTTGAAACTACTTTCCAATTCGACTGGAGTGTTTGCAACCCTCAAGTCACCCAATTTAATCCTCGGCAATTGCTAACGCAGAGTTCACCTGGGAACATTTTGGCGCAAAAATTATCGACAGGCCCAATTGCGCGTGACGATATTTTGTATCAATGTATTCTCTCCGCCTTAATTGATGCGCGCGAAAGTTTGATCATTACTACCCCCTATTTTGGTGCGGATGACGGCTTAATGCAGGCTTTAATGGCCTCAGCGCATCGCGGAGTCGATGTGACTTTAATTGTGCCAAGGAAAAATGACTCTAAATTGGTGGCCTTTAGTAGCCGTAGCTATTATGAAGACTTAATGGCGGCCGGCGTTCGTATTGCTGAGTTTAAGGGCGGCCTATTGCATACCAAGAGCTTACTTATCGATCAGCGTATTGCCATGTTTGGCTCGGTAAATTTTGATATGCGTAGCCTCCATCTTAATTTTGAAATTAGTTTATTAATTTATAACGTTGAATTTTGTCAGCGCCTCAATACGCTGTTGCAAAGTTATCTTCAAAAATCGAGCTTTGTTGATCCGGTGGCTTGGGCTAAACGCAGTCGCCTTCAAAGGCTGAAAGAAAATGCGGCATATTTAATTTCACCGCTGCTTTAGGCTGAGCCTTAGGTTGCGCCTTAAGCGGTCTTAGCAAGAGCGCTGAATAGTTTTACAGAAAAATTAAATTGTGCCTGCTTGGCGTAGCTGACTAATTTCATTCTCAGACAATCCTAATTCTTCTAAGATGGCGACGGTATGCTCGCCGACGCTGGGAATAGGGCCCATGCGATAGTCATAGGTGTTATTAATGCCTGGAGGGATGAGTGCTGGCATTAAACCGCTAGCGCTTTCAACCTCTGCCCAGCGCTGCCGAGCGGCTAGTTGCTGATGTTGCCACAAGCCAGTCATATCATTCAATTGCGCATTGGCTATTTTGGCCTGATCTAGCCGAGCAATGACTTGCTGGCTATCGAGCGGCCGAAAGGCTTCTAAAATAATTTGCTCAAGAGTAGCCCGATTTTCATTGCGCAGGGCATTACTATTAAAGCGAGGATCAGTAGCGAGCTCCTCCTTAAGCAGTACCTCACGGCAAAATTGCAACCATTCCCGCTCATTCTGTAAACCTAACATTACCGTCTTGCCATCGCCCGCCTGAAATGGACCGTAGGGATAAATAGTGGCATGCGAAGCAGCATTGCGTGACGGTGGCTGCGCATTATCCATTGCGTAATACAGGGGGAAACTCATCCATTCGCTTAAACATTCGAGCATCGAGATATCTATGCAAGAGCCAAGACCCGTTTTCTCGCGCAGTAACAGCGCTGCCAAAATATTCGAGTAGGCATACATGCCTGCAGCAATGTCGCCAATTGAGTTGCCTGCTTTACTGGGTTGATCTGGTGTACCGGTAACGGATAAAAACCCAGCTTCGCTTTGAATTAAAAGGTCGTAGGCTTTTTTATCGCGATAGGGGCCGTTATTGCCATAACCTGACACATCACAATAAATTAAGCGCGGATTTATTTTTTGCAGGCTATTTGCGCCAAGGCCCATACGCGCTGCAGCTCCAGGGGCTAAGTTTTGCACGAAGATATCGGCTGTTTTTAGTAGCTTATGCAGAATTTCTAAGGCAGCCGCTTGTTTTAAATCCAGTGTTAAGCTTTCTTTGGATCGATTAACCCAAACAAAATGCGATGATATGCCTTTCGCCCGCGTATCGTAAGCACGCGCAAAGTCACCTAAGCCAGGGCGCTCAATCTTAATCACGCGGGCCCCCAAATCGGCAAGTTGACGCGTGCAAAAAGGCGCTGCTATGACATGCTCTAAAGCGACGACCGTAATTCCATCAAGGGGTCTTGGGGCGTCAGTAGATTGCTTGTGGTTGGATTGAGCGGTAGACATTAGAAGGAGCGGGGCAAACCGAGAACATGCTCGGCAATATAAGCATAAATTAAGTTGGTCGAAACAGGGGCTACCTGATAAAGGCGAGTTTCACGAAATTTACGTTCAATATCGTATTCACTGGCAAAGCCAAAGCCACCAAAGGTTTGCATACACATATTAGCAGCTTCCCAGGAGGCTTTTGCGGCTAAATATTTCGCCATATTCGCTTCGGCACCACACGCAGCGCCAGCATCAAATAGGTTGCAGGCTTTGAAGCGCATTAAATTGGCGGCTTCAGTTTCAATATAACTTTCAGCTAGCGGAAATTGAATGCCCTGATTTTTGCCAATGGGGCGATCAAAGACGATGCGTTCATTGGCGTAGCGACGCGCGCGGTCAATAAACCAGTACGCATCACCGATGCACTCAGCCGCAATTAAGGCGCGCTCTGCATTTAGCCCATCGAGAATATATTTAAAGCCTTGGCCTTCAGTGCCAATTAAATTTTCCGCAGGTATTGCTAAGTTATCAAAAAATACCTCATTGGTTTCATGATTGACCATGTTATTAATTGGGCGTACTTCCATGCCGTGACCAATTGCATCAGCTAGGTTAACAATAAAAATGGACATGCCTTCGGATTTCTTTTTTACATCAGCTAAGGGAGTAGTACGCGCCAATAAAATCATTAAGTCAGAATGTTGAATACGAGAAATCCAGACCTTTTGACCGTGAATAAAATACTGATCCCCTTTTTTCACTGCCATGGTTTTTAGTTTTGTCGTATCGGTGCCAGTACTTGGCTCAGTAACTGCCATACTTTGCAAACGCAATTCACCGGCGGCAATTTTGGGTAAGTAAAGTTGTTTTTGTGCTTCTGAGCCATGCCTCAATAGGGTTCCCATGTTGTACATTTGACCGTGACAGGATCCAGCATTTCCGCCACAGAAATTAATTTCTTCCATAATGACTGATGCTTCGGCTAGGCCTAAGCCAGAGCCACCATATTCTTCGGGAATCAGGGCAGACAACCAGCCTGCTTCAGTCAGGGTTTTCACGAAGACTTCTGGATAGGCGCGCTGATGATCTACCGCCTGCCAATAGGCGGAATCAAATTGCCCGCAAATAGCTCTTAGGGCCTCACGTATAGCTTGGTATTGGTCGGGCTGGGGAATAGTGGGGTTCATGGTTTAAGGCGATTAGTTTGAGACGCAATTAAAATAGTAGGATTGAGCTTTTGGTGCCTCTAGCATAATCGAATTACTTGTGGCGTAGTCATCAATGAAGGGGCACGTAATGCGGCAAATTCTTGCAGGAATTAAGGTGTTGGAGTTAGGGCAATTAATTGCCGGACCTTTTGCTGCCAAAACGTTGGCTGATTTTGGTGCTGAGATCATTAAAGTTGAGGCTCCCGGCGAGGGCGATCCCTTGCGAAAATGGCGCATGTTACATGAGGGAACTTCGGTTTGGTGGCAGGCACAGTCGCGCAATAAAGAATCTATTTGTCTTGATTTACGTCTTCCTGAAGGACAAGCAATTGCGCGCAGCTTAGCTTTAGAAGCTGATATTTTAGTGGAAAATTTTCGTCCTGGAACCCTTGAAAAATGGGGCTTGGGCTGGGAAGAGTTGCATCGTCTTAATCCGCGTTTAATCATGTTGCGCATTTCTGGTTATGGGCAAGATGGTCCCCGGCGTGATGAACCAGGCTTTGCGGCAATTGGTGAAGCAATGGCTGGATTGCGGTATATCACTGGCGAACCGGATGGTGTACCAGTGCGTGCAGGCATTTCCTTGGGCGATACGATTGCTGGCTTGCATGGGGCATTAGGTGTTTTATTGGCGCTGTATGAACGCGATGCACGGGGTGGTGAAGGTCAAATGATTGATGTCGCCCTGTACGAATCGGTTTTTAACTTAACCGAAAGTTTGTTGCCTGAATATTCCGTATTTGGCGCCATTCGCCAACCTGCCGGTGGGGCTCTACCTGGAATTGCTCCGTCAAATGCCTATCCTTGTGCTGATGGTCAATATATTTTGATTGCAGGCAATGGCGATTCGATCTTTAAACGATTAATGATCTTAATTGGACGTAGTGATTTAGCCGAAGATCCCGCCTTGGCGCGTAATGATGGACGCGCTAAGAGAGCATTAGAGATTGATGCGGCAATTGGTGAATGGACCTGTCAATTTAAGCTTGAGGCCTTATTGGAACGCCTATTGGCTGCGGAAGTACCCGCAGGGCGGATTTACACCGCGCAGGATATTGCTTCGGACCCCCACTATGCGGCCCGCGAGGCAATTGCCACAGTGAAGTCTGCTGATGGTTTGCCGGTAGCCATGCCCGCTATCTTTCCAAAGCTATCTAATAACCCTGGCCTCATTCGACAACGGGCACCAACTCTTGGTGAGCATACCGATGCCGTTTTATTAGCAGCGGGGTTAACTGTAGCCCAAATTACTGCTTTACGCGCTGCTGGAGTCGTTGCTTAATGGCAGAAATACTGCAGCAATTATTGCAATGGGCGCAGTTGCCTGGGGTGGGTTTAAGTACTTTATTTATCACTTCATTTGTTTCAGCTACGCTGATTCCCTTGGGCGCCGAGCCCATTTTATTTGGCTACATCAGCCTGCGACCCGATATGTATTGGGTGGCAATTGGAGTTGCAACGTTAGGCAACAGCTTAGGCGGGTTGTTCGATTGGTGGATGGGCTTATTGGCTCGCAATGCTTATGAATCGTTAAAGGGTCCAACCCATTACCGCATTGGTAAGTGGCTTGAGCGTAGTGGTCCAAAGTTACTCTTATTAGCCTGGGTACCTGTCATTGGTGACCCCCTTTGCGTAGTTGCGGGGTGGATGCGTTTAGCGTGGTTGCCTTGCTTTACCTATATGACTATTGGCAAATCATTACGATTTATAGCGATGACTTGGTTATTAACTGAAATCCCCATGCAATATTGGCATCAAATAGCAGAATGGCTGCATTTACCGGTTTTACATTAGGTTTAGAGTACGCCTAAACTGCACAATATTTTTGCTGAATCTCATTGTTATCTAATAACCGTTGTGCGGTATCTTCAAACACAATTTCACCTTGGTCAATAATGTAAGCGCGATCTGAAATCGACAATGCTTGTTGTACATTTTGCTCGACTAATAAAATAGTCAGACCTTGAGTTCTCATGCGGGCAAATAATTCAAACATTTCATCGACTAAAACTGGCATGATGCCTTCGGACGGCTCATCGAGCAAAATCATTTGTGGCTTACCAATCATCGCTCGGGCGATCGCGAGCATTTGTTGTTCACCCCCAGAGAGGGAGCTGCCGTCCTGATGCAAGCGTTCCTTGAGGCGCGGAAAGGTTTCTGCTATTTCGTCCACTAAGGCATGCATATCACCGCGCGAGTTTTTCGCGATAACGCCAAGCTCAAGATTTTCTTTGACTGTTAAGCCCGGCACAATGCGTCGATCTTCTGGAACATAAGCTAAACCAAGGTGATAACGTAGATGAGCGGGTTGCTCAAGAAAAGATTTACCGTCAAATAAGGCGCTACCACTACGCTTTTCGACTAGACCCATCAGGGTGCGCAAGGTAGTCGTTTTTCCAGCGCCATTGCGCCCCATCAGGGTAACTATTTCGCCCCGCTGAATTTCAAGCGATATGCCTTGAATGACATGGCTTTGGTCATACCAGGCGTTGAGCTTTTCCACTTTTAACATCGTCAACCCTGACCTAAATAAACCCGGCGAACTTCAGCATTATTTTGAATTTCCTCAGGACTGCCTTCCGCTAAAAATTCACCATGATGTAAAACAATAATGCGCTTGCAGAGCCCCATAATTAATTTCATTTTGTGCTCGACTAAGATAACCGTTCTTTCGGTTGCGAGGGTACGAATTAAATCCATCATGACCAGTGTTTCTTCAGGCGACATTCCCGCAGTAGGCTCATCTAATAACAATAAGCTGGGATTACAGGCTAAAGCCATCGCTATTTCAAGGGCGCGTTGTTGACCATGGGCTAAATCACCCGCTTTCCGCTCACGCAATTTTTCTAAATTCACGCGTTGCAGTAAGTCATTTGCGATGCGGATGGGGTCAGGATAGCTCTGCGCATTTTTAAGGAAATTAAAACGCGAAACTGCCATTTGAGCTGCAACCCGTACATTTTCATGAACGCTTAGTTGCTTAAATAGATTAGTAATTTGAAAACTTTTTGAAATGCCTTGACGGGGAAACTCATACTGCTGTTGCCCAGTGATGTTAGCCCCATTAAAGATGATCTCGCCGCTAGAAGGCGGAAAGGCGCCGCTCAGAATATTGAATAAAGTACTCTTACCCGCGCCGTTGGGACCGATGATGGCGGTTAAAGAACCTGCCGCAAAGCTCGCCGAGACATTATTTAAGGCCCGAAACTGACCAAAGTTCATGGTCAGATTACGCGCCTCAAGGATGGGGGTAGTTGGCGATAAACTCATTTTGAATTTTTTGAATGCGGTAATTTATTGAGAATGCTGCCCCAAATACCTTGCGGAAAAAAGAGTACAAAAAACATAAAAATAAGACCTACGACTAACATCCAATGGGTAGTGAAATTAGTAATGACGTCTTCAAGATAGAGCATGACCGCTGCGCCAATAAAGGGCCCAAAGAAGGTGCCCATGCCACCTAAAATACTCATCATGACGGCTTGGCCCGATTGTAAATAATGTAATGAGTCGATGGGCACGATAGATAAATGTAAGGCGCGCAGCGAACCAGCCAGCCCACAAATTCCCGCCGATAAAATAAAGACTAAAAGCTTGGTACGGGCGACATTAAAACCGGAGGCAGCAGCCCGTTTTTCATTTTCTCGAATCGCTTCCATCACTGCGCCGAGTGGTGAATTTAAAATTCGCGACACAAACCAAATAGCAGCAAACACAAAAATAAAAATAAAATAGTACTTGGTGATTGGGTTTAGCAAGTCAACGGTGAAGCCAAAGAAAGAGAATGAGTCTACTTTTACGCCACGTAAGCCATTTTCACCGCCTGTAAGGCTTTCAGCTTTATAAAAAATATAATAAATAATTTGACCCAAGGCGAGGGTGACCATGGAAAAATAAATGCCACGGGTACGAATGGCTAAAAATCCCATCACTAAGCCGCCTAATGCTGCTCCAAGTACGCCAATGAAAATCGCGACACCCCATGGTAATGAGAAGTGCACGATGCTAATGCCCGTAAGGTAGCCACCCATCCCTAGAAATGCACCATGGCCAAAGGAGAGTAGGCCCATATAACCAAACAATAGATTAAAGCCCATGGCAAATAAACCAAAGACCAAAATATTAATGGCAAGCGCTTCGTACGGCATGATGAAGGGCAACACTAATAAAGCGATCGCGACTGAGCTTACCCGATGGCGAGCAATAGCCTGTGTGATTTTAGCGAGAGGGGAGTGTGAGGCAGGCATGGCTGTTTTCATTTAACCCATTAACCCAGCTTTACCAAATAGGCCTTGCGGACGAATGATCAGTACTACTGCCATGACGACAAAAATGGAGAGTTCAGCTAAGTCGGGCGCAAATAGCGAGGTCATACTGTAGACAATACCTACCAGCAAGCCTGCAACTACAGCACCAACGGGAGAACCCATGCCACCTACCACTGTGACTACGAATGACTCTGCCAAAATAGGTATTCCCATTTCGGGATTAACCGAGCGCGTCGGTGACGCTAAGATGCCAGAGAGACCCGCAATCGCAGTACCAACCGCAAACACTAATAACCAAACCTTGGCAATATCAACCCCTAAAACCTTCAGAATTTCTTGATCACGTGAGCCTGCTTTAATAATCAAGCCATAGCGGGTTTTTTGAATGAATAGCCAGATACATAAAATGATCACCGCTGTAGCTGCGATTAAAAAGAGGCGATATTTAGGAAAGTAACCAAAGCCAACATTCACTGAGCCGGTAAGACCCTCGGGCGTAATTGAGGGCATGCCCTCAATCCCAAAAATAATCCGGGTTAATTCAATTAAGACATACGAGAGACCAAATGTAAGCAGCAGCGGGTAATCAATTCCACGCCCATACATTGGACGCACTAAAAATCGCTCGGTAAATAAGCCCATAACACCCGTAATCAGTGGAACTACGAGCAAACTAAACCAAAAGCTGCCTGTTAAACCTAAAAAATAAACACCCAAAAATGCGCCGACCATAAAAAACGCACCGTGGGCAAAATTCACTACTGTTAACATGCCAAAAATTAAGCAGAGGCCCAGAGCCAGCAAAGCATAAATACTCCCGAGGGCAATCCCCGTGAGTATTTGCATGCAGAGTAGGTCGAGGGTTAATCCAGTCATGATGTTTGACATTAAAAAACCGATACCCATTTCAAGTACATAGGGTATCGGCCTTTAATTGGCTACGGCTATTTTCTTAAACTTTAAATCCTAGTTCAGCGCAGCTACGCATATTTTCTTCTGAAGTGGGGTCAATTTGTAAAATATTGAAGACGTCGTATTTATCTTTCATATTTTTTGATTTTGAGTCGATCAGAATCACTGATTGCACTGCTTGATGATCACACTTGCGGTAATACTCAGGGCCTTTATACCAATCATATTTCAGCTGCTCTAGGGCAGTAATAACTTTTGGCGTATCGGTGGACTTTGCATTTTTAATGGCTTGCAAAATACTGCGAATACCTGAATATCCTAAGGCACCATAATCGGATGGCACCGCGCCACCATAAGCTTTGCGGAAGCGATCGTTAAATATTTTGGCGCTTGGAATGCGATCTTCTAGACCCCAGTAATAGGATGTGCCGCCCATGATGCCTTCGAAGGCCTCTGGACCACCTGCTTGACGCGCGGTATAGAGCAACACAGGAGTCACAATTTTCATGCTATTTTTTAAGCCAAAGTCGGTACATTGCTTGGCGGAGTTAACCAGGTCACGTCCAAAGTTACAAAGCACCAAAATATCCGGATTTAAGGCTTTAATGCGCGGTAAAAATGCGGAGTAATCAGCGGCACCAAGGGGATGACGAATATCAGCCAAGGTAGTGGCCCCCATCTTTTTGCCAGCCCGTTCAAAAGCGCGCACCATTTCATGGCCGTAAGCATAGTCAGCAGTGAGAAAAACAATTTTTTTGCCAAAGCGGGGAATTGCATAGCGCGCGACTGCACCAGCAGTCATGGTGGGGTTAAGCGCTTCGTGAAAAGTGTAGATGCTCCAATCTTTTACTTCATTAATTGCATCCGATTGGCTAATCGAGTTAAAAATGACTTTACGTTCTTTGCAAACCGCATTAATTGACAATTGCGTGGCAGCAGATAAAGACCCAACCACATAATCGACTTTATCTTTCTCAATTAACTCTAAAGTACGAGTAGCTGCTTCACCAGGGTTTAATTTGTCGTCGCGCACCAATAATTCTGCTTTGCGACCATTAAAGCCGCCAGCCTCATTAAATTCTTTAATGGCTAATTCGGCTGCCCGGGCCTGATCTTGTGCTTCTGCTGAAAAAGCCCCAGTTAGCGGTGTGGGAAAACCAATCTTAATTGGCGCGGTTTGCGCTTTAGCAATATTGAACCAAAATGGCGTTGTCGCGACGGCTGCTCCCCCGATGAGAAGTTTGCGGCGCTGAGAGTTTGTGTTTAGTTTGCGGCTCATGGTGTCTCCTTCATAAAAACGTTTTATATTGAAATGAAATACTAATTTTTAAATCTTAACTGAATGCTGAAATTCTGGTGGTACAGCCCTACCTTCTGCTAATAATTGACTAATATCGACAGCAGTTTCTGACATTACTGTATTGGCATTACGTTTGACAGTATTGGCAGGCAGATCCGCTGTATTTCCTTGTTTGCCTTGAGCTTGCATATAGCATCCCAGGTACTGCGCCCGTTTAACAACCTGTTGGCCTAGGGTAAGGCGAGACGTTTCATAGGCTAACAAGGCTTTCGGGGTTGCTCCAAAGGTGGCAATGCAACTAGCAATCACCCGTGCTTCATCACCAGCCTTGGTAACCCCCATGCCAACATGAGGGCGACCAACAAAGGCGGCATCACCCATCAGCGCGACGCGATTAAAAGTAATTTGTCGCGAATAGACATCGTAAATAGCCTGCAAAAAGGGTTGTGGGGTTTTTTCGATGACCTCTGCAAATTGCGGTGCCAAAATAGCGCGCGCGGTTTCTCGCATCCGAGCTATATGGCGCCATGCAACTTTGGCAGGAGGGATACCGAGTGGATAGGTAATACCATCGGTATCAGTTAGTAATTCATTCAGCTCGGTAGTTGCATCAGCTGGCCGATACCAGACAAAGTTATAACGGCGCTGACCGGCACGGGTATCGTTACCCGAGCCAGCCACAGGATAGCCGAGCATTTGCTCACCACTAGGTAAACAAAAGCCAAAGTAATTAAAAAGACTCGTGCGCGTGTAATTTGACAACACGCTTTCATCACAAACGCCACGCCACGCAATGTAACCGGCATATTCAGGCTGTACCAATGGCGCAAGTTGGGCGCGAACCCCCGAGCGAATGCCATCCGAAGCAATGAGCAGTTCGGCCGCATATTCACTCTTATCTTCGCAAGTGATATTGACAGCACTGTCGGTTTGCGTAAGACCAATAATCGTTTTACCTTGCAAATATCGTTCAGGGGGGAATTGATTTTTAAGGAGGTGGTAGAGCCTGCTCCATGAAGTTAAGATTTGCGGCAACACGATTTCATCCAGGCAATCACCAGCGGCACTTAAGGTCACCCGTTTTTCAACCTGCACCCCAAGCGATTCACTCGCGGGCACGCCTGCAATAATGAGGGCTTCTGCCAATGCATCATGGGTTACGATCCCCGCACCACGGCCATCAAGTGAGCCCAAGGCCTTTTCCAAGATAGTTACATCGTGGCCTTGACGCAGCAGCATATTGGCGACAAAAAGTCCACCTAAAGAGCCACCAGCGACGACTATTCGGGCCATTACGGGTTTAACCTTTTGCGTCTAAAGCCGCTTTTTCAGCAGCGGGATAATTGAGCTCAATGACAATCCCATTGGGATCATCGAGGAATATTTGATGCAAATTTAAAAGTGGCACAGTACGTTCCCGGTAGGGTACCGCTAGGGTTTTTAATTTCTTCAACATAGCCCCTAAGCCTGCAGCTAAAAAAGCAACATGATCAATTGCCCCTGAGCCTTGTAAGGAGGAAAAATCACGGTCGCCTAAATATTTTTTTAAGCCCTCAGGATCATTCTTATCGATGGCGATGAGATGAAGAACTGCATTGTTGTAATCATTATCTGCACCGCTATAAAGCCAAACACCAGGAAAAGGAAAATCCGGACGTGGGCCTTTTTTTAAATCTAAAACTTGAGAATAAAAAGCCACTGTTTTGTCAATTTCTAAACTACGAATAGAAAAATGATTCAGAATTAATTGCGCCATCATGACCTCGCTGAAGATGTAAAGAGATTTTGTGCAGATAAAAGATAGGAATAAATTCGATCCCGAATAATGGCCTCATCTGTATCGGGCGATACCGGGCTATAAATCGCTTGACCATAGATCCAGCGGCGAATGCCAATATAAAAAATACCACCGTGTAAGCCCATCAGGAGCTCTAGTTCACGGTTACTTGGCTTAGCGCGGGTATTGCGTTGACAATATTTACGCGTTTCCCGGATCAGGCGAGGGATTAAACGCGAGCGCAAGGATTCGAAAAAGCGATCGCTAATGGCGTGGTCGCTTAAGCCCGAATAAATAAGAATGCGTACAAAGTCGTAAGTGAGAACACTGGCAGAGTAATCGAGATAAAAGGCGTTTAACTTGGCTTCTGGCTGCAGCGTTTTGTCGTCTAATAAATCTTCCCATTCGGTTTTCCAGCGGCGTTCAAAAACCTCTTGATAGACCTTTTTAATTAACGCATCTTTGGTCGGAAAGTAATGGTAGAGGAGGGTATGGGTAATACCCAGTTCTTCAGTAAGGTTACGTAATTGGCCATCCATGCCATAGCGAGCAAAAAATTGAATTGCGCCATCGATAATTTGTTTTTGCCGGTCAACTGTATTCATCCGCCGCCGCAGAGCGGGGGGCTTGTCTAAAACAAGGTTCGCGATCAATTCCATGGCTTTAAGGGTTTATCCTCATTTGGTCTTATTGACCAAAAGTTCAATAATGGATCATTGTTGACCACTTGGTTGATAAGACTCTATTCGTATAAACCCGAGGAGATTGAATGGAACTTAATGGCGAGCAGTTTATTGCCGCATCTGTACCTGCTGTTTGGCGGGGCTTAAATGACGTTGCAGTCCTGGGTAAGGCTATACCTGGTTGCGAGGCAATTGAGCGCATTTCACCTGAAGAAGTACATGCAAAGGTGATGTTTAAGATTGGTCCCGTTCGTGCTCGGTTTGCTGGCAAGCTTTTACTTTCAGAAGTGGTTGAAGAAAAATCGTGTTCGATGGCGTTTGAAGGCTCGGGTGGCGCGGCTGGTTTTGCTAAAGGGCGCTCGCGGGTTGAATTAATTAGCGCAGAGGGAGGCACTTTGGTGAGCTTTACGACGGAGGCTTCAATTGGCGGGAAGTTAGGGCAAATTGGGGGCCGACTTATTAGCGCTTCGGCAAAAAAAATTGCCGATGATTTTTTTGAGGCTTTTGCCAAAGAATTAAATCCACTCGCTAGTGAAATTTCCAATGGGGGAGAGTCATGAAAGCGGCAGCATTTGATTACATTAAAGCGCAATCGATTCCTGAGGTTTTGGCTTTAATGCGTGAGCACGGCGATGATGCGCGTTTAATTGCTGGCGGCCAAACATTATTGGCTACCTTAAACATGCGCTTATCCGAGCCCCAGTTAGTAATAGACATTACTGAACTTGCCGAATTAAAAGGCATTGAATTAAGTGGCGAGTATTTATGGGTTGGGGCTTTGGTAACGCATACTGAAATTGAAAACGCTCCCCTAATTAAGAAATATGCGCCAATTTTACAAGCAGCAGCTCCGCACATTGCACATCGGGCTATTCGTAACTTGGGTACTTGGGGTGGTTCACTAGTGTATGGAGATCCAGCGGCAGAGTGGCCAGCTTGTAGTATTGCGGTGAATGCAACAATGGTCGTACGCGGTTTGCAGGGCGAGCGTCGTATTCCAGCGTGCAATTTTTTTGTCGATCTCTATACCACCGCCTTGGCACCAGATGAAATTTTAATGGGCACCGAAATTCCCTTGGCAAACGCAAAAGACGTCTTCTCTTTTCAAGAATTGGCGCGGCGTCATGGTGACTATGCTGTGGCAGGCTTAGCTGCGGTAGCAAAAAAAACTGGTCAAGCTCTTAGCGACTGTAACTTTGTTTTTTTCTCTGTAGCTACTACGCCGGTAGCTGCGGTACAAGCGCAAAATCTAGTCAATGGCCAAGCGGTCAATGCTGAATTAATTACTGCAGCAGTTGCAGCGGCACGTGCGGAGATTGAAACCATGGAAGATATAACCAACAGTGCAGCAGCCAAAAGTCATTTGGTAGGCGTACTGCTGGAGCGCGCTTTAAAAAAAATGTTGGCTGATTAAATTAAGGCGTCTTGCGCCAGAGTTAATTAAGGAAATAAGAATGAATCCAAAAATTCCGCTTGATATGATTGTGAATGGCAATAGAGTCCAGGCTCAAATCGAGCCACGCCGTCACCTGGTTGATTTTTTAAGGGAAGATTTAGGCTTAAAGGGCCCTCACTTGGGCTGCGAACAGGGCGCCTGTGGAGCATGTACCGTGCGGGTCGACGGACAAATTGTGCGTGGTTGTTTGTATTTAGCAGTGCAAGCCAATGGCAAAGTGGTTGATACCGTAGAGGGCTTAACTGCACAAGGTGCCTTAACTGAATTGCAAGATGCTTTTATGCGGCGCAATGCCATGCAATGCGGGTTTTGCTCGTCGGGCATGTTGTTGTCGGCTGCTGAATTGATTGAGCAGCAACCTCAAGCGACGCGCGAGCAAGTGCGGGAGTGGATTTCTGGCAATTATTGTCGTTGTACTGGCTACCATTCTATTGTGGATGCCATCATGGATGTATTGGAGGCGTAGCGTGAACAAACCGAATGATCTTGCAGGATTAGTACTTGATCCTGTTACTGCCGACCAACGTTACATTGGTGAGAGTGAGCCACGGCATAGTGCCAAACGCTTATTAGAAGGCCAAGGTACGTATGTTGATGATCTACAGTTTCCACGTATGGGTCATGTGGTGTATTGGCGCTCGCCGGTTGCGCATATGCGGATTTTGCAAATCCATACTGCCGCAGCGCGTAACATGCCAGGCGTTTTAGCGGTCGTAGATGGTGTACAGATGGCGACCATCTGCAAGCCTTGGGTCGCTACTTTAAGTCATCTTGCTGGGATGAAATCAGCCCCGCAACACGCTTTAGCGATTGAGCGCGCTTGCTGGCAAGGGGAGCCCGTAGTTGCAGTAGTCGCAGATACCCGTGCACAAGCCGAAGATGCTTTACAACTCATTGAGGTGGAATGGGAGGAGTTACCCGCTGTGGTCTCTATGCTGACGGCTTTAGATCCTGAAACACCTTTGATTCATCCGGAGTTAGGCGATAACCTGTGTTTTAGTCGCACTCTAGATGTAGGACAGGTCGATGCGCAATTTGCGACTGCCGAGATTGTGGCTGAAGCGACTTTTGGGTTTGGACGACATACCGGGGTTACGCTTGAGCCCCGTTGTCAAATTGCAGATTACAACCGCGGCGATGGTCGCTTAACGGTCTACCATTCGCAGCAAGCTCCGCACATGATGCAAGATCTCTATTGCCGGCAATTTGGTTTAGCTGAATCGGATGTGCATGTCATTTGTAAAGATGTTGGCGGTTCATTTGGAATTAAAGTGCACGCCTATCCCGATGATTTTGCAACAGTGGGTTTAGCTATTTTATTAGGGCGCCCCATTAAATTTGTGGCGGACCGTCTAGAGTCATTTACTAGTGATATTCATGCTCGTGAACATCAAGTGAAGGGGCGTATTGCAGTGAATAAGCAAGGCGATATTTTGGCTTTCGAGATTGACGATCTCACGGCGATTGGCCCCTATTCAATGTTCCCGCGCACCAGTGCAATTGAAGGCAATCAAGTCGTTAACTTAGTTGGTGGCCCTTATAAGCACCAACATTATCGCGCCCAACTGAAGGTAGTGTTTCAAAACAAAACCCCCACTTGCCAATACCGCGGTGTAGGTCATCCCATCGCTTGTGCTGTTACAGAAGGTTTAGTTGATTTAGCCGCAGAAAAATTACAAATGGACCCTTTAGCTTTTCGGCAGCGCAATGTGATTCCGGATGACGCGTATCCATGCTCGGGAGCCTCGGGAATTAAGTTAGAAATTCTGTCGCATGAACAATGTTTGCGCACCATTGAAAAAATGATGAATTACACCGAATTGCGCCAAGAGCAGGCTGCGCTTCGAAAAAAAGGCATTTATCGGGGTATCGGTTTTGCTGCCTTAATTGAATTAACCAATCCCAGTGCAGCATTTTATGGCGTTGGCGGGGCCCGCATTGCTTCGCAAGATGGCGCTACGGCTAGACTCGATCCATCAGGGGTGGTGAGCATTATGGTGGGTGTTGGTGAGCAGGGCCAAGGCACCGAAGGTATATATGCGCAAATTGCTGCGGATGCCGTTGGAGTGCCGATTACAGATGTGCGGATTATTACGGGTGATACTGCCGTAACGCCTTATGGGGGTGGCACCTGGGCATCTCGTGGCGCTGGAATTGGTGGCGAAGCAGTGTTGTTAGCAGCGCAGGCTTTACAAGAAAATATTTTGCGTTTAGCTGGCGCTATTTTGCAGCGTGATACCGCTGAATTGCAGGTGCGACGGAGTCAAATTATTGATAAAGCGACCGGCCAAGCAGTTTTACCATTTTCAGAAATAGGGCGCATCGGTTACTTCCGTACCGATACCTTGCCAAATGATTTTAAAGTGGACTTAATGGTGACCCGCCATTACGCACAACGGGATTATCCATTTATCTTTACTAATGGCGTGCAAGCCTCTTACGTTGAAGTAGATATCGATACCGGGTTTGTTACTTTGCTTAAGCATTGGGCAGTTGAAGATTGTGGGCGGGTATTGAACCCGATGTTGGTTGATGAGCAAGTTCGCGGGGCAATTGTCCAAGGTATCGGTGGCGTACTTTATGAAGAGTGTCTTTATGATGACAGCGGCTTGTTACGCAATGGCAATATGGCCGATTATTTAGTGCCCATGGCAAATGAAATGCCCGATATTGAAGTGGCGCATGTCCAAACACCTACGGCCTCTTCCCAATTAGGGGCCAAAGGCGCTGGTGAGGCTGGTACTGCTGGCGCACCAGCGGCGGTGATGAATGCCATTAACGACGCCTTAATGCCATTTAACGTTAAGGTATTTGAGCAGCCCATTACCTCGGAAAAAATTCTTCGCGCCTTAGGCAAAATTTAAGTTTTTTTAAGTCCTGTACTATTGCTAATCTTCATATCAAATTGCGAGAATAATGATGTCTTTTTTAAGTGGAAAAATTGCTTTAGTGACTGGCTCAACTAGCGGGATTGGATTGGCTATAGCTAAGGCCTTGGCACAGCAAGGCGTTCACGTCATGATGAATGGTTTTGGTGAAAAAGAAGCTGCCCTAGCAGAGGTTAAAGCCTTTGGAGTAGAAGTCGATTATCACGGCGCTGATATGAGTAAGCCTAAAGAAATTGAAGACTTGATTCTGGCAGTTGAAAAACGTTTTGGGTCGCTCGATATTTTAGTCAACAATGCCGGTATTCAGCATGTCGATAAAATTGAAGATTTTCCGGTCGAAAGATGGGAAGCCGTGATTGCGATTAATCTCAGCTCAGCCTTTTATGCGAGCCACTTTGCTTTACCAGCAATGAAAAAACGTAACTGGGGACGCATTATTAATATTGCTTCAGTGCATGGTTTAGTAGGATCAGCGGATAAGTCGGCTTATGTTGCAGCTAAACATGGAATTATTGGTCTTACTAAGGTAACTGCCCTAGAAAATGCGCGCACTGGAATTACTTGCAATGCGATTTGTCCAGGTTGGGTACTCACTCCGTTAGTGCAAAAGCAGGTTGATGCGCGCGCTGAACGTGAACATATTTCCAATGAAGCCGCCAAAATTGCTTTGGTCTCTGAGAAGCAGCCTTCAGGGGAGTTCGTCAAGCCAGAGCAGTTGGGTGCGTTAGCAGTCTTCCTCTGTGGACCAGACGCCTCAGAGGTTAGGGGTGCCGCTTGGAATATGGATGGTGGTTGGGTAGCCCAATAAAGCAACTATTGCCGTGGTGCTGCATGTAGCCGATCAACCTTACCAGCCATCAGTAGCTGGCTAGGTAGTCTTCGCCCAATGAGGGTTTGCAAGTCACTCGAGCATTCCAGCAGTAGGTCTAAATTGATATTAGTGGCGTAGCCCATTAAATCCAACATATGCACTAATTCTTCAGTGCAAATATTACCGGTTGCGCCTGGTGCGTAAGGACAACCTCCCAAGCCACCCAGAGATGAATCAAAGCGCACTATGCCGGCCTCAACTGCTGCTAAAGCATTTGCTAGACCCATGCCGCGCGTATTATGAAAGTGTAAGGTCCATTGGATATGCGGATACTTATCTTGTACCACTAAGCAAATCGCTTTGACTTGCGCCGGGTTTGCCATTCCAGTGGTATCGCATATCGTTAGGCCACGTACCCCTAAATTAGCAAAGTAATCTACCCAATACATCAGGTCTTGAAGACTGATTGTTCCAGCGATAGGGCAACCAAAGCTAGTGGATAAAGAAACGTTACTCGCTATACCTGCTTGGTTGGCAAAGGCAATGACCGCATTTAGTGCAGCAGCAGAATCCGTCCGACTCATGCGCAAATTAGCTTGGTTATGAGCCTCACTTACCGACATCACTAAATTAAACTCGTCGACCTGAACTTCGGCGGCGCGTTGCGCGCCTTTTAAATTTGGAATGAGGGCGGTATATTCCACTTCTGGCCGACGCGTGATGCCTTGCATCACTTGTTCGGCATCCGCCAACATGGGAATTGCCTTAGGGCTAGTAAATGAGCTTACTTCAATTTTTGCGTAGCCGGCATTACTTAGTCGATTAATGAGCCGAATTTTTTCAGCCGTAGGTACGAACTGAGCTTCAGCCTGAAAGCCATCGCGTGTCACAACTTCCTGAATAAACAGGCGTTTAGGGCTCATTTTTAAGAAGGATAATGATGATTAGAAAGGTCTAAGTACCTATTTTAATTGAGAATAGCGGATTTCTGGCGTTTGCGTACGGAAGATGCTCTTCTCTGAATCGTTTATAGTTACTGCGAATCAAACCAATTGTTTATCAACAGGAGAATTTAAGATGGCTTCAATTCTGACTTCATTAGGGCGTACGGTACTAGCCGGCTTTATCCTTTTGCTCATTATTATTTTTGCATTCGGCGGCTTTGCTGGTAATAGTTGGACCTTGTTTACCTTTCGTTGGTTGCATGTCACCTCTGGGGTAATGTGGATTGGTTTGTTGTGGTACTTTAATTTTGTCCAAATTCCTTCGATGCCCAAAATCCCTGATGAGCAAAAGCCAGCCATTAGTAAAGTGATTGCCCCCGCAGCTTTATTCTGGTTTCGCTGGGCTGCTTTAGCTACTGTAGTAACTGGTTTACTAGTCGCCATTATTAGCGGTTATGCACATCAAGCGTTTACTTTACAGCCAGCTTTCCGCGCCATTGGTTTGGGTATGTGGATCGCTTTAATTATGGCCTTTAATGTTTGGTTCATTATTTGGCCTAATCAAAAACGGGCCCTGGGAATTGTGGCAGTTGAGCCTGATGTAAAGGCAAAATCGGCTCGCGTAGCGATGCTAACTTCACGCATTAATACCGTGTTATCAATCCCAATGTTATTTTTAATGAGCGCCCAATCCCATAATCAAGGTTGGTTTGTGGCAATCATTTCCTAAGTTGGTAAGTCTTTAAAGATTAAATTTATAAAAACCCCCACCGCAGAAGTCTGTCGGTGGGGGTTTTTTATTGGCTGACCTACTAAATTAAAACAGGCGGCAGTAATTTAGCTAAGGCGGCGCGCTCGGTTGTGGCGGTACCAACTAAGGCAAAGCCCAGTAGCTCACCAGTGACACTTTTAAAGCAGGCTTTCATACCACCTTCTTGGGCGATCGACTCCCAGGCACCCACGGCATCTTTTGCAGGGGGAGAGACCACGATTGGCATAGTAGGTGTTTTTACCATCACTGGCATTGCGGGGTAGAGTACAGTCGCTTCTTGTCCTAATAAATTGGGAGCCAAGGCGCGCGCAGCTTGCATAAGCGGCATGACATACGGCAGAACTAAGCCATCTACTTCAGCGCAATCACCCAGTGCATATACTTCAGGTGCAGAAGTTTCAAGCCGACGATTAACCTGAATGCCCTGGTTAATGCTGAGGCCAGCTAACTTTGCTAAAGCGGTGCGCGGTCGCAAACCGACTGCGGAGAGAACCACATCGCTTTGTAAGCGCACACCATTTTTTAATTGCACCACTAGAGCATCTTGATCATGGGAAATAGTTTCAATGGTAGTTTCAAAATGCCAGCTTACGCCAGCCTGAGTTAATGCTCTTTTTAGCTCTTCAGCAGCGCTACTTGGTAGTAGACGCCCGAGCGGCTGGCTAGCTAAATCAATCACATCGACGGTGTAACCCCCAGCAATTAAATCATTAGCAAACTCAGTGCCAATTAAACCTGCGCCTAAAATTGCGATACGTTTTTTATTAGTAATGCGCTCGCGGAAAGAGCGATATTCTTCTAAGTCATTTACTGAAATCACTTGATCTGCTGCATTTCCTTGTAAGGGCAAACGAATTTGATCTGCACCCAAAGCTAAAACTAATTTTGCATAAGTAATACTGCCTGCAGAGCTAGTAATACATTGGTTTTTGATGTCGATTGTGGTGACCTCAGTTTGCGCCAAAATAGTAATGCCTAATTGGGCTGCCATTTCTTCACATGAGCCAGTAATTAATTGCATGGGCTCTTTTTTCCCGGCAATCGCAGTTGAGAGCATCGGCTTCGAATAAAAGTAAGCTGGCTCACGCGTGATTAAAGTGACGGGTATGTCTTTATTTAATTTGCGAATTTCGCGAATGACGGTGTATCCCGCTAACCCACTACCGATAATGACTATTGGTGCCTCGACCTTACCCAATTTGGACCATTTCAAAATCCGATTTTGCTACCCCGCAATCTGGGCATGCCCAGCTATCGGGCACATCAGCCCAAACAGTACCGGGTGCCAACCCATCCTCCGGCAAGCCTAGGGCTTCATCATAAATAAAGCCGCAAACGATACATTGCCACATTTTCATAGAAAACCTTTCAAGATATTAAGATAATTAGAGATTGAATGAGTAAGAGTTTATGCGATAGCTGTTACGATCTAGTACTAATTTTTTATTAAGGATGCATGATGACAGCTACTGAATTACTTTTTACCCCAGTTAATTTAGGTGCTTTACACCTTAAAAATCGCGTTGTAATGGCCCCCTTAACACGGATGAGGTCAATTGCCGACGATGTGCCCAATCCATTGTCGATTACCTATTACAGCCAGCGGGCCAGCGCTGGCTTAATTATTACCGAAGCAACCCAAATTAGTCCCCACGGCAAAGGATATCCGGCTACACCAGGTATTTATTCCCCAGCCCAAACAGCGGCTTGGAAAGAGATTGTGGCTGCCGTACATGCCAAGGGCGGCTTAATGGTGTCGCAGTTATGGCACGTGGGACGGATTTCACATACCTCGCATCACCCAGAACATGGTGTGCCACTTGCGCCTAGCGCGATTGCGCCAGAGGGCGAAACCTTTACCGCCGATTGGAAAACCATGCCTTACGAAATTCCTAAAGCGATGACCGCTGCTGAAATCGTCGTGCTTTTGCAAGACTTTAAATTAGCTGCCCAAAATGCAAAAGAAGCGGGTTTTGATGGCATTGAAATTCATTCAGCGAACGGCTATTTGCTTGACCAATTTTTGCAAGACGGTACGAATCGACGGACTGATGAGTATGGCGGTTCAATAGAAAATCGCTGCCGTCTTTTAGTTCAAGTTTTAGAGACCGTGGGCACAGTTTTTCCATTTAATCGTATTGGCTTGCGTCTATCACCTTATGGCACATTCAATGACATGAGTGATAGTGATCCGATTGCACTGTTTACTGCAGTAATGCAGCGTTTAAATGCCTACGGCTTAGCCTATTTGCACATGATTGAGCCACGCTCTACATCTGCCGGCGGTAATGACCAGGCAGTAGAAGATATGCCGATAACAGCGGCATTATTTCGCAAGTCATTTACTGGTGGTTTTATAAGTGCAGGAGGCTACACCCAAGCTTTAGCCGAAACTGCTTTAGAAGATGGTTTAGCGGATGCTATTGCGTTTGGGCGTTGGTATATTTCTAATCCAGATTTAGTGGAGCGTTTTGCACAGCATGCCGCTCTCAATCCTTACAATCGAGCTACTTTTTATGGGGGTGGAGCAGAAGGGTATACCGACTATCCCACGCTCTAGGCTAGCTATGCTTAATACTTCGTTCGGTTTAGTTGGAGAAATTATTTAGCTGAATATAAATGCGCTGCTAAACCATTGGGGGTAGGCTCACCAATTTTATGCAGCGTATTGACATCAGTGTGGTGAAACGGTTCAGTTTTCCCTTTAATCATCAGAATCGTATCGAGTTGATACGACCACGTACCCGCAGCATTAAAAATAACTTCGATATGGTATTCAGTCGTTTTAAACGCATATTCAAGAAATGGATTCGATGAAATACCAGAAGTCGGATCATTTTGATAGGCGCTCAATTTAAATTGATCCACATTAGGATCAACCGTATTCGAGGCCATAGCAATTTGTCCTCGCGGAATCGTGAGGGTTTGCATCACTAACTGCGTTTTGGGATCCCACAGCCAGTAACCCACTTGATCGTGATACATCTTAATATTATCGGGCTTAGTAATAAACGTGTGATATCGCAAGCCATACAGTAATTGGGGCCCATTCGTTTGGGGGTCGATAGGTTGAAGTTCGATATGTTCAACATAGGCTTGTTGTTTAGGCCCTGCAGCTTTGGGCTTCACGTCCATTCCCATCGTGCCCTCCCAAATTCCGGCAAGACGGGTCAGGGGGCCGAGGTTTTTGAGTGTATCGACACTAACGTCACTTGGCTCGGTATAAATATCGGTTGGAAACTGCTCCATAACAATTCTTCCAAAGAGTATGATTAAGCTATTAATTGTATTTGATGAGGAGATTTAAATGGTTCAACGTTTATCCCAAGTAGTACTTTCAAGCTGTATTGCTGCTGCTCTAGCCATACCCTCAGTAACTGTCTTTGCTCAGGCTGCCGCGCCTGCAGCGCCGGTTGCTCCTGCTGCAGCGCCAGCGCCAAGCGCTGCGCCGATGGCTAGTCCAAGCGCCCCTACAGCTGCTGCGTCAGAAAAAAGTACCAAGCAAGCGAAGAAAGATAAAAAAGCCAAGAAAAAGGCTGACAAGAAAGCCAAGAAAAAAACTCCAAAAGCGGGCCAGTCAAATACCGCTACGTAGGCCATAATTTAACAATCAGGTAGGTTTGTAGCGATCAGCTATGGGCCTCAACACGCGATATAAAAAATAAGAGGGAGAAGACGATGACTTTTAAATACTTTGTTACTGGTCTGCGGGCAACTTGTGGCTTGATTACCGCCATCTGTTTAAATTCTGCAATGGCAGCACAAGCTACCGAAGTGCTGTGGCTAGGACAAGCGGCGTTTCGCATTACTAGTCCCGAGGGCAAGGTGATTTTGGTTGACCCTTGGCTTACGCAAAATCCGACTACGCCGGCAAAATGGAAAAACCTCGATGAACTAGGTAAGGTTGATGTAATTTTAGTTACGCATGCGCACGGTGATCACCTTGGCGATGGGCCAACCATTGCGAAGAAACAGAATGTTCCTTTGTATGGCCCAGCTGGTTTAGATCAATCGTTGGTGACGTTGGGCGTTTTACCTCCAGCTTTAGCCCCAAGAATGAATAAGTCCGGCACGATCAAGCCAGTGGGCGACAAAATTAAAATTACGATGGTACGGGCTGAGCATAGCTCAGAATTACTTTGGAAAAATCCAGAAACCGGCAAAGATGAAACTCATGTTGGCGGTGAGCCGAGTGGTTTTATTATTCAACTTGAAAATGGTTTTACGATTTACCATATGGGCGATACCGGCCTATTTAGTGATATGAAGTTAATTGCCGATTTGTATCAGCCCGATTTAATCCTAGCGCCCATTGGCGGGCATTATGTAATGGACCCGAAGCAAGCCGCCTATGCTACAAACAACTGGCTGAAGCCTAAATTTGCTATCCCGATGCACTATGCAAGTAACCCATTTTTAGTGGGCACGCCTGCGCAATATATTGAGGCATTGGGTAATACGGGGACTAAAGTATTACCCCTCAAACAGGGAGAAGCTGCCAGTTTTTATTAAGTTTCTCGGACAAGCTAGTAGCTCTGGCTAATAGGACAGAGCGCTACTTTGACCTTGTAAACACTACTCGGCTACGCGAGCGCCCTCGATCTGATGGCGCTTCATAGCCTCGGCAACAAAGCCCGATGATTTAAGATTCGTAATGACGGCGCTTAAATAGCCAGCAATTTCTGCGCTATTGGCGCGCTCTTTCGGGGTGCCAATCGCCTGATTGATAACCATGAAGCGACCTGGCAACAAGCGGACATTGGCATAGCGCTTAGCGTCAACTTCGAGTTGCTGTTTCACGCCGGCGGCAATATTGCCTTTACCACTCATAAATTCTTCAACCACTACAGGTGAGCTTGCTACTCGTATGAGGCTCGCTTGTTTAATTTCACGTGTCAGAAATAAATCATAGGCACTGCCTTTGCCAACCACAATTTCATTTCCAGGCCGGTCGACCTCGTCGTTTTTTTGGAATGGAGAATTACTCTTCACTAAATAAGCGCCTTCGATTTGAATATAGGGAGGGGTATAGCTAATATCAGCACCTCGCACGGGATCGATCGCAACAAAAATGAGATCAAGGCTACCATTTTTCATCGCTTCAACAGTAGCGCCAGCACTTTTAAATAACTGAAAATCAATCCCTACACCCGCCTGTTTGCCAATCGCATTCGCAATATCAACTGAAACCCCTTTGGGTAAGACAGAGCCAACTTCTTGGGAGGCTAAAACAGGATTACCTAAATTGATGCCCACCCGTAATTTTCCGGTGGGAGCAAAGGTTTGAAGGAGGGTAGGAGAAAGTGGCATGCTGATAGGGGGGTTAGTTTGACTAAAGGCGCCAGTGTAAAAAAAGCCCATTACGCAATAGGCGAAAAATCGCAGCGCTTGGTGCTGCAATGCTGAGTGCCCAAGCAGAGGCTTACAAAAATTCATTTTATCCAATCGTGTCTTTGTCGGTAAGGATCGATGATAGTGGATATCATATGGGCTTGATAATCGGTGTTTCACCTGAGGAACTAGTAGACGGATGCAGCAACTGAATTTATTAGTGGCGCAAGCCCAAGCGCTTGGCGCAAATGCAGCAGAACCCGGAATCGATCCAGCGGTGGTCGAGGTAGCACGTATTCTGCAAATTTGTAATGCCTGCCGGTATTGCGAGGGGTTTTGTGCAGTCTTCCCAGCGATGACGCGGCGCCTCACATTTAGCCCGAGTGATATTCATTATTTAGCCAACTTATGTCATAACTGTGGCGCCTGTTTGCATGCTTGTCAATATGCGCCACCCCATGAATTTGGTGTCAATGTACCCCAGTCGCTAGCGGTAGTTCGCAAGGAAACTTATATTGAATATGCATGGCCAAAGTCCTTGGGAGTGCTATATCAAAAGAACGGCATCACTTTAGCGCTGGCGAGCTCGCTTGCACTCATTTTTTTCTTGGTATTAACGCTCGCTGTGAACGGTAACTTAATTAGTCCAGCACGCAATGGCAACTTTTATGCCGTGTTTTCGCACAATACGCTAGCCTATCTATTTAGCGTCACGTTCCTATTTGCATTACTCGCCTTAGGCATTGGGGTGCGGCGCTTCTGGCAAAGCATTGCTCCTGGTGGCATGGGCTCGACCAGACTAGTGGCAAGCGCAGAAGCGGCGCATGATGCATTCACGTTGAAGTACCTTGGCGGTGGCCATGGCGAAGGTTGCAATAATGCGGACGATGGTTTTTCCTTATGGCGCAAACGTTTTCATCATTACACTTTTTATGGCTTTTGTTTATGCTTTGCTGCTACTAGTGTAGCTACGCTATACCACTATGTATTTGGCTGGCAGGCACCGTATGCAATTGTAAGTCTGCCGGTTATCTTAGGCACTTTGGGGGGCATCGGTTTAGTAATTGGCCCGCTAGGTTTGCTGTATTTAAATTTCACGCGCGCCACGCAGCATGGCGACGCGTCACAAAAACCAATGGATCGCGGCTTTATATTGCTATTGCTACTCATTAGTGTTTCTGGATTACTATTATTAGCTTATCGCGAGACCGCCGCCATGGCAATTTTATTAGCTGTGCATCTGGGGTTTGTCATGGCATTTTTTCTCACCATGCCCTATAGCAAATTTGCCCATGGAGTTTATCGGGTTGCTGCGTTATTGAAAAATTCGGTTGAAAAACGCCAAGCGAATCACTTGATGTTAGGTTCCGAGTAAGTAATCTCATGCATTTAATCGTAAGGTAAGTAGATGAAACCAAGTCTTAATAATGAAGCCCTAAACCAATTGTTCAACGAGGCCAGGACGATTCATGTATTCCAGCCATCCACTATTAGTGATGAGCAAATTAAGGCGCTCTATAATTTGATGAAATGGGCTCCGACCGCATTCAATGGTCAGCATGGACGATTCATTTTCCTGCGCAGCGCTGCAGCCAAAGAGCGACTGAAGCCTGTACTTAGTCCCAATAATATTCCCCAAGTTGAGGGCGCTGCTGTCACTGTCATCGTAGCTTACGACAGCCAGTTCTATGAGCATCTGCCAAAGCTATTCCCTGCCTTTGATGCTAAGCCGATTTACGAAAATAATGCGGATTTATCGCATGAGAATGGTTTCCGTAATAGCGCTTTACAGGGCGCTTTTTTAATGATGGCAGTTCGGGCTCTCGGTTTAGATTGTGGAGCAATGTCGGGATTTGATGCGAAAAAAGTAAATGCCATTTTCTTTCCAGATGGGCGTCACCAAGTCAACTTCTTATTAAATATTGGCATCGCCGATCCACAGGGCTTATATCCGCGCGGCCCACGTTTTGACTTTGCTGAGGTTGCCGAGATTTTATAAGTGAGCACGCCAGTAATCTGGGACGCAATTATTATTGGCGGCGGCGCTGCAGGACTATTTTGTGCTGGTCTGGCTGGTCAACGTGGCAAAAAAATTCTGGTCTTGGATCATGCTGAAGTATTGGGTGAAAAAATCCGCATTAGCGGGGGTGGGCGCTGTAATTTCACGAATACCGATTCCAGCCCACAACAATTTTTATCCCTTAACCCGCATTTTATGAAAAGTGCACTGGCGCGTTATCCTGCTAGTGCATTTATTGATTTAGTCAGAGCCTATGGAATTGGGTTTCACGAAAAACAGGCGGGACAATTATTTTGTAATGACTCGGCCAAACAAATCATAGACTTACTTTTTCAGGAATGCGCTAAAGGTCAAGTGCAAATTCGGCATCCGGTAAGCGTCAGTGCAATTGAGTCGAAATCGTCACACTGGGAAGTGATGACTACCCAGGGCAAGCACAAAACGCATGCAGTTATTCTGGCTACTGGTGGCTTACCCGTTCCCGCAATTGGTGCCAGTAGTTTTGCTTTAGATCTTGCGAGGCAATTTAATATTGACGTGGTTACGCCACGTGCAGCATTAGTACCGCTGTCCTTTACAGCCAAGGCGTTTTCTCAACTCGATTCTTTGGCAGGATTAAGCTTGCCGGTCACCATTCGCTCGGGGATAAAAGGGCAGCAGTATGGAGCTTGTCTATTTCATGAGGATTTATTATTAACTCATAAAGGTATTTCAGGCCCAGCTGTGCTGCAAGCAAGTAGTTATTGGGAAGAGGGCGAGCCCATTGAAATTGATTGGCTGAGTCATGGTGCCGGGGTGCATGGCGGGAAACTATTTGATGAGATTTTTTCTGCCAACGCTAACCGTCTTAAAGCCACTGATACTATTTTGGCGAGTGTGATGCCGCAGCGATTAGCAAAAATGTTTACCGAGCAAGCGGGTTTATTGGGGAAGAAATGGGCTGAAGTTGGCAAGATTGAGCAGCAGGCTTTAAAAGCCAGCCTCACACAATGGCGGGTTAAGCCAGCTGGCACGCTAGGCTGGAATAAGGCTGAGGTGATGCGCGGTGGCGTGAATACCGACGCTTTAAATGGCCAGACCATGATGGCGCGAATTCAACCTGGCCTGTACTTTATAGGCGAATGCGTTGATGTGACAGGGCATTTAGGGGGGCATAATTTCCAATGGGCCTGGTCTAGCGCCTATATCTGCGCAAATTCCCTGTAGGCCAATACGCTGAAATAATAAAAATGCTGCAATGCAATATAATGAGTGTAGAAACAGGTTAGAATGCTGTCAGATTAATGTCGAATTCTCAGTAGGCTAATTACCTGCTTTAAGTTGTGCGGCATTAACTTTCTTTTTTATTTCTTTTAGGGGTTATCTTGAAAAAATCATTACTATTTGCAGCAATGCTTGCAACCGTTACTGCAACTGCATTTGCTCAGCCAGCTAAACCAGCCATGATGCCAATCGAAGCTGGCGTAGTGGTTATTACAGCCACTGTTGATTCAGTGGATATGAAAGCACGCACTGTCATGTTTAAAGATGACAAAGGCAATATGGTTGGAATGCGCGTTTCCAAAGATGTTAATAATTTGGGCAAAGTAAAAAAGGGCGATATATTTGTAGTTGAGCATGCTGAAGCTGTTGCCGTAGGCCTAACAGCAGCAGGTAAAGATGCAAAGCCTGGCGTTTCCGGTGTTCGCTCTGTACAAATTGCCGGTAAAGGTGGTGCCAAGCCATTTACTGAAATTACCGATACCGTTTTTGCAACTGTCAAAATTGCTTCAATTGATGCTGCTTCACGCGTAGTTACCTTCACATTGCCAAGCGGTGAGAAGCAAAAAGTGAAAGTGGATAAAGCTGTTCTCGGTCTCGAGAAATTTAAAGTTGGTGATGATGTGATGGTTGAGTATGCTGATGAAACAGTAATTACTTTTGTTACTCCTCCTGCAGCTCCAGCAGCACCTGCAAAGAAGTAATCTAGCTTGCGGTTTTACCGCTCTAGCTTGATAAACCCATCAGAGAGATCTGGTGGGTTTTTTTAATTCATTGGTAAAGATGTTAAAAATAAAGCCCTTTTTCTTACGATTGAAACAACAGCTAAGCCAGAGCTGGTTCGGGGGGTTTTTTGGTCGTTTTATGCAGCGTTTTTTCACAGGGCGCTGGCGCTGGCTTAGTATCAGCGCGCTTGCCTGCATCGCGATTGCACTCCTGTGGTTAGTGGTGCGCTCGGTGTTTGGCTTAAATACACCCGATTACCGGACTGCATTAATCGAAGAGGGGCCTTTGGTTGCTTCAATTAATGCCAGTGGTATTTTAAATCCAGTAAAACAAGTTACGGTAGGATCACAAGTCACTGGCATGGTAAAAGAATTATTGGTTGATTTTAATTCGCCAGTAAAACAAGGGCAGGTGATTGCCTTAATTGATCCACGCGATTTTCAGGCTAAGTATGATCAGGCATTGGCTAATTACACCTTGGCGCAGAAAAATCATCAATTTAATCTCAAATTAATTGAAAAGGGCTTCATTTCTCCACAAGCCTTGGTGCAAACGGATGCAGCATATAAAACAGCTGAAGCTGCGTTACGTTCAGCCAAAAAATCACTAGATGATACGGTCATTCGAGCGCCTGTTGATGGCGTGGTGGTGAAGCGGAGTGTGGAGGTTGGGCAAACTGTTGCAGCTA
>Ga0209084_1000110_pt1 | contig 78913 bp, 71 predicted proteins | sample C_130820_MF_Meta_FD_187309 | JGI IMG/M metagenome (GOLD analysis project Ga0209084, IMG submission 187309) | Freshwater microbial communities from Lake Croche, Canada to study carbon cycling - C_130820_MF_MetaG (SPAdes) (version 2) | ecosystem: Environmental > Aquatic > Freshwater > Lake...
TCTGCTCAACGCGTATCCCTACTGCAGCGGACACATGCTCGTGGTGCCCAACAGGGCTGTGGCGGCTCTTGAGGACCTCACGGTCACCGAACGCCACGAGCTCGCCGATCTCACCACGGCGGCAGTCATGGCGCTCAGAGCTGCGTACCGTTGCGAGGGCGTGAACATCGGAACCAACCTCGGCGAGGCGGCCGGGGCCGGGGTTCCCACCCATCTCCACACCCATGTGCTGCCCCGATGGGCCGGAGACACCAATTTCATGACCTCGGTGGCTCTTACCCGGGTGCTGCCCGAACCCCTCGACGTGTCGTGCTCGAGGCTTCGGTCGGCGTGGCCCACCGACTACGGTCGAAGCGATGTCTGAATCCAACGATGGAACACCGGAGCCTGGCGCCATGAGCGATTCGGAGATCCGCGACTCCCTGCCTGACGATCTTGATGCCGCCGGCTATGTGGGGCCCTACCTCTTCCCGAACAACAATCGTCGCCGTATTCCTGCGTATCTCTACTGGGCCATCTCCTCAGTCTGCATCCTCGTGTGGTTCAGTCGACGTGGTCACGAACCGGTGCTCATCAACAACGGCATGATGATCGCCGCGGTGGTCCTTGCCATCATTGGTCTGTACAGCTTCATCGCCGGATGGAACCTCGCAATCGACGAGTCCGATGCACTTGTGGCCGCCACCCGACAGGTCGGTTTTCCCGTGGGTCATGCCTCGGCCCAGATGGGCTGGCGCGGCGTGCTGAGTCGGCCTACGTGGCGGGTGCTGGTCTACTCCGCTGACGATCCGCCCGAGAAGCGCGGCCTTGTTCTCGTCGACGGTGTCGATGGCTCCATCGTTGAATGGTTCGTCGAGGACAACCCTGAAGATTGGGCTGCGCTCAGTTCCTGATCGCTGCGAGTGTTCGTTCGATCCTCCGCAGGTTCTCGGCGCCAACGACAACTGCAGCATCGAGGATCTCGAGAGCCGTGACTGATCCGGCGCCGGCCACTGAGCCGCTGCGGTACCACTGGTCGCCATGAATGGTGCCGAGATCGTCGGCAAGGTCGCTGGCGAGATCAGTGAGTTGGTCGAGCACCGCATCGCAGGAATCGACCACCGGGTTGTGCCAATTGCGCTCGGCCGGGTCGAGGATTGCGGGGTGGAAGATCGGGAAGTCGTGGACCTGGGTCTGCCGGAGTGCTTCCCGCTGGATGAGCCAGGTGCGCACCGTGTCTGCCATCAGTTCGAGTGCTGACACGCCTTCCGGACCGACCTGCTGCGATCTTGCTTCGACGGCGGGATCGGCGATCGGGAGTACGAGAGCTCGATATCGCCGGGGAAATGATCGCAGGGCGATGGCTGCATCGGAAGGGGCGATGGGGGACTGGTCGGGGCTCACGCACTCACGGTATCGGTTCGATGGGACTGTTCTCGCCGGAGTCCGGAGTGCCACGGCGGGTGACTGCTACCGTTGCGGGGTCTGGTGATAGCCGCCATATGTGCCGCCCGAGCAGTCTGGGCGCCCGAGGAGAACTCCATGCTCGATGGTCGATGGAAGACAAGCATCGAACGAGGTCTGAAACCGGTGGGCATCAAACTCCGGCGCGCCGGCGTCAACGCCGATGTCCTCACTGGAGCGGGTGTCGTCATGGCCGCAGCCTCGGGGGTTGCCATCGCCACCGGGCATCTTTCCCTTGGCCTCTTGCTCCTCGTGCTCACTGGTCTTCCCGATGCTCTTGACGGCGCAGTCGCTAAAGCTGCGGGCACTGCTGGTCCTCGGGGTGCATTCTTTGACTCTGTCGCCGATCGCATCTCCGACACTTTCCTGCTCCTAGGCGTTGCCTGGCACCTGGCAGCGACCGATCCGGGGCTGATGCCGCTACTTCCGATGGCGGTTCTCGGTGCTTCGCTGATCATCTCCTACGAACGGGCCAAAGCTGAGGCTCTTGGGTACAACGCCAAGGGTGGAGTGATGGAACGCGCCGAGCGGATCATCCTTCTCGGCCTCGGTCTGCTGTTCCAACCGCTCTTGGTGCCGATCCTGTGGATCATGCTCGTGCTCACTGCAGTCACCGCCGTGCAGCGTTTTGTGAAGGTCTGGCGCCAAGCGTCGATTGAACGACCAGTGGTTGCGTCTACCCGCCGTGCCCCTCGTCGTCGTGCCGCCAGGGCGACCTCGACCGCATGGCGACAGAACCTGCAGTCACGCCGTCGTCGATAGGGCCGTATGGCTCTCGATGTCGTCACCGCGGCCTATAGGGCCGGAGCCTTCATCTCGCGCACGTTGCCCCTGCAGGTCGCGGATCTCACTGCGGATGCTCTGAGTCGCACTGCAGCCCGCGTCTCACGAGAGCGACGCATGATCGTTGCCCGGCATCTGCAGCGAGTCCGACCGGAACTAAGCGGCCGTGCTCTGCGTCGAGCGGTCGACGCAACCTTCGAGAGTTATGCCCGCTACTGGGTGGAGTCGTTCCGGCTTCCCGATATGTCCGCCGCGGCCGTCGATGCGGGCTTCGTGGTCGAGAACTTCCACTACATCAGCGACGCGATCGACGCAGGGACCGGTGTCGTGGTCACGATGCCGCATCTCGGTGGTTGGGACTGGTCGGGGTTCTGGCTCACATCGGTGCGTGGCTATGAGGTCACGGTCGTGGTCGAGGCGGTCGAACCGCCTGCGCTCTTCGAGTTCTTCGCCTCATTCAGACGGGACCTCGGGATCAATGTCGTAGCCCTCGGTCCCTCATCAGGCACCGAAGTCCTCCGGGCGCTCGCTCGGAATCACGTCGTCTGCCTGCTGGCCGACCGCGATATCACCGGCGACGGTATCGAACTCGAGATGTTCGGCGAACGCACCTCCATCCCCGCCGGTCCCGCCATGCTGGCGCTGCGTTCCGGCGCTCCTCTGCTCACTGCGGCCATCTATTTCGAAGGTGCGCATGGACATCGGGCGGTGGTGCAACCGCCGCTGGACACCGAGCGGCGGGGTCGACTCCGCGAGGACGTTGATCGGGTCACCCATGACATGGTCGAGCGTCTCGAGGGACTCATTCGGCGGGCGCCGGAACAGTGGCATCTCCAGCAGCCGAATTGGCCGAGCGACTACGACCTGCTCGAAGCGATCGGTAAACCGCATCCCCGGCCGAGCGCGGGGCCGGCGTCGCGGCAGGAACGCTGAGATGCGAATCGGACTGGTCTGCCCGTACAGCCTGAGCCTGCCCGGCGGGGTTCAGGGTCAGGTGCTCGGTCTCGCCCATGCGTTACGGGACCGCGGCCACGATGTTCGCGTGCTCGGACCGTGCGACGGCCCGCCACCCGACGCAGGCGTCACGCCGCTCGGCGACAGCCTTCCAACTGCGGCGAACGGCTCGATGGCGCCGATTGCTCCGGACCCTTCGGCACAATTGCGAACCATCAGGGCGCTTCGCGATGAGAGATTCGACATCGTCAACCTTCATGAGCCCCTAGCCCCCGGAGTCACCCAGACCGCGCTCTTGTTCAAATCCCAGCCGCTCGTCGGCACGTTCCATGCCGCGGGGGAGAGCGCCGGGTATCGGTGGCTCAACCCGATCGTACGCTGGCTCGCCGGCAAGCTCGATCTTCGATGTGCGGTCTCTGCCGACGCCCGTGAGATGGCGCAGACTGCTGTGGGCGGCGAGTACGAACTGCTCTTCAACGGGGTCGATCTCCATGCCTACGAAGGGCCAGCAATCGAGCAAGCGTCGAAGCCCACAGTGTTGTTCCTTGCCCGACATGAGCCGCGCAAGGGGCTGGCTGTGCTACTCGAGGCCATGGGCGAGCTTCCATCCGATGTGCGCCTCTGGGTCGCCGGCGATGGTCCCGAAACCTCAGAACTGCGGCGGAAGGTCGCCGGTGATGTGCGGATCGAATGGTTGGGTCGGCTCTCCGAGCAGGAGAAGATCCAGAGACTGCGCTCCGCCACGGTGTTCTGTGCTCCATCGCTGCGGGGCGAATCCTTCGGTGTCGTCCTGCTCGAAGCCATGGCAGCGCGCACTGCCGTCGTCGCAACATCGTTACCGGGGTATGCGAATGTGGCCCGCGCTGATCTCGACGCGATCCTGGTCCCGCCGGGAGATGCCCATGCGCTCGCCGCATCACTGCGTCGGGTGCTCCACGACCCGCAGCTACGTCACGGGCTCGTGGACTCGGGGAGCGATCGAGCGGAGAGCTTTTCGATGGCCCAGTTGGCCCAGCGCTATGAGGGGCTCTACGAGCAGGTGCTCCGTCGCCGGTAGGCTCATGAACTCATGACCCGTCCCGAGGTTTACGCATGACCATCACTGTCGAGCAGGCCCCGAAGGCGCTTCGCCCGTTGCAACTCGCCACGGTTGTACCCGTCGTTTCGGTAGGCATCGTCGTGAGTGCACTTTTGCTCCTGGCGCTCGGCCTTCTTGGTCTGGTGCTCGGTCTGGTCGGCACTGCGATTGCTGCAATTGTTCGCGTCCGCCGCCTCGGCGTCGGCGTCGAGGCAGAGGTTCTCGGCAGGATCGGGGCCGAACCAGTCAGTGGCCCCCATGAAGCCCGACTCACCAATCTGGCCGAAGGGCTCGCAGCTCAACGGGGAGTGCCCCTACCAGCGCTTCGTGTCGTCGAGGATCCGGCGGCGAACATGCTCGTCGTTGGCATGACCCCGGAACACTCGGTGCTGGTCGTCACATCAGGGCTCGTGGCTGCGCTGGATCGCATCCAACTCGAAGCGATCATCGGCCGTGGGATCGCCGAGATCCGTCAGGGCGATCTTCCCGCGGGCACGCTGGCGGTCCGGTCGGTGGGTCGGCCCGCAACCTCGCTGGATGCGGGCGGAATCGGGTCCCTTTTCTCCCGCCCGTTCTCTGGGCTCATCGCCGCAGGCACCGCCTATGTGACTGATCTCGACCGTGATCTCCTTCTTGATCAGGCGGGAGTGGCACTCACCCGTTTTCCACCGGGACTGGTATCCGCCCTCGAAGTATGCGCGCGGGTCGGAACCACACTTCGTCGCCCCGATCCAACGCTTGACCATCTCTGGATGGCGGCAACCGGAGCCGAGGGTCGAGCCGTTGCCGAACGCCCGACATTGCAGTTGCGCATCGAAGCGCTCCGACTGCTCTGAGGCGGAGAATTCCATGACCCGTCGTCTCGTTCTGCTCCTGATGGCGGCGATCACGGTTCCCACCCTCCTGCTCGCTGCGTGCGGTAGCTCGAAGAAGAGCGCTTCCCCCGTCGACAGCACGACCTCGACCACAAAACTGCTTCCGACGTTTCCGCTCACCGGGCTCCCGGCTGCTGATGCTGCCGAAATGGGTGATCATCCGGCGATCGTGGTCAAGATGGACAACAGTCCCGATGCTCGTCCACAGACCGGGATCGAACGTGCCGACGTCGTCTATGAACTGCTCGTGGAGGGCATCACCCGCTTCGCACTGGTGTTCCATTCTGAGTTGCCCGAGCCGGTTGGACCGGTGCGATCGGCCCGATCCAGCGATATCGATCTCGTCAGCGATCTTTCGAAACCACTGTTCGCATGGTCGGGTGGTAACCCCGGCGTCACGGGCGAGGTGGCGGCCGCCGCAGCAAAGGGGTTGCTGACCGACGCCTCCTACAGCGCGGCGTTCGATGCGTATTTCCGGTCCAATGATCGAATCGCTCCGCACAATCTCTACGCGAACCTACCGAAACTGCTCGAACTGAAAGCTCCGCAGGGCCAGGGCGCACCGAAACCGCTCTTCGCATACAGGGCCTCCGGGGCCTCAGCGAGCGGGGTTCCGGCCTTCGGGTTCTCTGTCGACTTCGACGGCGGAACGGTCATTGACTACCTCTGGGATGGCAACCGGGGAGGTTGGCGTCGGTTCCAGGTCGATGCCGGCCATGGTCGCGCAGAGAGCGCCACCCTGGATGTCGCCGGCGGTCAGGTCACCCCTGCCAATGTGGTCGTGATGTTCACGCAGTACGGCCAGAGTCCCTCCGACAGCCGTTCGCCGATGGCACTCACGGTCGGATCAGGTCGGGCGCTCGTCTACACCGATGGGCAAGCTATCGAGGCCACCTGGACACGACCTGATGCCCTGTCACCGGCCGTGTTGCGCGATGCCTCGGGGGCAGTCATTTCCCTCACTGCGGGCCGCACATGGGTTGAACTTCCCCGCACTGGTTCCACCGTCACGACCTATGGCGCGGCGGACTCGTCATTCATCGATCAGTTGCTCGCCGCCCAACGTTGACGAAGTGTGGATGTAGTCAGGCCCACATCACCGTCGTTCATCGCCGTCGTTTCGCGGGGGATCGCTGATTGACCTCGGGCCGGGTTCCGTGTGCCCTCGCTTGGGCTTCGCACCTGACCTCCCCGTAGAGTGGAGACAGAATCACGCCGAGGAGGCGCAAGTGGCAGTCAAAAAGGCCGCGGACACCAAGTCCGCAGCGGAGAAGGTCGCCAAGAAGGCACCGAAGACCGAACATGTCATCCACGCCCAGCCGGCGAGGGAAACCGGAACGCAACTCGTGAAGCGCGGACTCGCTGACATGCTCAAGGGTGGCGTCATCATGGATGTCGTCGACCCCGAGCAGGCTCGGATCGCCGAGGATGCCGGTGCCATCGCCGTGATGGCACTCGAGCGTGTCCCGTCCGACATTCGTCGCGACGGCGGCGTGGCTCGCATGAGCGATCCGGAGATGATCGAGGGCATCAAAGCCGTCACCACCATCCCGGTTATGGCCAAGGCTCGTATCGGACACTTCGCCGAGGCACAGATCCTGCAGTCGCTCGGCGTTGACTACATCGACGAGTCCGAGGTGCTGACCCCCGCCGACGAGGCGCATCACATCGACAAGTGGGCGTTCACCACGCCGTTCGTGTGCGGAGCCACCAATCTTGGCGAGGCCCTTCGGCGCATCTCTGAGGGCGCTTGCATGATCCGCTCCAAGGGTGAGGCCGGCACCGGCAACGTGGTTGAGGCTGTTCGCCATCTGCGCAGCATCCTCGGCGATATCCGCAAGATCGGAATCGCTGATTCCGCAGAGCTGTTCGATTGGGCCAAGCAACTCCAGGCTCCGTTGCCCCTCGTGCAGGAGATCGCCCGTACAGGCGCGCTTCCCGTTCCTATGTTCTGCGCCGGTGGTATCGCCACCCCCGCCGATGCGTCGCTGGTGTTGCAACTCGGTGCGCAGGCTGTGTTTGTCGGTTCTGGCATCTTCAAGAGCGAAGACCCCGCTCGCATGGCCCGCGCAATCGTGGAGGCCACCGCCAACTTCAACGACCCCGACATCCTGGCCAAGGTGAGTCGCGGACTCGGCGACGCAATGCCGGGTCTGGAGATTGGCTCGCTCGAGACCAAACTCGCCGATCGCGGCTGGTGAGTCCGTCCGCCGCACTCATCGAGTTGATGAACTTGCAGTCATCGGAGCCCCCAGGTGTCGCCCACGATCGGAATCCTCGCCCTTCAGGGGGCAGTTGATCTTCATGCCAGTGCGCTGGCGCGCCTCGACATCGAGGCCGTGATGGTTCGTACCCCGGCGCAACTTGAAACGGTCGACGCCCTCATTCTTCCCGGGGGTGAATCATCGGCGATGTCGAAACTTCTGGTGCTCAATGACCTGTTCGATCCGCTGAAGGAGCGACTGGACCACGGGATGGCCGCTCTTGGCACATGTGCCGGCATGATCCTGCTCGCCACCGGTGTACTCGACGGACGTTCCGATCAGAGATCATTCGCAGCTATCGACATCGACGTGCGACGCAATGCGTTCGGACGCCAGAACGATTCCTTCGAGACCGATCTGGAACTCGAAGGTCTCGGAGCGGTCCCGATCCACGCCGTGTTCATCCGGGCACCGATCGTGGAACGAACGGGTCCGACGGTCGAGGTTCTGGCCATGATCGACGACGGCCGGCCGGTGGCTTGTCGTCAGGGCGCAGTGATCGTCACCTCGTTCCATCCCGAACTCGCCGACGACCTGCGTATGCACGAGTTGTTCCTCGCCGGCGTGGCAGCATGATCACCGTCCGCTCTGCCGATCACTCGATCGGCGTGGACCCGAAGTTCCGAAGAGGAGATTGCAATGTCAGGGCATTCCAAGTGGGCGACCATCAAGCACAAGAAGGGCGCCGCTGATCAGAAGCGCGCCAAGGTGTTCGCGAAGTTGATCCGCCAGGTCGAGGTGGCCGCTCGCGAGGGTGGCGGCGATCCAGCCATGAACCCCGCATTGCGCACCATGTTCCAGAAGGCCCGCGACAGCTCGGTACCCATTGACACGATCGAACGGGCGATCAAGCGCGGCACCGGCGAACTCGAAGGCGTCCAGTACGAACAGATCACCTATGAGGGTTACGCACCCAACGGCGTTGCCGTGCTCATCGATGTACTCACCGATAACCGCAACCGAACTGGTGGCGATGTCCGTTCGATCCTCAAGAAGAACGGCGGATCGATCGCTGAGCCCGGTGCGGTTGCTTGGCAGTTCGAACGCAAGGGGATCATCACCCTGGCTAAAGCTGTCGACGAGGACGAGATCATGATGGCTGCGCTCGATGCCGGCCTCGAAGATCTCGCCGACGAAGGCGATACCTGGAGCCTCACCTGTGCCCCGACTGATCTCCCAGCGGTCCGTGCGGCCCTCGACGAGGCCGGAATCGCCTATGAGTCGGCAGACTCGACCATGGTCGCCAACCTCTCTGTAGCGCTCGAAACCGCAGATGCAGCGAAGTCGGTGCTCCGGCTGATCGACGCACTTGAGGACAATGACGACATCCAGGACGTCTATTCGAACTTCGACATAGCGGACGAGTTGATGCAGAACCTGGAGTTCTGAGTGTTCTATTCACTGCGTCGAAGCTTGCTGGTGGCCACCGCTGTGTCAGCGCTCGTATTCGTCCTTGCCGGTTGTTCGGGTTCCTCGTCCAACGCTTCGGGCACGACCTCGACTGCCGCCGCCACGAATGCATGCAAGTTCGAGTATCAATCGGCAGCCTCGAAGCTCAACGGTGTTGCCCGCTATTTCTCGCAGGCGGCGCAGAACGGGCAGATGAACGAGCAGTTCGCCGGATTCGCCGCCAACTACGTCGATGCCATGAAGACCTTCGACGCCACGATTTCGGCGCTCGACTGTCCCCCCGATGTGAAAGCCGATCTTGCTGAACTCGTGACTGCGCAGGCCACGCTCGAACCGCTCGTCGCACAGTTCGCTGCAGGCCGCCGGCCCGATGTCGCCGAGTTCAACGTTGCTGCCAAAGCTGTGGCCGACGCTGTGCAGCGCGTCAACGCAGCGCTGGGCATCTCCTAGTGCCCGATCCGATCGGGAGACAACCTTTACGATGATCAGTCGCGGAGATCAGGCCCCGGCGTTCACTCTCGATGGACTGGACGGCTCGACCTTTGCAAGGCGGCGATACGACCTTGACGAAACATCGGGTCGACCAAGGGTCCTCGTGTTCTATCCGGCAGACAATTCGCCGGTGTGCACAATGCAACTGCGCTCCTATACCAATGATTTCTCGGCATTCGCTGCTGTTGATGCCGCAGTCCTTGCCATCAGTCCCCAATCGGTCGATGCCCATGAGACATTTGCCCGGGAGAACGGGGGTTTTGCGTTCCCCTTGCTCGCCGACAACGATCGACTAGTCGGCTCGGCATACGGGGTGCTCGGACCAGTTGGTTTCTATCGGCGTTCGGTTGTGGTGCTCGACGGAAACGGGATCGTTCGTTGGGTTCACCGGTCGACTGCAGGGCTGATGTTCAGACCCGTCGACGAACTCGTGGCGGTGGTGGCGTCCATCGGGGTCGACTAGCGGAGGAATCTGCTGCCTCGTCGCGGAGGCGGCGCCAGGCTTCGACGCGATCAACCGTGACCTCGCCAGCCTCGAGAGCTGACGCGATGGCGCATCCCGGTTGTCCGGCGTGCTGGCAGTCGGCGAATCGGCAGGATTCTGCGAGTTCGTCGACATCGGTGAAGGTCTCGGCCACAGCATCGGTGTCGGTCACGAGTCCCACTGCCCTGATGCCCGGTGTGTCGATGAGGATGCCACCGTCGGGGAGCAGATGAAGTTCACGGCTCGTTGTGGTGTGCCGACCTTTCGAGTCGCCCTCACGAACCTCGCCGGTAGCGGCCACCTCGGATCCGAGCAGTGCGTTCACGATGCTGGACTTCCCGGCGCCGGACTCCCCGAGGAGGGTGACCGTTCGATCACCGATGATCCGACGCAGATCGTCAAGCCCCTCGCCCTCCTTGACCGAGGTGATCACGACCTCGACGCCGGGATGTGTGAGCCGAACCTCTGCAGCAGCGGCGTTGGCATCGGCAATTCCCTCGGCATCGCGAGAAGCCTTGGTGAGCACGACGACGGGACGTGCCCCTGCGTCGTGGGCAATTGCTGTTCCACGTTGGATGCGGCCGTCCTTCACTGGTCGGTCAAGACCACAGACGAGCAGCACCACATCGATATTGGCGGCGAGTTGCTGCTCGCCATCGCCATGGGCGTTTCGCCGGCGCAACAGTGATCGGCGGGGGAGAATTGCCACTGCTTCGTCGTCGACCACAGCGATCCAGTCGCCGACGGCGGGCGCTGGGCGGAGACGCTGGGTGAGCATGATCGTCTCCACCGACTCGGGAAGAGCGAGGACCAGACCGACGCCGTGGTGGAGAAGCACGCGTCCCGGTCGTGCTCGTGAATCAATCGCCGAAAGAGCATCCTCCCAACCTTCATCCCAGCCGAGCGGACGAAGGTTCGAATACGCAGGATCAATCACAACTCGTCGATCACGATGCTCCGGGGATCTCGCCGGTGGTGACGTAGATGTCAAGGCGTTCGAGGGTCTTGGCCATGTAGATCGGGTGCTTGGAGGGATAGCCCTGTCGCTCGATCATCCCGGGAGATATTGCCGGGGCCCAGTCGAAGGTCTCGGTCACTTCGGTGCCACCCTCGATGGGCTCGAGCGTGTAGCGCCAGATATGGCGCCCGAAATGACGCCATGCGATCCGCCGACCCTCCTCGAACTCCACCACGGTGTTCTTGATCGAGTAATTGAAGATGATCTTCATCCCCATGGAAAATCGCGACCCGAGTTCGAGTCGACCCGGATTCCCCTTCACCTTCTTGAGAGTTCCCGAGCCGTCGATGATCGGGTGCTTGGCCGGGTCGGCGAGCACGTCGAAGATCGCTTCGGGCGGTGCAGCGATGAACCTTGTGACCGAGACCTGCTTGACGGGATATGCGGATGCCATGGTCAAGTCTCTCAGGCCGCAGCGGGTCGGCCGAGCATGGCCCGCAGCGCCGACTCGAGCGTGGGGTGCGAAAAATTGAACTGGTGGTCGGTGAGCACCTTCGGAAGCACCCGCTGGCTGGTGAAGAGAAGCGCTTGGGCGAGTTCTCCGCCGAGCAGGAGCTTGGGTCCGAACGATGGCACGGGGAACAACGTGGGTCGGTGCAACACCGAGCCGAGGGTCTTGGTCATCTGGGCGTTCGTGACAGGTTCAGGGGCAGTTGCGTTGACCGGACCGCTCACCTCGTTGTCGAGTAGCCAACGGATCACTGCGAGTTCATCGGTGAGGCTGATCCAGCTCCACCATTGACGACCCGAACCCATGCGTCCGCCGACGCCGAGCTTGAAGAGTGGGAGCAGCTTTGCCAGCGCGCCACCGTCAGGGGTCAGGACGATACCGGTACGAAGGAATGGCACGCGTATGCCGGCCTCTATCGCCGGCGCAGCTGCTGCCTCCCATTGGGTGCACACCGATGCGAGGAAGTCACGCGCATGGGGAGCGGATTCGTCGACGGCGGTCTCGCCTGTCTCGCCGTAGATGCCGATAGCGCTTCCGCTCACCATGACCGAGGGCGGGGCATCGAGAGCGGCAAGGGTCCGGGCCAGCAGGTCGGTCCCCTTGGTTCTGCTCTCGAGTACCTCTCGCTTGTAGGAGTCGGTCCAACGGCGGTCACCGATCCCGGCGCCGGCGAGGTGCACGACCGCGTCGATTCCTTCGAGACCTGCTGCATCGATGGTCCCCGCAGTTGGATCCCACCGGACAGCGGTCTCACCCGGCCGTACCTCTCGGCGCACGAGGGGTACGACGGTGGTGCCGTCGGCCCGGAGCGCAGCGCTGAGTGCCGAACCGATCAGGCCGGATGCTCCGGTGATCGCAACCCGCCGGGCGCCCGACGCCGGGCCGCCTTCAGCAGTATTCGTTTCAGAATTGTTGGATTCAGACATTGCGGGAGGTCTCCTGAACGATCGACTCGGGAATGGGAACACCGGACAGGACCTTCGTATGCCCGTCTGCCGAAGAAATCTGTTCGAAGGCTACGCTCATCGCTGTGAGCACCCGCAAGCTGATCCTCCTCGCCCTGGCATGCGGCCTCGCCATCCTCGTCGCCGGAACTGCGCAGTTGTTCATGGTCACCCACTGATACCGAACTCCCCAGATCAAACTCTGGGTGTCCTGCGTCACGAACCGGCGCCCTATGTGCGGTGGGTAGGCTCAAGGTGTTCGCTCTTACGGAGGTGGCCAGGTGGCTGAGCAGTTCGATGTCGTCATCATCGGTGGTGGTCCCGGGGGATACGGGGCGGCCCTCTATGGAGCCTCTGCGGGGCTCCGAATCGCTCTTATCGAGAAGGCAAAGGTCGGCGGAACCTGCCTCCATGTGGGTTGCGTGCCGGCGAAGGAACTCCTCGAGACGGCTTCGGTGCGGCGCGCCATCGAGTCGGCTGCGCTATTCGGTCTCACCACATCCGAACCCACGCTCGATTTCGGCGTCACCCAGAACCGGAAACAAAGCGTGATCGACATGCTCCATGGCGGTCTGAACGGCATGCTGAAGCGCCGCAAGGTCACGGTGTACGACGGCATCGGAACTCTCGGCGCCGGTCACCTCGTCAAGGTCTCCGGCGGTTCGTCGGGTGATGTCGAACTCATCGGCACCCACATCGTGCTCGCCTCCGGCTCAGTGCCGCGCACCATCCCCGGCTTCGAGGTCGATGGCACCCGTGTCGTCACCTCCGATGAAGTTCTGTCGCTCCAGACCCTCCCGGCCAGCGCCGTGGTGATCGGCGGTGGCGCCATCGGGTGCGAGTTCGCATCAATGATGTCCGATCTCGGCACCGAGGTCACGATTCTCGAGGGTCTGCCCAAGATCCTCCCCGGATGTGACGAAGACATCACCAAGATCGTCCTCAAGTCCTTCAAGGACCGGGGGATCGACGTGCGCACCGGAGTCACGGTGAACGGTCATAGCTCGACCGCCGATGGCACGGTCGTGCAGTTCGGCGACGGTGAGTCGATCGCAGTCGAGACCGTTGTGGTTTCCGTCGGTCGGCGGCCGCTCTCGGAGAACCTCGATCTCGCCGGCACCGCAGTCGCCATCAGCGACCGTGGTCATGTCGAGGTCGATGCCCTCTGCCGTACTGCCGAGCCGGGTGTTTATGCCATCGGCGATCTGATCGCGACCCCGGCCCTGGCCCATATCGGTTTCGCCGAGGGCATCCTCATCATCAAGGACATCCTCGGGGAGGATCCTGATCCGATCGACTACGGCAAGGTTCCGTGGTGCATCTACTGCCATCCGGAAGTGAGCTTCGTGGGTCACACCGAAGCCTCGGCGAAAGAAGCCGGTTTCGATGTGATCGTCAGCAAGCATCGGTACTCCGGTAACGGTCGTGCCCTGATCCTCGGTGAACCCGAGGGCATGGTCAAGATCATCGCCGAGAAGCGCCCGGACGGTACCGGTGGTCGTCTGCTCGGTGTCCACATGGTCGGCCCCTGGGTCACCGAACAACTCGGGCAGGCCTATCTGGCCGTCAACTGGGAGGCCAACGCCGACGAGGTCGCTCAGTTCATCCAACCCCACCCGACGTTGAGCGAACTCTTCGGAGAGAGTGTCCTTGCGCTGACCGGACGCTCGCTTCACTGATCGTCGGGTACCGCTGCCGCACTTCGGTAGCCTCACACCAGATCTTCTTCGCGGCTCGCATCGAGCCAGCCCCACAATCGCTTCACAGCCCCCATCGGAGGAATCCTCACAATGGCCGAGATCCAGTTGCCCCAACTCGGGGAATCGGTGACCGAAGGAACGATCACCAAGTGGTTCAAGCAGATCGGTGATTCAGTCGCCGCGGACGAGGTCCTCTTCGAGGTCTCGACCGACAAGGTCGATTCCGAGGTGCCGTCGCCCGTAGCCGGCGTGCTCACCGAGATCCGCGTACCCGAGGGCGACACCGTCGATGTTGGAACCGTTATCGCCGTCGTCGGCGATGCCGGCTCCGCACCGGCACCGGCAGCTGCTCCTGAGCCCGCAGCTGCTGAACCTGAAACCGTCGCTGCCGAACCCGAACCCGAACCTGCTCCTGTGGCACCCGAACCCGCAGCGCGTCCACCCGCACCCGCAGCGCCTGCGCCCGTAGCCGCTGCGCCCGCACCCGCGGTTCCTGCTCCTGCTGCCTCGTCGGGTTCCTCTGATGGTCGGCTGCAGTCACCGATCGTTCGCCAACTCGTCGCTCAGTACGGTCTCGATGCATCCACGATCACCGGCACCGGCCCGGGTGGCAGGGTCACCCGCAACGACGTCGAAGCGGCTATCCGCGCCCGGGTCTCTGCTCCCGGTACGGCAGTTGCTCGCCCGATGGCTCCCGTGGTCGGGGCATCAACCTCCACCGGTCGGCGCACCCAGCCCACGCCGCGCTCGGGCACAGGTGACTCCATCGAGCCGCTCAACAACATCCGTCGCCGCACCGGTGAGCACATGGTGATGTCCAAGCAGGTGTCACCGCACGCCTACACCGTGATCGAGGTTGACTACGAAAATGTGGAACGTGTTCGCCGGGCTCATCGCGACACCTTCCGAGCCGATGAGGGTTTCGGACTCAACTATCTCCCGTTCATCTCCCGAGCCGTCGTCGATGCCCTGCGCAGCTTCCCGCATCTCAATGCCACGGTTGGCGACGGCGAACTCATCGTTCACAACTACGTGAACCTCTGCATCGCGGTCGATATCGACTTCGAAGGCTTGCTGGCCCCTGTGATCCACGAAGCCGATGACAAGCGGCTCCGTGCCATCGCCCGTGACATCGACAATCTCGCCGCCCGTGCCCGCTCCAAGTCGCTCTCCGCCGACGACATCTCCGGTGGCACGTTCACCCTCTCCAACTCTGGATCGTTCGGCAGCCACCTCGTGCTGCCGATCATCAACCAGCCTCAGGTCGCCATCATCAGTACCGATGGCGTGCATCGCCGCCCAGTTGTGGTCGCGTCTGCCGATGGCTCCGAAGCCATCGCAATTCACTCCGTGGGTCTGCTCGCCATGGCCTGGGATCATCGAGCCTTCGATGGTGCCTACGCCGCAGCCTTCCTGCGTGAGGTGAAAGAGATCCTCGAGACCCGCGATTGGGAGGCGGAGCTCTAGCGATGGATGACGCCGGCGGCTCGGCTTCGGTTGTTCCGTCGCGTCCGCTTCGCGTGCGCTGGCTCGGGCAGGTTCCCTACGGCGAGGCGCACGATCTTCAGCACGCGTTGTTCGCCCACGGGACGGACGACTGGCTGCTGCTGCTCGAACATCCGCACGTCTACACCATGGGTGCCAGCGCGGATGTGGCCAATGTGCTGGTCGAACCCCGATCAGTCGGCGCTGAACTCGTTCGGGCTGATCGCGGTGGCGACGTCACGTACCACGGCCCCGGTCAGCTCGTCGGCTACCCGATCCTGTCTGTGCCCGGTAAGCGCGGTGGAGGAATGGCCGACACCGTCGCCTATGTATGTTCGGTCGAGCAGTTGGTCATTGACACTCTCACTGATCTCGGGCTCAGCAACGTCGGCCGGCTGAAGCAGTACCCGGGAGTCTGGGTCGATCCCGACTCCGTAAATCCGCGCAAGATCGCGGCCATCGGTGTGCGGCTGGCCCGAGGTCGATCAATGCACGGGTTCGCGCTCAATGTGTCGCCCGAGATGGAGATGTTCGGCCATATCGTTCCGTGTGGCATCGCTGACAAGGCAGTCACCTCGTTGGCAGCTGAGGGGATCGATGTCTCCATGCGAGAGGTCGTCGACGCTGTCACTGCACGAGCCGTGCAGCGTTGGGCTCCCGACGGTCGTATCTGGGAGCGTGCCGATGTGGTGTGGCGCGATCTTTCGCGGGATAACGAAGACCTCAGCGCCTTCAGTCGTGGCCTCGGCGCTGGTGCTCCAGTGCGTACCGCCGCTGATCATGGTGTGACGGTTGGGGCGACCACTGTGGTCGAGGGACCTTCGCTGCGGTTGCGCGGTCGCCTCGCCGAGGCGGGAGTCGTCGGTGGACTCGACGTCGCCGATCGCAAACCCGAATGGCTCCGAGCGCGCCTCGATCTCAGCGGTCGCCCCCTCGAACTCAAGCGCACGCTGCGCGACCTCTCGTTGGTCACTGTCTGTGAAGAGGCGGGCTGTCCCAATCTCTCGGAGTGCTGGGCCGATGGCACCGCGACCTTCATGATCAACGGGGAACGATGCACACGGGCCTGCGGTTTCTGTCTGGTTGATACCCGCCATCCCGAACCGCTCGACCAGGACGAGCCCGCACGAGTGGCCGAGGCAGTGGAGCGCATGGGGCTCTCGTTCGCCGTCGTGACAACAGTGGCCCGCGATGACCTCGACGACGAGGGCGCCGGCGCCATGGCGGCCACCGTGCGAGCCATTCGCGAACGGGTGCCCGGCACACAGGTCGAGGTGCTGATCTCCGACTGTCGCGGTCGCCCCGAAGCGCTCGACATCATCTTCGGCGCTCATCCTGATGTGTTGAATCACAATGTCGAAACGGTCCCGCGCCTTCAACGGGCCGTGCGACCATCGGCCGGATACGCAAGATCCTTGGCGGTGCTCGCCCGGGCCCGGTGGCGCGGGCCCGGCAGGCGGGGCTCACGACGAAGTCGGGCCTGGTGGTGGGGATGGGCGAGACCGACGACGAACTGTTCTCCACGCTCGCTGACCTCGCTGGCGTCGGGGTCAGCATCGTCACCATCGGGCAGTACCTGCGTCCCACCTCGAATCATCTCGCCGTCGCACGATGGGTCACGCCAGAACAGTTCGCCGTCTACAAGCAGGTTGGTGAAGCGCTCGGTATCGGCCACGTCGAGTCGAGCCCGCTGACCCGTTCGAGCTATCACGCGCGCCAGGCCGCCGACGCTGCTGACAGCGGCCGGTAGTCTCGCCGGGATGCATCAGGACCGACTCTCCCGCGTTCGTGCCGCCATGGCCGCAGCTGGCATCGATGTGTGTCTGCTCTCGGTCGGCCCCGATCTTCCGTGGCTCATTGGTTATGAAGCGATGCCGCTGGAACGTCTCACCATGCTCGTGGTTCCGGTCGACGGTGAACCCACGCTCGTGGTGCCGAAACTCGAGGTTCCCCGGGTTGATCACCGCGCCGAGGTCTTCGCGCTGCGTGGTTGGGGCGAATCCGAGGACCCAGTAGCAATCGTCTCTGAACTCGTCGGATCGGCTCGTCGCGCCGCGATGGGCAACCGCACCTGGTCACAATTCTTGGTGGGCCTCCAAACCCAGTTGCCAGCCGTGGCGTTCACGAATGCGTCTGTGGTGATCGGTCCCCTTCGCTCGGTGAAGGATCCCGATGAACTCGCCGTGCTGCGCGCCGCCGGAGCCGCTGTCGACCGCATCGCCACGGAACTCCAGTCGGGGGCCATCGCACTCATCGGACGTACCGAAGCGGAGGTCTCGGCCGAATTGAGCCGACGCATTCTCGCCGAGGGCCATCACCGCGTGAACTTCGCCATCGTTGCTGCCGGAGAGAACGCCGCCAGTCCTCACCATGAACCCGGCAACCGTGTCATCGGACCCAATGAGGTCGTGCTCTGCGATTTCGGCGGAACCATGCACGCGGACGGGGGAGCAGGGTACTGCTCAGATATCACCCGTTGTGTCGTGACCGGTGAGCCCACCCAGGAGATGCTCGAGGTCTACAGCGTGCTGCTCGATGCCCAGCACGCTGCTGTAGCTGCCGGGTCAGTGGGTACCACGTGCGAAGCAGTCGACGCCGCTGCCCGTCAGCCCATCACTGAAGCCGGTTATGGCGAGTGGTTCATGCACCGCACCGGCCATGGCATCGGCGTCGAGGAACATGAAGACCCCTACATTGTGGTCGGCAACACTCATCGGCTCGTGGTCGGCAATGTGTACTCCGTCGAGCCGGGTATCTATCTCCCCGGGCGTTTCGGTTTCCGACTCGAGGACATCGTGGCCACATCACCTGCTGGTCCCGACTCACTCAACCACGCCGACCATGCGCTGGTTTCAGTTGATGCATGAGAGCCGGATCGCAATCTCATGATTGATTTCGACGCCTCCTCACTATTGCTCCAATGGGCAACCGGCGGACTGCTCTTCGTCTGGGTCACAACCCGCCGCCGGGAGGTTTCACTCGGCTACGGCTGGCTGATGCGCGGAACCTATGCGCTAATGGCGTTCGGCGCGTTCTGGATCGGCGTATCGGTGATCAAACCCCTTCCGGTCCGCGATTTCTCCGCGCTCCTTGTCGGGGTCGTCACTACTGCAGTACTGGTCTCCTCGATCCTGCGCCGCCGAGCTGGTGTCGCCGGGCAGAACGAACTCGTCGAGGCCCGCTCCGCCCGGGTCGCCGAAATGACCGGCATCGAGCGCGCCGCTGCGGCAAAGGATGATGCATCGCGGGAGTTCGACCCCCGTCTCGATCTCATCGCTCCGGTGATCGGTTTCGTCGGCGTGATCGCCGCTGGTCTCGAAGCCGGTGGTCCAGCGTGGCTGGCAGTTGCTCGATTCGTGGTTGGTGCGCTGTTCCTCGGAGCAGTCACAGACGCCATGTTGCTCGGACACTGGTATCTGGTGCAGCCCGGACTGGCCCGGGGCGCGTTGCTCGAACTCGTGCGGTGGATCGGTTGGTTGTGGGTCCCAGAGGTCGCGCTGTTGTTGGTACCGACAGGGATGATTTCAGCCATCAACGGAACAATCAACGATGGGTACGGTGGGCTGTTGGCCTGGTTCTGGATCGCGTGCGTCGTGACCACGATCGGCTTGATCATCACGACGCGCCTGGCGCTCAAGGAGCGTGCGTACTCCGCGGTGATGGCCGCCACGGGATTGCTGTACCTGGCGATCCTCACGGCGTTCGGCATCGACCTCGTGGCGAGAGCATTGCTCTCGTAGGAATCGCGATCGGTTGATTCAGTGGATCAGCGGGCGATGAAGTACTTCGCCTTCGGGTGATGACAGATGAGTGCCGATGTGGTCTGCTCGGGCTGGTACTGGAACCCGGTCTCCTCGTTGACCTCGATGCCGATTCGCCCGGCGTCAAGCAGTTCGGCGACGAGCATGTTGTCCTCGAGATCGGGACAGGCCGGATAGCCCCAGGAATAGCGTCCGCCGCGATACTGCTGGCGGAACAGACCTGCGAGCGAGGGGCCGTCCTCATCGACGAATCCCCAGTCGGAACGGATCCGGTGATGCCAGTACTCAGCCAGTGCCTCGGCCATCTCGACGCCGAGACCATGGACGAGCAAGTACTCCTGGTAGCGGTTCTCGGCGAAAAGTCCGGCGGCGACATCGCTCACTCGTTGACCCATCGTGACGATGTGGAACGCGGCGTAATCGGGCTCGGTCGAGCCGACGGGCCGGAAGAAGTCGGCGATGCACATGTACGGCGCCTCGTTCTGGCGCGGATAGGAGAAGCGCATGCGTTCAGTGGTGCGGGTGTCATCGGTCCAGATCACGAGGTCTTCCCCGTCGCCGTTGGCCGGGAAGTAGCCGTAGACGAGTTGGGGGATGAGCATGTCGTTGGCCTTGGCCTCGGCGAGCTGTGATCGAAGTATCGACCTGACCCGGGACTTGAAGTCCTCGTCGGACTCGACCGACCCGTCGGCGTTCTTCTCGGGTCGGTACTGCCACTGGTTTCGGAACAGGGCAGTCTCGTTGATGTACGCCGCAATCTCGTCGATGGCAATGCCTTTGACCACCTGGGAACCGAGGAACGGAGGAGTGAAGACCGTAGTGTCGGTCTCGACCTCGGGTGAGCGCGCCGGAACGGGAACCGAAGGGGCGTCGGTATCTCGTGAGCTGGAGCGGGCCGGCACCTTGCTCTCGCTCGGCACCCGTCCCCAGTCAGCATCGTCGGGCTCGGTGCCGCGCTTGATCTCCCCAAGTCGGTCCATGACCCGAAGCCCCTCGAAGGCGTCCTTTCCGTAGAAGAGCCGGCCTTCGTAGACCTCACGGAGATCGCGTTCCACATAGCTGCGGGTGAGCGCCGCTCCGCCGAGCAGCACCGGGATATCAGCAAGACCACGGGCGTTGAGCTCCTGGAGGTTCTCACGCATGATGAGCGTGGACTTCACGAGCAGACCGCTCATCCCGATGGCATCGGCCTTGACTTCGATCGCCTTCTCGATCATCTCGGCGATCGAGATCTTGATGCCGATGTTGTGCACTTCGTAGCCGTTGTTGGTGAGAATGATGTCGACGAGGTTCTTGCCGATGTCGTGGACGTCGCCTTTCACCGTGGCGAGCACGATGCGTCCTTTGCCTCCGGTGTCGGACCTCTCCATGAATTGTTCGAGATGAGCAACAGCCATCTTCATCGTCTCGGCGGACTGCAGTACGAACGGAAGTTGCATCTCGCCAGTGGCAAAGAGATCGCCCACGACCTTCATTCCCGCCAGCAGCACATCGTTGATGATCGTGAGAGGTTCGAGCCCGCTGGCCATTGCGTTGTCGAGCGCAACACTGAGGTCCTCGCGGTCGCCGTCGATGATGCGTTGACTCAGCAGTTGTTCGATGGTCCAGTCGCTGCGGTCCTCCTGCTCGACCTCGGTCGTCTGCACATCAGCAAATACATCGAGCAGCGTGGTGAGCGGGTCGTAGCCATCACGGCGACGGTCATAGATGAGGTCGAGAGAGACCTGCCGTTGTTCCTCGGGAATGCGATTGAGTGGCATGATCCTCGCTGCATGCACGATTGCGGAGTCGAGTCCGGCTTGCACACACTCGTGCAGGAATACGGAATTCAGTACATGGCGAGCAGCGGGCTTGAGCCCGAATGACACGTTGGACACGCCAAGTGTGGTGAACACACCGGGCATCTCGCTCTTGATGCGCCGGATCGCTTCGATCGTGGCTATCGCGTCACCGCGGAGATCGTCGTCGCCAGTGGAGAGCGGGAAGGTGAGGGCGTCGAAGATGAGATCGCTCGATTCGAGTCCATAGCGATTGACGGCGAGATCATGGATTCGATGCGCGATCCGCAGTTTCCATTCGATATCGCGGGCCTGGCCCTCCTCGTCGATCAGCAAGCAGATCACAGCTGCGCCGTACTCCTTCGCCAGTTTCATCACCCGGTCGAGTCGGCTGCCGTCATGATCTCCATCCTCGAGGTTCGCCGAGTTGAGGATGGCCCGACCGCCGAGCCAAGAGAGACCAGCTTCGAGCACCTGAGGCTCGGTGGAGTCGAGAACCAGCGGCACGCTCGATTGCGTGGCGAACAGTTGGGCGATGGCGTCCATGTCGGCGGTGCCGTCGCGACCTACGTAGTCGACGCAGAGATCCAGAACGTGCGCGCCCTCCTTGACCTGGTCCTTGGCCATCTGGACGCAGGTGTCGAGATCTCCGTCGAGCAGGGAGTCGCGGAACTTCTTCGAACCGTTGGCGTTTGTTCGCTCGCCAATGATCATGAATGAGGTGTCCTGCTCGAACGGCACGTGTGAGTAGATGGACGTTGCGCCCGCTTCATGGACCGGGATGCGAGGAGCGGGGGTGAGGTCACGGCAGCGCTCGACAACAGCAGCGAGGTGCTCTGGTGTGGTCCCGCAGCATCCACCCACGATGTTCACGCCGAGTTCGGTGATGAACCGAGCGTGATGCTCGGCGAGTTGGTCGGGAGTGAGGTCATAATGCATGTGCCCGTCGACCACGCTGGGCAGCCCAGCATTGGGGATGCACGAGATCGGCATGCGGGCATGGGCGGCGAGATGGCGCAGATGCTCGCCCATCTCGACCGGGCCGGTAGCGCAGTTGATGCCGATGACATCGGGATGCAGAGGATCGATGGCTGCCAGCGCAGCAGCGATCTCGGTGCCGGGGAGCATCCGTCCGGTGAGTTCCATCGTGACCTGCACCTGCAGGGGAACCTCGATGCCGAGCGAGCGCATGGCGCGTCGGGCGCCGTTCATAGCCGCCTTTACTGTGAGCAGGTCGAACATGGTCTCGATGATGATGAGATCGACGCCGCCGGTGAGTAGTCCGTGAGTCTGCAGCTCGTAGTGGTCTCGCAATTCCGCGTAGCGGATCTGGCCGAGTGACGGGAACTTCGTGCCGGGTCCGATAGAGCCGGCTACCCAGCGGGGTCGATCTGGGGTGGAATAGCTCGAGGCGACGTCGCGAGCGACGCGGGCGGCCGCCACGTTCAGTTCATGGGTGCGGTCGGCGATCCCGTATTCGCCGAGCGGAATTGCGAATGCTCCGAAGGTGTCGGTCTCGATGACCTCGCAGCCAACTTCGAGATACGCCGCATGGAGTTCACCGATGACATCGGGGCGTGTCACCGCGAGCAACTCGTTGCACCCCTCGAGATCGTCTCCTCCGAAGTCATCCGGTGTGAGGCCGCGCAACTGGACGCCGGTGCCCATCCCGCCGTCGAAGATGACGACACGTTCGCGCGCTGCATCAAGAAAGCTGCTCGAGCTGCTCATAGCGGGGGACTCCTTGCTCGGGTGCTCCTGTTCGGACGCGCCCGGGACGGCATGCATGATGGGTGGATGGAGATCTGTTGCCGACCGCTGGGGCGCTCTGGCCCTACCCATCAGGACAGCTTCGACCTCAAGAGGATACCAGAGGGGCCGAAAGGATCCTGTCGTCGGTGAGAGCAGGTCCAGCGCGGGGTCCTAGTCTGTGTGGCGTGAAGATCTATACACGCCACGGCGACGATGGAACGACCGGACTGCTTTATGGCGGGCGGGTGATGAAGGATTCAGAGGCGCCGACCGCGTATGGCGCAGTTGATGAAGCGCAGGCCGCAATCGGTCTTGCCCGGGCAGAGGCAGATCCCGAACTGGCCGAGATCCTGCTGCTCATCGAACGAGACCTCTGGGTACTCATGGGTGAGCTGGCCACCGATCCCGGCAGTCGGGCCAAGCTCACGCCCGGGGCGACCCTCGTCACCGATGAGATGGTCTCCTCGCTCGAGACCACCATCGACGCGATCAGCGAGCGGTTCGACCCTCCGACGGAGTTCGTCGTTCCCGGTCAGAACCGCATCGGTGCATTGCTCGACGTGGCTCGCACCGTCGTGCGCCGCGCCGAACGTGACTCCATGTCGGCAGCAGCCGACGGCAGCGTCGTCGTGCCCTACCTGAATCGACTTTCCGACCTCCTCTGGACGCTGGCTCGCTGGCAGGAAGGCACCTCGTTGCCCACCCGCTCGGTCCGATCCTGAGCCGACGAACCCCACCGAGGAACCCATGTCCATGAAGATCATCCCGGCGAAATCAATCCCGACCATCGCCGACATCGTCGCCATGCCATTCACGGCTGAAGTCAGTACTCCCGAGATGCTGCGTGTCATGGTTCCGAAGGACGCAGATGCACTCCTGGCTCAGGGCTTCGCTGGGCGAGCCGACCAGGTCGCCATCGCTGCCGGGCTGAAGGGCCGGACCATTGTGTACATCGGCGTGGGCCCCTCTGCGTCTGTCGACCCTGACCGCCTCCGCCGCATCGGCGCACAGGCAGCCCGAGCCGCCAAGCGCTCGAAACGCCTCGCTGTCGACGTCCGCGATCTCATCACCGCTCTCGACCCCGCCGATCGCGCAGTGGGAGCTCGTGCCGTCGCCGAAGGAATCGCCCTCGGTTCGTATCGATTCGCCGAGTTCAAATCGAAGCCGCCGAAGGTGACTCTCATCGCGGCTGCTGTCGTCGTTCGTGGGTCGGAACGAATCAGCGCCGCGATCGCCGAAGGTGCCGCCATCGCCGCGGCCCAGAACTTCGCCCGAGATCTCGTCAACCGTCCCGGTGGCACGCTCACCCCGGCCGCTCTTGCCGATGAAGCACGCCTCATCGCTCGTCGTGAGGGTCTCAACATCAAGGTGCTGGGGCGTCCGCAGATCGAACGCATGCGCCTCGGCGGCCTCCTCGGGGTCAACCGCGGCTCGACCCATGAACCGCGATTCGTCGAGATCTCCTACGACCCGCCCGGTACTGCGGTGGGAACACTCGCGCTCGTGGGCAAGGGAATCACTTTCGATTCAGGCGGTCTGTCGATCAAAACCGGCGACGGCATGATGACCATGAAGATGGACATGGGCGGTGCTGCTGCTGTGCTCGGATTCTTCGCCGCGGTGCGGGCGATCGCCCCGGCGTGTCGCGTCGTCGGGTACATCCCGATGACTGACAACATGAGCGACGGCGATGCCATGCGGCCGGGCGATGTACTCACCATTCGCAATGGCACCACCGTCGAGGTGCTCAACACCGATGCTGAGGGCCGTCTCATCCTCGCCGACGCACTGAGTCTCGCCAGCGAGGCGAAGCCCGACGCCATCGTTGACCTCGCAACGCTCACCGGAGCGGTGGAGATCGCGCTCGGGACGCGCATCGCCGCAGTCCTCGGGAACGACGACGCTTTCCGCGATCAGGTCGAGAAGGCTGCGTCCCGGGCCGGCGAACGTACCTGGCCACTTCCGTTACCTGCGGACTACCGCCCGTTCATCGACTCCGATGTCGCTGATCTCCGGAACATCTCGAAGAGTCGCGGGGGCGGCACCATCACTGCCGGTCTGTTCCTCAAGGAGTTCGTGGCCGAGGGCATCCCGTGGGTGCATATCGATATCGCTGGGACAGCGTGGTGGGCTGAGGGTGAGAACGCCGAGAACAGTAACGGGGGAACGGGTTACGGGGTCCGGTTGCTGCTCGAACTGGCCCGCACCTTCACCCCGCCTCGTCGAACGAAGACCCGACGTCGTTCCTGACCGCGATCCCCACGGCTCCGATTCGGGGGCGATCAACATGCGTGACCCGTCGGGAAGGTTGCGTCATTCGAACTGAGTCATCCCCGGATGACATTGCGATGTTTGAACGGTCGGCTCCAAATCTCCCGTGCGTAGCGGGTTCTATGGGCGAAGTCGAACGGGTCTCCTTGGCCCAGCGGAGTGCCTCATGGGCCATCGAGGGATGGAATCGCCAGCGATGGAGTTGGCGTTCGATCGAGAGATCCTCCTCGCCGAGATCAAGCATCGACAGAGCGAGTGATCGGGCCCGTTCTTGGAGGTCGAGTGCGCTGTGCGACGGGCGGGGCCGTTCCAGGGCCTCGCCGTGAGCACGTTGCAGCGAGGACGGCAGTCGTTCAGCCTGGGCCCTGGTGAGAGGAGCAAGTCGTCGTCGAACGGCAAGCCCTGTGGTGCCGATCATTCGTGATGCGCCGAACCGACAGGCTCGATCCACGGTGCGCAGCATGGGGGAGTGTTTCCCACCGCGCATTCCGACGCCGAGGGCGCGGGCGGTCTCGACCAGATCAAGATCGAAACCATCGGGACTCGAATCGAGTCCGTCGGCGAGTTGACGCAAGAACCACACCGTCGATGGACCGAGCACCGGAAGCCAGAACCGCTCCACGTAGCTCGAGCGCGGATCATGGCCGAGATCGTCAATGACGGGATCAGACCATGTCTCGATACGTAGGGTCATGATCGGGAAGACGGGTGCGTCGGTGGTGAGGGTCACGGCATTCCTTCGGGACGGGTGCGTTTTATGCACTTTCGGTCCACGTCGGATCGGTTGGATCCCTCTCATGTATCAGGGCCGAATGGCCCGTTCCCCGGAAGGTGCTTGCGAAGTCCCCTACCGGAAGTTCAACCCTCGTGGTCGGGTTCGCTGTTGGAATCAGCGATCTTCTCGGCAGAGGCCTCGGCGAGTCGTTCGAGCACGCTGAGTCGGTGACGGAGGATGGCGCTCTCCTCAGCAAGCGTTCGCACTCGGTTCTCCATCCGGGAAAGTTCGTAGGAGAAGTGCATGACGATGAGCAGTAGCAACGCCAATCCGAGGAGCAGGAGAAGCGTGGGCTGGTAGTAGATACCGAGCCTGGCAGCGGTCCAATCGAGAAGTCCGGGAACTGCGGCGATGACGACCATGAATCCGCCGAGTGTGAGCCACAGCAGCGAATACTTCGCCTTCAGATGTCGCCGACGGACGAGACGGATGATGACGAGGATCGCCATCGCCACGAGGATGGCCAGCATGATGTGGGCGCGGGTGCTCATGCAGAAGTTCCCGCAGTCCGATGTTGTGCCTTCGGGGTGTTCGCCAGCGAGACCAGCACACGGACGTAGTGGTAGGCGAGTCGGAAACTGCGGTTGGATGCCACGCCACCAGTCCGCTCATGCATCACGGTAGGAACCTCGCGAACGTCGAAACCGGCCCGGCAGGCCATGACGAGGGCCTCAACGGAATCCATGTATTCAATCGGGTACTCGGCGGCGAAGAGAGCCAGGACCTCGGGTCCGAAACTCCTGAAACCCGAGGAGGTGTCAGTGAAACGCTGACCGGCGAGTCGGCGGATCGCCCATCGCAGGATGTTCATGGCGAATCCGCGGCTGCGGCCGACCCTGTAGTCGCCCGCTCCAGCGAACCGTGAGCCCACCACCATGTCAGCACCCTCGGTGAGCGGTGCGAGCAACGCTTCGATCTGTGAGGCATCGTGCTGACCGTCAGCATCGAATTGGATGCCGCGTTGGTAGCCGAGTTCGACTGCGTATCGGAAGCCGGTGCGAAGCGCACCCCCGATACCCAGATTGAATGGCAACTGGAGACACACCGCTCCGTTGGCGGTTGCGATGGCGGCAGTGTCATCTGTAGAGCCATCGTCGATGACGACAACATCGAGTGGGAGATGGGAGGCGAGCAGGCCGGAAAGCGTGGAAGGAAGCGCCTCGGTCTCATTGAACGCGGGCATGATGACCACGATCCGGTCGGGTGCCACGGTGTGTGCGCTCGGGTTGGGGCCTGTGACCGACATCGCTGGCGAGGCTAGTCGCACAGGGTGGTTCAACTAGGGTAAGCGACCTGTGCGGACCCGTGTGCTTGCCATAGTTCCGGCGCTCGATGAGCAGGAGACCGTTGGATCCGTGGTCGCCACGATCAGAGCACAACTCGCTGCTGCTGGTGCGTTCGAAGTGGACGTGCTCGTCGTAGATGACGGTTCGACGGATCGGACGGCGGAACTTGCATCTGGAGCAGGGGCGATCGTGGCCCGACATCCGTTCAATCTCGGCGTTGGAGCGGCACTTCGGACCGGGTTCCGGTTCGCCCGATCGAATTCCTATTCGTTCGCGATGCAGATTGATGCCGACGGTCAGCACGATCCAGCAGAAGCCGCTCTGTTGCTCCGAACTGTCGACGACGGAGCGGATCTTTCAATCGGGTCGAGGTTCGCCCCCGGTTCGGGGGAGTACGAGGTTTCCTCCGGGCGAAGGTTCAGCATGCGTGTTCTCGCTCGCCTGGTGAGTCGCCGAATCGGTCAGCCGATCACCGATACAACCAGTGGGTACCGGGCCTACAGCGCAAGGGCTATCGCTCTGTTCGCCGAGGACTACCCCAGCGCGTATCTTTCCGACACCGTCGAATCCTTACTCATCGCTCACTATGCCGGTCTCAGAATCGTGGAAGTGCCGGTTGCGATGCGCGAGCGTATGGGTGGGGTGGCGTCCAACAATGTCGTTCGCAGCGCATTTCACCTGATTCGACTGATGCTCGTCATCGCGCTGTCTCGTTTCCGGCGCCCGGTCTCGAAAGGGAACTGAATGCGACTCAACATCACGCTGTTGATCGCCGCACTTCTTCTCCTGGCATTCGTTGTGGAGGTGGTGCGCCGACGGCGACTCTCGGAAAGCTATGCGCTGCTCTGGATCAGCGTGGCTGTGGCAGGTGTGGTCCTGGGGCTCGCCCGACCCGTGATCGATCGGGTGTCCACCACTTTGGGGGTCTCCTACGGCAGCAACCTCGTGTTCGCAGTTGCCTGTCTGTTCCTGTTGGTCGTGGCGGTCAACCTGTCCGTTCATGTCAGCCGCCTCGAGGGGAAGGTGGAGCGACTCGCCCAGGAACTCGCATTGCGTGACGTCACCCGTGAGGACACAGCGGTTCGCCGCGACCCGACGAGCAGCAATGGCGATTCCACCCAAGGGCACAACGATGAGTGAAGCCCGCGAGATGGATGAGGCACTCGAACACGCGATGAGACTTTTGGAAACAGCTCGTTCGGTCGCAGTGCTCACGGGAGCTGGCATCAGTACTGATTCCGGAATCCCGGACTTCAGGGGTCCCAACGGTGTCTGGACCCGCGACCCCGCCGCTGAACGACGTTCCAACATCAATTCGTATCTCGCCGATCCTCAGGTGCGCCGGGATGCATGGCGCATCCGGTCGCGCTCTGAGATGTTCGATGCCCAACCCAATGATGCTCATCGCGCACTCGTCGCGTTCGATGATCGGCTCCACACTCTGGTCACCCAGAACATCGACGGTCTTCACCAGAGAGCGGGCACCCCGCCTGATCGTGTGGTTGAGATCCACGGAACCGTGCATAGTTGGGAGTGTGTGGAGTGCGGAGCGCGCGGCCCGATGATCGAGGCGCTCGACAGGGTCCGTTCGGGTGAGGAGGATCCGCCCTGTGAACTCTGCGGGGGGATCATCAAGTCAGCGACGATCCTGTTCGGGCAGGGCCTCGTCCGGACCGATCTCGAGCGGGCCGAGCGAGCAGCCGTCGAAGCTGATCTTCTCCTCGCCATCGGGACCAGCCTCAGCGTGTACCCGGTGGCAGGCATGGTTCCCACAGCGGTGGAGGCAGGCCGTCCCGTGATCATCGTGAACGCCGAGCCGACCGATCTTGATCATCTCGCCACTGTGGTCCTGCGAGGATCGGCAGCGGAGCTGCTTTCGGCGCTGCTGATTCGCTGATCGTTCCCAACAGTCACTCTCTCCGGGTTCGACGTAGGTGGCGAAATCCTGACCAGATCGGTAGGGTTTCTGACCCGGACCATACGGTCTGATCCCCCCTGTCCCCAGCAGCGAAGGCATTCATGGCCACTTTTCGAGACCTCCTGTCACAGACCAAGGCGCAGATCCGCGAGATCGACACTGCGGCGGGAGACGCCCGTCGCACTTCCGAGCCCGACACGGTGTTCCTCGATGTGCGTGAGCCCGACGAGTTCGAGCAGGGCGCCATCCCTGGTGCGCTGTATATCCCTCGAGGTCACCTCGAGGCGCAGGTCGAAAGTCGTATCCCTGACAAGAACACGCCGGTCGTGGTGTTCTGCGCCGGCGGGGTGCGTTCCGCATTCGCTGCGAAAACCCTCTCGGAGCTTGGCTACGTCGATGTTGTGTCCATGGACGGTGGCTTCAACCGGTGGAAGGACCAAGGTCGCGAGTGGCGAGCGCCGCGCACCCTCAGCGCCGAGCAGCGCAACCGGTACCAGCGTCATCTGCTCCTGCCCGAGGTGGGTGAGGAGGGACAACTCAAACTGCTCGACTCCAAGGTGCTGCTCCTCGGTGCTGGTGGTCTGGGTTCTCCTGCCGCGCTCTATCTGGCTGCGGCTGGCGTTGGCACCATCGGCATCATTGATATGGATGTCGTTGACGAGTCGAACCTCCAGCGCCAGATCGTGCACAACCTCGAGAGAGTGGGGATGCGCAAGGTCGACTCCGCGGCGAAAACTCTTCAGTTACTCAACCCCGATGTCAACGTCATCACCCACGACATGCGCCTTGATGCGTCCAATGTCGAGGAACTGCTCTCGCAGTACGACCTGGTGGTTGATGGCGCCGATAATTTTCCGAGTCGCTATCTGCTCAACGACGCATCGCTGCGCACTGCGACCCCAGTCGTGCACGGCTCGATCTTCCGCTTCGAGGGACAGGTCACGGTGTTCCTTCCCCACAATGGCCCGTGCTACCGGTGTTTCCTGCCCGAGCCGCCCCCGCCCGAACTTGCTCCCTCCTGCGCCGAAGCCGGCGTGCTCGGCGTGCTTCCGGGCATCATCGGCTCGATTCAGGCACTCGAGGCCATCAAGCTGCTGCTCACGCTCGGCGATTCGCTCTCGGGTCGACTGATGGCCTACGACAGCTTGGAGCAGTCATTCATGACCTACAAGATCCGGCGTGACCCGGCATGCCCGGCGTGCTCGATCGATCCGGCCGAGATCATCATTGCTGAATACGACCAGTTCTGCACCCCTCACGCCAAGCATTGAGCGGCGCCGGGAGGCTCCCTCCTCTCGGGCAGATCGCCTGTCGGACTGCGTCATCAATGGTTCATGGACTAGCCGTGGAGTGGTCAGGGAGTGTTGAGGGCCGAAGCTGCCTCGGTCGGGGGGATGCTGCCCCCCGGGGGTGGCGCGTTGCTAGCGTGTCAGGGGGCGGAGAGCTCGGCACAGCGCCGCGCCTAGTCGACTTCTGAGGCTGTCCGTGTGACCTTCCCCCATCCCGATAACGATCGCAGCACTGGCGGAGTCGGCCGTAGCCGCAGCGCGTTGTGGATGGTGGCGCTCTTCGCAGTCGTGATGCTCGCCTCGGCATGTCTGCCGGCTGATCTCGCAGCCAAGCTCATCACGCCTCCGACCAGTGGCCGCGTGCAGGGTGAGGGGCCGCTGACTTCCATCTGGAATGCATCGAAGGAAAAGGCGGCCTGCGGACTGTCAGCAGCAGAACTCTCCGCGATGCTCATCGTTCCCACATCCTTCGAATCGGGCACGAAATCCCCGTCGCCGATGACGCTGTCGCGATGGGACAACGTCAACGTCTGGTCGCTCAACAAGAACCTTTTCCCGTTCGCCGTCACGGATGGGCCCTATACCGGGGCCTTCTATAGCCCAGGCATCGGCCTGTGGCAGTTCGACTCAGCCGGAGGTTGGAATCTCACGGCGGCGTCGGCGATTGATACCGACACTGCAGCGATGCAAGCAGCCACCACGATCTCGTACCGGTGGTGCAACGCTCCGGCCGATCGCCTTGCCGACCCCGTTCGCCGCCGGGCCTACGCCTGGGCGGCTTGGTACTACTGCAGCACTGACTCCCGGTGCGAGGACGCGTATAACTCACTGCTCGTCGGCGACAAGCTCGACATCGGCAGTGACGGCGCCATTGGTCATCTCGGAGGCATGGAGAAACGCGTCTGCAACGTGCTGGGGTTGGGTGAAGGTCTCACCTGCTACTACATCGACCCCGCTCGGGCGCAGGGTTCCCGGAGCTGGACCTACGGCACCTACGACCCGGCGCGGCCGGACTACCTGACGCCGCTCCCGAAGCCGTTCTATGACATCGAAGTCGGGGGAAATGAGTATCGGATCTGGGTGCGGGACGACACTGGTTTCGATGTGGGCATCACGGCAGTCAAACCCGTGACCTCGAATGCGCGTTCCTCACTCGTCTGGAGTCGCGCATCGAACCTGTGTGACATCACTGTCCAACGCGGCGATTGTGCGAAGGCCCGTGTGGCCGACACTCCGTGGGGACCGATCACCATGGACCCGTTCGGCAGTTTCGACTCGAGTTCCGTGTCGGTGCTCAACAGGGTGACTCTTACTGGGTGGACAATCGACCCTGACACGAACGATCCCACCCCGGTGGACATCTCGGTGGATGGTGCCATCGTCAAGCGGGTCATGGCCGACAAGATCCGAACCGATGTCTCCGCTGTCGTGCCCGGCTACGGCGATGCGCACGGGTTCGAAACGGCGGTGGATCTCAGTGGCGGTGAGCACTCCGTCTGCGCGGTTGCGGTGAATATCGGAGAATTCGGCACGGGCGATAAGTCGATGGGATGTCGCAATGTCAGCATCGTCGGCGAACCGATCGGTGCGCTCGAATCGGTCACCGCTGTTGTGGGCGGAGTGAATCTGCGGGGCTATGCGTTCGACGCCGACACCGATGATCCCCTGCAAGTGGAGATCTACGCCGATGACAAATACATCAAATCCATCACTGCCGATGTCGCCCGAAGTGATCTCGTGAAGGATCACCCCACGTTCGGTGCGAATCACGGATTCTCGAAGTTCGTTCGTCTGCGGGCCGGGTCGCGGCGGGTGTGCGCAGTTGCCGTGAATGCCGCACCAAGTGGTTCATCGAACACGTCTCTCGGCTGCATCACTGTCACGGTTGCGGGACAGTCCTTCGGAAGTTTCGACTCGGTTTCCACCGCTCCCGGTGGTTTCCGGGTCTGGGGCTGGGCGTTCGATCCCGAGACCGCCGATGCGAAAGTCCGCGTCACAGTGGATGGAGTACTCGTGAAGACCGCTCTGACGGGCATCGAACGCCCTGATGTGGCTGCGGTCTATCCGAATCTCGGTCTTCGGCATGGATTCGGCGCGGTCATTGCATCGGCACCGGGGACGCATTCGATCTGCATCACAATTGTGAACGAGGGTGTCGGCGGCTCCGATCAGTCACTCGGTTGCCGTCCCGTCACTGTTGTTGCATCCTCACCTATCGGGAATCTCGAGTTCGCCAATCGTGGATACGGCGGAGTGATCCTCGGGGGATGGGCACTCGACCTTGACACCGTCGGATCGATCAATCTTGCCGTCTCGGTCGACGGCGGTCCGGCGAAGACCTTCCGTGCCTCTGGGTCACGTCCCGACGTTGGTGCTGCCTATCCCGGGTACGGCGAGAACCATGGTTTCCTGGCCTATGTCGCCGTTCCCGCAGCACCCACGAAGGTCTGTGTGCGACTGATCAACGCCGGTTCGCCCATGCCGAACAGCACATTGTCCTGTCGTGTCTATTGAACATTCGGCCGGTCTCGAGAGGGGCGTGAAGTGGCCGACTGCTAGAAAGTTGCGATGAAGGGTCTCATTCTCTCCGGCGGAGCCGGCACCCGCCTGCGTCCGATCACCCATACGAGCGCCAAGCAATTGGTTCCGGTGGCCAACAAGCCGATCCTGTTCTACGGGATCGAGGACATGGTCGAGGCGGGAATCACCGAGATCGGCATCATCACTGGTGATACTGGCGCCGAGATCCGCGAAGCAGTCGGTGATGGATCGCGGTGGGGTGCGCGAGTCACCTACATCCCGCAGGACGCACCGCTTGGTCTCGCGCATTGTGTTCTCATAGCGAAGGGATTCCTCGGTGACGACGATTTCGTGATGTACCTGGGCGACAACCTTCTGCGTCAGGGAATCGCCGAGTTCGTGGACCGGTTCGAAGCTGATCGTCAACGGGCCGACGATTCCGATGCCACCATCCCCTCGGCGCAGATCCTGCTCGCTCGCGTTCCTGATCCGCAGCGGTTCGGCGTGGCCGAGATCGGTCCCGATGGTGAGGTCCTGCAACTGGTGGAGAAGCCGGTTGATCCGCCGTCGGATCTTGCGCTCGTCGGCGTGTACCTGTTCGACCGGAGTATTCATGAGGCGGTAGCAGCAATCAGCCCATCTCCCCGTGGGGAACTTGAGATCACTGATGCGATCCAGTGGCTGATCGATCACGACCATCGAGTTCGGCACGAGGTTCTCGACGGATGGTGGAAGGACACCGGCAAACTCCAGCCGCTCCTCGAGGGAAACAGGCTTGTTCTTGAAGCCATCGAGTCCGCGGTGCACGGCACTGTCGACACTGACTCCTTCATAGATGGACGTGTCGTGATCGAGGCCGGAGCGGTCATCATCAATTCGACTGTGCGTGGTCCGGCCATCATCGGGGAACGCACCCGGGTGGTGAACAGTTACATCGGTCCGTTCACTTCGATTTATTTCGACTGCGAGATCATCAACACCGAGATCGAACATTCCGTGGTGCTCGAGGAATCAATCATTCGCGATGTCACCCGGATCGCTGACTCGCTCATCGGCAAGAAGGTCGAAGTCCGTCGATCCGAAACCCGCCCGCACGCCACCCGGCTGATGGTCGGAGATCATTCCGTCGTCGACATCGCATGAGCCGTCTGCGATCCGCGACATGTGTTGCGGCGCTCATGCTGCTGGCCCTCGGGCTGGTCATCGGACATGTTCACAGCTACACCGAAGTCTCGCCCATCGATGAACTCCAGCACCTCGACTACCTGATCCGGGCGGGGGATGGACATCTCGTCGGACTCGGAGACCTGTTCGCACAGCAGTCGCTCCGGCTCGAGACCTGTCACCGCCTCGATGCGGAGTTCGACGCGAAGGTTCCCTCTTGCGTCACGGATGCCACGATCCAACTCGACCCGGTCACGTTCCAGGAACTTGGCTTCAACACGGCGGCGATCCATCCGCCCACGTACTACGTGATCGATGGACTCCTTGCCCGAGGGATCGCTGCGACTCTGCCCGTCAAGGATGATTCGCTCACGAACGGCCGTGTGGCGGGAGCGATCTGGTTGATGGCGGCAGTTGGCGCACTGTGGCTGCTGCTCCGCGAGCTCGGAGCGAATCGAATCCTTGCTTCAGCGCTCATCGCCATCACGATCAGTGCCCCCACTGTGCTGTTCGCCGCCGCCACCATCAACACCGACGGGACTTCGCTTCTCTGCGGGTCGCTTCTCGTCTGGGCAGTGGTGCGATGGGAACGAGGGCGACTTCCACTGTGGGTAGTTCTGGCGGCCACAGCCCTGTGTGCCGGAACGAAGGTCACGAATCTGATCGGCGTGGCAGTCGTCGTGCTCTACCTTCTCATCCGTTGTAATTGGTCCTCGATCAGGTCCACGTCCACTTCTAACAGAACCTCCGCCGATACCTCCACCGTCGCTGCCACCTCCGGTGGATCGGGCAATGATCACCGTTCCTCGCCGTCAGGTGTCATCGAACGACTGAAGGCATTCTGCTGGTCGAACAGGAGGCGCTTGTTGCCGGTTCTCTGGACCAGCGTGGTCGCAGTTGTCGTATCCGGGATTTGGCAGGTCGTGGCGCAATCGATTGCCACCGTGCCGGGCGCCGACATCCCGATGACCCAGCGCTACACCGTCACCAGCTTTCCGATGAGCCAGTTCATCGGGTCGTGGCGCCAGACCTTCGACCCACTTTTCGGGCCCTACCTGCCTGCGTTCCTCCGTACCGATCTCGTGATACTGACCTCAGGTCTCACCGCGCTGTTGCTCGTCGTGCTGGTCATCGTGGCCATGGTTCGGTCTCCGAAAGGGTCGCGGCAAAGGGCGCTGGCCTGCGCATCGTTGGGAGCGGCGGCGATCGCTGGTCCGGCGATCGTGTTGTTCAACTTCGGCTTCCAATCCGTGTATGTGGAAATCCCGTTCCGCTACGCATTGGTGGCCGTCCCCGCATTGGTCGCGTCCGCCGTTGCGGTTCTGCGCGGTCGATGGTCCAGTGCGCTCACCGCAGGGTTCGCGGTCATCAGCGTGGCAAGCGTCGGTATCGCGTTCGGGTGATCGCAGGTGGACCACAATGATTCTCAGAATTAGGGGTGCAGCCGCACCGACAGGAGTCCGTCAGTAATGCCCAACCAGATCCGCAAGCTCCGTCACCTGGGCGAAGCGATTCCGACCGGCACCATCTCTGTCGGCGTTGGTCTCGTCATATCGTCCGTCACGGCCTACGCCTTCGTCGTCGTTGCGCTCAACGCGCTCGACGGCACTGCCAAAGCGGCGTTCTCGGCGTTCTGGGCTGTTGTGTTCGTTATCGGTCCGGGCTTCTTCCTGCCGCTCGAACAGGAAGTCGCTCGCGCACTTGCCCATCGTGAATCCCAGGGAGAAGGAGGACGACCGCTCGTGGTGCGGGCCATACGCATGGGGGCAATCCTCACCACAGTGCTTGTGGTGGCGGTGCTCATTGCCACGCCATGGCTCTCCACCGAGATTTACCACGGAGACAATCTCTTCGCACTGAGCCTTTCGCTGTCTCTGGTGTCGTTCTGCATGCTGCATCTCACCCGTGGGGTGCTGGCCGGAGAGGGTCGGTTCCGTTCGTACGGAGAACTCATCGCCATCGACAGTTCGGTCCGCGTGATGCTGGCTATTGGTCTCGCGATCGCCGGCGTACATACGGCTGGGCTCTATGCGCTATGCCTCGGATTGTCGCCGCTCATCGCCCTTCCGATCGTTCTGCTGCGGGCCCGACCGGAACTCCGCCCCGGACCGGAGGCGCCACTTTCTGAGCTCTCGGTCAATCTGGGATGGCTCCTCGCCGCCTCGGTGCTGGTGCAGTTGGTGTCCTATGCGCCGCTTCTCGGCGTGAATCTCCTCTCCACGGCGGCCGACGTGGACATCGTCACCGGGTTCGCATCGGCGTTCTTCATCGCTCGTGTTCCGATCCTTGCCTTCCAAGCGGTGCAGGGAACATTGCTGCCGAAATTGGCCGGACTCGCCGGTTCCGGGCAGCACGATGAGTTCCGGCGTGGGTTCAACAGGCTCATGGTCGTCGTGATTGCCATCGCCGTGCTGGGAACGATCGGCGCCTACGTTGCCGGACCATTCGTCGGTGGGATTCTTTTCAAGGACTTCACCATGTCCGCTCCGTCGTTGGCCCTTCTGGCGGCCGGGAGCGGTGTATTCATCATCGCCCTCACGATGGCGCAGGCTCTGGTGGCATTGGGCGATCACCGGATCACCGCGATTGCCTGGGCATGTGGACTCGCGGGCTCGATGATCGTGATGGCGACGATCAGCGGACTCGAACTCAGAGTTGACCTCGGCTTCCTCGTCGGCTCCGCGGTCTCGGGAGTCGTCATGGGTATCGCTCTGATCGCCGAGCAGAAGAAGATGGCCACGACGAGCATCTCGGCACTCGTCGACGCGATCGAGCACGAACCGATCGAACTCTGATTCACCGCGAATTTCCCGCAATTGCGGGGTGACGACTGTCGGGGGTCAGCCGCCGGTACCGTTTTCCGCCATGCGCAGGTCCTTGGCTGTCCTCGTAGCCGCTTTCCTGCTTCTGGTCGCCATTGCGGTCCCGGCTGATGCCCTTGTGACCGGTGTGGACGTTGCGAGTTATCAGCATCCGGGTGGGGCACCCATTGACTGGATGAAGGTGCGTGCAGCAGGTCACAGCTTTGCGCTCGTCAAAGCAACCGAGGGCACGACCTACACGAATCCGTATTTCGCCGATGACTGGTCGGGCGCAGCATCAGAAAACCTTTATCGGGGGGCCTACCACTATGCCCGTCCTGCCCTCCCGTATTCGACGGCGCTGGATCAGGCCAGGTATTTCGTCTCGAAAGCGGGGTCGATGACCGGCAAACGCGATATCGGTGGCGTGCTCGATCTCGAGGAGAAGGGACGCCTGACCAAGGTTCAGCTCGCCACGTGGACCCGCACCTGGCTCGCCGAGGTGACCCGTCTCACCGGTAGAGCGCCGATGATCTACACGGGTTACTACTTCTGGAAGGACGCGGTCGGGAATCCGACTGATATTGGAAGCTCCTATCGCTTGTGGCTGGCCAGCTACCCCGACGATCCGAACAGCACGACCTTCCGGCCTCTGGTCCCGTCTGGATGGTCGAACTGGACCTTCTGGCAGTACCGCTCCGACGGGCAGGTTCCCGGTATTGGGTGGAGGGTCGACATGAATCGCTTCTGCTGCGATCTTGCTGCTCTTGACGCGCTGGCCGCAGGAGGAGCTGGCGCCGGCGCGCCCTTCGGGTCGCTCGATGCCGTGTCCACGAGCAGTGGCGAGGTGTCGTTGAGCGGGTGGGCTATTGATCCAGACACTGTCGACCCGATTGCGGTGCACGTCAATGTGGATGGGAAATGGGGACAGTCCACCATGGCCGATGTCCCGCGTCCCGACGTTGATGATGCGCTCAGTGGGTTCTTCGGTCCGGACCACGGGTTCCGGGTCAGTCTCTCCGTCGCGGCCGGACTCCATGAGGTCTGCGCGTATGCGATCGACTCGACCTCGGGCACGAACCCATTGCTGGGCTGTCGAACCGTCGCCGTTCCCTCAGAGGACCCGTTCGGAAACCTTGAGGTCGCGATATCGGTCTACGGCTACAACTATCTCAAGGGCTGGGCCCTCGACCCGGGCACCGACGAGCCGATCACGGTGACCGCATATCTCTATTCTTTCTCTCTCGGCACATGGGCGACGGTGCCGGTTGCCGCGAATCTTGAGCGACCAGATGTGGCGGCGGCCTACGGGCATGGGGCCGCCCATGGCTACGTGTACCAAGCACTTCGCCGCGGTGCGGGGACGCAGTTCGCATGTCTGGTGGGGACGAACGAAGGGGATGGAGCAAACGCGTTCGTCGGTTGCGCGCTGTTCTGAGGGTGGATCAGATCCGGGTGATGGTGCGGGCGATGCGCCAGTAAAGGCCTAATGCACGCTCGACGAACGCCGGGGGTTTGGCACCCGGCAGGTTTCCCGGGCTCAGGTTGGTGGTCAGGAGGTCATAGAACTGCTTCGACGTAGCTGTTCGTGCGCTCATGACGAATGCGCGTCGCTGTGAGATCGCGTGGCGATCACGCAGCACCGACCGATATGCCCTGAACTTCTGCGGGAGCCAGCCGTCCTTCGCCGCGAGCGCGATGAGCGCAAGTTCGATCACTGCGAGCAGGGGAGCGACCGCGGTCAGATGGCGCGATTCGAAACACGTGAGTGTCGTGATGAGGCGGTTTCGTTCGAGCAGGAAGAACTTCTCGACGTTTCGCGAGAACTCGTAGCGATGCACCACCACTGCGTTGGGTACGAACACGACTCGAAGTCCTGCCTGCCAGCACCGGATGCTGAACTCCGTGTCCTCGAAATACGCGAAGAACGTCTCCTCGAGACCCCCGAGGCGGTCCCAGAGGTCACGGGTGCACGCCATCGCAGCACCGCTTGCTGATGCGACGTCGAACTCATCGGGGAAGTCCGACGCCGGTTCGTGGAAATGGCCTGCCCAGCTCAGGCCGAGGAAGCTGATGTCGTTCCCCGCCGAATTCATGCGGTCTGGCGAACTTGCCAGTCGGAGAGACCCGGTCGCGATTCCGACCCCGGGGCGCAATGCCATTTCGGCGAGTGCGGCCAATGCCTGCGGTTCGGCGATCGCATCGGGATTGATGAGGGCAATGACCGGAGCCGTGCCCGCCGCCGCTCCCAGATTGCATCCTTCGGCGAAACCGGTGTTCCGGAACGGCCGGATGACGCTCACGCGATCGATGAGTTCGAGCGCAGTGATTGTGGCTTCTGATCCGCCGTTCTCCACGAGCACGACCTCGACTGAGATGCCCTCGGAGGCGAGAACCGCCCGTACCGAGCGATCGAGCCAAGGTTCTTCGCCGAAGACAACAATCACGACGCAGACTTGAGCGCCGTTGGGCTGACGGTCGACGCTGTCACCGACGCCGATCGACGCAGTGTCCGGTGACGGTGGTTGTTCCACGGGGGAACGCTACCAGTCGCCCCATCAGCACTACCCTCTGCCGTCGTCGACCCGAGGCTCAAAGATGGAACAGTCCGACACATCCGGTTCGTGGTACACCGATCGACTTCGTTCCCGACCGCAGTCAGTCTGGAAGCGAGTCATCCCGAATCCGTATCGCTGGAACCTTCGTCATATGGGGCTCGGCCGGGTGCTTGATGTCGGCTGCGGGGTCGGTCGCTGCTTGGAGTTCCTCGATGGAAATGGCATCGGAGTGGATCACAATCCGACGTCGGTGGATGAATGTCGGGCACGGGGGTTCGTCGCCTACACGCCCGAGGCTTTCGCTCTGGTCGACGTCGGAGTGTTCGACACTCTTCTGATGTCGCATGTTGTCGAGCACCTTGATCCGAGTTCGGGTGTCGAACTTGTTCGCTCCTACCTGCCATACATCCGCGCCGGCGGTCGAATCGTCCTGATAACCCCGCAGGAAGCCGGACAGCGCTCGGATCCCACGCACGTCACCTTCGTTGATGCGGAGGCTGCACGATCGCTGCTCGCCTCGCTGCGTATCCCCGTCTCGCGTGTGCGGTCGTTCCCGTTCCCTCGCCCGATTGGCCGGTTCTTCGTCCACAACGAGACGATTTCCATCGGCACCCTCTCCGGCAGCGGGGGGATGGCCGACTAGCCTTTGCCCCTGTGATCACCACGGGAGCGCGCCATGGCTGAAGTGAATCAATCGGACACGATCGCTGGTGTGTACATCGTCGATCCCACGATTCACGGGGACGAACGAGGAATCTTCGTCGAGACGTATCGACGCGAATGGTTCCCCCAAGGGCGCGAGATGATCCAGGGCAACCGCGGGGATCGTCAGGCCGGTGCGGTGGTCGGACTCCACTATCACCTTCACCAGGCTGATTATTGGTACGTCCCTTATGGCACGGCCCGAGTCGTTTTGCATGATCTCCGGGTGGGTTCACCAACCGATGGCGCCACCCAGTGGCTTGATCTCGGCGTGCAGGAGGACGGCTCCCATTCGCATCGAGGCATCTTCATTCCTCCCGGCGTGGCCCACGGTTTCGGGGCACTGACCGACATGACCATCACGTATCTCGTCGACGGGTACTACAACTCGACCGATGAGTGCGGCGTGGCATGGGACGATCCCGAGATTGCTGCGGACTGGGGAATCTCCGACCCGATTCTTTCCGAACGCGACAAGACCAATCCACGTCGGGCCGATATCGAACCCCAGTGGCGTCCGCATCGCGGACTGCGTTCATGATCATCGGCACACAACGACGAGGCGAACACACCTCATGAGGCTCTTCGTCACCGGCGCGGCCGGATTCATCGGTTCGAACTATGTGCGCCATGTTCTTGACACGACGGACGATCAAGTCACAGTTTTCGATTCGCTCACCTACGCGGGCAATCTTTCGAGCCTCGCTGACGTCGCCGATGATCCGCGGTTCTCTTTCGTCCAGGGAGATATCTGCGATCGTGCTGCAGTCACAGCAGCGATGCAGGGTCATGATGCCGTGGTGCACTTCGCAGCCGAGAGTCACGTCGACCGGTCGATCGTCGACCCGGACACGTTCGTGCGAACCAACTGCCTGGGTACCAACGTGATGTGTGATGTGGCCAGAATCGTCGGTGTCGCCCGCTTCCTGCATATCTCCACCGATGAGGTCTACGGATCGATCGACGAAGGATCGTTCGTCGAGACCGATCGCCTCGGACCCCGCTCTCCGTACTCCTCGTCGAAGGCCGGTTCCGACCTCATCGCGCTCTCCTATGAGGAGACCTACGGCCTGCCGGTCATCGTGACTCGCTCCTCGAACAACTTCGGGCCATATCAGTTCCCCGAGAAGGTCATCCCACTGTTCGTGACCAATCTGCTCGATGGTCACAAGGTGCCTCTCTACGGCGATGGGCTCAACGTCCGCGACTGGATCTACGTGCTTGATAACTGCGCCGGTGTCGACGTGGTGCTGCGCAAGGGAACTGTCGGCGAGATCTACAACATCGGCGGCGGAAACGAGACCACGAACCGTGACCTCACCGACCGGGTGCTGGAACTGCTCGGTGCGGGTGACGAGATGATCGAGTACGTACAGGATCGCCTCGGTCATGACCGTCGGTATTCGATCGACTGCTCGAAGGCAGCGGCACTTGGTTGGACCCCGCAACGTTCACTTGATGAAGCCCTTGCCGAGACCGTCGAGTGGTACCGCGCCAATCGGGCGTGGTGGGAACCTCTGAAGGGTTGATGACATGCGCGTCCTGGTCACCGGCGCCGGCGGTCAGGTCGGCCGCGAACTCGTCGAACTCTTCTCGTCCAAGCTGCATCACGACGTGGTGGGTCTCGATCATGGAGCGCTCGACATCGGTGACCGCGACGCCGTGCTTGGCGCAGTCACGGGTATCGCTCCCGACGTCATCATCAATCCAGCGGCGTGGACTGCAGTCGATGCATGTGAGTCGGATCCCGATCGCTCCTATCGCATCAATGCCCTCGCCGTTCGTCACATCGCAGAGGCGGCTCGTCGCGTCGATGCCCATGTCGTTCAAATCTCGACCGACTACGTCTTCGATGGAACGAAAGACGCGCCCTACGTCGAATGGGATACACCGAACCCCCGCTCGGTCTATGGAGCTTCGAAGCTCGCTGGCGAACTCGAACTCGGTGTCGACGCCACCATCGTTCGCACGTCCTGGGTCTGCGGTTTCCATGGGGGCAACATGGTCAAGACCATTCTCCGACTCGCCGCAGAGCATGACTCGCTCAGCTTCGTTGATGACCAGCGTGGGCATCCGACCTTTGCTGATGATCTCGCCACGATGATCGAGCAACTCGCCGTCGATCGTCGTCCCGGCAAGTTCCATGTCACAAATCAAGGAGCGGTCAGTTGGTTCGAGTTCGCCGGCGAGGTGCTGCGGTGCGCTGGGCTCGACCCGGAGCGGGTCAGGCCCGTCGCCACCGCTGATCTGCTGCCTGCCCGCCCAGCGCCCCGCCCGGCGAACTCGGTGCTCGAGAACGCGGCCCTCCGACTCTCCGGAGTCCGTCTCCTCGATGATTTCCGGGTTCCGCTCCAGCGCCTTGTCACGAGGCTCATGTCGTGAAAACCGACTCGGGGATCGTTCGCGTCGTCGTACTGAACTTCAACGGCGGCGACGACACGCTCCGGTGTTTCGATCACCTCGCCGCCACCGTATGGCCAGCCGAGAACCTGCAGTTGATCTGCGTCGACAACGGTTCCACGGACGGCAGTGTGGACCGACTCCGCGCCGCGCATCCCGGCGTGGAGATACGCGCTCAGGACCGCAATACGGGTTTTCCGGCCAACAATCTGGCGCTGCGTGATCTCGAGCGAATTCGGTATGTCGCTCTCATCAACAACGATGCGTTCGTCGAACCTGGCTGGCTGATTCCGCTCGTCGATGCACTCGACGATGACCCCGGACTCGGCGCAGCGTGCCCGAAACTCCTCCTCGCCACACGGTTCGCCGAGGTTCATGTCCGGGCACCGGTTCTTGTTTCCGAGGGTGACGGCGGAAGACAACTCAGCATCCAACTTCGCGGCTGCGCCGTCGACGGTGTGGACGTCTGGCGTGACCTTCATGTTGCGAGCGGCGGATGGGGAAGGGAGTCCTCCACCCTCGGGACCTTCGAATGGATCGGACCGAACACGGTTCTGCGGGTACCAGTCATCGATGCCGGGTCCGGAGCCTCGCCGATGGTTGCCCTTCGGATCGATGCCACAGAGGCGTGCGAGATCACCATCGATGGAACGCCGATGGCCGTGCGCCCGGGGCCGTCGACACTGGTCTTCCCCGCATCCTCGGATCCGGTGGATGTCGTGAACAACGTTGGTTCGGTTGTGTTCACCGATGGTTGTGGCGCCGACCGGGGCTGGCTCGAACACGACCTCGGCCAGTTCGATGATCCCATAGAGGTGTTCGCTTGGTGCGGCGGCGGCGTCCTTCTGCGGCCGGCGTATCTCGCCGACGTCGGACTCTTCGACGAGTCGTTCTTCCTGTATTACGAAGACACTGATCTCTCATGGCGCGGTCAGGCGAGGGGATGGCGCTATCGAACCGCCCCGTCCAGCGTCATTCGGCACGTACACGCTGCGAGCAGTGGTGAGGGATCCGAGGTCTTCGCGTTCCATGTCGAACGCAACCGTCTTCTGATGCTCGTCAAGAACGCTCCCGCCCGGATGGTGCTCAGACAATCGCTTCTCCATCTTCGGGCGACTGCTTCCTATTTCCAGCGTGATGTGCTCCGACCGCCGATGCGCCGGCAACGACCACGGATCACGATCGTCCGCCGAAGGGTTCGCGCCTATGTGGGGTTCCTTCGCCTGATGCCCGCAACGCTGTCCCAGCGACGCGTGCTTCGTTCCCGACGTCTCGTTGCTGACCGTCGACTCGAGCCATGGTTCGTGACCCGATGAGCATCCGCACCCCGAATGAACTCAGGGTTGCGGTCTACGACCGATTTTGGGCAGTTGCTGGAGGTGGCGAGACGTATGCCGGGACGATCGCTGAGGTGCTCAGTTCCGATCACCGGGTCGATCTCATCTCTCATGAACCGGTCGATGTGGCTGCGCTGCAGGAGCGATTGGGCCTCAACCTCTCCAGAGTGCGCGTCGTCGTGGTCGATGAATGTGAGCCCATCGAACGGGTGTCGCGCGGGTACGACCTGCTGATCAACGCGACCTATCGGGATACCAGCCCGAATGGTGCTCGTCGGGGAATATCGGTCGTCCATTTCCCTCATCTGCCCACCGCTGATCTCGCCCCCTGGCAGGTCCGGATGATGGGGCGTCTCGGAGCTGTCGGTCGGCGCGCTGCGGGTCCGGTGGAGTTCGATTCCGGCTTCCATCCCGCTGATGTCATCCGCTGGCAGCAGGTCCGGTGGAGCAATGGTCGGGGAGTGCTGCGGGCGAACGTGACGCCGGCCACGACGAGGGTTCTGCGTGTGGCGATGGCGCGGTTCCTTCCCGACGGTACTGACCGACTCGTGCGGGTTCGGGTCGATGGAGAGGACGCTCAGTCTTTCACTGTCACTGCCGCCCGGGGGCGTCGCCAATTGCTACGACCGATGATCGTCGAGATCCCAATCACGGGTCGCCGTGGGGGAGTGACCGTGGAACTTCTCAGCGAGACGTTCGTTCCCGACGAGACGTCCGGAAACGGAGATCGGCGGCAGTTGGGAGTTCCGGTGGTGTGGGCAGGATTCGGGTCCGGTCTCGTGTCGCACCTGCTCGAGCAGGTGTCGTTGCTCGCCGGTCCGAAGCGGGGAATGCCGTGGCTGGATTCCTATGACCGGATCGTGGCGAACTCTGGATACGGCGCATCCTGGGTCACCCGTCTGTGGAACCGCCGTTGTGAGGTTCTGGTTCCAGCAGTCAAGCAGCGAACCTCCGCGGAGAAGGCTCCGATGATTGTCTCCGTTGGACGGTTCTTCGCCGCCGAACGCGGTCACTCGAAGAAGCAGCTGGAAATGGTTCGGGCGTTCGCCGAGCTCTCACCGCTGCATCCGCAGTGGGAGCTCCATCTCGTGGGTGGATGCGCTCCGCAGGACGAGCCCTATCTCGACATGGTTCGTCGCGAAGCTGAGGGGCTTCCCGTGGTGTTCCACATCGCGGCGAGTGGTGAAGAGCTCGACGAGCTCTATGCCCGAGCCTCGATCTACTGGCATGCGACAGGTCTGGGTGAGGATCTCGATCAGGATCCGGAACGAGCAGAACACTTCGGGATCACGACGGTCGAAGCCATGTCCGCAGGCGCTGTTCCGGTTGTGATCCGCGCCGGCGGCCAGCTGGAGATCGTTCGTGAAGGAATCGATGGATTCCTGTTCGCCGATACTGATGGGCTGATCGCTCGCACCAATCAGATCATCGGCGATCCCGAGCTGCGCGAGCGTCTCGCAGCCGCTGCAACTGAGCGCGCACTGATCTTCGGGCGTGAAGCCTTCGAACGACGTCTGCGGGCGATGGTCGTCGAGGTCCTTCGTTGACCAGTGTCTGACACCAGTCCCGGCGTCCTGAGGCGGCACGGGGACGTGACCGCTTCACTGGTAACTTCGAAACATGTCTGCGGCCCGAGTGGTGTTCGTCTGTGCCGACACCGTTGGCGAACTCATGGCCGGACCAGCGATCCGATCGGTGGAACTGGCGGCGGTCGTATCCGCAGCCGGTCACGAGGCAATTCTTGCTGCACCGGCGGGGAGCACTCTTGACCGTGCCGGCATCACGCTGCGGGTCTGGGGAGACGAAGCTGCGCTGCGCTGCGCTCTCGCAGATGCCGGAGTCATCGTGGTATTCGCTCCGGTGCTCGCCGACAATCCATGGATGGCATCTCTCGGTATTCCACTGGTGGTCGATGCCTACGATCCGGGACTTCTCGAAACGCTCGAACAGCGTCGGGGGGAGCCGTTCAATGCCCAACGCACATGGGTGGCCGATGCCAGTCGACATCTCACGGATGCACTCGCAGCAGCCGATGTGGTTCTGGTGGCGAACGATCGACAGCGTCATCTCATCATGGGCATGCTCGCGGCGAGCGGACGCTTAGGTTCACGTCTCTCCGCTGAGGACCCGGCGCTCGAGAGCTTCATCCGCTGTGTCCCGTTCGGTCTGCCATCGGCGCCCCCTGCGGTGGATGGTCGTCCGCTTCGCGCCCCATTCGGGCAGCTGGCTGATGGCGCGTTCATTGCCTATTGGGGCGGTGGTCTCTACGCATGGCTCGATCCGATCACACTGATCGAAGCTGTCGCGCAATGTCCTGACCCGAGGGTGTCGGCCGCCCTGCTCGCAGGGCCACATCCGACGCCGGTTGTCGGGGAACTCCCACTTGCCGATGTTGCTCGTCGCCGCGCTGAGGAACTCGGGTTGGTTCCGGGGAGCGTCTCCTTCATCGAGCATTGGGTCCCGTATCGCGAACGGGGAGATTGGCTCTGCGATGCCGACGTGGGGGTGTCACTGCACCATCGCCACATCGAGACCGAATTTTCATTCCGCACGAGGGTGCTGGATTACCTCTGGGCGGGTCTGCCAGTTGTCTGCACCGAGGGCGATGTTCTGGCCTCGCTCGTGGCCGACCGCGGTCTCGGCATCGTGGTCCCCCCGGACGACGCCGCCGCCGTGGCTCAGGCGCTGAGTGCCCTCGCAGGGGAGGATCCCGGGTTGGCTGCTGAGCGACGTGCACGGATCGCCGCCGTGGCCTCGGAGATGACCTGGGATCAGGTGGCGAAGCCGCTGGTGGAGTTCTGTGCGCGCCCGAGGCTGGCCCCGGATCGCCGGGTGCGCACCGAGGCCGGCGAGGGAGTGGTCCAGCGGCTGCGCAGGGCACTGCGCATCGCCCGGGGTCGAGGGTAGGGACTGGTAACGTCCTACGGCGCCTGACGCGAAGGGGCCCTGTGACAGCCGCAATAGAGATCTGGACATATCGGAACCTCATCTACAACCTCGCGCAGCGTGAGCTGCGGGCCCGGTACAAGAAGAGTGTTCTCGGTTGGGCGTGGTCGCTCATCAACCCTGCATCCACGCTGCTCATCTTCAGTCTCGTGTTCGGTGTCTTCCTGAAGCAGACGCCTCCTGACTTCGGCAACGGTGACACCGGGGTGTTCGCCTTCTATCTCTTCGCCGGACTCGTGGTCTGGAACTTCTTCAACGCCACCATCAATGGTTCGATCTCTGCGCTGCAGAACTCCGGGCAGCTTCTCAACAAGGTGTACTTCCCGGCGTCATGCCCCGCAATCGCCAACCTCATGACCGTTGTGCTCCAGGGAGTCATCGAGGGCGGAATCCTCGCTGTCGTCATGGTGGTCCTCGGCAACGTCTCTGTCACCTTCCTGCTCTTTCCGTTCACGCTGCTTCTGCTGGCGCCGTTCGCTCTCGGGATCGGTCTCGCCGTCTCGATTTTCAACGTCTACCTCCGCGATGTCGGGTACCTGGTCTCGATCGGCATGAATCTGCTCTTCTACGCCACCCCGATCGTGTACCCGGTCACCTCGATCCCTGAGGAGAAATGGGGCCTTCCGCTGCGGACGATCTTCTCCCTCAATCCTGTTGCGCAGTTCGTGGGCTGGTCGCGTGACGCGTTTTATCTCCTGCGGTGGCCCAGTCCGGCCAATGTGGCGGTCATGTTCGTAGTCTCGATCGGGACGTTCATCATCGGGTGGTCGATCTTCTCGTGGCGATCCAAGAACGTCACCGAGGAACTGTGATGACCGCCGATATCCCGGCGATCCGGGTCGATCATGTTTCGAAATCCTTCCGGCGCTACAAGGATCGTCCGGGGTCGCTCAAGGAGATGATCACCAAGTTCCGGATGGAGCGCTACGAGAACTTCCGGGCAGTCGACGATGTCTCGCTTCAGGTGGAACATGGCGAGGTCTACGGACTCGTAGGTCATAACGGCTCTGGGAAGTCCACACTGCTCAAGATGATGGCGAATATCCACCGACCCACCTCGGGCACGATCACTACCGATGGACGAATCTCGGCGCTTCTCGAACTCGGAGCGGGGTTCCATCCCGACCTCACGGGTCGTGAGAACGTGTACCTCAACGCATCGATCCTCGGTCTGCATCGTCGGGAGGTCGACCTTCTTCTAGACGACATCGTCGACTTCTCGGGCCTGAGCGCGTTTATTGACTCACCGGTGCGTCACTACTCGAGTGGCATGTTCGTGCGTCTCGGATTCGCCGTCGCCGTGCATGTGAATCCGCAGATTCTCATCGTCGACGAGATCATTGCGGTGGGCGACGAGGAGTTCCAGAGACGCTGCTTCGAGCACCTCTACAAGCTCCGCAATAACGGAGTGACGATCGTGATGGTCACCCACAGCCTCGAAATCGTGCGCACGATGTGTGATCGGGCGGCATGGCTCGATCACGGCCACCTCATGTCCGAAGGTCGTTCGGTGGATGTCGTGCGCGACTATCTGGCGCAGGTGAACGACGCGGAATCCGAACGGCAATTCGAACTGGATCGAGAACGCGCACTCGTCGAGCAGGAGGCCCGGTTCCGTGAGAGTCCGGTCGGCGAGCCGGCTGAACGTCTGGTGACACTCGGCGAGATCGAACTCATCGATCACAACGGGCGAGAAACTCGCTATCTCGAAACGCATCGGAGCGCCGTTATCAGGGTCAACTTCTCATGTCGGCGCCCTGTTCAACGGCCGAAGTTCTCGTTCTCGATCGAGACCCAAGCAGGTGTGCTTGCGTCGAACCAGGGAACCACCCCCGACCACGGTGCGCAACCCGAGTATTCCGGTGACGGGTCCATCGAGTTCGTGATGCCCTCGGTCGTTCTCGGCCCCGGTGAATACACGCTGTCAGTCGCCGTGCATGACTCCGATGGCACCATGGTCGTCGACAAGAAGGAACGCGTCATCACGTTCCGGGTCGGCACTGATCTGCCGTTCACTGGCGTCACTGATCTCCTCGGTTCATGGTCCGATCCGCAGTTCGGTGTTTCCTGATGAGCAACTCCGAACTCGACGGCTCGCGCGGATCAGCGGAACGCTTCGCCAGATCATTCGCTCCCACCGACTCCAAGGTTCGGGCGATCATGCGTGCCGGCCGACAGGTCGCGCTCGATGGTCGCGACTATGCCCCGCGACTCCGGGAGATATGGGCGGTGGCCAGCGACCCGATCGATCACGAACCGGACTACTCCGACTGGCTCGAGGCGCGACGAGGCGACCATCACTCGTTCCTCGAGCGGCAGGAGGCCGGGCATTTCCGCGACCGGTCGGTACCCCTTGAAGTGTTCGTGATGGTCCCCGACGCCGAGTCAGCCCGCGGCCTCTCGCAAACGCTTGAGTCGATGCGCCTTCAGTGGGTCGCTGATTGGACCCTCACCGTGGTGTCAGCGGTCGAGGTTCCGTCGGTTGATGACCCCCGCATGCATGTTCGTCGATGTGCGCCGGAGCTGTGTCTGCATGAGTTGGCCTCGATCATCGTCGAGGGAGAACTCTCTTCGAATCTGGTTGTTCTGGCCGCTGGCGACAGGGTCGAACCCGATTTCGTGCACGAACTCGCGGCGAAGCTCTGGGATACCCCGGATGCATCGGTGGCCCATTGGGACGACGACATCGCGCGGGGTCGGCGCTCATCGACTGATCCCATGTTCCGGCCCTCGTGGTCACCGGAGATCCTGCTCAGTGCCAACCCATTGGGTCGCTCGTTCTCGGTGCGGCGCAGCGAACTCCTCCGGGCTGGTGGGCTCGACGCAGAGTTGGGCGACGGTACGTGGTGGGATCTCCTCCTCAGGCTTGAACCCGGCGCTGATGATGTCGTCCGAATACCGAGAGTCCTGACTCATCTCGTTTCCCGGCCGCGGGTTGCGCCCGCGAGCGCAGTTGACATCGTCAACGCCGCACTCGCCGGACGAGGTGAGACCGGCCATGCAGTGGCTTTCGGTGGCGCAGTACGTGTCGTCTGGGATCTCGTGGACGCTCCCCACGTCACGGTGATCATCCCGACCCGTCACAACGTGGCGATGATGCAGAACTGTCTCCCCACGCTCGCCGAAACGGACTATCCCTCATTCGATGTGCTCGTTGTCGACAACGGGGGACATACCCCCGAAGCAGCGCAGTGGTACCTCGACAATGCTCACGGACTCGACCTCGAGGTCATGTGGTGGGATGAGCCGTTCAATTACTCGCGAGTCAACAACGTGGCCGCGGCCGCAGCCCGCGGAGAGATTCTGCTGTTTCTCAATGACGACACTGAGCTCGTCGATCCGGACTGGATGCGCGAGATGGTCTCGTGGAGCGTGCGACCCGAAATCGGATTGGTTGGATTACAACTCATCGATGGCGCCGGGCTGATCCAGCACGGTGGGGTGGTGGTCGGCGTTGATCGCTTCGCATCGCATCTCTTCGTGGGACTCGCTCCGCACACCTCCACCATCTTCGGATCGACCGATTGGTATCGCAACGTCCTCTCGGTCACGGGAGCGTGTGTGTCTGTGCGCCGCAGCGTGTTCGAGCAGATCGGCGGCTTCGACGAGCGGTTCGTGCTCTGCGGAAGTGACGTTGTTCTCGGCCTCGACACCCGCTTCCTTGGTCTTCGCAACCTTGTGACCCCGATGGTGCGGGTGAAACACCTCGAATCGGTCACCCGGGGCACGAGCGTCCCGTCCGGTGATTTCTTCGCCAGTTACTGGCGCTACCAGAAGTACCTTCGCGGCGGGGATCCCTACTTCTCGCCCCAGTTGTCGAATCGGACCGGTGCACCGCAACTCGCCCGTCATAACGAGGTGCCCGCAGTGGAGTCCGTGGGTCCGATCCTCGGCCGTGATTTCGCCCCCTTCCGGCAGACGTCCACAAGTCGAGAGTCACAATCTCTTGCTGCTTCATGTCGGGCTGACGATGAGACGGTGAATGGCGTTCGTCGTCTTCATGCGGCCAACGCCGAACGGTTCGATGTATCGAGCATCAACTGGTACTTCCCCGATATCGACAGCCCGTTCTACGGAGGGATCAACACCGCACTGCGCATCGCTGATCAGTTGCGATCCACCCATGGCGTCACAAGTCGATTCATCATCCAGGGCAATCCGAATCCTGAATTCTTCCGGTCTGCGCTCGCTGCGGCATTCCCGTCATTGCTCGACAGCGAAATTCATTTCCTTAAAGGACCGGACGATCCGGCACTCGACGATCTTCCGTACGCCGATGTGTCAATAGCGACACTCTGGGTCACGGCATATTCGGTGGCGAGGGCCACGAACACGAAGCGAAAGTTCTACCTGATCCAGGATTTCGAGCCGTCGTTCTATCCCGCAGGCACCAACTACGCGTTGTGCGAGGAGAGCTACCTGCTCGGTCTCTACGGGTTATGCAACACGCAACGTCTACTCGACATCTACCAGCGCGACTACCGCGGGGTCGGTGGCGCGTTCATGCCTGCAGTCGACCACACGGTGTTCCATTCCCTTGGTCGTCGCCCACTCGACCACGACGGACCCACAACGGTGTTCATGTACGCACGCCCCGGACATTGGCGTAATTGCTGGGAGATCGCCGAGCCAGCACTGCTCGCGGTGAAAGCCCGTTTCGGCGCTGAGGTCCGGATCGTCACGGCAGGGTCATGGGCTACGCCCGACGAACTGGGTCAGGGGATCGAACACCTCGGGATGCTCGATTACCGCGATACGGGTGAGCTCTATCGCCGTTGCGATGTCGGTATCGCTCTCACTCTTTCGGCTCATCCCTCGTACCTTCCGCTCGAGTTGATGGCCTGCGGTACCCCGGTGGTTGCCTTCGATAATCCTGCTGGGGATTGGATCCTGCGCAACGGCGTGAATTCGGTGCGTTGTCGCCGAACCGTGGATTCGCTCGCCGAAGCTGTTGGAGGTTTGGTCGCCGACACCGAGCTGCGGGTTCGACTCGGTGCTGCCGCCACTGCAACGATCGCCGATCGCTTCTCCGACTGGACCGTGGCGCTCGGCGGTATTCACGGCATCCTCTCCGACCCTGAGGGCTGGGTCGGTCCCGTCGCCGGCGCCGACTTCCCCTGAGTCGAGCCGTAGGTCACGCCGACCTCGTTCGAACCTCGGGGTCCGGTCAGTTCAGTTGCCGGTGAAGCGATCGAGCAGTTGACGAGCAGCGCGTGTGGGTGTCCGGAGACCTGATGCCACCGCGGCTTCAGCTTCGTGAAGCAGTTCCGCCACGACTGGATCGGCCCGGAAGCGATCGATGAGCGTGTCGCTGATCTCGCTCCAGAGCCAGGCTGTCGCCTGTTGGGCGCGAGCATCCACGAGTTCGCCCGACGCTTCCACCGTTGCGATGAATCGAGCCACCGCATCCCAGATCTCGGTGATGCCGGTGCTTGTGAGCGCAGAGCAGGTCATGACCTCAGTAGCCCAGGCTTCCCATTTCGGGCGCAACAGGTGGACTGCCCCGGAGTAGTCAGCACGGGTGCGACCAGCGGCTGCTGCGAGATCTCCATCGGCCTTGTTGACCACGACCAGATCGGCCAGCTCCATGATTCCCCGCTTGATGCCCTGCAGTTCGTCGCCGCCGGCGGGGGAGACCAGCAGGGTGAAGAGATCAACCATGTCGGCAACGGCGACCTCGGATTGGCCGACGCCGATCGTTTCGATGATGACGACGTCGAATCCGGCGGCCTCGCACAGCAGCATGGCCTCCCTGGTGCGACGCGCGACGCCGCCGAGGTGTCCGCTACCGGGAGATGGCCGGATGAACGCCTCGTGGCGATGGGAGAGATCCGCCATGCGGGTCTTATCTCCGAGGATCGAACCTCCGGTGCGACGGCTCGATGGGTCGATCGCCAGCACCGCCAGTCGGTGGCCCTGGTTGATCACGTGCATCCCGAAGGCTTCGATGAACGTTGACTTTCCCACGCCGGGAGGTCCGGAGATCCCGATACGTGTGCCTCTTCCGGTGTGCTCCAACAGTGCTCCGAGAACCTCGTCGGCAAGCTCCCTGTGGTCGGCCCGTGTCGACTCAGTGAGGGTTATGGACCGGGCCAGGGACCGACGATCTCCGGCCCGGATACCCTCGACGAGGGCCGGGGCGGTGTCGACGGCGCGGGTCACGCCGCCGAACGGCGTGCGGAGATGAGCCCGAGGACCTTGCGGGCGGCAGTGGGGATGTTGGTTCCGGGTCCGAACACAGCGGCCACGCCAGCCTCGAAGAGCATGTCGTAATCCTGGGGGGGAATGACCCCACCACAGACCACCACGATGTCGCCCGCTCCGGCTTTCTCGAGTTCTTCGATGAGCATCGGTACGAGCGTCTTATGGCCAGCGGCCTGGCTCGAGATGCCAATGACATGCACATCGTGCTCAACGGCATCGCGGGCGGCTTCGGCGGGGGTCTGGAACAGCGGACCCATGTCGACATCGAAACCGAGATCGGCGAACGCCGTGGCGATCACCTTCGCCCCGCGATCGTGGCCGTCCTGACCCATTTTCACCACGAGCATGCGGGGTCGACGTCCTTCAGCCTCGGCGAAGGTCTCGATCTCTCCCTGGAGTTCGGCGAAATCCTCGTCGCCTTGGTACGCGTCGGCGTAGACCCCCGCAATCGTGCGTATCTCGGCCTTATGGCGCCCGAAGACCTCTTCCATCGCGTCGGAGATCTCTCCGAGAGTGGCGCGTGCCCGGGCGGCATCGACGGCGAGTGCGAGGAGATTCCCGCTTCCCCGAGCGCCTTCGGTGAGGGCGTCGAGGGCGGCCTGGCAGACAGCTTCATCACGTTCAGCCCGAATACTTGCCAATTTGGCAAGTTGCTCCTGCAGAACCTTGGCATTGTCTATGTCGAGAACATCGACACTCTCGACGTTCTCGGGCACGTACTTGTTGACACCAACGACGATGTCCTGGCCGCGATCGACACGGGCTTGCTTGCGAGCGGCTGACTCCTCGATGCGCAGTTTGGGCATGCCGGACTCGACGGCCTTGGTCATGCCGCCGAGTTCCTCGACCTCGCAGATGAGTTCCCATGCGGCGTCGACGAGCGAAGTGGTGAGCGATTCGATGTAGTAGCTGCCGCCGAGCGGGTCGACCGTGCGGGTGACGCCGGTCTCGTCGGCGAGAATCAGCTGCGTGTTGCGGGCGATACGCGCGCTGAATTCTGTGGGCAGACCGAGAGCTTCATCGAAGGAGTTGGTGTGAAGGCTCTGGGTGCCGCCGAGCACTGCTGCGAGTGCTTCAACAGTGGTGCGCACCACGTTGTTGTAGGGGTCCTGCTCGGTGAGCGACACGCCTGATGTCTGGCAATGGGTGCGCAGCATGAGCGAGCCGGGCTTCTTCGGTTCGAACTCGCTCATGACGCGGTGCCACAGCACGCGGGCGGCACGAAGCTTGGCGATCTCCATGAAGAAGTTCATGCCGATGGCGAAGAAGAACGAGAGACGACCGGCGAACGCGTCGACATCGAGGCCGTTGGCGAGCGCCGCCCGCACGTACTCCTTGCCGTCGGCGATGGTGAAGGCCAGTTCCTGCACGGCCGTGGCGCCGGCTTCTTGCATGTGGTAGCCGGAGATCGAGATGGAGTTGAACTTCGGCATCTCGGTGGCGGTGTACCCGATGATGTCGGCCACAATGCGCATGCTCGGCGACGGCGGGTAGATGTAGGTGTTACGGACCATGAACTCTTTGAGGATGTCGTTCTGGATGGTCCCGGCGAGCAGGGAGCGATCGACGCCCTGCTCCTCGCCTGCGACGATGAACATGGCGAGCACCGGAATGACGGCACCGTTCATGGTCATCGAGACGCTCATTTTGTCGAGAGGGATGCCATCGAAAAGGATCTTCATGTCCTCGACCGAATCGATGGCAACACCGGCCTTGCCGACATCGCCGACCACATTGGGATGGTCGGAGTCGTAGCCACGATGCGTGGCGAGATCGAATGCCACTGACAGACCCATCTGCCCGGCTGCGAGGTTGCGGCGATAGAACGCGTTGGATTCCTCAGCAGTCGAGAACCCGGCGTATTGGCGAACCGTCCACGGACGATTCGTGTACATCGTGGCCCGGACACCCCGGGTGTAGGGAGCGAACCCGGGCAGGGTGTCGACCTCGCCCAACTCCTCCAGATCGGCCGCGGTGTACAGCGGCTTGACGGTTATGCCCTCGGGGGTCTCCCATGCGAGAGCGGCAGGATCGGTTCCCTTGAGGTCTTTGGAGGCAGCAGCGCTCCAGTCGTCGAGGGTCGGGGGAGTCTCATTTGGCGTTTCCACGTGAACACACTAAGAGCGGGACCCCTCAGGTGTCATGCTGACGTGGTGGCTCCCGCTCCGAAACCTCCGTTGCTGCGCTTCGAATCGGTTTCCGTCGTGGTCGGATCCGGAGTCGCTCTGCTGGCCGATGTCGATGCCGACGTGGTCGCCGGAGCGATCACTGTGGTGGCCGGACCTTCGGGAGCCGGCAAGTCAACCCTGCTTCGACTCGGGGATCGGCTCGATATTCCGACCAGCGGTCGAGTGCTGTTCGAGGGTGCTGACATCGCTGACACCGATCCCCGGCAGCTTCGCCGTTCAGTTGGCATGGTGTTCCAGCGACCCGTGTTGTTCGCCGGTTCGGTCGTGGACAACCTGAGGGTGGCCGATCCGGGAGCTTCGCCGGAGCGGATGGGGGTCGTCCTCGAGCAGGTTGGTCTTGAAGGATCGATGCTCGATCGCACCGGCGACGACCTCTCGGGTGGTGAGGCCCAACGCGTCTGTATCGCCCGAACCCTTCTGACCGAACCGAAGGTCCTTCTGATGGATGAGCCGACGTCCTCCCTCGACCCGACGAACCGTCGCGCGATCGAAGCGCTCGCCCGCCAGTTCGCCGACCGGGGCCTCGGAGTGATGTGGGTGAGTCATGATCACGAGCAGGTTGCCCGGCTCGCAGATCATTTGATCGTTCTGCGCGATGGTCGACGGGTGAGCGGGATCGACGCCGAGGCGTATCTGTCCGACGAGGACGAGCCGGGGAGCGGGTCATGAACTCCACCCACATAGGTTGGGCCGGCCTCGCCGGTTCATTCACCTTGATCGTGATCGCCATTGCAGTTTCGATCTGGCAGAAGCTCCGGCTTTCGAGGTCGATCGCGTGGGCGGCGACCCGGGCCGCAGTCCAGTTGATGACGGTCGGCTGGGCCCTGAGGCTCGTCCTCGAACCCGATGCATCGGCGATCTGGGCCTGGGCATGGGTGGTGGTGATGGTGGTGTTTGCTGGTGCCACGCTGCGGCAACGAGCTCCGGAGGTACCGGGTATCTGGTGGCTCGGTACCCTCTCGATGGCGACGGTGGTCGTTGTCAGTTTCTCGGTGATCTTCGGGTTCGGGGTGTTTCCCGTCGAGGCGCGCACGATCGTCCCGCTCGCAGGAATGATGATCGGGAACTCAATGACCTCCTGTGTCCTGGTGGGTCGGCGCATCGTGGCTGAGTTCAGCGAGAAGCGGGATGAGATCGAAGCCCGTCTGGCATTGGGGCAACCCTGGCCCGAGGCGGCACGCCCGTACACCCGTGCTGCGTTACGCACAGCGCTCGTGCCCCAGATCGAGACGACCAAGGCTGTCGGACTGGTCGTCCTCCCCGGTGCGATGACCGGCCTCGTGCTTGCCGGGGTTGACGCATTTGATGCGGTCACCATCCAGCTCGCGATCATGTACCTCGTCCTCGGTTCCGTGGCCACCAGCGTGACCGTCATCGGGCTCGGGCTCACCAGACAGTTGTTCACGCCCGATCACAGGCTCGTCCGTCTCGACCGACCGACGATGACCGGTCGCTGATACCGGGTTGCTGATTTCAGGTTGGTGAGGTTGGGGGCCCCGCTCCTCAGAGCTGGTTTCGCCCCTGTGCGCTGCCGGTAGCCTGTCGGCTCATGGCCAAGCGATTCGTGATCATCGGGGGCGGTCCTGCGGGACACAGTGCCGCCACCTATGCCGCTCGTCTCGGGGCCGAGGTCACGATGATCGAGAAGGACATCGTTGGCGGCGCTGCGCATCTCTGGGACTGCATTCCGTCGAAGGCAATGATCGCCACCGGCGGAGCGCTCACCATGATCAACCACGCCAGTGCGATGGGACTCACCGATGTGTCGGCCTCGCTCGATTTCGCTGCGCTCCGGGAGCGCATTTCGGCGATTCGAACCAGACTTGAATCGTCGACCACGAGCCTGCTCGAGAGCCAGGGAGTGACGCTCATCGAGGGAACCGGCAGCCTCGTGGGACCGAACCGTGTTGCTGTCGCCACCGACTCGGAACACTTCGAGATCGATGCTGACGTCGTACTGCTCTCCACCGGATCCCGACCCAGACTTCCTGAGTGGGCCAGCGTCGACGGCGATCGGGTGCTCTCCACCCGAGATGCCTACCCACCCGCTGAGCTGCCGTCCCACCTCATCGTTGTCGGGTCCGGTGTCACCGGGGTCGAATTCGTCCACATGTTCTCCTCGTTCGGTTGCGAGGTCTCGCTGGTCGTGAGCCGACAGCAGGTCCTGCCGCAAAAGGATCCCGAGGTTGCGGCGGCTCTCGAGGACGACTTCATCCGTCGGGGTGTGCGTCTACTGAAGGGGGCGAGAGCCATCGCAGTAGACCGTGACGCCATGGCTGTCACAGTCCGATGCGACGACGGCCGCCAGGTCACCGGATCACATGCATTGTTCGCAATCGGTTCGCTTCCGAATTACGAGAGCCTCGGGCTTGAATCCGCCGGGGTCGTCCACGACGGCGGGTATGTCGTGGTGAATCACAACTGCCAGTCCTCGGTGCCGCATATCTATGCCGCCGGCGATCTCTCCGGAAAACTTCCGCTGTCGTCGGTCGCCACGATGCAGGGGCGCAAGATCGCCGAACACGCCATGGGACTCCATGTGGGACCACACCGCCATATCGACTATGAAAAGGCAGCCTCGGCGATCTTCACCGTTCCCGAGATCGCGGATGTCGGTCTGGCCGAAGCCGATGCGTTCGCTGAAGGTCGCAAGATCCGTGTCACGAAGGTTCCGTTCTCGGCCAATGCCAAGGCCCTCATCGACGAGGATCCGCGTGGCTTCGTGAAGATTGTCTCCGATCCGGCCACCGGAGTGGTTCTCGGTGGTTCGATCGTGGGCCGTAACGCTGCTGAACTGATTTCTGTTGTGGCGCTCGCCGTCACCGCCGGGCTTCGGGTCCAGGACCTCTACGAAAGCCTGTTCGTGCATCCCTCATTGGCGGAGGCGATCTCCGATGCCGCTGAGTGATGGTGTCACTCCCCAGAGCGAGCAACGACGGGTGCCGACGGCGAAGGATTTCCCGGCGACGGGTCCGTTCTCGCTGGCGGCAGCAGGGCCGCGTTTCGCTGCGCGAGCAGTTGATCTCTGCATTGTCGGACTGCCTGCCCTCATCGTCATAGCGTTCATCATGAAGGTGGACAACGGTGTACTTCATCTCGATGTGCCGCTCTGGCTGGGTCTGGCAACGTTCGCATTCGGTTCGCTGTACGAGGCCCTCTTCGTCGGCACGCTCGGTCGTACACCCGGCAAAGCGCTCTTCGGGCTTCGCGTTGTCAGACTTGTCGACGGTGGACGTCCGGATCCGGAACGGTCGCTGTTGAGAGGGATGATCCCATGGTCGTTCGTTGCAGTGCCGCTCGGCGTGTTCGCTGTGCCGGCAATGCTGGCGGTCTACGGGTGGGTGAGCGGTGAACTCCACCGGAGCATCTCGGATCACGCTGCGGGCACAATCGTCATCACTACCAAATAGCGTCGTCGCCTCCGGCGTGTGTGCAGCCTCTAGGTTCGCGTGGTCGATCGATCCATGGAGGCAAGTATGTCGGGAGAGAACAGCGGCGTATTGCGGGTGGTGCAGTGGACCACGGGCAACGTTGGTCAACGATCCGTTCGCGCAATCGTGAGCAACCCGGAGCTGGAACTGGTTGGTTGCTTCGCGTGGGGACCGGAGAAGGTCGGCCGCGATATCGGTGAGTTGTGCGGTAGCGCCCCAGTGGGTGTGCTCGCCACCGATGATGTCGAGGCGCTCCTTGCTTTACGACCTGATTGCGTCGTCTACAACCCGAAATGGCCGGATGTGTCGGAGATGATCCGCATTCTGGAATCCGGCATCAACATCACGGCAACTGCAGGGTTCATTACTGGTCACGCCCTTGGCGACGATCGACTGAAGATCCAGGACGCCTGCGAGCGCGGAGGCAGCTCCATTTTCGGCTCTGGGATGAATCCGGGATTCGCGAATCTCCTCGGCATCGTGAGTGCCGGACTCTGTGACCGGATCGATGCGATCCGCATGTTGGAATCGGTTGACTCGACCGGCTACGACTCGGCAGATACCGAACTCTCGGTCGGATACGGCAGGCTGCCAGACGACCCCGAACTTCCAGCGCTCATCGAGCGCGGTACCGCGGTGTTCGGCGATGCGGTGCATCTCGTGGCCAGAGCGCTCGGGGTTGAACTTGATGCTGTCCGATGTGAGACAGAGGTGGCGATCACCACTGCTGATCTCGATCTCGGGTCATGGTCTATCGCTGCCGGACATGTGGCCGGCGTGGCTGCGAGCTGGCAGGGCTGGATCGGTGATCGCAAATTGATCTCCTGCGACGTGCGCTGGCGTAAGGGCCGAACGCTCGAGCCTGACTGGCGTGTCGAGCATGGCTACATCGTGGAGGTGGAGGGGATGCCCTCGGTTCGCTCGAAGCTCGAGGTCTACCCCCCGAAGGACTTCGTAGCGACATCGTTTGCCGACTACATGGTGCTCGGCATGGTGATGACAGCGATGCCCGCGGTGAACGCGATCGCATCGGTCTGCGCAGCGCCCGCCGGGATCGTCACCTATCTCGACCTGCCACTGCCATCGCCGAGTGGCTGGGTGTCTCGCTGAGCTACAAACGAAGAGGGGGCCGGCCCAGTGGGCCGGCCCGTTTTTCATTCACATCGTGTTTCATTCACATCGTGCGTCGTCGGTCTACTCGATGACCACGACGACATCACCGGCACCGACGGAATCGCCGGTGGAGACCTTGATCTCCTTGACCGTTCCCGCCTTCTCGGTAGCGATGTTGTTCTCCATCTTCATGGCTTCGAGCACACAGACCGTGGCTCCCGCTTCGATCTCCTGGCCGACCTCGACAAGGATCTTCACGATGGTTCCCTGCATGGGGACGGTGACAGCACCGGAGCCGCCACCGGCTCCACCGGATCCACCGGCGGAACCACGACGGGGTTTGGCTGCTCCTGTGGCAGCGCCACCGGCCACGACGGCTCCGGCCTGCGATTGCGGCACGAACACCTTGACGGCGAATCGCTTGCCGTTGACCTCAACATCGACATCGCGCTGCACCTTGGGTTCCGCGTCGGCGTCGGTGGCGATTGGAGTGGAACTCACACCAGTGAGATCGAGGGTGTCCTCGACCCATTTCGTGGAGTGCGTGGCGGCGGCGAAATCGGGGTGCTCGAGAATGGCGATATCGGCGGGGATGGTGGTGGCGATGCCCTCGATGCGGAACTCACGCAGCGCCCGGAGGGTGCGTGCGATAGCGGTGGGACGGTCCTCGCCCCAGCAGATGAGTTTGCCGACGAGATTGTCGTAGTACTGGCTGACGGTGTCGCCCGATTCGTAGCCGCCATCCCATCGGGTGCCGAAACCAGCAGGCGGAACGAGTGTGCTGATGTCGCCGGGAGAGGGGAGGAACTTGCCCTCGGCCGGGTTCTCGGCGTTGATACGCACCTCGATGGCATGACCCGAGAGCGAGATCGAATCCTGGGTGAACGACAGAGGTAGACCCGAGGCCACACGGATCTGCTCGGCCACGAGATCGAGACCGGAGACCATTTCGGTGACAGGGTGCTCGACCTGCAGACGGGTGTTCATCTCGAGGAAGAAGAACTCGCCATCCTGGAAGAGGAACTCGACAGTGCCGGCGTTGTAGTAGCCGCAAGCCTTGGCGACCTTGACAGCAGCCTCGCCCATGGCCTGGCGCACCTCGGCGGGGAACGCCGGTGCCGGGCTCTCCTCGATGAGCTTCTGGTGACGACGCTGGGCTGAGCAGTCGCGCTCAGCAACCCACACGCAGTTGCCGTGCATGTCGCCGATGATCTGCATCTCGATATGTCGCGGCCAGGTGAGGTAGCGCTCCACGTAGCACTCGTCGCGACCGAAGCCCTTGAGGGCTTCACTGCGAGCCGAATCGAACGCTTCGGCTGCCTCATCGGCACTGCGCACAACGCGCATGCCGCGTCCACCGCCGCCATAGGCGGCCTTGATCGCGATTGGCCAACCGAATTCCTCGCCGAAGGCAATGACCTCTGATGCGTCATTCAGGAACTCGGTGGTGCCGGGAACGCCCGACACGCCGGCAGCCTGAGCGGCGATTCGGCTGGAGACCTTGTCGCCCATGACCTCGATGGCACCGGGGGGCGGACCGATGAAGGTGACACCACGATCGGTGATGGCCCTGGCGAAGTCCGTGTTCTCCGAGAAGAAGCCATAGCCGGGATGCACGCCGTCGGCACCGCTGCGTTCGATGACATCGAGGATGACCTCGGTGTTGAGATAGCTCTCCGCAGCAGTGGTTCCGCCGAGGGCGTATGCCTCGTCGGCGAGTCGGACGTGGAGTGAGTCGCGGTCGAGATCGGAGTACACGGCCACGGTGGCGATGCCCATCTCCTGGCATGCACGGATGACTCGGACTGCGATTTCGCCGCGATTGGCGATGAGGATCTTTTTGAGCACGCCCTATTGTGGCCGATGTGCAGGGGTCCTTCGCCACATCAGCCATTCCGGGCACCCGATTCACCGAAATTCGGTGGATCGCGGAGACCGGATCCACCAACGCCGATCTGCTGTCGGAGGCCCGTTCCGGGGCCGCCGAAGGCCTCGTGATAGTCGCCGATCACCAGCATTCCGGTCGCGGGCGGCTCGATCGGACGTGGGTGGCGCCTCCTGGTTCATCGCTCTTGGTCTCGGTGCTGCTGCGGAACCACCTCGATGCGACCACGCTGTTCCTGCTCCCGGCGGCGGCCGGCGTGGCCTCTGCTGAGGCCTGTGAGGAGGTCGGTCGGGCAACAACGGGGCTCAAGTGGCCGAACGATCTCGTTGCCATCGGTGGGGAGTACGCAGATCGTAAGCTGTCGGGGGTGTTGGCCGAGAGCGTCGTGTCGGATGGGCGTATCGAGGCTGTTGTCGTCGGGATGGGTCTCAATGTGAACTGGCCGGCTGATCTCCCGGCGGACCTCGAATCCTCCGCCACGGCGCTCAACCTCCTCGTCGGCGACGTCATTGATCGCGAACAGTTGCTCATCGCATGGCTTCGAAGGTTCGACCATTGGCTGACTGTGCTCTCGGGTGGGTCTGGCCCGGCACTCCTCCTCGATGCAGTGCGAGCCCGATCCGCCACGATCGGTCGCTCGGTTCGAATCGAATTCACCGATCACGCGGTGGAGGGCACGGCCACCTCGATCGACGAGGACGGGCGCGTTCTCGTGGTTCCTTTCGATGGGTCACCGGAGCTCACTGTCTCGGTCGGTGATGTCGTGCACCTTCGACCGATCCGCTGAGTGCGTCGACTTCTGATTCAGCGGGCTTCTGAGACGATTGTGATTGCTCGGGCGGTGAGCGGTCCATCGAGAGGGAACCGTCGCTGATCGACTGCGGCAACGGGGAGCACTCCCGTGGTCGCCGAGGTGATGAACACTTCGTCGGCCCGATCGAGGTCGTCCGGGAGGAGGTCCGATTCGCACACAATTCCCGAGTCGAGCAAAACCTCGCGAATGATCCCGGGTAGGCAACCCGAGTCGAGTGATGGCGTGAGGATCTGGCCGTCGATGACAAGGAACGCCGATGCTGTTGCGCACTCGCTCAGCCGTCCCGTGCTGTCACAAACCAGCGCGTTGTCGAATCCGGCGGCCGATGCGGCGCGCAGGAGCACAGCGTTCTCCGACCAACTCGTGGACTTGATGCCGGCGATCGGTGAGCGCTCGTTGCGGACCATGTCGCTGAGCGTGATTCGTGCAGAGAGCGGTCCCGGCGGGAGCGATGTGATCGAGATCATGCAGATCGGAGTGTTACCCCGATGTCGGGGTGAATCGCCCGGACCCGGCGTGATCGTGATGCGAACCCGGGCTTCGTCGGTTCCGTACGCGGCGATGAGCGCAGTTATGGCGTGATTGAGCTCGGCGTCGGCGGGAGCGTCTGCGATGTGAAGCACGCAGAGCGCGTCGCGGAGTCGCCGGAGATGTCGACCAAGGAATTTTGGCGTACCTCCGCGAACGGCGATGGTCTCGAAGCAACCGTCGCCGAGGAGGAGTCCATGATCGGTCGCAGGGACCATCGCCTTCTCGGCCTCGAACACCGAACCGTTCATCCAGATGAGCGGAGCAGTCATTGCTGATCCACTCCGGGATCGTTCGAGGCGATCGAGATCAGGTGCGCCGCCTTCAGTTCCGTCTCCGCCCACTCGTCATCAGCAGTGGAGTCCCAAGTGATGGCCCCGCCGGTGCCGAAACACAAACTGTTGTCTTCAACCCAGAAGGTACGGATCGCCACGTTCAACTCGCCGATGCATCGATCGGCATCGACCCAACCGACCGCTCCGCAGTACATCCCGCGAGGGACGGGCTCGAGTTCGGCGATCGTGTGCATGGCAGCGATCTTGGGCGCCCCCGTGATCGACCCAGCAGGGAAGGTCGCTTCGAGTAGTTCGGCCCAGCCCAGATCTGGGCTGAGTGAGCCCTCAACCGTGCTGACCAGATGCGTGAGGCCCGGATGACTTTCGGTCGTGAGCAGGCCGGGCACCGTGATGGATCCGGGTTCGCAGACCCGTCCCAGGTCATTGCGCACCAGATCCACGATCATCACATTCTCGGCCTCGTCCTTCGCCGTGAAGGGCACCCCCGGTGCCGTCGTGCCCTTGATCGGCGATGACCGCACGATCGATCCGGATCGGGAGAGGAAGAGTTCGGGCGAGGCTGAAGCGATTCTGATCCCCGGGAGTTCGATCGTGGCCGCGTACGGGGCTGGATTCGCTCGTGCAAGGGCTGCGCCGAGTGCCAGCATCGATGCATCGGGAGGAAGCGGGGCGCTCATCCGTCGGGTGAGATTCACCTGGTAGACGGCCCCGTCGCCGATGAGTGACCGGATGCGGTCTACCCGGCGAGCGAAACCCTCATGATTGATCGACGAGACCCACGACTCGCGATCGGGGCCTCGCCAGACAGTTCCGGAACGGGGGATGCCACTCGTGGGGCGGTGCCGTGCGAATCGCGCGAAGGTCGGCTCGGCGTCGAAGGGGGCGATCACGACCCACCAGCCCTCTGATTCAAGGGCAGCGGGATCGTTGGTGAGGTCGAGGAGTCCGGAGGCGACGGTCCCGCCGACGACCGCGACCGGCTCGACTTCGACAGGCGTTCGGGAGTGGGGGACCGTGAGCACGATGGGTGGCAGCCTATGTGCGCCCGAGCCCGGGAGTCTCGTGCTGACCATTGTGCGTGCTCGTCATCCTCTGTGCCATCGACGACCTGCCGGGCAGCAACGAGGGGTGGGGTGTGATGAAGAGAATGGGATAGTAATGTTCCAGCGTGCCCCGAATGAAGCGGTCTTGGAAGCAGCGAGTTCTGCTGTTGCTCAACATCGGGCTCGCATTCACATGTCTGATCGCTGCCGGCGCAATCGGTTGGGCGTACAACCAGGCCAGCGCACTTCCTCGAATCGATGTGAGCGCATCGCTGAGTGCGCCAGTCCCGCCGGGTGAACCCGAGAACATTCTTCTGGTGGGTATCGATGACGGCATGGGTCTCGACAGCAATGATCCGGTTCTCACCGGACGCTCGTCGACAGTGAACACTGACACGATCATCATCCTGCGCATTGACCCTGATCGACAGATGGCAGCGATGGTGTCGCTTCCGCGCGACCTCTATGTGAATCTTGCTGGTGGGGGCAAGGGCCGCATCAACGAAGCGCTCGCACTCGGCGGCCCGCAGCGACTGATCGAAACCATCAAGCAGGATTTCAATATCCCGATCAATCACTACGCCATGGTGAATTTCGCCGGATTCCGGTCGGTGGTTTCGGCAGTTGGCGGAGTTCCGATCTACTTCCAGTATCCGTCACGTGACCAGTGGACCGGCCTCTTCCAGTACGACCCGGGCTGCGTCACCCTTGATGGCGAACAGGCGCTCGCGTATGCACGATCACGACACTTCGAGATCCAACGCACCGCCAAACGTTGGCAGGAAGACCCTTCCAGCGATTTCGGTCGTATCAAGCGTCAACAGGAATTCATCAAAGCTGCGATACGCAAGGCCGTGAGCAAAGGCGCCCGCAATCCGTTCGTTCTGCGCGACATTCTCTCCTTCGCCCAGAAGAACGTCACTCTCGACAACTCGTTCTCCATCCAGAGTCTGGTCGACCTAGGGACACAGTTCCGGTCGTTCAATCCTGATTCGCTTGTGACCTTCACACCACCTGCCGATGGCACCATGGTCGGATCGATGAGTGTGCTGCTCCTGCAGGAGCGCGCCGCACAGCCGATCTTCGATATCTTCCGGGGTATGGCCCCGATCGTGGACCCCGCGATCCCGACAACGACGATCCCCGGTCCGCCGACGTCACCGACGACGGCACCTGGTGGGGTCCCTGGTTCATCAACAACCACCACAGTGGCACCGACCACCACGACCACGCTCGGCGACTTCATCCCGCAGACGCCACCGGGCGGGACCTGCCTCTGAGAGGACGGTTCGGCGACATCGGCCGTGGGAGACTGTTGGCCTGATGGATGAACGACTCCGGGTGGCCGTCACCCTTGAACAGTGCTGGCATCGCGTCCCCGGTGGTACCGCTCGTTCAGCGCTCGAATCCATCGATGCTCTGCGCTCCCATGGCGACGTCGACCTCATCGGTGTGAGCGCGCACCATCGCAGTTCGCCGGCGCAGGCATGGACCCCGTCGATCGAGACTCGTTCGTTCCGACTTCCCCGATTGGCCCTCTACGAGTCTTGGCATCGGCTGCGTCGACCATCGGTCACACGGCTCGTCGGTGGCGCCGATGTCATCCATGCCACAGGGATGGCAGTCCCGCCACCTACAGCGGCGCTGGTCGTCACGGTGCACGATCTGGCGTTCCTGCGTAATCCTTCGCAGTTCACCTCGCGCGGGGTTCGGTTCTTCCACCGCTCGATCGAACTCGCTCGACGCGATGCCACCCTGGTGATGTCTCCTTCACAAGCGACCATCGACGAGTGCATCGGCGCCGGATTCGACCCCGACCGGCTGCGTCTCGTGCCATGGAGCGTCGAGGCTCTGGACGTGGAGTCAGCGCGGATTGACGCAGCCCGACGTGCCCTCGGCATCGACGGCCCCATGGTTCTGTGGGCGGGGACTATCGAACCGCGCAAGAACCTCCCGGCACTGCTCGACGCGTTCCGGCAACTCGTCGACCGCTCGGCAATCCTTGTGCTGGCGGGTCCGCAGGGCTGGAATGAGGATCTCTCGGAGCGGGTTCGGGCGCTTGGTGACCGCGTTCGAATGGTCGGATTCCTTCCCGGGGAGGAACTGCGGGTGCTGCAGGCCGCGGCTGACATCTTCTGTTTTCCAAGCCTGCAGGAGGGGTTCGGGCTGCCAGTGCTCGAGGCCATGGCGCAGCGAACCGCTGTCATCACCTCGGCGGGCACCGCAACCGCTGAGGTCGGCGGCGATGCAGTTGTTCTGGTTGACCCGGCTGACTCCTCGGCATTGGCGATGGCGCTCGACGCACTTCTCGCTGACCCACTGACTCGTGATGCCTTGGCTGAAGCAGGCCGCCAGCGGGCGGTGTCGACGTACTCACGTGCCGGTCACGCACGCACGCTGAGCGCGGTGTACACCGAGGCGGCCACTCGTTGGGGGGGACGCTCCTGATGGTCGACGGTGGGAGCGCGGAACTGAATCAGTCCGCAGTCGGCCCCTGTCGGCGTATCGGTCTCAATCTCCTCTGGCTAGTGCCCGGTGAAGTCGGCGGCAGTGAGGAGTACACGATCGGGCTGCTCAGAGCATTTTGTGCGCTCGCGCCAGCCGATCTCGATCTGATCGTCTACGTCAACCGACGACTGGCGCGGGATCATGCCGATGTTCTCGCCAACGTCACGACAGTGGTTGCGCCGATCAGTGGATCGTCTCGTCCGCTGCGGGTGCTGATGGAGTCCACATGGCTCGCGCTTCGGTCCTTGCGGGATCGGGTCGAGGTGGTGCACCACGCCGGTGGCACGATGCCGAGCGTTCGGTCCCGGCCCGGTTTGGTGACCCTTCATGACCTTCAGCCGATCACGCATCCGGAGCGCTTCGGATTGATCAAGCGCACCTATATCCGACTGGTTGCACCGCGCTCGCTTCGTCGGGCGGTGCGGGTGGTGTGCTTGTCACGGTTCACCGCCGGTGACGCCGAACGGATCGCTGGCGTCGACCCTCAGAGGGTCGCCATCGTGGCGAGCGGAGTGGATCCCATCGAGGCCGGCTCACCCGAATCTCTTGGCGGAGGTCCGGAGTCGGCGGAGTTGCTGACTCGCTTCGGACTCGAAGATGGTGCCTTCATCCTCTACCCGGCCATCACCTATGACCACAAGAACCATCGAACACTCATCGATGCGTTCGCCCGTCTCGTGCCTTCGCATCCGTCGCTTCGACTGGTACTCACCGGCGGTGTCGGCAGCGCCGAGTCCGCATTGAACGCGCAGATCGAAGATCTTGGGCTCGCTGAGCGGGTTCTGCGAACCGGACGCGTGGCGGCTGCCGAACTCGACACGCTGTACCGACGAGCGGCGGTGATGGCCTTCCCCTCGAGCTACGAGGGATTCGGACTTCCATTGCTCGAGGCGATGGTGAGGGGCTGCCCAGTCGTGACCAGTGCGGTGGGCGGGCTCCAGGAAGTTGGCGGTGCGGCCGTCGAACTCGTGGATCCCTTCAACATCGAGGGTTGGGTCGTGGCTCTAGCGTCCGTGATCGACGACCCGGAGCATCGCGCAGAAATGATTGCCGACGGCCTAGAACAGAGCGATCGTTACCGATGGTTGAACTCGGCCATCGCACTCGCCGAGCTCTACCGAGGGCTTCCCCGAATCCGGGTTGATGTTTCATGAATCTCGTTGTCCTCTGCCCTCATTTCGAACCCGATATCGCCCCGACCGGCACGGTCATCACGCGAATCGCTTACGAGTTGATCGAACGCGGACATCGGCTCCATATCGTCACCGCCCTTCCCTGGTATCAGGGTCATGCCATCGAGCCGGGCTGGGAAGGGCGACTCGTTCGTACCGAGCGAACCGAATGGGGACGGATCAGTCGGGTCAACCCCTTTCCGACCGACAAGCGGAACATCCCGGCCAGAGCTGTTGCGTTCGGCGGATTCACAGCACTGGCCACTGTGGTTGGTCTCGCAACTCCGCTCCGCCCGGACGGCGTGCTCGCCATGTCACCTCCGCTCACACTCGGTCCGGCAGGAGCTGTGATCGGGCTCGGTCGTCGGGTACCGCTGGTGTTCAATATCCAAGATGTCTTCCCCGATGTTGCCGTCGAACTCGGACTGCTCACGGGGGAGCGGGCGATCGCAGCAGCCCGTTGGCTCGAACGGCAGAGCTACCGGCGATCCGACGCTGTGACCGTGCTCTCCGAGGATCTCGCCGACAATGTCCGGGCGAAGATCACCGAAGGTCTGGTGGTGGACCGCGCCGCCCAACAGGCCTCGAAAGTCCGGGTCATCCCGAATTTCGTTGACACCGAGCACATCGTGCCGGCGGAACGCGAGAACGCGTACCGGGCCGAACACGGCCTCAGCGGCCAACAGGTCGTGATGTACGCCGGCAACGTCGGACTGTCTCAGTCACTCGATCTGGTGATCGCCGCCGCACGGGCCTATCTCCATTCCCGACCCGAGGTCACCTTCGTGATCAACGGTGGTGGTGCTGCCCGGCCCGACCTCGAGCAACAGGCCGCGGACCTTCCGAATCTGCGCTTCGTTGACATGGCTCCGATCGAACGGCTGTCGGAGGTGCTGGCCGCAGCCGATATCCATGTCGTCCCGCTGCGCACCGGGCTGGCCCGCTCGAGCGTGCCCTCCAAGATGTATTCGATCCTCGCCGCCGGTCGGCCGATAGTGGCCAGCGTCGACGAGGGTACCGAGGTGGCGCGCACGGTCGAGCAGGCTGGTGCGGGTGTGGCGGTTCCACCCGACGATCCTGCGGCCTTCATTGGCGCGCTGGGCGGACTGCTCGACGACCCAGCCGCTCGTATCCGCATGGGCGAGTCCGCCCGCCGCTTCGTCGTTGGTTGGGCGTCACCCGCCGCCGTGGCGGCAGCGTACGAAGAACTCTTCGGCGAGTTGATCGGCCGCTGATCCTGACAGCCCCGACTCGGCCGCTACGCTGTCGGAACTATGGGTAAATCGTCCTCAGCCAAGAAGGTCGCACGAGCCGCACGAGCCGGTGGTGCCACCTCCCAGGGCAAGAAGCGCAATCTGCTCTTCCCGATCTCCATTGCTGCCGTCGTCATCGTCGGTGTTCTCGTTGTCGGGTTCGCCCGCGGCACGTATTCGAAGGCTTCGGCTGAGTCGCCAGCGGTCACCGACCACTTCCACGCTGCCTACGGCATTTATGTGTGCGACAAGTTCCTCGATCCCTTGACCGATCCGGGTGGCGACACCCTGGGCATCCACACCCATGGCGATGGCATCGTTCATATCCACCCGTTCGGCAGTGCCGCAGCGGGCAAGAACGCCACGATGGAAACCTGGGGCAAGACCGACGGTCTCACGTTCTCGAAGAACGGGTTCACCGTCAACGGAACCACCTACGACAACGGTTTCGACTGCAACGGTCAACCCGCTTCGGTCAAGCTCTACGTCTGGAACGCAGACGACACCTCGGCCGCTCCGCAGATCGTCAGCACCTCTGACATCAGCAGCTTCCGGTTCAAGAAGGACCGTCTCGCCATCACATTGGCAGTGGTGCCCGACGGCACTGAGGTGCCGCCGCCGACCAGCATCCCGACGCTCGATAACCTGAGCGACGTCGCCGGTGCCACCACCACGACCTCCATTGTCGGCTCGGCCACCGTCACCCCGGGAGTGAGCACAGACCCAGCAGCAACAGTTACGAGCGCCCCGGCGACGACGGTCCCTGCTCCGTGAGAGCTGTCGTATTGGTCGGGGGCTTCGGCACCCGACTTCGTCCACTGACGTCCACCATGCCGAAGCAGATGCTTCCGGTGGTGGATCGCCCGATGATCGAACGAGTTGTTCAATCGCTCGGAAGCCACGGGGTCACCGAGGCGGTGCTGTCGCTCGGCTATCGACCCGATACGTTCATCGAGGCCTATCCCAACGGCACCTGTGCTGGTGTGAAACTCACCTACGCGGTCGAGCCCGAGCCCCTCGACACCGCCGGAGCTGTGCGGTTCGCCGCTCGAACCGCTGGGATCGACGACACATTCATCGTCGTGAACGGTGATGTGCTCACGGATCTCGATGTCTCTGCACTCTGGAACTTCCATCGTGGCCATGGCGGCGATGGAACCATCGCGCTTACTCCGGTTGACGATCCATCCCGTTTCGGTGTCGTTCCGATCGACGCCGAGGGAAGAGTCATCGAATTCGTCGAGAAGCCTCCGGCCGGCACTGCGCCCACGAACTGGGTGAACGCGGGAACCTATGTGCTCGAACCATCGGTTCTCAACCGGATCGACGATGGCCGGCGAGTGTCGATCGAACGGGAGACCTTTCCGGCTCTGGCCGCTTCTCACTCGCTCTTCGCGGTGCAGAGCAACGCGTATTGGCTCGATGCCGGCACCCCGGCGTCGTATCTCCAGGCCCAGCTCGACATCATCGATGGTCTCCGTGGAGTGTCGGAGGCGTCTGTCCACCCAGATGCCACGCTCCATTCGGATACGGAGATTGACCATTCGGTGGTGATGGCCGGTGCGACCGTTGAGGCGGGAGCAACCCTTCGTGGCTCCGTGGTGTTGCCCGGAGCACGTATAGGTATGGGAACTACGGTCATCGATTCCATCATCGGCAGCCGTGCCACCATCGGTGCCGGCTGTTCGCTTGGGGAACTCACCGTGGTCGGTCACGAGGTCGATCTGGCTCCTGGGACCGTGCTCACCGCCGCTCGTGTTCCCGGAGAGGACTGAACAATGCAGGTCGTCGTCACCGGTGGAGCTGGATTCATCGGCTCCACGCTTGTTGATCGGCTCCTTGCCGACGGTCATCGAGTAGCAGTCATCGACAATCTTGCCAGTGGCAACCTTGCGAATCTCGAGGGAGCTCGCGCCACGTTCGACGATGCGATTCAGTTCCACGAACTCGATGTCCGCTCTCCGGAACTCCCCGGGCTCATGGTCGCCATCGCCCCCGAGGTCGTGTTCCATCTCGCTGCCCAGGCCGATGTCCGGGTCTCGGTTGCTCGTCCGTTGTTCGACGCCGAGGTCAATGTGCTCGGTGGTCTCAACGTGATTGAATCTGCCCGCCTCGCCGGCGCCCGCAAGGTGGTGGTGGCATCGAGCGGCGGAACCATTTATGGCGAACCCGCGCCCGAAGCTCTGCCGGTCGATGAGAGTCATCCCCAGCATCCGGTGTCGCCCTACGGCGTGGCGAAGAAGGTCACCGACGACTATCTGTTCGCGTTTGGTGTGCTGCACGGACTCGATCACGCATCGATGGCATTGGCCAACGTCTACGGCCCGCGGCAGGACCCGCACGGCGAGGCCGGTGTGGTTGCGATCTTCGCCGGTCGCTTGCTGGCCGGCGATCCCTGCACCGTGTTCGGTACCGGCGAGCAGACCCGCGATTTCGTGTTCGTTGACGACGTGGTCGACGCCTTCTGCAGGGCCGCCGATTCCGGTTCGGGCGTCTACAACATCGGTACCGGCGTTGAGACGTCAGTCAACGAGCTCTACGCAGCGATGGCGCATGCTGCCGGTGTCGACACTCCCGCAGTGCACGCGGAACCGCGAGTGGGTGAGTTGTCGCGATCCTCGCTCAATCCCGGCCGAGCGGTTGCAGAACTGGGTTGGGCGCCGACAACATCTCTCGCCGACGGCAGCGCTGCTGTACTCGCCTGGTTTCGATCCCGGGACTGACGCCTGTTCGGCTGGGGGCTTGCTCTCAGCGGAACAGATCCTCTGAAGGCCTGCGTACCACTTCATCATGCACACTGCCGTCGCGCATCCACGTGGCGTCGACACCACGGACCACAGCCACGGGAATCCCGGTTGACTTGCCCATGACGAGCTCCGCTGCTGCAGCAAGTTCGTCAACAACAGCAACTTCGGTGACCTGCATCTCGCGTCCCAGCGCATCGGGCGTGCCCCTGAGGTCGACCACGCCAGCCACTCCAGCACACCCGATCGCGACATCGGTGACCCCGCGACGCCAGGGTCGCCCGAATGTGTCGGAGATGATCACGCCCACCTCGACACCAGCACGATGGCGCAGACCGTCGCGGATTCGACGAGCCGAACGATCCGAGTCGATGGGTAGAAGTGCGGCCCAGCCTCGCTCGACATTGGAGAGATCGATGCCGGCATTGGCGCAGACGAATCCGTGGGTGGTCTCGCTGATGATGAGTTCGCCGCGGCGGCGAAGAATGCGCACGGATTCCTGTTCGACGAGCGGCTTGTGACTCAGAGGATCATCCGGGTTGATGGCTACGAGACGATTCTCGGCCTTGGAAACGATCTTCTGGGTGACGACGACGACGTCGCCGTCCTGCAGTGCCGTGTCGTCCCCGCTGGCCGCAGCGGCAGCGATGATGTCTGCAAGGTTGGTCCCACCAACGATCTCGCCGATGCCCTCGATGCCGAAGATACTCAGGCGACTCATGGTCGGGCTCCCAACACGACTCGGGCCAGCTCAGCTGATCGCTCGGGGCTGCTCATGATGGTCGGGGCCACGATGCAGCGCATCCCTTCGGCCTCGATCGCAGAGGCGGAATCGGCATCGGCGTCATCGATCACGAGAGTGGCGGCGAGATCACGGTAGAGGCGGGCGACTCCGACGACGCTCGGTTCATGCCCGAGTTCGACCATCAACCGGTCGGCTGGTCCCTTCAGGGCGGCACCGGCGATGATCGGCGAGACGGCGACAACCTGCTCGCGTTGTGCGACGACAGCGTCGCGTATGCCCGGAACTGCGAGTAACGGAGCGATGGAGACCAACGGGTTGGATGGGGCGAGCACGATGGTTGCCGCTGACGCGATGGCTTCGAGAACGCCGGGAGACGGCGACGTGGCTTCGGCACCGTCGAATCGCACAGCGGAGACCGGCACGCCGTGATGACGCTGGACGAAGTACTCCTGAAAACTGATCTCCGACCCCGCGGGCAGACCGGGGGAGTCGGGAGCGTCAGGGTCATCCTCGGCGAGCGTGACCATCGTGCGCAGTCGATCGCAGGTCGCAGGAATCAGGCGGACACTGAGTCCCCAAGCTCGGGTGATCTCGGCGGTCACTTCTACCAAGCTGGCACCCTCGCTGAGTCGCTGGGTACGGAACATATGGGTCCCGAGGTCTCGATCGCCCAGTCCGAACCAACTCACGCCGCCGTACTGCTCGAGTATCGCTCGGGCCTGCCAGCTCTCGTTGACGAGTCCCCAGCCCATCTCGGGATTGATCGCACCCGCGAGCGTGTAGGTGACGGTGTCAAGGTCGGGGCAGATACGCAGGCCGTGGAGTTCGAGATCGTCGCCGACGTTGACGATCGCCGCGAGCTCGTCGTGGGGGACGACCTGCATGAGACCGGCAAGCATACGAGCGGCACCGACGCCGCCAGCAAGAGTGAGAATCACTGTCAGGCGAGGTCACGCTGGAGGCGTTCGACGTTCTCGATGTCGGCGTCGACCATCATCGTGACAAGTTCATTGAAACTGGTGTTGGGCGTCCATCCGAGAATTTCTTTCGATCGCGTTGCATCGCCGACGAGCAGATCAACTTCAGCCGGTCGGAAGAACCGTTCGTCGATCACCACATACTCCTGCCAATTGAGATCGACATGACCAAAAGCGACCTCGCAGAACTCACGAACCGAATGAGTTTCGCCGGTGGCGATCACGAAATCGTTCGGAATGTCCTGCTGGACCATGCGCCACATAGCGTCGACATAGTCGCCTGCGAAACCCCAGTCGCGCTGTGCATCAAGGTTGCCGAGGCGAACCTCCCGGTCGAGTCCGAGTTTGATACGGGCAACCGCATTGGAGATCTTGCGGGTCACGAACTCCAAGCCGCGTCTGGGGCTCTCATGGTTGAAGAGGATCCCTGAAGTGGCATGCAGGTTGTAACTCTCGCGATAGTTCACGGTGATCCAGTGCCCGTAGAGTTTCGCCACCCCGTAGGGGCTGCGCGGATAGAACGGGGTGAGCTCGCGTTGGGGAACCTCGACGACCTTGCCGAACATCTCGCTCGAACTGGCTTGGTAGAAACGCACGTCCTGATCGACGAGCCGAATGGCATCGAGGAGGCGGGTGACACCGAGAGCGGTGGTTTCGCCGGTGAGCACAGGTTGTTTGAAAGATGTCTGTACGAATGACTGGGCAGCGAGGTTGTAGACCTCTTCGGGTCGGGACTCTCGCAGCACCTCGATCATCGAGGCCTCATCGAGGAGATCGCCGGATACGAGTTCGATGTCGTTCTGGAGATGGCCGATACGTTCGAAGGTGTCGGTGGAACTGCGACGGACCATGCCACTGACGTGGTAGCCCTTCTCGAGCAGGAGTTCCGCCAGATATGAACCGTCCTGGCCGGTGATTCCAGTAATGAGGGCACGCTTGGTCATGTTTGCTCCGAGGGATGGGCCGCAAGGTTGGCCGTGATCTTGATCATTCTAGGTTTCAGGAGCGCAACGGCTGAGAATCGGTGTCAGGTGAGGAGCTGACGGCGCTCGTTGAGCACATCGGTCAACGTTGTCTCAATCGGAATCTCCGGCACCCAGCCGGTTGCGAGGTTGATCTTGGTGGGATCGCCCAGCAGCACCGGGGTTTCAACGGGACGCTGAAGGTCAGGGTCCGTTTCAAGGACCATTGGACTGCTGGCAAGTCCTACAAGTCGGTCGGCAAGTTCAGCGATCGTTAGATCACGTCCGGAGCACACGTTGTAGGCCTCGCCGGGTTCACCATGTTCGACGAGAAGCCGGTATGCCCGCACGACGTCTCGGACGTCGGTGACATCGCGACGTGGGGTGAGGTTCCCGACAGGTACGACGCGCAACCCATCGCGCTCGTTCCGGGCGATCCGGTCGGCAATACCCGGGGCCATGAAATTAGTGCGCTGCCCGGGACCGAGGTGATTGAATGCTCGTACCCGCAGAACCTCTAGACCGAAACCCAACCAGGCCTGTAGTGCGAGTTGGTCTGCAGCGATCTTGCTTGCGGAGTAGGGCGTGACGGGCCGGAACGCTGTGTCCTCGGTGATCGGGAGGTCCGCCGGATCGACTTGGCCGTAGACATCGGCGCTGCTCACGGCGAGGACCCTGGGTGAGCCATTCGCGATGCAGGCCCGGAGCAGATTCAGCGTGCCAATAGCATTGACCTCGAAGCACTCCCTTGGGGCGCCCCATGATGCTCCGATATCGCTCCATCCGGCGAGGTGGTACACGACATCAGGACGAACGTCGGCGAGGAGTGCATCAAGTGCTGCTGGATCGAGGAGGTCGGGTCCGGTCGGCCGGTCGACACCGATCACAGTGTCGCCGCAGGCAGTGAGATGACGACAAAGATGAAGCCCGACGAACCCTTTGGCGCCGGTGATCAGAGCCTTCATAAATCGTGCCATCCTCGGGATCGAGCAAAATCCGGTCGTTCTCACGACGGGGAGGCGAGTCTAGGACATGCCCGTGGTCCCTATGAGGTGGGTCAGTGCTCGAAGGTGCGTCGCTCGGCCGCCGCATCGGTGTAGAGCTGCACAAGTGAGTCAACCGTTCGGTCCCAGCTGAAGCGGGGGAGTCGCTCGCGACCGACTCTGGTCCGAGATGCAGCAGCCTCCGGATCATCGAGCACACCGGTGATGGCTGAGGCGAGATCGACGGCATCGTCCGGATCGGCCCACGCAACGGAGTCCGCGAGCACCTCGGGCAGGGCGCCGACACGAGTGGCCACGACCGGGGTTCCGAGAGCGAGAGCTTCGAGCGGCGGCAATCCAAATCCTTCGTAGATCGACGGATAGACGAAGGCGGCTGCGCCGGCCAACAGTTGATTGCGTTGGAGGTCATCGACCCAACCGGTTCGGATGATCCGGGAGAAGTTCGGCGAAGCGTCGATTGCGGAGCGGACTGCTTCGGCACCCCAGCCATCGGGGCCGGCGATGACGAGGGTGAGTCCGGGATGCGACGCGGCAACGAGGTCGAATGCGGCGATAAGCCCCGGGATGTCCTTACGGGGTTCGATCGTTCCGAGCGAGAGCAGGTAGTCGGCGCCACCCGCAAGGGCTCGCCCGACAGCGGCAAGGGCTGCGCGTTCCGATTCGGGACAGATCGGCGGAGCACCGTTGTGGATGACCCTGACCCGATCAGCAGCGATTTCGAAGTGCTCGGCGACCTCATCAGCGACGAACTGCGACACGGTGTGCACCCACGCTCCCCGGGCGATTGCCCGACGAAGGAGAGTTGGGATCTGAAGCGTGTCAGCCGTGCACAATTCCGGGAAACGAATGCAGGTGAGATCGTGCACGGTCACGACCTCAGTGCCCCGGCGACTCGGCGGGACGACGAAATTGGGTCCGTGCACCACATCGAACCCGCCGGTCCAGTTCTCGAGCGACGGGTGGTTGCTGATCCGCCATGCGGCCCGAAGAGGTCGGGCGGCCATAGGACGGTTGACCACTCCGATTCCAGGAGGCACGACGGTTCGTAGCGAGCGCGCACCACGGGCGGAGATGGCGAATGCCGTCACCTCAATATCGGGACGCGTCAACCTGGTGAGGATCTGCTCGGTGCAGAACCCGATTCCGGTCCGGCGACCCAACAGCGAGGTCGCGTCGAAAGCGACTCGCACGGTCAGCGGCAGTTGCGCAGTTGCAGCAGGGAACGGCGGATCAGATCGAGAGGTTCGGCGAGTGGCGATCCGGGTCGATCAGCACGCTCACTGGCGAACGCCCGCTCGATCGTTCGGCGCTGCACCTGAGCCTTCTGGAACGCCAGCACTCCTAGTCCGATGGTGATGTGGGCGAGGTCCCGCGAGGCCTGCGTTACGTCGTCGAGAGGGTCTGAATCCATCTACCGAGCGTAGACGGGGGTGGCTCGGATCCGTCGGTCCGAGGGCTAGCCTCGGGAACCGTCGTGACTGTTGAGGAGCATGCCATCGAACCCGTCGGCCCCGAGCCCACCGGCATCCCCGACGGAGGTGCCGATCTGATCGTGGCTGAACAGGTTGCTGATGAACAGGCTGACGATTCGCCGATCGTCGGTGATGTGGTTGGCGATGACGTACTTGCCGGTGATGTGGTTGTCGATGATCTAGTCGCTGATGAAGAGATCGTCGAGGACCAGGGTGCCCCGCCGGTTGTGGTCGTGATGGTCACCCACAATCCGGGTTGGTGGTTCGAGGAGACGCTCGCCAGCTTCGAGCAGCAGGACTATCCCAATATTTCGGTCCTTGTCATTGATGCAGCGAGTTCTGATCCAATGACGCTCCGGGATCGCGTTGCCGCAGTGTTGCCGAGCGCTCATCTGAGGAGGCTCGACGCCAACCCCGGGTTCGCCAGCGCCGCCAATGAGGCACTTCACGCAGTGCAGGGAGCTTCGTTCTTGTTGCTCTGCCACGACGACGTGCGCCTCGACCCGGGCGTCGTCCGGATTCTGGTCGAGGAGGCCTACCGCTCCAACGCCGGAGTTGTCGGACCGAAGGTGGTCGAATGGGCTGATCCGACCCGTCTGCTTTCGGTGGGTATGGGCGCCGATCGCTATGGCCAGCCGGCGCCCTATGTCGAGCGGGGCGATCTCGACCAGGAGCAGTTCGACTCGGTGCGAGACGTCTTCTACGTACAGGGTGCGGTCACGCTGGTTCGGGCTGATCTCTTCGAAGCGCTCGGTGGCTTCGACCCGGAGATCACCTTTCACGGCGACGATCTGGACCTGGGATGGAGGGCTCATGTTGCCGGTGCACGTGTCATCGCCGCCCCGTCCGCACGCGTCGCGCATCTCGAAGCGCTCGGTGAGCGTCGACCGGTCGATGATCGACGCCGACTTCAGGCCAGACATCGATTGCGGGTCCGAACAGTCGCATCCTCTGGACCGACCCGCGTACGGACCACGCCGGTTGCGGCGTTCTACGCCCTGCTCGAAGTGCTGCAGTCGTTGCTCTTCGGACGCTTCCGTCACGCTCGCGACATCACCTCCGCGTGGATGTGGAATTTCTCTCATGCCAGCAGTGCCCGCCGACTCCGGAGTCGGTTGCGCGGGATCCGCCAGATTGATGACGGTGAGGTTCGTGCCTTCCAACGGCGGGGGAACCTCCGCCTCGCTGCGTTCCTCCGTGCGCAGTTCGGACGTTCCGGCGACGACGCGCAATGGGATTTCGTTTCGAACCTGCGAGCGGCGAGGGGAACGCTCACCCTCACAGCGTGGATACTCATCGTCGTCTACCTGCTCATCGGGAGCCGGGAATTGATCCTCGGAACGATTCCCGCAATCGGCGATATGCCGCCGATGCTCGGTGTGGGCGACATGTTCTCGCGGTGGGTCAGCGGGTATCAGAGCATCGGTCTGGGCTCGACTGCAGCATCCCCGACCGGATTCGGGTTGTTCGCTCTGCTCGGAACAATGCTGCTCGGAGCAGTCGGTCTACTTCGTCATGTTCTGATCCTCGGGATGTTGCCGCTTGGCGTCATGGCGATGTGGAGACTCACCCGTCCGATCGGCTCGCGCCGAGCGAGGGTCGTATCCACGGTGGCCTATCTGATGATCCCGGTCGCTGAGTCATCGCTGGCTCGAGGCGATTGGCCGGGACTGGTGTCCTTCGCGGCGATGCCGATCGTGCTCGCGCAGCTGTTCGGCGCCTCAGGTCTCACACCGTTCGGATCAATCGGCGGTTCGGCCGGCCCGGGCGTTCATCGACGGCCACTCACTCACCGGATCGCAGCCATCGCGATCGTCGCTGCATTGAGTGCCACGATCGCCCCAGCGTTCCTCATCGTCGTGGTTGCGCTATCGGTTGTTCTCGTGCTCGGCGGAGTTCTCGCCGGGCAGTTCCGCAGTTCGTTGCGCGTGCTC
>Ga0209084_1000114_pt1 | contig 74995 bp, 72 predicted proteins | sample C_130820_MF_Meta_FD_187309 | JGI IMG/M metagenome (GOLD analysis project Ga0209084, IMG submission 187309) | Freshwater microbial communities from Lake Croche, Canada to study carbon cycling - C_130820_MF_MetaG (SPAdes) (version 2) | ecosystem: Environmental > Aquatic > Freshwater > Lake...
AAGGAACGCAAGGCACGCAAGGCACACAAGGCACGCAAGGTCGCCAGGGAACACAAGGCACACAAGGAGACCAGGGCACGCAAGGCACACAAGGCACGCAAGGCACGCAAGGAACGCAAGGCACGCAAGGCACGCAAGGTCGCCAGGGAACACAAGGAACACAGGGAGACCAGGGCACGCAAGGTCGCCAGGGAACACAAGGAACACAGGGAGACCAGGGCACGCAGGGTACTCAAGGTCGTCAAGGCACGCAAGGAACACAAGGAGACCAGGGTACTCAAGGTCGTCAAGGCACGCAAGGCACCCAAGGAACCCAAGGAACTCAAGGCACGCAGGGAACTCAAGGTACTCAGGGAACTCAGGGTACTCAGGGAACTCAAGGCACACAGGGAACGCAGGGTACTCAAGGCACGCAAGGAAATCAAGGTACTCAAGGCACGCAAGGCACCCAAGGCACCCAAGGCACCCAAGGCACCCAAGGCACGCAAGGCACACAAGGCACACAAGGCACGCAAGGCACGCAAGGAACGCAAGGCACGCAAGGAACGCAAGGCAACCAAGGCACGCAAGGTGCTCAAGGTGCTCAAGGTACTCAAGGTATGCAGGGCACACAAGGCACGCAAGGCACCCAGGGAACTCAGGGCTTCCAGGGAACTCAAGGTACTCAGGGTACTCAAGGCACGCAAGGCAACCAAGGCACGCAGGGCACACAGGGCACGCAAGGAACCCAAGGAACGCAAGGCATTCAGGGCACCCAAGGTACTCAGGGAACGCAGGGTACTCAGGGAACGCAGGGTACTCAAGGCACGCAAGGCAACCAAGGCACGCAAGGCAACCAAGGCACACAGGGCACGCAAGGAACCCAAGGCACGCAAGGAACCCAAGGCACCCAAGGAACGCAAGGCACGCAAGGCACACAGGGCACGCAAGGCACGCAAGGCAACCAAGGCACGCAAGGTGCTCAAGGTGCTCAAGGTACTCAAGGTATGCAGGGTACACAAGGCACGCAAGGCACGCAAGGCACCCAGGGAACTCAGGGCACACAGGGCACACAGGGCACGCAAGGAACCCAAGGCACCCAAGGAACGCAAGGCACGCAGGGCACACAGGGCACGCAGGGCACACAGGGCACGCAAGGAACCCAAGGAACGCAAGGCACGCAGGGCACACAGGGCACGCAGGGCACCCAAGGTACTCAGGGAACGCAAGGCACCCAGGGAACTCAGGGCTTCCAGGGAACTCAAGGTACTCAGGGTACTCAAGGCACGCAAGGCACGCAAGGAAACCAAGGCACGCAAGGAACGCAAGGAACGCAAGGCACCCAGGGAACTCAAGGCACACAGGGCACACAGGGCACGCAAGGAACCCAAGGCACCCAAGGAACGCAAGGCACGCAGGGCACACAGGGCACGCAAGGAACCCAAGGAACGCAAGGCACGCAGGGCACCCAAGGTGCTCAAGGTGCTCAAGGCACTCAAGGAACCCAAGGCACTCAAGGCACACAAGGCACTCAGGGTACTCAGGGCAATCAGGGTACTCAAGGTACCCAGGGCACTCAAGGAACCCAAGGTACTCAAGGTACTCAAGGAACTCAAGGAACTCAAGGCACGCAAGGCACGCAAGGCACGCAGGGTACTCAAGGCACACAAGGCACGCAAGGAACGCAAGGAACGCAAGGCACGCAGGGTACTCAAGGCACACAAGGAACGCAAGGCACGCAAGGAACGCAGGGCACGCAAGGCACGCAGGGAACGCAGGGAACGCAAGGTGCTCAAGGTGCTCAAGGCTCACAAGGCACCCAAGGCACGCAAGGCACCCAAGGCACCCAAGGCACCCAAGGCACCCAAGGCACGCAAGGCACACAAGGCACGCAAGGCACGCAAGGCACTCAGGGAACGCAAGGCACGCAAGGCACGCAGGGCACGCAAGGTACTCAAGGCACGCAAGGCACAAATGGAACAAATGGAGCACAGGGCACGCAAGGTACTCAAGGCACGCAAGGCGCACAAGGCGCACAAGGCGCGCAAGGCACGCAGGGCACTCAAGGCACCGCAGGTACAAATGGAACAAATGGATTTCAGGGTACTCAAGGTCCACAAGGTCCACAAGGAACTCAAGGTGACATTGGTTCGGTCTCAATTACAAATAACGTTTTAGGTTACGTAGTTACAGCAAGTGGAGGGGCAACGGCGACTGGAAATGCCGGATTTCAGTTTTCATCTTCGGCATTAAATGTGGTTGGAAAAGCTCAGTCGTTGACTAACTATATAGCCGCTGGATCGCAAAGCGGAACTTACACATCAATTACGGGAACCAGGTATGGTTACTACTTTTTGATAACAACAACATCAGCAACCATTCATAAAATGCCAGCTACTCCGGCTGACGGATTTTATGTAATTATGAGGAACATGCCAGCGAGTTCAAGTTCTTTGACGATTGCCGATAATGGAGGAACAACAATTGTCATTCTGGCACCTTCTGTAACAAGTACGATTTTGTACAATAGCGTAACACCAGCTTGGTATTATCTTTAATTAAGTAGGGCGGGCGGGCTTTAGAATGTTTACGAATAAATTTAGTTGTACAAAATAGAAAAAATGGGAATTCTGGTATCTGGAAATTTTTTGACGTCTGAAGGTGTCCCTTACACGTCTTATTATTTAAAATTACATTCATTTACATATTCGTATAACACACAAATACTTAATTTAGAATTTAAAGCATATTTGAATAGACAGTCGCTAAATACTCTCAACAATGTCCCCTTTCAGTGTAAAAGACAATTGTACATAGATTCTAAGATTTTAGATGATTCGCGATTTTCAATCAGGCAATATATTTATTATTGGATTCGCTCTGTGTGCCCAGAATCACAGTTTTCAAATGTACTTGAACCCGGTCAATCATCTTATGTAATACCAGAAGATTTGAATTTCCTATCTACAAATATACGAAAAACCGATCCCTTCCCAGTACTTGTTCAAATAGATAATAGTATCCAATTACAAAATTCTACATTTATGATTGAAAATTGGGGCACTAGCGATGAATTACAAGTAGCAAAGTATGACACACAGCGAGTTTTATATTAAGCGTTGTGATCTATTTGATGTGATGTGATGAGTGAAAACAATTTTAATAACAAAACAATTGTCATACAATAAAAAAATAAAATGATTCGTGGAAACTCTATAAAGCCACAATCTTTAAGCCAATATGATGGAACCAATCAAATATTATGCTGCATGAAAGGTGGAACTATTGACTTGGCAGATTCAAGTAGTAATGGAACTAGATCGACCGCATTTTCATATTCACCCTTAACTTTGTGTAACTTAACTACATCGTCTTATGGTACTCCACCGAGTGGGGCAAGCAAACAATGTTACGGCATGTCGCCCCTGATTGTTGCATCTGGTGGAACCATAACGTATTCAACAACAAGAAAAATTCATACTTTTTTGTACACGGGTGCAACTCAAACGTTTACAGTTACATCGAACGCTGCATCCACTTTAATTGAAGTGTTTATTTTGGGAGGTGGAGGAGGAGCAGGCAATGATCACGGAGGAGGAGGGGGGGCAGGAGGTTTAATTATTTATTCTAACGCGTTAGCCGCTGGATCTTATTCGGTTACAGTTGGAAACGGAGGAGCGACTGGAAATCCTGGAGCAAGTGGCGAAAACTCCGTATTTTCTGGGACAGGAATCACTACTCAGACTGCTTATGGAGGCGGAGGAGGAGGTACTTATAATGGTGGCACTGGAGTAAATGGTGTGACTGGTGGATGCGGTGGAGGAGCTTGTGTCTCCGGATATCCGAACTACATTGCCGGAAGCGGTACAGCTGGTCAAGGGTACGCGGGAGGAACAGCTGTCTATCAAGGAGGAGGATTTGGTACAGGTGGTGGAGGAATTGGCGGAGCTGGCGTGAGCGTAACAATATCGGGAACAAATAGTCTTAGTTACGGTGGAATTGGCATTACTTATTCTGTCACAGGATCAAATTATGGCGGTGGAGGCGCGGGATATTCTTACAATCAAGCTAGTGTAAGTCGTTATGGACACTTATATGGTGGAGGTGCAGGAGGTCAATATTTTTATTCTGGATCAGGCTACGGGGCGAATACGGCTGGTGTGAATGGAACTGGAGGAGGTGGAGGAGGATATTATTCTACAGGTTCATCGGGAGGATCAGGTACAGTTATTATTTCTTATCCTTACGAATCTTCAATATCAATTCCAGTTCCAATACTTTACTCAAACTACAATTTTACGTTTATGTGTAGGTTATATTCTTCAAATTACGCCACTGGAAGCACGCAAGGAATATTTTTTAATGGAGATCTTTATCACGGTGGATATGGATTATACATTGATGGAACGGGTACTTTAAGATATGTTGTTGGTGGAGTGTATCCTGCAGTTTCAAGCGGCAATATGACATCGGGAAGCGTTAATGGTGGTTCAGGAACAGTGCAACTTACAAATTCTACGTGGTATAATGTAGTTGTACTATGCGTTCCGGGTTCAGGATCACAAGCAACTTGGACAACTTACTTAAACGGATCATTGTACTCGGCAAACTTGTATGGTGGTGGTGCACCCACATGCAATCCTGGCACAGTTACACAGGGTCAACCAAACTATGGATTCAGATTTATGGGAAATGGATTAACTCCAACTAAAGTTTCAAAAACGTTTTCATATACAGGCGCGGTTCAAAACTGGTACGCTCCGTATGGTATGTGTAACGCTACATTTGAATGTAAAGGTGCGTCGGGAGGAGGAGGAAATTTAAATACACAAGCTCCTGGTTGTGGAGGGTATGCATACAACACAAATTCTGGAATAGTTTTTACCGTTGCAACTGCCTTTAGCGTTTACGTTGGTGGCGGAGGAGGCGCGGGAAAAGGATCTACGATAGTAAACGGTGGCGGCGCAGGAGGTTGGCCTGGTGGTGGAACGTGTACTTCAACTGCAAAATACTCTAGCAACGGCGGCGGAGGTGGAGGATTTAGCGCTGTAGCATTAAGCGGTACATTATACGCATGCGCTGGAGGAGGAGGAGGAACTGGTGGAGGAGATCCCGGTGTAGGTTCAGGAATGGGCGGAATCGCTGGAGGTTCTGGTGGAGCAAATGGAACAGCACCGGGATATGGAGGATCAAATAACTATACAAATTCGTCTGGGAACATGGGTATTGGATACAAAAGAACTTACGGTATAGGTGCACCGTATATTGACGATGCAGGATACCCTACCACTGGCGCGGGCGCTGGATTATGGTCGGCATACACTTCCGGTGCTGGATACAATGGAGGAAATGCGTACACATCAAATCAAGGAGGAGGAGGAGGAGGTTATTATGGAGGAGGCGGCGGTTTAGGAGGAGGTGGCGGAAGTTCTTACGCTAACAATGCAATTTCCTGGACAACACAAACGACAACTTTAGGATACGGTGCTACATATGGAGGAGACATGACCCAGTCAACTGGTTCAAACTATGGAATTACAAACGGGAACGCTTACGACGGTAGCAATGGTTCCGTAACTTGTTCCTACACTACTGGGTATATTACGTATCTTGCTTCGCAGACAAACGACACGTCCTTTACTGGAGTCATGACAGATGTAATCTTTGCCTCAATAGCTCTTCCAACAACAATTTGCAGTTCATTTGCAAACGGTGCAAATTTTCCTTAATTTATATGTACACATTAACCAATCCAACCACCTTTGATGACATGAGATGCTTGTATCTATAATGAAAAACAAAAAACAAATGGGACTTTTAGTCGTTGGTGAATTTACGACGCTAGAGGGATTAACGTACACAAATTATTACATTCGCATATCAAGTTTTTTTGTAAATGTAAATAATTCGACTACTTCATCTATTTCAGTAGTTTGCGATTGTTACGTGTCAAGAAATCTTTTTAAAAACAATTTTAGCACAATTGCAAATTCTCAAAAAGTATATAATTTCTCAGTAAATACAGGCGATTTAGATACTCTCCAAATGCGTCCGTTTCTTTATCCTAAAATCCTTGAACTTGTGTCGAATGACGGAAGCAGCGTGCAAAATGTAATTGAAAATGCTTAAGTAAAAAAAATAAATAAACAAAAAAGTAGTGTGCAAATGCAACTCCACCTCTCCCTACAGCATCATAAAAACGAAACGTTAAAAGTTATGTTCAAAATCTGAACAAAAACTAATAACTAATTAAAAAAAATCTTATTGCCGCCCAGAAATCAAAAAGAAAAATTTCAAAATGGCTGCTGCGTGGAAGCGTCGGGCTTTAAGGGATGTGAAGGATTTACAAGATAATGGGTTTAAAGTTACAGGCGAAAATGGGCAAGAGGATTTTGACCTAAAATGTTTTGTCACCACCATGCGGGGCCCCGAATCGTCTCCGTACGAAAAGTGTGTATGGCGAGTTCGATTTACAATTCCAGACGGCTTTCCATTCCTTTCTCCTTCTGTCGGAATCATTGGACGAATTTTACATCCAAACATTGACGAAGAGAGCGGATCCATTTGTCTTGACGTCTTGTCTCCTAAAGCGTGGTCTCCTTCCTTTACCATCCGCCACATTGTTGAGACGCAGCTTCCTTATCTCCTATCGTATCCAAACCCGTCTGATCCTTTGAACAGAGATGCCGCGCATTTACTTGTTTCTAATCCTGAAGCGTTTAAAAGAAAGGCGGCGGAACATGCAAAGAAGAATTGTTTTGCACAAATAAATTAAGTAACTGACTTTATACGCCCAAAGAAAAAAAAACAAAAATGCAATTTCAATACGACAATACCACAACCGAAACACAAATTGAGGGAGGCGATCGATTTTCAAATGCTCTTACGGGAGCTGCCATTGGCGGTCTTTTAGCTCCGAGAGGCTCGAAAGGATCTGGTGCGATTGCTGGCGCTTTAGTGGGTTCTTTTCTTGGTGGAAAATCAAGATCAAGATCGAGAAGAAGCCCTAGACGGAAGACAATCAAGAGATCCAGATCCAGATCCAAAAGTAGAATATTTTCTATGTTAAAATGGAAAAAATATACGACTCGCAAAAGCCCTGGCTTGCCTGCTAACATGCTTTGTGGGGAGAAAAGGATGGGAAACAATGGGAAAATGTGGAAAAGTGTTGCGAATAAAAATGGTGTGTGCACGTGGAGACCTGTAAAATAAAAAGAACTACCTAGTAACAAGTGTGTGTAGAGACGTAGAGACAGAGAGAGTGAAACTTTAATTATCTCCTAATCGCTACGCTCGACGACTCTCCCTCCTCGCCCTCACCACCCTCTTCTTCGTTCTCAATTCTTACCGGAAGCACAGAAATCATATCGCTTTTAAATTCTTCTTCTTCTCCTTCTTCTCCTTCTCCGCCTTCTCCTCCTCCATCTTCCTCGTCCTCTCCATCGTCCTCATCCTTTTCGCCAGATTTAGAACTTTTGCGAGGACGTTTTCGCCCCTTTAAAATAATTTGATAATCAACAATATGCCTTTTGCACAAGCTGCACGCGCTTCTATTTTCTGAAAGCCACTTAATAGCACATTCGGCATGAAAATAATGGTTACAATGAAGAACAAACAAATTTGCGCCCTCTTTAAAATCTTCAAGACACGTGCTGCATTTTGTGTCTCCTCCTTGTTTTGTTGACATTGACGCAGTGTACGGCTTTATGTTTAGCGAAAGAGGCACAAGAAGTTTTTTATCATCCTTGTGTGTTTTAATGACACTTTCCAAAGTATTTAAAGCCATTGCGTGAGACTCTTGTGCTCTTTCGAGTTCTTCATTTTCTTCTTCGATTAACAAGGATTTTCGAGAAATTCGATCAGCTTTCTTTGTTGCTATTGAAAGCAATCGTATAAGAGTTCCAGTGGACGCAATGCTGTCATTTATGATTGTTGTTTTGGTTACACCGGGTTTATCTAATTTTTGTAGTCTTGCAATCAAATCGTCTGAGACAAGCATCATGCTTATAACAAGAGATTGGACGCTCTTAATTTCTCCCTTTAAATCAATGTCGTCGTCGCTGCCATCATCGTCGTCTTCTACTTCGGAGTTCATTTTTTAAGATTTATGCGTAAACTATTATATTATTATATTACAACAATATAGTAAATTAATAATTAAATAAAATATATTTACAATAAGTGAAATGACGACAAGCTATGCAGACTTTTACACAAATGCCGTACAGGATGCGGCTCTTCAGAGCCACGAACGCATGATTAACTATGCTACTGATCAAATTGGACATTTTGAAAATTTTATTCAATTTCGTATGCCCTTTATTGTACAAGAGCATGGCAGGCTAGACATCTTGTGCTTAGAAACCAAGGAGAGGCACTACATTAACCTCACAAATGTAGTGACGAAACGCCCGGTCTTTGACAATTCCGACCCATCTGTGAGAGCATTGAGAGCCGGCGTTCTCGACATTTTAATGCCCGAAGAAGCAAGGGACCGAGGTCTAACGTATTCCGGACGAGTTTTAGTTGACGTCGAGCACACTGTCTTTTCAACCGACGAGAAGGGCGTCGCGCTCGAACAGAAAAGCGTCATGACTGTTTATAGAGAAATGCCTCTATTTGAAATGCCAATGATGTTAAGGAGCAAATTTTGCCACGCATCGATTGACGCCAAGAAGGAATGCTGGCTCGACATGGGCGGGTACTTTATCGTTCGCGGAAACCCGAAAGTGTTGCAGCCCCAGAAAACGCAAAGAATTAATGTTCACTTGGTCAAGGGTGTTACAAGGGGCGCAGTCGACGCCGACATTCGCTCTCTACGAGCAGACGAGAAATACAGGTCGACATCGACACTTTACCTTCACTTGGTTGGTAGTCCGTCGTCTATTACAGTTGATGTTCCTTTTTTGGAAACTGGAATGCCAATTGTCGCAATTTTTCGCATGCTCGGATTTGAAACCCAGGAAGTCATTGAAAGTATTCTTTGGTGCGGAGAAGATAAGGAAGAGGACCAAGACTCAATTGAAAAGATGGAGGCGAAACGGCGCGTGTTTTCTACAAATTTTGGGCACCCTTTTGCCTTCTTGCCCTTACTTCAAGTTTTTGATGCTGCGTCAGTGGGTCTACGATGCCCTGATCCGACACCCGAAAAATTAAGGAAGCAGGTCATGCAGCAAATCACAGGAGAGTTGCTTCCTCATGTTGGCTATGACGACCTTCCGCTAACAAGGCTTAAAAAAGCAGTCTATCTAAGCATAATTATACGCAGAATGATTGATGTGCACCTCGGTTACGAGGAGAAGGACGATCGAGATTTTGAAGGCTACAAGTCTGTACAAATGAGTGCGGGAATTTTGAGCGTTATGTTTCGTCAACAATTTGCCGCCTCCATGAAATTGCTCAGAAACAGCGTGTACAAGAGGAGCAAGCTCGGAAAAAGCTTGGATCTTTCGGTTATTCTTGGCGGATCCGACACTTTGACGCGCGACATTCTTAAAGCTTTTTCGGAAGGAGAAGTAACGGTTCAAAAAGATGCTTCGAATGCAGGGACAAGCGTGATCCAACTGGCAATTCAAGTTAATCCGTTGGGAATTCAAACGCACATTCAACGTGTGTCGACGCCTCTTCCGCGCGCCGGAAAGTACAAGCAGCTTCGCGGAGTTGACGCAACGCAGCTTTTCCTATTCTGTCCTGCAGAAACCCCGGAGGGAGAGGGCTGCGGTCTTCTGCAAAATTTAGCGACATTTGCTCACGTTCGCGTCGGAACGGACCTAAAAATAGTTGAGCGCAGTCTTCAAGGACTTACGGACTTTGCCACGTCCTTGCGTCAAAAAATAGGACTTCCTCCGTACTTTACACCTCCAAGCGAGCTCGTAAAACCGTTCAGGACGTTAAGTGACCTTCAAGAAACGTGGGGCGTCAAGCCAACAATTATTTTCGTAAATTCAGATCCAGTTGCGGTTACAATCAATGTCGATGAATTCGTTGATGCGGCGAGACTGGCGAGGCGACACGGGTACTTGCCCTTCGACTGCAGCGTAGTTCGAGCCCCTCAGGGAATCTGCATTTCGACTGACATGGGCGTCGTAACCTTCCCTCTCATTCATCTTGAGTCTCTCCACATGCTTACCGAAGCTTTGGACTCGGCACGAGGAGGGCGCGAAGAGTTGTGGGCCGCCATGCGACGTCTTGGTATTGTCGAGTACATTGATTCATGGGAAATGCTCGAATACCGAGTGGCTTTCAAGCCTGAAGAGGTTGACAGAGCAATTGAACTTCAAGACAAATTTCCGTATTCTCACATGGCAGTTCATCCTTCAAGCTTCTTGGGGACGTGTGCATCCTCTGTTCCCTTCTCGGATCACGATCAAGCTCCGCGCGTTTCGTACCAGAGCGGCATGCTGAAACAGGCTGTGTCGACCCCCGCCACCAACATTGCAGATCGAATGGATTTTGGATACGCGCACGTCTTGTGGTACCCCCAGAGACCCATGGCTGACACTGCAATCGCGCACGCCAAGAAAATTAATGATTGGCCGATGGGCGAAAATTTTATTGTTGCCATTGCCCCTTTTCAGGGTTTGAGTCAAGAGGACAGTATAATTCGCAATCGAGCGTCGGTTGAGCGCGGCTCCGGTCGCATTTCAGTCTACAGAATGCTGAAAACTGTGGCGAGAAAAAGGGGCACTGAACAAGAAATTTTTGAGCATCCGCAATTTAATGGACTCAACAAGGATTTTTCGCCATGTGAAGGCGTGCGCGGCAATGTGTGTTACGATAAAATTGGATTGGACGGACTCCCTGAACCGGGAACTCCAATCATGAACAACGACGTCATTGTGGGCAAAGTTGCGCACACCCAAGAGGTGCAGGCGGATGGAAGTATCAAGGACGTTCGACGCGACAAGTCGGTCATCATGTGCTGTGAAGAGTCTGAAACGTTTATTATTGACAAGGTCATGGTGTCGACAACCAAGGAAGGCATGCGCACCGTTCGCATACGCGCGCGGACCACAAGAACTCCGCAAGAGGGCGACAAGCTAAGTTCTCGGCACGGTCAAAAGGGAACGATTGGAGTCTTGATGAATGAGGAGGATATGCCGTTTGTAATGAACGGACCAAACGCCGGAATGAGGACGGACGTGATTATCAATTTACACTGCATGAACGGCCGAATGACGGTGGGCTGGCTTTTAGAAATGGTCATGTCAAATTTGGGCGTCGTCAAGGGCAATTTTATCGACGCCACGCCGTTTCGCAAGGTGAATGCCAAATGGGCGGTTGAGGAATTGATCAAGGCAGGATTTGGCGTCGAGGAAACTATGTGCAATGGAATGACGGGAGAGGTAATGGAGGGTAAATGGTTTATCGGCTGCTCCTTCTACCAAATGCTAAAACACATGGTTTTGGACAAGGTCACGTCGAGGCAGAGAGGAGGCCGAGCCGCCTTGACTCGCCAGCCTTTGGACGGTCGCGCGAACAAGGGTGGCCAGCGTCTCGGCGAAATGGAAAAGGACGCTCTTTTATCTCACGGCGCGGCCTACGTCTTGGACGATCGCTCACGCATTGCGTCTGACGCTCATTCCGCTTTAGTCTGCAAGACGTGCGGCCATGTCGGCGAAAGCAGGGACGAGACTCTGAGAACTCTTACATTTGACGTTAAGAATTCTGGAATCCAGTGCGCACTTTGTGGCGCGAAAAATTCATCTGTGTCGCTTCCAACGACGTATTGCTACTCTGGACTTTTGCTACGAGAACTTGCAACTGTCGGAATTAAAGTCATGCACAGCTTTTCTGGTTCGGAATCTTCTTCTGCTTCTGCTTCTGCTTCTGCTACTGTTCCCGCTATCGAAACAATGGAAACAATTCTTGATTACGATGAAGATAGAGGAGAAGGGGGAGATGGAGAAGGTGAAGATGAAGAAGATGAAGAATTGGAAAAACTCTTGGTCGAATATGATCAGGTAAAATCTAAGGTTTTGTCGGGGATAGGGATTAAAGAGATGGGTAAGGGAAACAAAATGGCGAGTTCAGTGATGAACGAGGATGATTGAAAAATTAAAAAACTATTTTGTTGATGTGAAACCAATTTTGTACGCTTTCCAGTCAATTTCATTTTTGTTTTTGAAAAATGAATGCTCAAATTTAAAACAACTACAATACTGTCTCCCTTCAATTCTTCCAAGATTTTCATAATGATCTTCTAAATGTTTTTTTGAAAAGTAGAACGCCTCTTTTAAATCTCTATAGCGTAGAGCATATGAAATCGCGCAGCTTTCGTTGCCGTGCGCATGAGCTTTAAAAATTCCAAAAGAGTTTCTTCCGTCATAGCATGGGACCTCAATAACGTCCTTTGCTAACACAATTTTTTTTCTGTTTTCTTCGTTAAGCGATCGAAAATGTTTTAATATACAGCTCCACACAGATTGGTCCCAACGATGCTTTCCATACTCGCCTTTTGAATTATATTCATCAGTAAATACTTCAGGTTGAGTTGTTGCCAAACCGCACCATTTCTGAATTATTGATTTTACTAACGGTGTGTTCTTTAACAAAAATGTTGTTGCGTGAATTTGCCCATCATTAAGATCAGATTCTGTTAGCTTAAATATGTCAAGAACTTTATTAGAAGTCCATTGCAGTTCATTTCTATCTTCACTACTCATCTTAAAAGCATACAGTTCCTCATCTGATTTAATAAAACGCTCAATGTTTTCTTGCAGAATTCTTGCGTCATCTACGCAACAACCAGAATCACAATAAAGTATGCACTGATTGTTATCCAAAGATTCAAGGGATTTTGCTAAAATATACGGTTTCCAAAGCCAGTATCCCCCTCCTCGAGTCGTCATCCAATCAACTTTCGAATTTATCTTAAAGGAATCAGTAATATCCGATTCAGTATAAATTAACTGATTCTTGCAGAAAGATTTCATTTCTCCGGAAATTCGAGAAACGCTGTGTCGAAATTTCTGGTCTCCGTACGTGACAAAAATGCAAGGAAGTTCACTTAGAAAAAAACCTGAAACATTGTGAGACCTTAACTCAAAGTGTTGAAATCCTTTACAAACAGCATCAGTTATGTTTGGTGTCTGTGTCTGCATCTTTTTAGCCAAAAAACACGCAAAAACCCTTTCGTGATAATATTTTAAATTCTTAGGATCTAAAGTATTTAATTGGAGAGCAAACGGCCAAAATAAGTCTACAAATTCGTCAAGTAGTTTTCGTTTCATGACAAAATTCGATGACTTGTACCACGTCAAATAAAAAGGATGAACTAAGTCCAATTTATGAATAATACCGTCGAGAATTTCTCTGTTAACATCAGCATAGAAACTGTCATAATCTATATTAATTCCCAAAACATCGTATTGTTTAGAATCCAAAACTAATTTCGTTAAAGAAGTGTCACTTTCTGGCACGCAATCGTATTCAAATATTGCAATGGATTCTTCGCTTCCATGTTCATTGTTTAAATCCAATTGATTTTTAGAGATTGCGTACCAAGCAGTAAAGGACAAGAATTGGGGGTATTGTTCAATATTATTTGCAAGATCCTTACAAACATACACGTTTTCATATTTTTTTGAAAGAGTATGTTTACCCACGTAAAGCAGAGTGCAACCTGGGACTTGAGTCTTTAAAACGGGTATCCACTGTTCATCATGAAAAACATAAAAAAATTTCATTTTATTCGTTTTGTTTTCTAGCACAACTCATGAGTCGTTTAACAAGCAAAGACTACGCGTTTCTGGTATTGGAAACGACGTTGCCCTTGCGAGAAATCCATCCTTTTCTCTCGAGACACGTTTGTCCAGATATTGTTGAACATGTGCCGAACGGGGTTTTCGTGTGCTACCCCATTCCAGCGGCGCCCGAAACTCAACGGGAAAGAATGCAGTTCTCCATCTCTTTTGTGCCCAGGCACGCGCAAAGAGATCATGGTCATCGTTACCGAGAACATAATGCTCTTCGTCCAGCCAACCGAGTTCCTCTACCATTGATCTTCGCAAAGCGAGGGGTCCACGATTTACCGTATGCGAAAGATAAATGGTGTTGGGTGGATATGATTTATGAGGTTCTTCAACAAGACTGCCGAGCTTTCCAACACCGGATTCAGGACCTTGTAAAGTGTGACAACAACGACCAGAAACTGCGATTAAGTCTGAAAAGATTTTAAGTGGATGGCATAGCAGTTCATTGTAACCCCGAGTAGTCATTTCCATGTCTGCTTGGATCTCAATAATGAACTCAGCATTTGTCAACTTAAACCCCTGATTGTCACATGACGTCTCAAACAAACCGGTTGGATTGACAATAACCACGACTGGACATGTAAAGGGAAATGTGCGGACAATGGTTTCGCTCGTATCGTTACAGCCGTCAAGAATAAAGATGATTTCGTAATTACCTACAGTGTTTTCCTTGATCTTGGTAAGGATATTTAAAAGGATAGGAGATTGGTTGTGAATGGGCATCACGAGACCGTACTCAAATTTCATTTAAAAACTAAAACTTGCAGTAAAAAAAAAGAAAGAAGTATTTACAGAAATGGAGCACTTTTGCGTTTACAAATCACCAAATACGAAAGTCAGATTGGGGAAAAATTACGACGGAGGCTATATTGTGTGCGATAAATATGGAGATTACGATTTTTTTTTATCTGGTGGTATTGGCGATGATTTAAGCTTTGAAGGAGATCTTTTGAACAAGTTTTCCAGTTTAAATGGCGTTGCATTTGACGGAACTGTTAATTCTAAAGATTTTGAATTCTTTCATCCACGGTTGCAAATAGTTCAAAAAAACATCGGTTCTCTTGACAATGATACAACAACAAACTTTTCTTTGTATTTTGACAAGTACAATAACATTTTTATGAAAATGGATATTGAAGGGGGAGAAGTAGATTTTTTCTCAACCTTGACAGACAACAATTTATTAAAAATTAAGCAGCTTGTTATTGAAATTCATTCTGCAGATGAAGTCAACATTCTTTCTAGATTGTCAAAAACGCATTGGCTAATACACTTTCACGCAAACAACTGTTGTGGAACAAAAGAAGTCAATGGGGTAATCGTTCCTAACGTATATGAGTGCACCTACATAAGAAAGCAAGACTTAAGCGAAACACCAGCATTCAATATCACCAATATTCCCGATGCTACTTTAGATCAACGAAATCTCGAACATAAAGCCGAGATTGAAATTACGTGGCCGCCTTTTGTACACGCATCAACTAACGCACAGCATATAATTAATTAGATTAAAACAAAACAAAAATGAAGTTAAATGCAATCGGAAATTCTCTTTTGTTGCCTCTTTTAAGACCAGACTGCGAATGGTATGTTTACATGTTGATCAGCAAAAACTCGACAATCCCGTACATTGGAAAGACAAATGATTTAGAAAGGAGATTACGTCAACATAATGGTGAGTTAAAAGGAGGAGCGAAAAGAACTCACAGGGCACTCAATTTTGAAAAAATAGAAAAAGAAGGAGAAGAAGGAAAATGGGCGCGCATTTTACATGTCAAGGGGTTCATTGACGAACGGGCTGCCCTTCATTTCGAAAATAGGTTTCAAAGAGAAAGAAGAAAGGTATCAACGCAGTTTGCAAATTGTATTGGGCCATCAAAGAGAAACCCTCTTTTAAAAGGTTTGAAAGCTTTAAATGCAGTCATGTCATGCGACCGACCCACGCGTGCTGCCCGACTCTTGACAGACTATGGCATAGAGGTTGTGTTTGAAAATGATGAAGCGGAAGCTGAATATAACAATATGAATGGACTAAGAAACGTTTTGAAAATACAAAAATGAAAGTTTCGAACATCGTGACCCTCCTCATTATATTTGCAATAATTTTAATCGTTCGGTATTACATTCTTTTGCAATATATTCCTGTAAAAAGAATCGCGCCTCCTAAAGACGGGACATTATGTTCAGATATATTTGATCTGTACGAGGATGTTCCTTTTATCAGTGTGCCGGAAAAGGCATATTACGCCATTCCGTCAAGCATTCAGAAAAAGACGGAAAATGGACTTGCGATTCTAAGCGTTAAAAACGACGGAGTTTTAGAGTACAGATTGAATGGAGTTTTAGTTTGGGCTTCTGATGATGCTGGAAAAGTTATGTGGACTCCAAATGTTCACATAGACGACTCTGCTAATATGTTGGACATTGATGAAAGCGCAGTGACGCAAACGATTCATAGTGACTTTAAGCTTACTTTAGATCCATTTGCAATTCACGCCAAAAACGCTAACGCTTTACTGTACGCATCAAATGAAGTCACGGATTACAAACGCTTATGGGACATGGAAGGATGGGAGAGTAAGTTCAGGCCCAACGTTGCCCATCCAACTGGAACAATATTTCTAATTTCCGAAAATAGACACATGCAGGTTGCGCTTCTTACAAACGGAGACCTCATTGTTCTCGAAAAAACGTCCATGTCATCTCCTCCTAAAATAAAGACAAGTTTACTGCAATCTTACTGTGATTATTCTTAGTACTTAGGAGTTAGGATCTAGATCTAGGAATACGGACTCTTTCGTTTGTGTGATTTTTTTGCTTTTGGTTCTATTTTTATTTGGGATTGTAGCTGCGTAGTGGGCTCATTTGAAGAAGGTGGAGTTATCAAAAAGGAATCAAAATCCGTTAATTCTTTTACATTGATTTCAAGGATTTTTACTTTCTTGTTTAATTCAATAACCTCTTGTTCCAAAAAAGTCATTTTGTCCTTTATTATTGTGTTCGACGCGAACAATGGTTCAATTAAAGAAGCTAATTTTTCAAAGTTAAGTTTCGAAATCCTGCACATGTCAATCGCGTTCTTTAAAATAAATGCATTTTCCTTAGTTGTATCTTGAATTGGTTGAAGTGTTTTAATAAATGTTTGGAGGTGCATATTGACCGAATGTTGAATTGATTGACGAAATCGTTCATTTTCTTCATTTTGCTTTACAATACTTTCATTCATGACAGACGCGAAGGTTTCAAGTCTTTGATTTTGATCTTTCGAAATAAAGTCAATTTTTAGTTGCATTTCAATTAACGCATTCTTTTCCCTTTCCTCATTCTTTTTATTCACCAAATCTTGTAAAACAAAATTATCATCATCGTCGCTAGTCATCATAAAAGGGATCATTTTTGAATCTTTAAAATTTAGTAATTTAGTAATATAACAAATTACAATAAATAAAAAAAAACAATTTTTTTAAAATGGAAAAGTTAATGGAAGGAGTATACACATCGACTTTAAATGAAAAAATAAATTTTGAAGTTTATGGAAATTACGAAACTGCTTCGGCTTCAATTATTTTTGATAGATCTAATTCCGATATTTACAACTTAAATTTAGATACAGATATAAATGGTTTCATGTTACACGTTTCTTTTAAAGAATATATAGACTTTACGAAAAACGTCGTTAACACACAAAAACAATGGAGCGTTAAAAACATTAATAACGTACTCACTGTTCTTCCTGGAACCTGGTCTCAAAGAGAAGTTAAGGGCACGTACACTTCATCTTCAAATGTTGTAATGGGATTTGAAACTGCGGCTTTATCTGGAAAAATGGCTATATTTATTGACGGTCAATCCGCAAGTCTTCAAAGATTAAACTTAAGAAGTGGATTAGACATGGGCTCCTCTATGTATTTTTATGTAAGTTTTGATGAATACAATGATTTTTTATATAATATTTTACGCGGTGAAAATGATCTTCCAAAAAACAAAAGTTTGAGATTATTCCTTTCAAATTGGGCTGTTGTTAATAAAAACAATGAAAGGGTTTTTATACCCGGAACTTGGAAAGAAGATATGGGTGCTCCTTTAAGTGGAGGAGCCAGAAAAAAGTGCAAGTCCTATCAGAGACGCAGCCGGCGGACAGGTCACTGCAAGGGTCAGAAGAAAACGCGTACGTCAAAGTCAAAGTCAAGAAGCAAGTCAAGAAGCAAGTCAAGAAGCTTATAAGAAATAGATCGCGCCGCGCCGCAAGTGAGTAAGAATAAGTTGTTGAAAACTCTAAAACATACCCCCCATTAATTTGGCATTTTTTCAAGATAATGTTATTTATAAAAAAAAAATAAATAAAAATGCCTTTAAAAATTACGTCAAGGTGTAGAAAAAGACACAGAAAAAATATGAGTATTTATCAGGTAAATACACAAAAAAATAGCATTCGCAGGAGCAGAAGCAGGAGCAGGAGCAGAAGACACAACAAGAACCGAAGCAGACGAATTCAAGAAAGAAAAACAGAAAAACTGAAAGGTGGACTTTGCAGTGATGTCGTTGATCCAATCTCTTATGAAAACTTGGCAGATATACCTCAAATCTTTAGATTAAATGTTCCTTTTATTGTCGCGAATGGTGCCATACCTTCTGTAGAACACTGCCGCGATGTAAGACAAATTGCACGAGATTTCAGGCACGGCTACACAAAAAATTTTAGCACTCAAACTGAATATTTAGACGATCAATTATTGTTTATATATACTTTTTTGAGTGCGCTGATAACTGATTTTAACATTACTTCTCATGTGATTGCACAAGAAGATTTACAAAATCTTTTATTTTTTCAAATCAGGGTATTTAATGCACTCGTGTTTCAATATTTTAGAACACTTGACATTGCGCGATTTGATTTTATTATGACTCTTCCGACGTCCACTTTAATACGTAATCAACAAAAGAAGAAGTTTTATTATGAAGGTCCTAGCAAATATGGACCTCCGCCGGCAGGCATATATAAAACAAGCACCTTAATTGACTATGTACTTTTTTCAGGCAAAATGGCTGAGGGTGCACGATTTCCATTTTTCCAAAGATTAGTTCAATATTTAGGATTTAGTTTGGAAGATGCTAGGCAAGCTTTAAGTAGTATAACTTTTGAGCAATCGTATATTACAAATGATGGGAAAAAAGATGCAGAAGATGTGCAGATTGTAAGATTTATACTTGAACACCAATATGTTCTTGATCATGATGGCTACATTTTTCATGCTTATAACGATGAACTAAATTGGTTGCAAATGTTAGTATTTCAATCAGGAGACATTCAACCTTTTGATTTTAATTTGTATCCTTACGAGATTCTAATTATTGATTTATTCGGAGAACATGGTTATATGATAAATCCTCCCATAGGATCAGTTATAAATGATGTTTTTGCTTTTGTAGAGGACTTATGTACCAATGATCCACTAAATTTAGATGATTATATTCATCGTTTATGTGGATGCATCGAACAAGTGTGGATTCCAAGAGGCTTAAAATTAAATGCTTACATGTTATTGGGAAACGGTTTAAGTCCCGTAGCAGCCGCAAATAATTTGCTTGGAAGTCCAAACGAGCTAAGCTCACTTTTAATTGCAAATGGAGCTGCTGTTTAATTTTGTTTTGCACGACGACTTCCTCTACCGTGCCATCCTCTTCTTCCTCTGCTTCCGCTTCCGATAACGCCTCCGCCTCCGCTTCCGATAACGCCTCCGCCTCCTCTGCCTCCGCCTCCTCCTTCCGCCACATTGTCGACTTGTTGTTGTACGGTTTCAACTTGTACTTCCTTGCTAAGTTGCGATTCCATTTCGTTGAGAAGTGCTTCTTTACCATACAATGCTTGAGCTTTTAGTCTAAAGAACGTATAATCATCATAATCCTTATATTTATAAGCTTCGATTGCAGAACTGACGAGTGATGGTAATGTTAAATCTTCTTCAAGAGGCGCGATACGCTTAAAAAAACGTAATCTTCCTCCTTTCAGATTCAGAGATCGTGTTTTCTTAATGTTTTTTCGGGTTACTTTCCCTTTTCCTTTTCCTGGTTTTCTAGGGCTTCGTTTCGAAACAGAAAAGAAACGCGTCATTTGTTTTTTATTTGTTCTACTTTTTATACAAAAAATAGACAAAGAATGCTTCAGTTTACAAAGTTATCAGGAAAGGCGGTCGCTCCTCAGCAAGCTACCGAAAAAGCTGCAGGATACGATTTGTGTGCGGCTCATGACGCAATTGTTTCGATGAGGGGCAGATGTCTTGTAAAAACAGACATAGCAGTTTGTGTTCCTAAAGGAACGTATGGAAGAGTCGCGCCCCGTTCCGGATTAACATTAAAGAATGGAATTGACGTCGGCGCAGGGGTTATCGACGAAGATTATAGAGGCAATGTCGGCGTCATTTTGTTCAATCACAGCGACACTGATTTCGTTGTAAAGACGGGCGACAGAATTGCGCAACTAATTCTTGAAAAAATAGAACTTGTTCCAACTCAAGAAGTGTTTGAAATTGGAGATCTTGGAGTGACAAAGAGAGGATCTCATGGTTTTGGGAGTACGGGGTACGGGTTAAGTCGACAAGAAGAGGTATGCAAAAACGAAAAAGGATGTGAATGTTGCTCTTGTAATGTGATGCGTCTTAAGCTTGCATACGATTCTGGGTGTTAGAAAATGTATTTCTCATTATTAAAGAGGATGGGGTTGGATTGATTGTATGTATTTTACAGTACAACATAATTTCTCAATTCTACATTATTTTTCAAACTTGTTTTAAATCCATTTCAATCTCTTGCGCGATATCATCAGGTATCATTTCATAAAAATATTTTTTTACAAATTGAAGAGGAACTTTACCGTTGAATGAATACTCATCAGTACAATATCTCAAATATTTAGATCGAACCATAAATTCAGCTTTTTGTTTATTCATTAATTTTAAGAAAAACTTGCAAACACCAATCCAATCTTTAAATAGCGAAAAACTGTACGCATCTTCGGTTTTCTTCGCAAGATCTCTTGCTTTTTGAGTTATAATAGAAAGGCTTCCTAACTTGCGTCCAGGACTCTTCTTTTCGCGGCACCGTTTTGTCACAGAATCACGAATTTTGGGGGGGACGCAAGGGCTTCTTTTTTTTGGCGGAGACTTTGATCGTGATCTTGATTTTGAAAAAGACGCCATTTTTCTTTTTTATTTATTTATTATGTTGTTAGAAAATGTGTTAAATACTTTTTTTTGAAAAATAAAGAAATGTCAGGATACCTTTATTGTTTTGAAAATGAATGCATGCCTGGTCTTTTGAAGATTGGATACACGGATCGCACAGTAGAAGAACGATTGGTAGAAGCAAATGCATCAGGGACATTTGGACCTCCCTCGGATTACTCTGTTGTTTTTGCAAAGCTTGTTAATAATCCAAGGCAAAAAGAATCCATTATTCATATTTTGTTAAAAAAATATAGAAAAAATCCTAAAAAGGAGTTTTTTGCCATCACAAAAGAGTATGTAAGACTATTATTTGATTTACTCGATGGAGAATGGTGGATTAAAGAATTAAATGAAGAAGGGCAAGAAGATTCAAGCACAAAAATTCTTCATGAATTTTTAAACGATCACATTTTTCCAGCTACATCATCTCCCTCAAGCGCCCCAATCACGACTAAACTTTTGCTTGAGTCATTTTCAAATTGGAAAGTTTCAAAGAACTATACGTTTCAAATAAAGGGAGGTGTTCAATTACTTCACAAACTGATTCGGGATACGTACGGACCGCCGACTTCAAAAGGTTGGACACAAATAAAAATAGAAAACATAATTATTCCTTCTTTATCGCTGTAAAGTTGTGTAATTTTTTTCCTTCATCTGGTGCACATGTCATTATAAACAAAGCCAATGCCGACAGAACGTGCCACAATGAATGATGTAAAACATACGACGAAGACGAAAAATCATCGCCTGAAATAATGTAGAAGTAAAGGGAAAGTGCAAACGTCTCGCAACTCAGCCAATAGTGCCAAGTCTTTTGCTTCTTTGTCAAATAGTGCGGAAGAAGAACCAAAAGACTTATATTTGCAATTGTTCCATCAAGCCTTTGAAGAACCTTTTTGCTTGGAAAATAGTGATGCAATGCAGAAACGAAAAAAACAATAAGAACTAAAGTTGCATAGGGTTCATTTCTAAAAATCATGCATAGAGCAAGACCTAAGTAAGCTAAGTTTGTCACTTGAATTAAATCCATGCATGACTAAATGTCTTTCTTTCTTTGCTTCGTATTTCAAAAAAACAAAAAAGATATTCTTTTTTAAAACTCAACAACAAGGGAGAAAAATATATGTGATCCAAGAAAAGAAAAAAATTAAAATGTCTATTTTGCTTTCACTTCACCATGACATGCGAAGTGTTATTGAGGGTGGAATGTTAGAAAAAATTCCAGGAGCTGACATTAATGATCGTGTTGAAGTTTTGGAATACGTTTCGACTCTTCCGTACTCTGAAAGAATTGCGCTTTTAATGGGTGGTCTTCAAACTGGACTTACTTTAGATAATACGACATTAAGGGGTGGAGCTGATTGTGCAGAAAGTGAAGAAGTTGTTTTAGCACAAACCGCCATTGACGAGGCCAAAGAAAAAATTAAAAGTGCAGTTCTCGAAAACTCGAATGCACACGAAGAATTTGTAAACGCTCAAGCAAGTTCAGAAGCACTCCAAGCAGAACGCGACAGACTGAATGAAGCAATCGTAGAAAAGAGCAAACAAATGAAAAATCTTGTTATGGCCGAACTTTTAAGCAATAAAAATCTTGCCGAAGCAAATAAAGAACTTGCCGCTGCAACGATAAGAAAAAGCGAAGAAGAAAAGAAATGTGAATTAGAAAAGGCGCAAGAAGTTTTAAGATTAGCTGAGGAAGAAAGGAGAAGGAGAGAAAGCGAAGCTGCAGAAGCTCGGTTACAGGCTGAACGCGAAAGACAAGAGGCGGAGGCTGCCGCCGAGCAGGAGCGTCAAGCAGCAATTGAAGAAGCGGAGAACGCAAGATTACGCGCAGTTGCCGAGGCTGATCGCTTGCGGCAGATTGCAGTAGACGAGGCTGCCGCAACTGCTGCACTTGCTTCCGAACAGGCTGATCAGGAAATACAAGCCGCAAAGGATGCTGAGGAGGCAACAAAGACTCTTGTTAATTCAAAGCTTCTTCAAGCTCAAGATGAAAATCAAGATCAAGATGAAGAAGTTGCCGCTGTGGTGAATGGAGTTGTTGACAAAGTCCCTGAGTTACCAATTGAATCCTGTCCAGCAGTTTCTCAAGATATTGAAACGATTCAGCTTGTTGCTTCTCAAAGCGCGGAAATTGAAAGGCTTCAAAGTGAGCTGGAGGATACTAACAAGAAGACTGCTATACTTTCATCTTGGACATTTCAATGGAAAGATCGGTACAATGAACTTCAGAGATTAACGGGCCAACCTGAGTTTCAAGAAGAAGTAAGTACTTTGGAAGGGGGGGGGAGCAGAGCTCGGGTTGATAAGGAGTTCAGATGGAGAATGAATGATCTTATCTTAAAAGAATCAACAGCTCTTAAAAACAAGTTGGAAGCAATGTACGCTCAAAAGCTTGAGGAGCTTAAGGTTTACGTTTTCGCAATTCCAAATCTTACAGATTCACAAAAAGATGAAATCAATGCAATTTTTGAAGAGTATGAAAAGGAGACTCAGAAAGAAAACGCGTGGTTTCCACAAGTCAAATTATACGCGGGGTACATGAAACAATCTTTTGAAGATTTCTTAAACAACTCGGATGTGGATTTTTCCAACAATGCTGAGAAGCTTGACGTTCTCCGAGGAGGAGACGGAGAAGGTTGTGTAGAAGGAGAAGGAGGAGGAGGCAAAGGTTTAGAAGGAGGAGAAAGCGGAAACGAAAAGGACGAAAAAAGAAAGAGCAATGCTCTTTACGAACTTGAAAAGTGTTTGTCTCGTATACAAACGTTTGCAGAAAGAAAAGCGAATCAAGTCGTCAAAAATTGTGCGGACTCTTATAATGCAAGGGTAGCAAAGTACGACGGTGGAAATTAATAATAGATTTCACATTTTTTTTCAAAATTAAGAAAAAAACAAACACATATTCTCGCCCTCTTCAATCAATCTAATCGGTAATAAAGGAAAAAACAAAAACACATGAATACGATGGGCGACAATGAAGCTTACTCACCACCCGAAATGCCGCCCATGCCCTCAAGCTTGGATCCAAATGCTAAAGCAGGATGTCCACCTTGCCAGTACCCTCCGATGCAAATGGGCGGGATGGGCGGGATGGGCGGGATGGGCGGGATGGGCGCAATGATGATGTACCCTTCTTATCATAATCACAAGTCGAGGAGGCATAAGTCGGATAGGGATAAGGGAGGAGGGGCAAGGACAACGTTCTTTATCATGCTTGTTTCTGCTGCGTTTTTTGCAACTGGAATATGGTTTTCAATAAGACTTCCGAGCTACGCGCCCGGTGGATCCAGGGAAGATGCAAAAACATTTACGTTTGTGCAAATTCTTTCAACTTCACTAATTAGTTCTGGAGTCTTATTGCTCGTCATTGCATGGTTCACTGGAAAATAAAGAAAATACAAAATAGAAAAAATGGATTCTTCTAAAATTGCGTTCGAGATCTTGAAAGCCAATTCGAAACGTAAAATAAACTGGGTTATTTTTCTTGCTGGTTTAGTAATATTCATTATTTCCTACAATTACCTGAAGAAGGCAAATTCTAACATGTTAAACTCTGTGAATTCAACAAATCCTTTCGGAGTCTCGTATGCGGAAGCATACAATTCAAAACAGCTCGATACGATCCGCGATGTTCCGAATGCGAGGCGACTTGCTCCCTTTACTCCATCGACAACACCTGTCAATACTCGAAAGTTTTTGGGAGTTTCATTCAATCAAAATACTATTGATTTTAATTATTCTTACAATAATGTGGTCGACATTTTTACTGGGACTAATACTGTTTTAATTCCAACGAATACGTATTCTGGCGTAAGAGTTTCATACAAGTGTTTTCCAGCATACGTGTACGCAGACTATGGAGGGTTTAATCCACAATTATTTTTTCAGAAAGAAGCAGGTCAAGATATCACACCAGTTGTTGTTTTGTCACCCTATAATATTGATGACATTTATATTCTTGAAGAGGATGTTGAGAATGTAGCAGGAATTTTTGCGTATACTGATTATGATATTGTTTTAGATGGCGTTCCATGTAGGCCAAATTTCCTTTTTACTGCAGCTCCATTTGGTCCGTTCCCCAACACTGCACCTTTAATTGAACCTAATAGTTCAATGGGTCCAAGTACAGCAACGATTCACGCTACACAATGGTACACAAATCCGATTGATGATACACGTTTTGAACCTGCCCTTGTCGGCGGTGTACCGAATCCAATCGCTGGTCAAGAATTAATTTTTCGAAACGGGGACTCGTCACAAATTCCATATTTGTCGCTAAACCAAGTCCACATCGTTACAAATGAATATTTTTATCCTAGTTCAGGGTATCCAAGTTTATTTCAAGCAGATTTGACAGCACCAGTAAATGAAATATCAACTCCTATGGATAAGTGTGTTCTTCCTACATTTCGCGCATATTTTTTAAGAGATCCTCAAAATTTGAGCGATGGAACGTGCATAAGTCTAATTGGTGTCAACGCGCAGTCGTCGTCTTTGCAATCCTCTTCATTAAGAAACACATGGATAGTATTGAACGGAACATGGACTAAATTGCCAACATTTGTGTTTTTTGATTCGTCCAAAAACGAGAACCCTCTTGTTATCTATATTTCGAGCAACGGAGCTAACATGCCGATTTCACTCGCAAATCTTTCAAACCGGTGGATTGTGTTAAGTACAAGGCTCACAACATCTCCGACGCCAGCAGAACCTAGCATGGCGTATTTAAACACGAATCTAGGTGTTCCATTAAATGCATTTGGTCGTCAGGGTATTACAATCATGTCATCGTCTCTTTTGTTTGGAACTACCATGCCGTACAGAACAATTTTGTCGGCAAAAGGAGAAACTGGAGCCTATTACTGGGTTGTCTTATACGCATCGTGGGTCGCTGGATTTGTTGGTCAAGCATACATAACTGATGCGAATCCTACTCCTCCTAAAATGTATAATTTTAACGCAGATGCAAACATGAATTTTATTTTTGATTCAGGAGTTGATCTGAATAAAACATTCGTGTATATTATGATTGCTACTCAAGTAAATTTATATCTTGCAGAAAATTTTGATTCAAGAGAATATAGTTTTATCCTTGTTATCATTGGATCTCAAGCGAGTTTAGGAGTGCAAAACATTGAAATCAAAAATTTTGATGGAAGTTTTACTTTTAAAACTTTAACATCTCCAATTGTTGATACTGCGGACCAGATTGGATATGATGCATTAAATAATTTTCCTCAAAAATGGCCTCAATCTTCGGTATCTTATTTAGTCCACGTTTTTGAAGAAAGTGGAACTGTAAACGTGTCTCCTCCGTTTGGATATAGCAAATCAATGCTTAAATCTTTTGAAGACTTGTAAGCTAGGCAAGATAAAAAAAAATGATGGAAGTGTATGCGTTTCTTACAGTGCTTGTGCTTTTAACAATCTTTAACTTTTCATACGTTGCAAATTGTGGCGTTCTCGTTCCAAAATATTTATGGGACCAAGCGTCTATAATTAATGAAAAAAATGCCTTTACGCATCCCCACTCTTTAAAAAACTCAAAAAGATCTGAAAAGGATCCGCTAAACATTGCCGACTTTCGGTTCGAGCCATTTTATACTGAAATCGATGCGCAAAAAGTTGCAGACCGCGTCATGGCGCAAAAGCACTTGTGGGAGCGTCGAAACATTGCCATGTCAACCTTGGGAACGAGCTCGTATGTGGACGGAGCAGATTCCAAAATGTACCAGCAAAAGTCGGCAGAATCGAATCCGCGAATGATGGAATTGTTTGGCGACGTTGAGGATCGCATTCTGAAATATTTTCAATTTAGAGCGCCAGGAGCGACCATCAAGTTCAGGGACTATGCTGCTCTGCCTGGCTTCCACATTTTCGAGTGCAACAAGTTATTTTCAAGTCCAGTTGCGTCAGTGCATAGGGATCTGCAGTTTCAACGATTAGAATACGCAAAAAACGAAAAGATTGACTTAAAGAATACATTAAGTTTTACAATTGCTCTTCAACTTCCTAAGACTGGATCGGGTCTTTACATGATTGATCTTCCTCCCATTCCAGACGTTATACAACTTTTGATTCCACGCCCCTTAATTACCGCCTTTGCGGAAAAGACCAAGATTGAGTACAAGGTCGGATATATTGTGTGCCACAACGGCCAACACACTCACATGATTGCGCCGAGCGCGTGGGACGGCGAAGACAGTTATCGCATTACGATTCAGGGGCACGGAGTTTACGATTGGGAAAAGAAAACGTGGTACATGTATTGGTAAAAATGGTACAAAATATTTCCTTCTTCCTTCCTTTCCTTACTAAATAAAATAAAATAAAAACTAATTCTTCTTTCTTTTCTTTCTTTTTCTAAATTCATCAAAAAAAAATGACTTCAAGATCAAGATCAACTGTACGGATGGGATCTCGCAGCATGAGCAGATCTGCTCGTCCGCTCCCGCGCATTCAAAGAAAGCTGAAACCGTGCAAGTCATACCAGAGACGCACGACGAGCGGGCATTGTGTCAATGTAGAGAACCTGTTGAAAACTGAAATTAACGGTCGTAAGGGAGTTGGGAAAATGTTGAAAAGTGGTCGCAGATCAATGGGTAAGATTCACCGCAGAATACCTTGCACGGGTGACGAGGTTCGCATGCCCAGCGGTCAGTGCGCCAAGAAAAGCAGAGGAATCCACCGTCGTCCTCTGGGACAGGGTAAGAATAAAATGGTACCTTGCAAGTCAAATCAGCACAGAAGCGCAAGCACGCACCGCTGCGTCAATAACAGGACGAACTCGCCGCGCTCTCCCCGCGTCGCATATTAAAGCAAAAAATTTAGAGAAAGTAAGGTGTAGTGGAGTAGAGTGAAAACAAAAATATATGCCCTATATATACCAAATCCGTGTTTCTAAAATAATACATGATACAAAATGAAAAAGTAGTATACGTGTAATGATTAATTTATAGTCTTGTCCGAGTGGTTAAGGAGGCGGTCTCAAGTTCCGCTGCAGAAATGCGCGAGGGTTCGAATCCCTTAGACTATATATCTTTTACGCGAATAGTTCAGCGGTAGAATGAGGGTCTTCCACACCCTTGACTCGGGTTCGACTCCCGGTTCGCGTATTCATTTTTTTGTCGGTGTAATAAATAAAAAAAACAAAATGTTGTTCTTAACAGATTACGAGACACAGCCGGCGCACAGGTCACTGCGTGGGTCAGAAAAAGAAAAAATCAAAGTCGCGCTCCAGATCGCGATCGCGCCGCATGTGAAATATAAGAAAAGAAAGTGAATTGTTGAAACTTAATAAAAAAAATAACCTTACATTACATACCCCCCCACCCCTAAACAAACAAAACAAATAAAAATGAATTTGAGCACAACAATATGGGGACCGTCCATGTGGCGAGTGTTACACAGTCTTTCCTTCTCTATTTCAGACAGCAGTAGAGAAAAGGATCGAAAGAATTTTATAGAGTTTTTGCAGTCTCTTCGAACACTTTTGCCATGCGCAGACTGCAGACTGCATTTTGCCGAGTACTTGGACGAGCACAATCCCACAAAGGCTGACAACTTGGCAGTGTGGACATTTGACTTTCACAATGCCGTGAATGAAAGGCTTGGAAAACCACAGTTTTCGTTTGAAGATGTCTCTAAAGTGTATGAGAGTTCAAATGCACATTGCGATATGAATTGCTCTGGTTTACGGAAGACAAGGCAAGAAACGATGGACTTTGGTATGCTTGCTTTACTTATTGTCATCTTGTGCGTGTCTACAAGTCTTGTCTTTTTAATGAGAACAAAAACAAAATAAGAAAAAGAAACAAAAACATTTTGTTGTAAAGACAGGAGAAAGAATTGCGCAATGGATCGTCAGGCTTTAGATACTGGCATAATAAAAGAACTTCCACAAGAAATTCAAACAAAATGGTTTGACGCTCCCAATAACGGTCTCTTTGGGCGCATGGGAGTCAATGGAGAAGGGTCTTGCTTTTTTCACTCAGTTCTTACTATACTAAACCCTCACGATTTTATCAACTTGTCAGAAAAGGACCAAATTGAAATCGCAAACAATTTCCGATGCAAATTTAGCAAACAATTTTCGCTAAATGATTTTCACATTCTTACGCAAAGAACAGAGGAGAAGGGCGAGCCGATCAAACTTCGGGGTAAAGGCAGTGTTGAAGAACTTGAGAAGCAACGTTTGAAGAAACTTGAAAAGGAGTACAAGAAGGCCCAAAAAGCCTTTTGTGAACCCAAAGTATGGGCAGATGAGACGAATATAAGAATTGTGTCTAAACTGCTTAACTTAAACCTCGTTTTCGTCGACTTTTCAAAAAAGAGTCACGTCTACTGCACGATGCACGGCGACGAAGCCTTGAAAAATATGGAGGAGTGTGATCCTTTGCACGACCTCCAAAAAACCGGAATCATTGCGTGGATCGACCGTTCGCATTTTGAGCCTATTGTTCGCATCGACTCTACAAGGACAGGCGAAATCACAACCTTGTTTAACCCCAGCATCGAGAAAGATGCCTCATTCTTACTTCATTTCATGACAACATACAAGAAGGAATGCAACCTATAACGATTCAATTTCACACTTTTCGCCGTAATGCTCACGTGCTACGTAGCGCTTTTTGGACTTCCCCTCTGTTGCCTTTTCAACAGATTTCCAACCGTTTGTCAAAGACAGTTTGACTACATCCGGTTTGTGTTTTTCAAGATAGTCTGATGCATCGTCTCGAGTACAAAAAACTACATTTAAATACCCGCAATGCTTGTACGTTTTCTTTTCCTGTTGGTATTCTTGCAATTCAAGAACAAACGGCATTCTCTTTTCTCTTTTTATATTATGAAATTGCTTTGCATATATATAATTGTTGTGAATGAGGAAGAATTTGTTCTAGTTCATTCCGTCCTTGTAGAAGTCGAAAAAAAAGACGGCGTCGTTTTTTTCTGTGTAACGAATGACGACAAAACTTCAAGAGTTTTTTCCTTATTTGTAATGATTTTAGACGAAGTAGAAGAAGGCGCTTCAATTCTATGTTTTCGTTCATTTGAAGAATTGCGCAAATTGGTGGAGGAGGCAAAGAAGGCAAAGGGAAAGGGAATGGAAGAGGGAGCACAAAGGGCGCAAACGGCACGACTCCTCTCAGCAGTCCTTTGTATTTTAGACTCCAAAAAAAAGGTATTGTTGCATCCTCCAACAATAACCACGGACACTGCAGAAAGTATAAACCGAAACATTATGATTTTTTGTTGTTTGTTTATAAAATATTAAAAATTAATTTGATCATCTATCTCCCCTTAAGAACGGCCCAAAAAGCGCAGTCGACCCGATAAAAAGAGCTCCGGACGCGGCAACCAAGCTCGAAAATTTTGCCCTGTCTTCTCCCGCCCGAAAGTTCAAAAAGTCTGACTTTTTCATTCCGGATTCAGTAAATAACAGCTTCTCTGTCTCCAGCAAATCTCTTGATGACGTTTCTGCAGTGAAGTAGTACCATAAAAAGTAGAAGATTGGCAAAAGGGTAAGCCATAAAGGGAGGTATAAAGGTTTGGGGCCAGGGTCGCCTCTTTTTTCCCGATCTCTTTGCCCAATGTTAATGGCAATAAGAATGATAGAAACAACAAGACAAAATCCGAGAACCCAAATTACGTTAAGTTTTGCGCAGTTTTGTGCTACCGATTCTCCAAGTCCGCCGTCAATAAAATTTCGGAGCGGGATAGAACATTCCCCCCTCATCTTTTCTTTGTGTTTTTTTCTTATTCAAGGGACAAGAAAGTAAGAGAAAAAAGAAAAAGAAAAAGTGAATGACATCTTCATTTATTGAGGCGAACCCGGCCGACTCTGTAAAAAATGCACTAATCTTGTACTATCGACCGACATGTCCCGCATGCGTTCTTTGTGTACCTACTTTCAGGCAAGTTCCTGAAGCCTTGATGTCATCAGGTTTCGGAGACGTTTTGATCTACATGGTTAACACGGACACGATTGATGTATCGACAGCGATCGGAGGAAGGATCAAGACGGTTCCGAAAATTGTGTATGTGGGGCAGGATGGAAAGGTATATGTATATCCAACAACTGATCGAACAGTGCCTAAAATCGTTCAGTTTGTAAAAAACGCAAGGACAAATCCATCGCTATTGGGGGGTGGCGGATTCTTCGGATCGCTTGGTAATCTCATTAATGATTTATTTACAACTACAACTACAACCACGACTCCAACAGCATTATCTGGGGGATCAAGATCTAGAACTTTTAGGCGTAGGCGTGGGAGCATACAAAGAAGCAGGAGCAGGAGCAGGACTATCATTAGCAGGAGCAGAACTAACAAAAGCAGCAGGAGAAGAACTAACAAAAGCAAAAGCAGAAGAGAAAACAGCTTAAAAAGAAAGAGCCGAAGCAAAAAGAAGAAAAGTAGTAAATTAAAATTTCGCGGAGGCGCAACATTTACTGGCTATCCTCCGCCTCCCCGTATTACGTTGACGACGACGCCTGAGACATCTGTTTCCGGTGGTCTCGGAGATCCGCAAACATGGACAAAATGCAATCGTCAAGCTGCGTGCAGATATATTGAAAAAAATATTCCTATTCATGCTGCAGAGGAAGAAGAAGGGAGCAGGATACGGGAGTGGGACATCTTGTTAAAAAGCGGTCGATCAAAGTGTGCGGAAATGCAACGAATTGAAAAAACTCCAAATGCTTTGAAAGATGATATTGTCAAGGACAGATATACGAAGGATGCTATAGTTCTAAATACTACAATTACGTCGCTTGTAGACAATTATGGAGATGAACAGCCTGATCCCACTTGTATTCAGGGAAGTCGCATTTAATCTTTAATGTGTTGTTGTAATAATTGCATTTGAGAAAGTAATAGTTCTAAAAAGCTTGTTTGCTTTTCTAACTGCAATTGCACATCTAAAATAATATTGTCCGTCGAAAGTTTAATTTTTTTTACGTCGTCGTGAAGTCGATTAAGTGCATACAGTATTTTATCATCTTTTGAGCAATCTTTTTCAATTTCTAATTGCATTGTTTTAATATAAGCTACTGTCGGGTTCGGATTACTTTGAAGGCCATATCCATTAAAATTATTTGTTTTAAAAAAAGTTGACATTTGTTTTAATTATGTAAAATAATTTTACTCTTTCTCTTCCTTTTCCTCTTCCTCTTTCACAACTCACAATTCTACAACTCACAACTCTACAACTCTACAACTCACAACTCTACAACTTACATCGCCATCGCAGAACCAAATGGACAGTCTCATATTTGTACCTCTTGAACCTATATCGACTTCTCTTCGAACTCAATGGATTCAAAAACTGTCTAGCTCTTTGAAAAAACGAAACATAGTAAATTTTGAAATTGAAGCTAGAAAGCTTGAACATTATTGCAATCTAACAAGACAGGCAAGAATAAAGTTGGACGAGGACGTGGGAGCGTTTAAGTATGGAGGAGACATTCTCCTGGAATTTGATTCACCTCAAAACCACGCCGCAGCCGCTATTTTTTCGTATTCTTCATCAATCGAAAGAGCATTCTGGATTTGCGAAAGCGTGTCGGACCAAACTCTAAAAGACGGACTTGTTGATATTGCCGGACTTTTGGCCGAAAAGGACGAAGATTTGTGCGAAAATACCGATCATGCACAATGGGAAACGGGCTTTTATCAGCGGCAAAACGAGGCAAAGGCTTTCTTGAAAGTTGGAAAGGACGAAATCAAAACTAGCGGACTTTTTTCCTGCGTCGCCTGCAAAAGCTTTGACGTGGATGTTGAGCAAAAGCAATGCCGTTCATCCGACGAAGGAATGGACGTTTTTATTTCTTGCAATCGTTGTGGAAAACGATCCAGAATTCGCGGTTAAGCATAAACTGGCCTGAATTCGCGGGGAAGAAACGGCGCCATGTTCTTGGCGAGATTGCCTTGAACCAAAAAGTACAAGACTCTAAACAAAATTCCAGCCAAGCTGAGCTCAAGCCAGGGCAAGAAATTTCGACTGTATTTTGTCAAGAAGATCAAGAAGGCGACATTTACAAGCAGCTGAACAACGACAAACTCAAAGTGGGCTTTCCGAAATTGTGGAGCGGTTTTATATTGCAGTGTTCTAACTAAAAAGTCCACAAAAATTCCACTTGCCGCTCCCAGAAACGCGCCGCAGATCATTGTAGACAATGTAAATGAATTGATCTTAAGCGCTCCATCCTTGTAAATAGAATCCTTAAAAAGAATCTTTAGTTCCTGGGGCCATTCCTTGTCTGGAATTGAAAATGGTGTCGGCGCATATGTTATATCATTTGCATACTCTTCGAGAGCCGCATTCGAAGACATTTTTTTCTTTTTCTTTTTTTGCTGAAAGGGAAATGAGTGTGAGAAGAGAAGTAAAAGAAGTAAGAGAAATAAGAGAAGTAAGAGAAGTAAAAGAATTTTTTGTTTCAATATATATATACATATTCTTATTTGCGCATCTCGCTTTGTAACCATCTAATAGCGTAATCCCTGTCCATTCCTTGTGGAGTTACGAATGGAACAATAGGTTTAGGTCTAGACATGCATTCATCGACTGTTTGCAATCTCGGCTTGTTTGAATTTGGATGCAGAACAATTGTTGGCTTCCAGGCCTTTATTTTTCCGCGTTGCGTAATCCAGCTCATGCTGGGGTGTGGATTGTAAAGAGAATTAAGAGCCCTCCCGTAAACCATTGCGGTAAGTATAGCGTCTCCTTGAACATGTCCAAGCACATCGAGCTCGGACCCGTTTTCCCAAAGTTGAGGTGCAGCTGACGAAAGAGACGCATCCTTGCCTGCGAGACCCATTGCTTTTGCGGCACTATTCAAAGAAAACATGCAACCAGAATCCGACGACGATGCAAATGGAATATCAATTTGATGCAAAGTAAGATATAAACACATTTGTTTTAGCCTCGGGTCCACACACGACCCATGCAGAGCTCTAAAATCTACAGCTGTTCCTCCCCAAGAAACAATAAGTCCGCCCTGACACAAATGAGAATACAAGTCTTCAATAAGTAACGTAAGCCCCTCTTGCGAAAGCTGAGGACTTGCCAATCTTGATCCGTCTTCGGACGGGGACCAGTACGTCCGCGTTCTACCAGTTTCTAATTCGCACGTTGCGGCGCAAGTAACTTTGGGTTTACTTGGTAACTCCCACGAAATGTCTCCATCGTATGGAGGTACAAGCTTGTCTAATTCCACATCAAAAGCCAAAACGGACATATTGTCTTTGTTTTTATAGTTTGCATCCATAATTAACAAATAAGAAATAAATATTATTATTATTATTGTATCGAGCCGAACAGAGTAATAAAAAAGTTAAGAATGAATCCTGCTAAGACATGGGTGCTTGAAGCGTGGGACCCTGACTCAATGCCAGTCGACGCAACAATTTTAATAATTGGAAAGCGCCATACAGGTAAAACTGTCTTGACGAGAGCTTTAATGCATGCAATGAGGAAAAAACTCGATGTTTGCATGGGAATGAACCCCTTGGAAGGCGGCAATCATAATTTATCGTATTTCTGTCCTAAAGCGTTCGTATTCGACACGTTTAACGACGAAAAATTAAGACATTTACTTGCGTGGCAGACGTGCGCCATGAAAAACGGAAAGGCGCATAAAATCGGATTTGTCATGGACGATTGTGCATCCGAAACAACAATGTCTGGAAGTGGGAAAAAGGGGAAAAAGGCCATGGCCAGCGCTGACATTGGAAAGTTATTCAAACTCGGCCGTCACTTGCGTCTCTTCTACATCAATGCGATGCAAGACGTTAAAAATGCGCCTCCTGACATTCGCGGAAATGTAGATTTGCTTTTCGCATTCAATACAAACTCCGGAGCTGAACGACAAAAATTACACCAGGAGTTTTTTGGAATGTTTTCAACATTTAAGAACTTTAACCAGGTGTTTGACGCTGGAGCGCAAGGATATGATTGCATTGTACTTGATACGAGAAAGGCTGCGACTGACCCGGACCACTGCATAATGTTTTATCGTGCCCCCTTGATAAAAGAACCGTTTCGTGTTGGCCGGGAAATTTTTTACAAACTTTCAGACTATTTTTTTGAGGACAAGAACGACTACTCAATGGATCCTTCTCGCATCTTGGGACTGTCGTCACAAACGGATTTTATGGTAAGAAAAAAGGCGCATAGAGATAAAGAAGATGAGGAGGAATAAAAAAACAAACGATGTCGGAGATAATTCCACAATGTTCCACGAATGAAGTCTTGATTCAAGGAGCATGTTTTCTACCATGTCCACAATATTATACGGAAGCTTCTTACGTGTCTCCGTCCGCGTGTGTTCTCAATGTAGAGTGTCCCGTAGGTTTTTCAACTGGTGGCGACTTTACAATTTGCCAAAAACCAACGGAGTCAAGAACAGTTGTGTCTCCAGACATAGGAACGGGTGACTGCCCTGCTGGATACACATTTTGGGATTTAACGTGCTCGTCTGCGTGTTCTGATGGTTACAGCATTTTTGATGGAACACAATGTACCATGGATTGCCCCGCGGGATTTCTTCCCTCTTCTCAGAATTGTTTCAAACCTGTAACTATACGAAGCCCCGTGCAGCCTGTCTGTCCTATAAATTATGCATCGTCTGCAAACAATCTGTGCTTTTCGACACTACCCCCGTTTAATGCAAAGCTCTTGTGGCTTGTCATTGGAATAGGACTCTTGACATTTCTTCTGATACTTTTCTTTACAAAAGACGTGAGTATAAATTTTGAATCAAAATCTAAATTAACAATGTCCGATTTTAAGGCAGATGAAGAAATACCGACTCGGTTCCTCATTGACGAGCTACGTAATCATAAATCGAAATCATTTGTACAGCCAATCCAGCAAAACCAACAACAACAGTATGTATTTCCAACATCGCCTTTTTCGCAACATTCAGAAAATTCGCAACATTCGCAACATTCGCAAAATTCACAAGAGTCTTCAATGTCAAAAGAATCCCCCTTTTCCTCCTCTTCATGGTAACGGTAAAGCAACTGGAGTAGGATTTGCAGAACCAGAAGCAGAACCAGAAGCAGAAGCAGAAGCAGAAGTAGAAGCAGTAGAAGTAGCAGAAGTAGCATAAGCAAATTTTATTATTGGTTTTTTCATTTTTGAAAGAACAATAACAACTCCAACGGCAACCAGAATAAGTAAGAATCCAATAATTTCCTTCATGTATGGAACGACTAAAAGTAAGGAAATTTCTTCATGCGATTTCGGATCAATTATTGCGTGCCACGATCTTTCAATGTAATGTGCCTCCTCAGGAAATCGGTGATGAGATACCATATCCAATAGTTTGGTGTACATGGATAAAGGACGATTCAATAATTTTGATCTTCCCACCATAAACATTCCCTTGAGTGTAATGTTGCGCGCTGGACCCAGAAGAGGGTGTAGGTGGACATCGTACCACTTTCCAAATGGTCTTAAAGTAGAATGAGTGATGGTTTGGTTTCCATCGCGATTCCTAGAATCTGAGCATTCGTAAGTATCCACTTGCTTTCTTCGACTAAAACTAACGTAATTTGATTTGAATACCTCTGGGATTGATATTACTGCAGTTACTTCGGGAAGGGGGACTTCTTTTGATTTCATTGCCACAATAAGTGTCTGCATCATTACAAGAAGGCGCGGTCGCTTCGTTTCGTCATCGTACGCTGACCCGGGCAAGAAAAGAGTACTTGGTGCAAGAGAATCATAACGTGACACAATATGGTGCAAATATGTGTGATCACACACTCCAACATTGGGCAGCTGAATAAATGTTACTCGAGAACGCTGCAGTTCAAGGCGTTTTAAAAATTTTTCATTGCTTTCATTATATGAGTCAATCACGGCGGGAGTGTTGCCCTTGTTGTAAATTGTAATCTTTAAATTGTTAAATTCACTTGTCCTTTCCAATATTTCAAGAATCCAACTCAGATTTTCATTGTATCGCGCAATAACAATTTCCATTTTTTGTTTTTTTGTTTCTTTCTATGAGGGTATAGACAAAAAAAGGTGGAGAAAGGAGAAGGGAAAACAAAGTGAAAATAACATTTATTAGTCCCTGGCTCTCTTCGCAATCCTGGGCTTGTTCGTACTCTTGTTGTCTTTAGAAAGTGCAAGGAGAGTTAAAGCAGCATTCGATTGCACCAGTTTATCAATGATGGAATTAGTCTGATTCGTTAAAAACGAAAAAGACATTTCAGAACTTTGTTCTTGTGTATAGTGGTAGTCAAGCGCATCTGAGCAAGAGTTACAAAGACCGCTCGTCTTCGTCATTGCTAAAGGATCCATGTAATAATTCCCGCATATTGCGGCTGCAATGCAGGGAATTGTCTCCATGTCCGGTCCTAAACCTTCTAAAGGAAACTCGGAATGAAAAAACTCATCTTTCTCCTCTTTTTCCTCCTTCTGCTTCTTGCTTTTCTTTTGCTTCTTTGATTCTGTTTGTTGTTCTTGTTCTTGTTCTTGTTCGGGTGCTACATTGTTATTTTTGACTAAAAACTTGTAGATCTTCATGCACGCTCTCACATCTCCCATCGCACGATGAAATTTAAATGTAGAACTTTCGTCTTCTTCTTTTTCTTTTCCTTCAAAATTATATCCTTGATTAACTCTCTTGACGCAATTTTCAAGTGTGCAGCTTTTCTTGTGCCATTTCGAAAACGCTCGGGCCATTTTTAAAGTACAGATCCATTTAAATTCGGGCATTGCTAAACCATGTCTTTGACACGCTGACTGAAATATAGCCTTATCATAAACTGCATTGTGTGACACGAGAGTGCAATCAGTTACGTCTTTATTATTAATGAAGGAAAGTAAAGATTCAATGGCATTTTTTTCCTTTGCTGCAAATTTAACCATTGAGTCCGTAATGCCAGTTAGAATTTGAACCTCCATCGGAATACTAATACCTGGATTAACAAGAGTTTCAAACCATTTTTCCTTTTCATTGCCCTTCGGACAAACACACGCAATTTCAGTAATTCTGCTCGTTCTTTCTAATCCAGTAGTTTCAAAATCTAAGAAAAATAAAGTGGTCATTCTGTACACTTTAAATGAAAGCAATAAAGAAAAGAAGTTTTTTCTGTTTCCGCTTTTCAAATATATAATTTATTTTTAGGAATGCAGGATCAAAACGCACCCGAATCGTCCGATATGGTAATTGGAGGATCCAAAAAGCGCAGTCCTTCAAAGTGGAACAACTATGTGAAATCATATTCCAAGGCGCATCCTACAATCAAAGGACCTAGTTTGTTCAAATCGGCGGCAAAGTCGTACAGAGCGGGAAAGAGCCCGTCCTTGTCGCGTTCTCGCTCGCGGTCTCCGCCGGTAAAGAAATCCCCTGCGCGAAAGTAGTGAACGTATAAGTTTTGTATGTTTTTTTATGTGTGAAATGTATTTATGTCCTCCTATACCTCATTACTGAAACCAGCCATGATAATAACAAAATAACAACTAAAGCAATAAATCCCCAGGAAATCCCAGATAAGAAAGAGTTTGTATAATCCGCGTTTGTCAACTTCCTCATTGTTATTCCTGCACTTGTGGGCTTTAATAATTGTTCAGTTTCCATTTTATTTTTGTTTTTATTACATGACTATTACTTAAATAAAAACATAAAAAATGGACCCGACAACTCTTGTTTCTGTAGGAGTTGTAGGAGTCTTTACTCTTGCTGTGTATATGTGTTGCAGTCTACCTATAAAGAATGCAAGCCCCTCTCAAATAGTTGCTCTCACAAAAGTGATGTATACGGTGTGCAGAATCATTGTTCTTGATAAAGTTTATAGTTATTTTGGTTTTGTGTCTTTTAAAAGCAAAGACAACAACAACAACAACAACATTAACAACAATAAGGATGAAGTAAAAAAATTAAGCAAAAGCAAGAAACCACGATCATTGCTGTCCTTACCTCCGTCTGGCTTAGGGCCTAACACGACAAGTGTTCATCCTCCACTTCCTCCTTCACCTCCTTCTCCTTCTGTTCCTTGTCCTTCTCCTCCTTCACCTCGTTCTCCTTCTTCTCCTTCTGCTCCTTCTGCTCCTTCTGCTCCTCCTCCAGACATCGACAGCCAAGAAATAAACTCACCTATTTTAAATACAAGAATGAATCTTAATGAAATGCAATTTGAAAATGATCTTATTGATCTTGGGCAATATTGAAAAACTATTTTATTTCATCTTTTTCTTTCCTTTTAACTGTCTTTTCCTTTCTATCTAAATCAATCTTTTTTGCATTTCCGTTGGGAGTTGTATGGGCGTAACGAGGTCGTTGTCTAGACCTCGATTTTGAATGCAAATTGTTGCAATACGCTACTGCAAAATCAGTCGAAAACAATCCTAAACGAGGATAAAATGCATATAAATTTCGTTGGCTTTTTAGAATTAAACTAACCTCAGACGGTTCCAGAGATTTTACAATATCAGGAAGAGTATCGTACTTTTGGTATATACATCTTGCCGTAGAGGGCGAAATCATTTTTATCATTATTAATTAATATACCTTGAACAAAATTTAAAAGGTATTTCTGAACATTATTATTCTCTTTTTCTTCCCTAAATAAAAAAAAAACAAAATGCCCGGAAGTCCCAGACGCTCAATGCAAAAAAGCTCCAAAGAATTATTTTGCTTCGTCAATAATTCCGAGCGAAGATGTTCTTGAAGGTGGTGAATTTGAACATATGGAAGGTGGCGATATTGAAGGTGGATTATTTCCGTTTGACGTTGCGTTCAAGGGAAGATTAAGGGACTATACAGTTGCTGGAGTGTCTAAGACAGTTCTTGGATTTTATGCGAGTGTTGGAGATGGACCGCAGTGGCTCGGCCTTTAGGATAAATAAGTGTATAAAAAAAAATTTTGTTGTTGAAAAGTGTTCTTATTCCTCTTGCTCCTCTTCCTCCTCCTCCTCCTCTTCCCCATCCTCCTCTTCCTTAACTTGCTCCTCGTCTTGTTCCTCAAGTTCTTCATCGTCTTCCAAATTTTCTTCCTCCACTTCTATATCTTCGTCATCAGAGTCTTCTCTTAAAGCATTTGTTTTCTTGGCTGCCACAGCTAAAGAAGATTTTTTTAAAGTTGAAGCAAGTAAAGAATCTTTACCTGAATCCTTTTTTCTCACGATGCGAAGAACTTCTTCGTCATCGTCTTCATCTAGTTCTTCTTCTTCTTCCCTTTTGCTTCTTGACTTCTTTTTCTTACAACCAGAAAGCATTTTGTAGAGCAAACTTGCACTTTCTTCAGTAGGTGTTAAGGGAATTGAAGAATGCATCTTGACAATGGCAGAACGAATATCATCTCTTGATGCAGGCTCATAATTTTGCTTTGATGTTTTGCTCTTCTTACAAATAATATCTGAATCCTTGAACAAGAACCCACACACATCGTGATATAAATTGCTTTGACCATTTGTCGCGTACACTTGAATATCTCCAATTTCAAATATAAGGTTGCTAAGCTTAGGAATAATTCTGTCAGTTTCTGAAAGGTTAAGTCTAGATAAAAACTCCATTTCTTGCTATTGTTTATTAATTAATTAAAATAATTGCTTGGCGTTAAAAATATTAAAAATAAATAAATCTCAACAAACATGGAAATCGATCTTGAAGACGTTGGTTTGGCGCACAAACTTGTTGAATTTTCAATATTAAGTCAATATGCTATTTATAATATGCCAGAACAAATTTCAATGTTAATGCCAATTTCGTCCTTTTCGCAACCAGCAACCCTCAATCTTCCTCTTTTTCTTCCTCTTCCTCTTCCTCTTCCTCTTCCTCTTCCTCTTTCTCTTCCTCTTCCTCTTCCTCTTTCTCTTCCTCTTCCTCTTCCTCTTCCTCTTCCTTCGGCCCTTGCTGTCCCCTCATTGCAGCCTGAGGAACAACCTATTCAAGGACGTAAAATGTCCTTTGCGGATTTCAATTGGTACAAGCGCGAATACCACGAGTTTGCAGTCAAGATTGAAATGTCGAAGGCAAGAAATTGCTTGTCCACAAAGAATAAGTTAAAAATTGAAGAAATGAAGGAAAGACTTATTGAAATGAGTAAGTATTCGATTTTAAGGTCAAGAGGAAAAGAAAAGACATTGTGGAAGAAAGAACACGAGGATTTAATAGATTTAATTAAGTTGTTTGATTCTTAATTTTATTGTTTGTTATTATTTTTAAAATTCACAAAAATCATAACAAAAAAGATGAAGCAAGTTTACGTGCTTGAGCTTGAGGGTTTAACTTCGTCTGGATCAAAACGATTTTATGTAGGAACATCGGGAGATGTAGAGCAAAGGTATGAAAAGCATGCAAAGGGCGAAGGATGTGAATATACAAAGCAATTTAAACCCAAACACTTAGTTGAAGTATACGATGCTGGATCTGGAAGCGAAAGGGAAGCGCTTGAAATGGAGGATTCTATTACTGAAAAGTACATTTTGGCATACGGGTCTGGAGTGAGGGGAGGACATTATTTGAATGAATCAGATGTTCAATCTGTTTTTATGAAGGACAAGCACCAAAAGAATCTTTGTTATAGGTGTGGGGAGCCGGGGCATTATTCGAACAAGTGCTCTCATTCAAATTTTAATTCGAATGCAAATTCAACTCAAAGTGAGAAACAGAAACATGAGGAAGGAATTGAGGACAAGAAGGCAAGGTTAGCAAAAATAAAAGTGTCTTTATGGAGTTCAGGAAATTCCAAGTACTCTGACTCGATGATTAGTAATGATCAAGAAAAACCACTTCAGATCTGTTTCGGCGCTCAAACGCATGCCAACAACAAAAATCACAAGGTTGAAACTGGGGCGCTTTTCTGCGATACGTCTGGAGGGGGTTGGACAATTCGAGGACTCGTATCTCACGTTTCGTTTGTGGCGGAAAAAAACGCTTTTTTGCTTACCATTGCTCCAATGCCAGAGACGGGGTTATCAATTCGTTCAAGCATTGAGCAGCACGGGAAAGTCGGCATTGCGAAAGCTTTAGGTCTTCCTTTGCCTTCTTATAATTGGACTTCAAGTGGAATTGTAGTGCATAGAATATAAGGCATAGGAAAAAAAAGTTCGTTTCACTTTCTTTCGCCTCTTTCTAAAATCAAAGTTTTGATAATTACCCAGTGTATCATTTTGTCCCTTTAGTAACCATAATAAAAAAAGAAACCATGATGCAGGAGAACATTATCCATCTTTCTCAATGTCAATGGAAACAAATTTTCTCCTGCAATTGGGACGTTCAAGCTGCAGTTGAATCCGAAAATGAAGAAGTATACGTTAACAATACGAGAGTTTATTATAATTCGTATTGGATTGCTAAAGATGAAGTGAAGCGTTATATAAACAACGTATGTGTGACGCACGCAAGACGCGATGCACACATGACATCGTTTCATTCGGCTGATGAACTTCTTTCAAAAAAAGAACGTCTACGGGCTAGAAAACACATTGTTGCAATGAGAGCAACAATGTACGCTCAAGGCGGTTGCGGACCGTTTCCAAGAATTCTAAATGGACCTGAAGATCGCAAAGAAGCTTTGATCCTCTTTTTCCCGACCATTGACTGGGATCTCAAAGAACTTGAAGCTGAACACTTTTTTATTCTTCACCATAGTCACGAGCGCTTAAAACGCATTCGCGACAAGAGCATGCTGCTTTCCTTAGGACAAGGCTACTATTTTGACGAAAATGCATACGTTAGTTGCGTAGCAGAAGACGTCTTGCTTTTGCTCATGTCCGCAGAAGAGGAGCAATTGCGTCAGAACCGCGCAGAAAAATTATGGATAAAGCTTCCTCCCTTAGGGTTCGGCCCAGGGGTTTTTTCGTGGAATGGCATTCATATCGGACCACTTCTTGTCAGATCATTTTTTTGGGGCGTTCTGTGCGCTCTTAATTCGTTTGAGTGGTCAAGAATCGGAGTTTTAGAAATTGTCGACATTTCAAAACAATTTTCGTTAACTCCAAACTGGCCTTCAGTAATCAATGGAGTTCAGATGGTCTTTGGAAGACGCCGCGACATTTTAGATTTTTCTAGAAATAATGAATTAGAAAACCCCACATTACCAGATATTTCTTTGTTCGATGCGGCCGTTGTGTGTCCAGGAGACGTTTTTGCGTGGCCGGGCAATGAGCTGCACGACTCATGTTTAAATTCCATGATTGGAAACAACACGTCCATGCGCCGCATGGGTTCGCCATCATACAATTCCTCGTTTCAATGTGATGAGGTGTATGTTCCTATACGGGTGCCTCTAAAGCTAGCACCATATAATTGCTGGTGGCCACCGAGAGAAATAAGAGAAATGTCTAATTCAAGCAATTCGACTAATTTTGTTGAGGAGACAACAACATTTACATAAATAAAAAAAAATACAAATGTCTTCCGTTTCATCACCTGAAAAGCTCTTGTGGGCAAATATAATTATTCCATTCGCATTCTTTGTAATTCTTTCACCTGGATCCTTCATTACTTTTCCATCAAATTCATTGAAACAATGCACTGATATGATTCCTTTTCCAGAAAAATACACGTTTGTCAAGGGTGATGGACGCGGTACATCCGAATCGCAAAATATTACATCAGACTCTTTAAACAGTCCAGCAATGAGTCCAATTTACGATGCAAGAAAAAAGTGCATGAGCATGACGGGAGGATCAATTACTACAAAAACGCAAGTTATTCTTCACGCGTTTGTCTTTACGTTCGCATGCATTCTTGCAAAACACGCTATTTTGTATTAGTAAGTTCACAAAATAAAAATAAATATAAATAATTTTAAATAATATTAAAAGGAGAGGTAAAGGAAAAGGAAGAATGTCGTTCGTACTGTACAATGCCGCGCACGCGAATACATCGATACGGTCACACGATGGAAACGCCTGGATTCGCATTTTAGGTTTTTTCGATTCAAGAGATGAAGCATTTAAACATGCAGCAAAAATTAATGAAGGCATGAAGCAAGAAATACGTCTTGCGCCGATTCACAATTTTCGAATGCTTTTAAGAGACGGATTTAATCCGAAAAATCTCTTAGATCTTCGAGAGAAGGAGACTCAGAAACATAAATTTTTATTGGATACCCACTCTAAAGTGAGAAGCCACGCAATCAAGCAAACGCAGGAAAATGCGGATTTGCGGAAAATGGCAGGTACTACTTCATTTAATTATTACGCAGAAAAGGAAGAAGAAGAAGAAGAAGAAGAAGACAAAGAGGAACCTAAAAAACAACCAGAAGTTGAAGAAAAAAACAAGATAAAGTCAGATCTCCCTTCAATTTCGAGAAATGATGAGATTCGCATGCAGCGCTTTGCAGCAATATCAATTATCCCCGATTATGAAATTCTTGGAATAAAGGCAAGGCGCATTGCACTCAAAAAGGCGCAAGCACAAAAAGAATACACAAAAAAGAAGAACGAGCTCATTTCTGAAAAAGTCAAGCAAGGTTTTTCGATTCCGTCTCTTTCAAAACTCACAGTTTCATTTTTACAAAAGTATCCTCCACCTCCTCATTATGATAAATTGGGGAACAAATTAACAACTGTTACGGAGGAGGAATCAAATCAAAATGAAAATCAAATTAAGGAACCTGATTCTGAAATTTTGACATGGATGAAAATGCGTAACGATGCAATTGAAGATGCTCTTTTTAAAGAAATGAATATTGAAAAACCTACATTAGATGAAGAACAAGATCAAGACGTTGAAGGGGAGGAAGAAGAGCCTGCAGTCATGTTCTTGGGTGTTTCAGATAGGGAAGACGAGATGGAAACAATAATACAAAAAATTGTGGACACGGATGTGTCAAAAAAGCATTATGACATTGCGTGCGTCGCAATGTACGAATGGCTGTCCATTTCATCTTTATCTTTGAATAATAATAAAGAATTGCGCAGAAAATACAGGGATCCGCAACTGAACAAGTTGCACGAGGCGAGGCTTGCGCATTCGGAGGAGGCCGCCACTTTAGTGAAGGAAGGGTCCGCCAATGTAATTGACGTTCTTAATTAATGTTTTTCAAAAAAAAATAAATTTACCAAAGTAAAACAAAACACATCCCAATGCAGCAAAGAATAAAAAATGTACTTTTCTCCTATTCAAGGAGGTTGGAACATCATTGCAGAATGTGACTCAAAGACTCGAAGTATGAGAGACCCATTAACAGAGGAAGATTTGCGTACTACTGATAATGAACAAGAGATTGGATGGCCAATGAAGGAGTATCTTGTTCCACCTAACGCTATTCTTGTTCCAAATTTACTCGGTTTTGAACAATGCACTGACTTGTCAAGTCATTTTGGATTACCTAAAAATGCTCAATTTACTGCGATTAAAAAGATCAAGGAACTTCAAGATCTTGTTTTAAAAACTCCTCAAAGAAGATGGTTTTCGTGGCAGAGCACCGTTAAGAAATGCTCCGTTTCAGAAGAAAGTAAACAAAGGATAGATAGGAGACGACGAGAATTGTCTTTAGAAGGAGGAGAGAAGGAAGTCATCGACTTTACGACAGAAGCTTTATTTTTAAAGAGGGAGCGCAATGGTAAAGAAGATGGAATGTTTGAAGGAATGGTTGTCATGTTTGGAGTAAACCATCTACAAAACAATTCTATAAAATTGAGTTCTGTACAACCACAAAAACGAACACCATATTATCCAATAATATGGGATTGTGCAAAAGACAATAATGGTATAACTAATTTAAAAGCAGTTGTTGAAACAATTATATACAGGCAAGTAAATCAAGTGAAAAATGATGCTTTTGACGCTGAGACAATAAACTATCAAATGGATGAATTTCTCAAGAAGTATTATTTTCCAGAGGTTGATCCAAACATTCAAAGAGCATTTACCGATTGCGTACGTTATCAGAAAAAACTTAAAGTAGTGAATTTGAACAAGGAAGAAACTAACTTAGAAGCTGTTCAAGCATATAAAATTGCTTTGAAAGCAAAAAAATTTCTGAAGCTTGACAATGAAATTGAGGCCAAAAAGGCATATAAATCTTTCTTTAATCACATTGCAAGTCTTTCATGGAACGTGCAGTTGGATTTAGAAATAGAAGTTGCCCGAATTTTGCTTTTTAAAACAATACCAAATAAGCATGCTGAAAAAGTAGTAAAGGATTGTGTTCCGCCAATTTGTCCAGATAAATATCCTTTAAACTTGGAATGCAGTATGGGAATGGAAGTACAATTTACAATTACAAACTCTATGAAAGATAAAAAAAAAGATGTCTTGACTTTATATTTGCATCATTTGCAAAGATTTTGTGTTTTCCCGGAATATTGTGTTCCTAAAAATTTATATGGAGTTGATTTAGATCGTGTTTTGCAGCCTCGATTAAGAAATCTTAATCCTGAAGATTTGCAAAACAAAAAAAAAGAAAATGATAGTTATACACGAATTATGATCAACCTTTTAGATAGTTTTCGAAAAGCATCAAATGCGGATGCTCTTTTGCTTCACGACGTTTTAAAAATAGACAATTATCACGTTTCATTATATAATGCATCTCAATGTAAACTTGGTTTCTACACCTCCTACATAAATGGATTGAAACTCGTGAAAAATTACAGAAAATTAAACTATGAAACGATGAAAGAGGAGGCTAAAAAAACAGGAATTCAAACAATAAGAAATGATTTAGGAACTGTAACACGGTATATTGAATGTTATGAAGACGAAGAAGTAAATAAATTTAATGATGAAATCTTTAGTCAAAAAATTGAAAGTCTGAAAGAAGTATTTGAATCCAAAGAATATCCTTTAGTAAAATATTTTAAAAACAAACAAATACAACTTGCTTGGAAAATTGCTCCTACACTTTCTGATTTTCTGCGACTAGCAAAAATTTTAAAATGGATGACACCTGCATTTAAAGATGTGACGGGAGACTTGACATTTGACGGTCTTTTATACGCCTTACTAGGAGATTTAGATGTTCCAATAACTAGAACTAAAGAAGAGAGACAGTATTTAAATGATCTAGAATATGGAAGATATTACATGTACAATCCAGTAGTTCAGATTGAGCAAAAAGCATTATGGATACGAGAAGTTCCAACTTCATATCTACAGTTTAAAAATCTTATGCAAGTTTTTAAACCAGAACGTCCTAATGTCCAACCTTTACTTTTCGTAGACTATCCGTGGACCAAGGAAAGTAAAGCATATGCGAAATCGCGAAAGCTATTGCAATGGTTACAGATTAGAAGCAGGAGCAGACGCATTAAAAGAAGCATTAAAAGAAGCAAGAGAAGCAAGAGCAGGAGCATTAAAAGGATTAGAAGTAGAAGCAGAAGCAGAAGCAGAAGCAGAAGCAGAAGCAGAAGCAGAAGCAAGAGCAAGAGCAGGAGTAGAAGCAGAAGCGATTCGCTTGATTCCTTTATTGCCTATCAAAACGCAAAAGACAATGAAGCCAGAGAAGCAAGAAGCAAAAGAATGTCAAAAATAAAAGAAAGTAGAAAACGATGCATGCCTCTCCAAACATTTTTAGAAAAGTGTTTTGTTGAACTTCTGGAAAAGGACACGAGTACTCGAATTGGGTTAAGAACCGAAATGTATTACGTATCTATATCTATTGATACATTAACTAATAGAATGACGGCAGAAACACGTGCAACTTGCAGGCGTGGTCCTGATGCATTTTTTGATAAGTCTGATGGGTATAACTACAATCCTAAAGAGTGTATAAATAAAGATAGTGAAGAATTGGGACAGAATAGTCAGTTTCCAAGAAAGGGAGAAGTAAATTTTGTTTTTGACCGGAATACATTTAAGATTTACGTTTTTTATCCACGATCGGATAACAAGGAAACACCCCGAAATATACAAATAGTTCCAGGAGCAGGTTTTGATTACTTTAAATTTAGTCCAGTAAAACAAGAACAAAATAGAATCGTAGATCAAAACTTTACTCCATTCTCTACGTCAGAAGAAGCACAAAAACTGTATGACAAGTCACTGAACAACTTTAATTTTACAAAAAGGGATAAAAATAATTTTAAAACTGAGACTGTAGATCCTGCGTACGATGGTTTCTCTTATTATTGTGTAAATGGAAACGTTCATACATTGTATCTTTTTTGGCATTTGGATGAAGAATGGATACCATCATAAAAATAAATGCAAGAGTCGGGCGCTCAAAGATGGCCTCTTGTATTTACACGAAAAGAACGGAGTCTTTTGAAGAATTTTTTAGTTGAGAAATGTTCAAACATTGATGGATATGAATATAGGACTGGACGAAATGCCTACCCTTTTAACCTTATAGAGTTGCCAAGAGAAATTTGTAAGAAAATTTTTACTCAAGAATTAGAGTTATTCTTAACCTCATATTTTGGATCAAAACCTATAATATATACCAGCGAAATTATTGTAGTTGAAGCAATGTCTCCTCAACAGCAATTTCATAGAGACCACGGATCAGGACCGAATCTAGCTGTCTGCCTTGCATTTACGGCGGATGGATCCAAATTAGGCACGTTATTTATTCCCGGAAGTCATTTAGACAATCAGAATAGCGACGATACAGTACTATATGGAGATCTTCTTAAAGATCCACAAGCTGAAAAAAAAATTGATTCAGCCTCGTGGACAAACGACGGTCTCTTGTACGATATTTTTACTCTTCACGCAGGGTGTAAAAACAATTCAAAAATTGACAAGAACCTAAGAATATTTATTACCTTCTTTCCGTCTATTCTACATGAACAAAAAAGGATTGAACTGAAAAGAGACATTCTTTCGACCTTTCCAGAAGCAAAATGGGCGGATTTTACCATATAATAATTATTTTGCATCCTTATTCTTAATATTTACCCCCTTTGCCCCCATTACCTCTAAACTCGCGCTTACCTGTGACTGTTGAACAAAACTCTTAATAAAATCTTTTAGCTTTAATGCCGCATCCTTGTTCAGACAACCAATCGAAACACTTTCCAACGACGATTCTTCGTCTTCATCAAGTCGTGTCAGTAAAATAGTTGAGTAGTCCGAATCCGTCGTCTCCTCCTCTTCCATCACAGACGAAAAGGTATCGATAGACAGTAGCGAAGAGAATTCATGGACCATGGAGTGATTGTCCATTTCGGTTACCCACAACAAAAAGCGCTTGTTTCCGGCATTTAAAGTCTTTAAGATTTCAATTCGAATTGCACCCGCCTCCTTGAGCTGCTCGCTTAAAAAAACGGGCATCCTTTATTTTATTGATTCTTTGAGCGAGCATTAAAATTTATTTAGAAAAGGATTTCAACGCACAGACCTACGAACATGGCAAATGAGGCGCTTACCGTAAAGCTTGATTGATTGCGTTCCAAAATAAAATCGGGAGACTTGAGCTTGACCGAGACGGACAATTTTGGATGTCCTTCATGCTGCAGCTTTTCCGCCTCGACAATGTTCTTTGCAGACCACATTTTTGTCAAGGAAATTTCGAATGGCCCCTTGACAAAGTTCTTGCTTTGAAGTATTTCGACACGGCTTGGAAGAATGCATTCCTCACTTACCTCTTTCTTCATTATCAAAATCTGATCAATTGCAATTTTCCTGCTCCTTGCATTTTCAGCGGAACCAAGTCGAATGGAACCAGAATGCAGCCTCTCTAATGTAAAATTTTCTTTTGAAATGCTCTTGTTGTTGTTATTGTACAAAACATCCGTAAAGGAGTCATTATAATAAACTCGAGTCGTTTGCGACCATGTGGAATCGCAATGTGTCCAATTGTAATATTTATCAAGGCTTGACTCCATTCTTAAAAATGAGGTTCTACTTGTATCGCCGCCACACGTTGCCTTAATTACAATACCCCGACGGTTACTGGCGCATTTTTGCATAATGTCGAGGGATGGAGAAAGCTCTGTTGCAAATGCGGAAATTTCTTTTCTTGAAAACATTGCCGTCGAGATGAAGCCCGCGACATTTGTAATTGAGGAAGAAATGATGTCAGCAGTTGTAACAAGTCTTGGAGGAACAAACTCAGAGGATGCCGATGATGAAGATGCCGATGATGAAGATGCCGATGATGAAGATGCCGTTAAAGATGAAGATGCCGATGATGAAGATGCCGATAAAGATGCCGATGAAGATGAAGATGCAGATGCTGACGTAAACAGGGGCTCCACAAATCCTTCGTCTTCTTCTTCCATATCACAATTCATTTCAGTATTCAGATGTAGATTTAATGGAAGAACAATTCCTTCTTCTCCTTCTCCCTCTTCTTTTCCATTTTTTCTGTTGTTGTTTATTGCTGACATATCAAGTGGAGCAACAAAATCGTCAGTTAAATTTTCTTTTGTAATTGATGAAAACAGGGGTCCAACAAATGTGCTGGCATTTTCATTTTTCGGTTCGACTGGTTCAAAAAGAATTTCAAAAGAACCAGTTCCGACGTGAACTGGTTGGCCCACGATAAGTTTTTCGGTTGCCCCAGATAAATTATCAGACGATCCAAATGCAGCCCCAACCCCGAAAACGTCCAACGTTTGTTCAAACGAGGCGCATTGAAGCAAACTGCCGCCGAGCTCTTCCATTTTGTGTCTGTTCAAAGGGTTGGTTGTTCCGGATCTTGTAACAGCGTCTGACAGCAACCACGTATGCCTTGGATCCACGTAACTTCCGTCAAAGCTTAAGACGCGATGAAGTTCAACTTGCTGAAGAGCAACTGCAGCTTCCACACCAAAGCATCGACCAGCCTCAATTATATTGTTCGTCCACATGAGCTGCTTGTCAATCCCGGATAAACGGTTTGCCGAGATAATGTCTGAACCGTCCGTGTCGACAACCCATTGTTTTGTTTGCGCATCAAGTGAGGCGATCGCCTTGGTAACGCCGTGCAGGCCATTTACGATTGCAGATTCAAGCAAGCTGTCGTGCACGGCCTCTGTTATGCACCTGTCCATGTCTCCTGATCCGAAAGCCGGAGGACGAATTGACACAAGCCAATCCTTGCACCATCTCTTTGTTGCTACAACATGAGCCTCTTCGCCAACAAAGAGACGAAGTGCATTAACAATATCGTCGACGGACAAGGAGCGCTGCGTTAATGCCGTCTTGTCAAGTTTAAAGACACACACGTAAGAGGACGCGTTTTGATTGTTTGGAGAAGATGAAGAGGAAGATGAAGAGGAAGATGAAGAAGAAGAAGAAGAAGCAGAAGCAGAAGAAGAATTAGCCTTGAATTGGGGTGATGTTTGAGAATCAATCGCGGATGCAATTCTTGATTTTGTAGCGCTCTTTAATTTCTTGATAGCCGGAGATGAGTTGAGGCGAGTTGCCGACGATGACGTGGACGCAAATGAATTTACGGTTAATCCCGACCCACCAGAAAGCGTAAAGTAACTCAAGGACTCAATGTCCAAAAAAGTGGAAATGTCTCCAAGTTTTCCAAACACGTAAGTGTCTCGTAAAACGGAGGAGGATGACGAATATCCCAAGGGACTGTACATGACTCGAGAAAAGTCGACAATTTCCGCCAACATGACTCGAGGTAACGAAGCTGCAAATTTTTTTGCAGATAATTTAGCCGAATCGTCAATCATTGATTTTGATTTTGAAGGAATGCACGTGAGCCTCATGTTTGATGTTTCGGACGTATCGATGGCATTGATAATCTGCTTAAATCGCGGCAAGCCTGTTAATGTCACGTTCTTCTCGGCGATTCCACTGTAATGAAAAATGTTGAGTGTCAATTGCGTAGAGGGTTCTCCAATTGAAGACGACCCAACTGCCCCCACGCCTTCTCCGGGATTGACAAGTCCATGAATGTAAAGATTAACGAATTGAGTTGCAATGTCCATTGCAATGTCTCTCGTGTTTACCTTGTGGCGTTTCAAGAAAGGAGACGTGCACGTAAGAGATAGAGCGTGTCTGGCAATTAGAGAGGGATCGTCAATCCTTCGCCAATCCATTTTCGGCAAATGTAGCAACTCGCGGAGAGATGGAGATTTTTCAAGATGTAGAGATTCAAATGAAGAAATGGAGTGCCTTAAATGAGCCCTGAGCATTTTTTCAAGCATAAATTTCAGCATGAATTCGGAGAGTATGAGTTCGTCTTCAATTGCAGCGCTTGACAAAGGTGCGGACCTTTTTGACATTGTAAAGGCAACAACACGCTCAAAGTTTGCGGGCATGCAGATTTCAGCAGAAAAGTCATTTCCATACTTGCTTGCCGACAGTTTGATGTTTCTCAGCAATGTCCATGACTCAATGACTCTGTTTCTCTCTTTCTCTACTTCTTTCTGTTGTTCTTGTTCTCGTTTTTTTGAAGGCGGCAAAGGAGTACGAGAAGAAGTAGAAGTAGAAGTAGATGTAGAAGTAGGACTAAAAGAAGAATTAAAGCCTAAATAGTCCAAAACTTTATCCTTGTCGGAAAAGGCCAGAAAGGGCATCTTGACACGCTCCACATGAACGCCATCGTAATCGTCGCCGCCATAATGAAGCTGAATAATTACATTTGTGCTGACTCTTACTGATCCGTCGTACATGATCACCTCCGATTCTTGACCCTTGATCATTTTCCGGTGATTGTAACCTGTCTCCGATGTTCCGGACACAGTTGCAACAACTCCTTCGCGTCCGGCTTGCTGGTGGAAAAAAAATTCGTAAGGTTGAAGTCCCATTAAGTAGGAAGAGGCGACGAACCCGCGGGCCTCGGGACGCCCGTCCCCCGGAGCAAAGCACGCTAACGTTCGAGGCCCGCTCGGACCTTTTCTGAATTGAACTCTCGCGCCGTTCAATGTTTGTTGACCGACAATTCCGGAAATTTGAGCAAGATTCATTAAGTTCCCCTTGGCTCCTGAATTGACGACTGTAGCAATGCCGCACTGAGGATCCATATTTTCGAGAACTTTTCCTCCCGCGGATCTCAAAATGTCCTGGAGAACCTGAGTCTGTCTTTGCTCCCTCACACTTTCTGGAACGTCCGAAAGCATGAGAGCGTCTGCCTTGCCCATGGACTCCGCGACCAAATCGTCGACAGCGCTTTCTGCCCCATTCATGCAGTCCAAAATTGATATTGATACTGTAAAATGCGTAAGCCATTGCATCATGAGACGCTGTGCATCGGAAACAAAATGCGCAGCCGCCCAAGGCCCACAGTGCTTCCAAATCACGTGAATAAGTCCGCCAGTCGTAGACCCTAAAGTCTGCTTGCACAAGCGCCCACAAAAAACTTCCCCGTTTCGTATAGAAACAATTTTGTCATTCATCCAATCGTCGATACTTGAAACATCTCCTCCGGAAAGAGGTTTCTGCAAACTTACCGCCGGGTGTAAAAGCCAAGAAAAAATTTGTTTTCCCGTCCATAAAGGTCCGTGAACTATTTTTGTACGGTTTGAAGATCCATCTTGATTTTTAACGTACGAAAACGTAGTTCCTTTGAGAATAGCAGGATACGGTAAAAAAGCCTCGACGGACGGAGTGAAGAAAATGTCATTTGTGTTCTTTGTCTTGGTGTTCTTCGATGTCAACCACCTCATGTCGCTCTTTTGAGACAAGTAGTCGACGAAAGACTCCGGCTTGTTCAAAGGCATTTCATTATATTCTGACGATGTGGGATTGTGCCTGAATGACATTACGAGCTGCATAACCAAATCCCGTTCGATTAAAGAGTCTTTTGAGCTCATTTTGTACGCTCCCACGAGAGAGTCTTGCACGAGTCCAATGGACACGCTGTTCGATTGAGGAGTCACCATTTGAAAAGGAACGCTCATAATTTCTTGAGCCTCGGCAATCGCTTCGTATCCCTGAAGCGAGTGCAGGTTCATTTCGTCTCCGTCAAAATCTGCATTGAAAGGTTTTGTGCAAGGAAGCGGCAGCTTGAATTGCAAAGAAGGGACGTTATAAATTTTAAAGGCCTGAATAGATCCCTTGTGAAGAGACGGCTGACGATTGAATAAGCACCAGTCTCCATCTCTCAAGTGCCTCTCGACGATCATGCCCGGTTTTAAGGAAGCGGCGAGGTCCCTCCGTCCCAATTCGTCAAGCAAGGAAATGTAGTGTACCTTTTCTCCGCCCTCCGATCCTTTTTGTCCAAGAAGCGCTGGCGTGCGAACTGTGAGAGCTCCGCCCAACACATTGCTCCCCCTGGCCACGCAAAAGGCCAAATAATTAATGTTAATGTAGTTTACGTGCTCTGGAAAAGTAAGAGTGCTCATTATGCTTTTCGGCACACCGAGCTCGTAAATGTCGTGAAACGCGTCTGGTCCGACGACGCTTCGAGCCGCGTGGTCAACTCTCTTGCCAGACAGATTTCCGCGGAGCCGGCCTCTCTTGCCAGTCAATCGGCTTTTCAAATCCTTCACTTGCCGATTCGCAATTGCGCGTGAATGCATTAAAGGAGTTCCATCGTACGTTTCTTGCTTTTTCAGGACTTGATTCACTAAAGCTCCACAAAAAAGCTGAAGCTTATCCCACGACTGATACTTTTCCTTTTCTGTCGATTCCGGATCCTCATAAATGCATTTCAATTCATTATTGCATCGAATAATGTCCTGAAATGCCGTTGTCATGTCATTTTCGCCTCTGGATCTGGAATCAGACGCTACGGATCCTGAAGCGGGGCGAATAATTGGAGGCGGAACAATATGGGCGCTCATTATATAATTCATTGGATGCGAGATTTCAGGACGAAATCCCATTAAAATTAAAGTATCATGAGGAATGTGCCTTAAGATACTTTGAATTTCATCAGGCATAAGCCGAGAAGTAGCAAAGGCCCTTTCTTCCTCGCTCTCAAACAAACATTCTTCCTTTTCGCGAAACGTTCTCTTGAAAAAAAGTTTGTTGACGAGGACGTAAGAAGGTTGAGGTGCCCCACACCGATCTGTCAATGGAATTGAATCATCGTCCCAAGGACATTTAAAGCGATTCTTGCATGCCTCACTAATTGCTCGAAGCCGTTCTTTTCCTAAAGGAGGCGTCCTCGATATAATTGACCGAGCATCCAAGAATCCCCCCTTCTCGCCCTTGACAGTAAATTTTCGCCTTGAACATGCCCAACAAACTGACCGCAAAATATACAAGATTAATGATATTTGACCTAAACGGCATACAGGCTTGTTTAATTCAATATGACCAAAGTGCTGGAAGCAATCAGCTTGCCCGCACGTGGTGCATCTCAAGTTTCTGTCCGTGACGCCAAATCGAGGGTCGGACAGACCATTTGATTTTGGAAGAGATCGCTCCAAAGTAGATGGAAATAAAACTTGCACTGCTGACAGGTTTCGCACCTCCTTGTCCGTATACAGCGTGAGCTGAATACTTTCAAGAGCGTGCGACATTTTTTTTTTGATTATTGTAATTAAAGTAATAATTAAAAAAAAATAAAAGATAAAAAAATGAGTAGTATTACAATTACAAGAGATAATTTTGTGAGGGTTGAATATTTTTCTACAAATCCAAGAGACTCTAGCTTTGTAACGATTTTCTTTAACAATGGCGCACAAATTCTTTTTGATCGAGAGACAGGTATACTTAGCACTGACATGGGGTACGCAAATGAGTTAAATTCGAAAGATCGTACTGTGTTGAATAGCATGATAGATTCATTTGTACATTTAAATCAGAATGACATGATTTACGAAAAGGGTGCTTCTTCTCCTTTTTCTACTTCTCCTATTCATTCTGATCCTCCTCCTTTTCCTTTCCGAACATTACCTACTCCTACTTCTCCTAAATATTCTCGATTCCTCGCTTTAAGAAGGTCGCAATCGTCTCCTCTAGGAGGAGGATCAAAGAAGAAAAAGAAGAAGAGGGGAAATACAAAGCTGTCGAGACAGAAAAGCAGGAAAAACAGAAACAAAAACAAGAACAAGAGAAATCGTCTATAAATTATTTATTTTGCACCACATTCATAACAAAACACTACGTGTCCCCCGCACTCGCAGCACGCGCCTTCGTCATAAAAGCCCCGATGTTCACAAACGCAAATGGGATCTTTTCCTTCAATCATTTTTGACAAATCTAGCGTCAAATAAATTTCTATGTAGCCTAGAGATACAGATATTTCTATACCAAAAGCTTTTGGATAAAGTACATTTGATAACCTTTGAATAAACTCTGGTTCTTTCATTACATCAATAAATGAAACAGTTGTCATTGACGGAAAATACGCGTCTTTTTCAACTCTAAATGCAAGTGCTCGTTTCTTTTCTTGCAAGTCTTTTAAAATCCTTGATTTTTCTAAAGCAACATGATTTGCAATAAGTCTTAATAATGGAATTCGTTTGCTAATAATTTTTTTAAGGTGATTGTCCGCATCTTCTTCTTTAAGAGATTCACATTTAGTGAAGGAAGGAAAAGGAAGGCGAGCGATCTCTTCCTCCAAAAAAATCATTTTTAGTTATTTTCTTTTGTTAGTTTTGTGTTTTTGTTTAAAATTTTTTTTGTAATTTTGGTTCGTTCGTCCTTGGTTTGGAACTTATAAGGAAAGACATAAAACAAAGAATAAATATAAAATAAAGACAAAGAAAATGAGTGATGACGAAAATGATTCCGTTCACACTCCAACGCAATCTGAATTTGCAACATTTGAAATTTTAGCTAACCGCGATTACACAAACATGTCCAAGAAAAAACCTAGGCGCAAAGATTTGAATTTGAGAGGATCGTTTCCAGTTGACGTTGTTGAAGAGGAAGATGACGAACCGCCTCCAGCCGATCTAGAAGAAGAAGAAGAAGAAGAGGACCAGAGAGCTGAGCCACGGGAAGAACAGGATGCGGCGAGCGAGCATTCTCAACATTCAGACAATGCAAACTCCAACAATAATGAAAAGGAACATGATAGAGATAGAGACAATCAAGATAATCGAGACAAGGAAAGTATTCGTTCCGAATCGAACGATGATCAAAGATCTCAGCTTCCGACTTCTTTTGAGGCCAAAGCTAAAGAAACTTTTAAAGCAACCAACCCCAACCCTAAGCCAAAAAAGGCCTATTTTGAATCCGTCGAGAATGAACGTCGCGACGAAAAGGAAGGATTGCTGACTGAGCTCTTGTCTCTCGCTGAAAGCGGACAATGCAAATTGGTACGAACCTTGACTATGAAAGATTCACTTGAAGAAATTAGTTTTCAGTACGATCGCTGCCAATCCGAGATTGAGGCGAGGCGCATGGTCAATCTTGCCAAGTCTTCTATTGACGTTGGTGCTGGATTGATCGAGATGGTCGCCAAAAACTTTGGGTTCCCTTTGCTTGACGGATACCATAAGTCCTTGTGCAGCGACATGAACCGTTTTGATCGGCCACTCACAAAAATTTACAAGAAATACTGGCGCCGCGGCGCGCAAAAGCCTGAAATGGAACTCGCAATGATTGTTATTGGAAGCTTTGGATGGACAGTCATGAGCAACATGATGAAGGACGGAAGCTACTTGAAAAAATTTTTTGGGGGAAAGGGCAAGGCGAAAGAGGACGAGGCAAAGGCAAAGGAAAAGGAAATGGAAATGGAAGCACTTAAAGCCAAGTTTTCGTCGTCTTCATCGTCTCCTCCGGCGACGCCTCCATCTCCATCAACAACAAATGGAAAGAAAATGATGAGACCGCCTAGCGCAAGCATGAACTTGACGTCCCCTTGGACACAAGTTGCAAGCTCTCCAAAAATTGAAGTTATTGACGAATCAAAAGAACAGCAAGACAAGGAAACTGCATCTGCGCTTCAAAGTTTAAAACTGAAGGAAATTGAAATGGAGAAGAGAATGGAACGGTTGAGCAAGATGGAAGAGGACATGTCTAAGCGTCTTGCTGCGGCTCGGTCTATTCCACAAAAGAAAATCAAGATCCCTAATTCTTCTTCTACTAATAGGAGGAAGATGCATAAAAAGTCTCTCGCAGAACTTGCTCAAGAAGAAGAAGAAGAAGAAGAGGATGAAGACGATGACGAATCGTATCAAGATGACGATGAAGATGAGCAAGAGGAAGATGAAGATGAAGATGAGAAAGAAGCTGAAGAGAAGGAAAGGCAGAGGGGGGAGAAGGAAAAAGAGAAGGAGAAGGAGAAGGAGAAGGAGAAGGAACAATCCGAGCCTCGTCGCGTTGTCGTCATTTCATCTCCACCTGCGTCGGGCCGCAGAAGCGGTAGAAAAGGTGGTCCGAAACAACCTGTCGTGAGGTTGTAAAATAAAATAAATTAGTGCAAACATTTGCTATCCTCTTCCAATTTCGCATACTCTTTTTCATCAATGTCATTTACTAATCCAAATTCTTTTCTTATGTCTTCAACATTTTTGCATTGTTTAATTTTGAAGGCAATTGTCTTTGCCATCAGTCGCCTTAGCATTCCAAAATCAATGTAGTCAGCAAATTCAAAAAGATTCTTAATTTCATCATCTTCTTTTGAATCTGAATTCAATAAATTCACAAATTCATACTCTTGTTGAGAGACGAGTTCAGAAAAGTATACCGTAGTGTCCGGAATGGGTTCTTGCTTCAGTACTTGATTTTTATTTTGATTGATTATAGCACAAAACTTTACGGCATTCAACAACGTTTTTAAAGTTACCGGAAGCTCTTGTTCTTGTGTGGTGTGAAGCTTCAGCATTTGAAGCACTGGACTCATGTTTACGAATGAACTTGTCAAATAATATTTAAAACCATCTAGAGTAGTCACGTTCATTTCTTTTCATTTGTTTGTTTTGTTTGATTAAATATGTAACGTGATAAGTATAATAAAAAGATTTTAAAATGACAGTCATTGTTGCACTGCTGTCCGATGACAATGAAGTGGTTGTAGGTTCAGACAGCGCGGGGATTTCCGATTCTGAGCTCGAAATTCGCAGCGACCCAAAACTCTTTGTTAAAAATGGTTGCATATTTGGATTTTGCGGATCTTATCGCGTGTGTCAGCTCGTCCGGTATCATTTCAATTTTCCAAAATTTGACGTCAAGGAAAAGTTAGACCCGATGGAATACATGGTTACAAAAGTAATTGTTCCGCTCCGCGCATTATTGAAGGAATTTGAAGTTGACAAGGAATCAGAAGATTTCTCATTTATTATGGGATTTAAGAAGAACTTGTTTGTGGTGTCTGCGGATTTGCAGGTTGCATCGCAAAGGGATGGATTCTGTGCCATCGGAGCGGGTGCTCAAATTGCAAAGGGGGCATTATATGTAGCGAAGAAAGCTGGTTGTTTTTCTGGAAAGAATGCGGTTGTGATGGGATTAAAAGCGGCAGAGCGGTATTCGACGGACGTAAGGGGGCCCTTTGTAATTGAGACTATTTGATTTCAACAACTTTCTTCTCTATTCTCTCTTCTCTCTCTTCTCTCTCTCTCTTTCACTTTTATTCAAGTAAGTATTTAACGGCGCATGCTGCGGCTGCGGCTGTGGCTGCGCTTTGAGGGGCTGCGGCTGCGGCTCATGCTGCGGCCACCCTTGTGCGCACGCCATGCCTTGGCCGCGGAGCGGATCAAAGACTTGCCAGTTTTGCCGTGGTGCTGCGCGGCGTACTTCATGACGAACTTGTTGTACGTGGTCAGCTTGCGCTTTCTCGCTCCGCCCTCCATTTCGCCGCCGCCAAACATGCCGTTGGGCCGCGCGGGACCGTACATACCCTCCGAAAACGCTACACCCCCAAGGTTGGCCTGATCCAACTCGGCTTGCGTGTTTCTCTGAGCCACGTAAAGCTGTTGCTGCAGGTCATCAATTTCGTCTAAAAGCATATCCTCCTCATCGGCTTCACCCTTGCACGCCTGGGGGCACGGTCTGCGGCAGCGGCCAGTCGTCTGGCTGCGGCGCTGACCGGGAGGGCACGAGCGGCGGCGACGCGGGGACTTTTTGCCACCGGCCAGCTCGACAATTTCGGGGACTTCGACCTGATCAAAAACTTCGGACGGAGCGGACATTTTTTTCTTTTCAAAATCGATAAAGAGTTAAATGCTTTTTTTTATTACTATGCATGGATTTCAATTTTTGTCATTGGCACCAAACCGCGAATCCGACTTTTTGGAGTTGGAGTCAATTCCATTCTCGACCTCTTTTTAGGATGTTTAACATCTTCGTCATTTTTCTTGTCCTCTTCTCTGGAACGTTTGGTTTCTTGTTGATGTTCAGCTTGAACGGAAATAGAAGGTTCAGTCTTCTTGTTCTTCCGCCTCTTTTTAGAAATAACGGCCATGTCCTTTTTAATTTCGTCTGCATTTTCATCCACGTACTTGTCAATTCCATTGTCAAAGCACCACTTCAGAAAACACAATTGCCCCACTGTGGAATGCCTGTTCTGTCCGTCCGCTTCAAAATAAACGTGAGTTCCGCGGCGAAAAGGGTCAAAGAGAAGACGGTGGCCACTATGAAGTTCTGATGAATAGGACACATGCGGGTCAACAATCCGCCTGGTCTTCTCCTCTTTATCCTCTTTATCCTCTTTATCCTCCTCCTTTTTCGCATGTGTATTTGAGTCAATAGATTTGATGGGGCGCAAATACGAAATAGGATTTCCCTTTGTAAAGTTTGTAACTGCCCAATCAAAGCTTCTTAATCTAGTCTGCTTTTTAGTGCCAGACTCTTCATTCATGTTTGCAATCACGCTTAACATTTCGGGAGTAAAAAAGTTTGACTTGACCAACTCTCGCAATCGTTGCATTTCCTTTTGATTCATTCCATAAAACGATCTCCGATTTGTTTTTGCATCAATCTTAATTTGAGGTTTTATGTACCAAAAGCATCCTTCTGAAATTGTTACATCCTCCTTTTCAGGGCTCTTGCGTTCTCTTGACGCCTTGACTCGTGTCTTGACTGCAACAAACGAGCTCATTCTTTATTTAATAAAGTTATTGTATTTTACAAATAAATAATAAATGAATTTTTGTAATAAAATGAAAATGTATAAAAGATGGCTCCTGTTTTTCTCGTCTTGACAACTGGAAAATGGGCGATAGAAGGCGATGTAAAGAAAAGGGAGTTTTTTAAGAAAAGCATTGCGGAGAGAACATGGGAAAAGGAAGTAAATGAAAATGTTTGGATTGGCGATTGGTCAGAAACGACGTTTACGTGCAATTCGAAATTAGGCAGAACAAGAAACAAAGATAAAAATCAGTATGCAGGATGGTGGATTAAAATCTTATCGGTGTCTTGGTGAAACTCGTAATGGAAGGCAGTGCTCCCAGAGATGCGTTTCTCAAGCAGGGGAAGATTTTTCGTTTTGTGCAGAGCATGTTAATCAAAGGTCTTTGCGTCTTTCAGATTTTCGAGCTCAACCTGCTCAAGCATACGTTTGGAGACAACTTGGAATTGGGGGAGCTTTAGAAGAAGCAGAACAAGAAGAACCGGAACGAGGCGGACCAGAAAAGGAAAAGAAGCGTCGTAAAGATAGAAATCTGCGCGACTTGGCAGATGACGACGAGAACATACATACGATTGAAATCCAGCGTCCTCTCGTTCAGGCAATCTCAATGTTACGAACTTGGGCAGAGTCACCAACGAAGAAAGTAAAGATTGAAGATAATTTAGGAAAAACTATATATGAATTTCTGGCAGCTCAAAAATTTAAAAAAAATGACAAAGTAAAAATAGTAGAACTAAAACCGCCCTTACCTCATGTAAAAAAGTTTACAGAAACGGTCGTAAATGAGTTTTGGCGAGGATCCATGAAAACTGTTGCATCCTTTATTGATAAAGAGAAGGAAAAAGAAAACGAAAAGGAGAAAGAAAAGAAGGAGAAGGAGAAGGAAAGAGGACAAGAATTCATTCTTTCAAAAACAGAAAAGGATTGCCTTGATCATCTAAATCGAGTTTATAGCATTGATGACAAGGAAAGTGTTTTGGGAATTACATTTCCAGTTCTTTCAAGTTGGGTGTGGCAAAGAGTTGTACAAACTCAAGATGTAGAAAGGCGATCTGAATTAGTCAAGAGATTTGTTGAGGAAATGGCGGAGAGCAAGGGATTATGTCTACAAGGCAACATAACGAGATTAATGAACGTCTTTTCAGGATTAGATGCCGAGGTCAGTTTACAAGATGTTGACTTGTTTGACACGGGTCCGATATCCGATTCGTACATGCAGCAGCAAGTTGCAGCCGCTGTGACTCGATTTGGGAAGAAGCTATTATCGTATGAAGAACTTATTGCCACAGTACACGTCTTAATGAAAAGAGCTAATGCATCAAAAGAAGTATTGGACGATTGGCTAGGGGCAATTGAAGATTTGGTTACAGTCAGACCCGAAGATAAAAAATAAGTTTTTGGAGAACACAAATAAAAAAAAACAAAATGAAACTTCTTACAAAATCCGAAGTGATTGGAAAGTTAAGTGTTTTTAATTATCCACTTGACATCGTAAAAGAGTATTATGATGAGCACGGCATTACTGATGGCGTTGAAGTTCAAGATCTTCTTAGTGAAACCAGATATTTCTATACTGATAACGCGAGACTTTTGACTTTTGAAATTGCAAAAAAACTGAAGAAAGGCCAAACTTTCGGAGCATTGGTCGGCCAAACATTTTTAAACTTTACCGATGTTGATAATCGCATTGGAAACATTGAAGAACTTGAAATTACCAATTTTTATAAAGGAGATGGTAAGACGCTTACGAGCGCAATCACGTCTAAGTATGACGAGATTGAGTTTGATGGATCTTTTAATGCTGATTATGATTCGAGGAAGGGATGTTACGTGACTGGTTCCGGATCCGACCCAATCATAGTTTTTGATCTTAAGAGCACGAGCCGGAGTCGGAGCAGAAGCAAGAGCCGGAGCCGGAGCAGAAGCAAGAGCCCTTTAAAGAAAAGGCGTGGACGTCCCTTGGGATCCAAAAATAAGATTTCAAAGGCTAATAGTCCTTGCGAAAAGGGAAAAGTTCGCGATCCTGTAACAAAGAGATGTAGAGAAAAGAAAAAACCTGGTCCTAGGCCCCGTAGATCAAGATCCTTGTCAGGAGGAGGTTGCCAAAAATACTGCCCTCAACGATGGCGCATTAATGAAATGACAGGAAAACGTGTGTATGATTTCAATCACGTGTTTTACGAAAATTGGGTTGTTCCCAATGGTAAATTGGGCATGCAAAGACAAAATGGATGGAAATGCAGTTATTGTAGTTGCATAACATACTAAATATGAAATAAAAATGCATTCTCTTTGTTCCAAAAAAATTAGAAAAAATAGGAGTAAAAGTAAGATTAGAAGTAGATCCTTGACTGGTGGATCTAAAGTTAAACTAGTTTCCTTTTCAAAATCTGACAAGTCCGGTAAAAAGTACATGGTCCGTTTACAAACTTTGGGTGGAAAAACGAAAACGATTCATTTTGGTGACAGTACAATGCGCGATTACACATCCTTCTCGCCCCAAGAAAAAAGCAAACACAAGTCCGCCTATTTGTCCAGACACGCAAAGAGGGAGCATTGGAACGATCCGACAACGGCTGGATTTTGGAGCCGGTGGATTTTATGGGGAAATACTTCAAACATCAAGAGCAATCTAGCGAGTACGCGGAAACGGTTTAATCTTTAATTAGTTATGTGTTAAAATGCAAAGACTCCCTTTTGTATCCATGTATTTGCCTGCGCATCCCCAACAACATACAACCCCTCTTCCTTTAACACGCGAAAATCGCTTCTCCCATTCACTCTTGCCTTTAAAACAAGTAGAGTTTCATGTGCATCAAGTCCTGAAGGCTTTATCTGAGAAAGAAGAGTTAAATGAGAATGGGGCATAATGTCTTGAACAAAGGACGAGTTTGGTTTCTTGGTTTTCTTATTCTTGTCATTTTTTTCGCCTTGAATAAAGAGGGGCCGTTCCTCGCCTAAAAACTTGTAAGATAAGACGCCGGCTGCTACAGGAAGCCTATCTTTTCTTGATTTTGAAGACGACATGATTGAAAAGTAGAGAGGAAACGAAGACTGCTTTTCTGGTTTCTGCAAAGTCAAATTCATTTTTGTCGACAAGGTTGCAATAAAGGTCGCCTCCTCAATTAAGAATCGTTTCATAAAAATATCCGAAAACGAAAAGGCTTCCGCGACATTTGATAAAGAATCAAGTGTTTTTTGGGAACCTGCTGGAAATGAAGCACTGGATACATAATTTTGCTGCAGGAGCGACACAAACATGTCTGAATCTCCTGAAGAAATGACCAATGATTTTTCAAACGATTTTGGAGTTGCAGCGCACATTTGAGAGCATGATATAAACAAATTGAACGCCTCGTCCGCAGAACTTAAGGGAGCTCCCTTTCTGGCTGTCTTCTTTGTAGTTGCCAAGAGCTGTAGCGTGTTCAAAGCAAGTCTTACATTTTGATTTGAATTTATTAAAATGCTTGATGCTGTTTCCGGAGATAGTTTAAGTCCATAGACTTCGCCCGCTTTAAACAAAATTCTCAAAATCGTATTTGAATCATTTTGTCCCATTCGAACATGAAAACAGGCTTCGCGAAACGATTTGTTTGCAGGTTCAAAAGCGTCGTCGCACGTGAAAATCATGGCAATTTTTGATGCCTTAACAGCTTTTAGTAAAGACGTTCTCTCCTCCCCGGAAAATCCCTCAATGCATTCAATAAGAGCGCACCAAGGTTTTCCCGACAAACTCTTTTTTTTAGACAAATTTTCGATTGCTACAGAAATTGAATCGTCGCTCTCTTTTGACAAGTCTAGAATGCGGTCATCCCATTTTTGATAGAGGGCTTCTTGAATTGCCAAACTAGCAAGTAATGTTTTTCCGCATCCGGAGGGACCTGAAAGTAAAAGAGCTGGCTTTGTTCTTGTTGTTGGTGAATTTAGGTATTGCAGAATTGATTTTTTGGCGTCTACGTGTCCTAAAACGGTATTAAGTGTTTTGGGCCTAACAATATCAATTAGTAATGTATCTTGAGTCTGAGTTTGATGAGTTTGTATTTTGGATGGTAAGGATGTCAAAAAAGTTAAATCAGGAGGTCGAAGAATTTGCTCGACAGTAAGCGATGTTAATTGAGGTGTAATCTTGGATTTTTTTTCTGATTCTGTACTCCCGTCTTTTGCTTTTGCAAAGTCAAACAAAGATCGCTTCATTTTTTTACGGATTCATAAAAAACTTATAAAATGAATTAAGTTATTTTGTCATGTATTCATAATACTCTTGAAGTTCCTCTTCCGTCGCATTTTCTGGAAACTTTTTTGAACGTTTGGGACTTTTGCTCCTGCTTCTGCTTCTGCTTTTGCTTTTGCTCCTGCTTCTGCTTGTACTTCTGCTCCTGCTTCTACTTCTCTTTCTAAGATGTGTGCTTAGATAAAAAAATAAATCTTTTTCATTTACATTGTCATTAACAATTGGTTTAAAATTTAGTTTCTTGTAAAATTCAACTGATTCTTTAACGGATTCTACTTGTATTTCTGAAGCTCCAAACTTTTCCGCAATTCGTTTTGCTTCCTTTATCAATTCAGTACCTGATTTGTATTTATGTCCACACAACTCGCATTTTGAAGAGCATCCACACAAGTAATCAATCTGAAGTACCTTTTTCTGTTTCTTACCAACACCATTTACAAATAGTGCACCAAACATAAATCCCTTCAATTTTTCGACATTTTTTAGAGTTGTAAAGAAGACTTGCGTCCTCTTACCTGACGTGTCATACGAAAAAGATGAATACATTTGCAACCTACATTTTTCAAGTTCATCTATTAAATGTTCGGCATTTGCAAACATCAGTGATCCACAACATTCTGCAAGCTTTTCGGCAAATTTATCTTGAAAAGAGTACCCTAATTCTAATTTTACGGCGTCTCTACCGACAATAGTTTTTACCTCAATGTTTGAACACACATGTGTACTTTTTTGAGGTAAGACATCGTCGTCTTCATAAAAAACACGAGGCATTTTTATTTTTTGCCTTTTTTATTTGTTAAATTTTATAATATCAAAATTCAAAATGTTTCTTTTATCCTTTTACTCGTCCGCGAATCCAACAGATGACTTTATGTATTGTAAATCAGTGTCTGGGGACAAAGAAACAGATGTAGCATCAATACCAAATCAAAAAATAACTTTAGAAACCCATCCGTCTCTTTTGCAAACAACAGCATCATTTTTAGACTTTAAATCCTTTTTAAGTCTTTCAATGACGTCCCGAGCAGTCAGCGAAAACTTGATCTTAATGTCGCCACCTTTAAAAATTTCTTTAAGCAGACCTACAGGAAGCATTGGGTTTACAAAAAAGTTACGGACTCTTGAAAAATTTAGACATTGTTTTTCCTCAGTTACATTATATTTTCAAAATAAAGAAGGGTTTTGGATATCAAATATAGTACAAGAATTTCTTCAAAAACTGACGTCTTGTCGATCATTGCGATTTGAACAATCTTCTGTTCTTTTCATTAACAATGATTTAAAATTTCCCCAACGGCTAAAAACTTTGATTCTGGACTCCCAATGTCATAAGCTTGGTGTTGGATCCTTTGCGCATTTTGGAGAGCTCAAATTCCTAAGCAAGCTTTCTCTTCTCTCGACCATACATTCAAGTTGCATTGATGATCTGACCAAGTTTTTGTCGACGCATTCGCTGCGCAAATTCAAGATCGGAAGCGCAACATTATCGATGCTGCAGCCCGGAGACGCGTCAAAAATAATCTTGTCGATCAGGAAACTCCAAAAGTTTTCGCTAGTCAAGACTGACTTTTACGAAACCGGAGTGGGACACATCGGACACATTTTACCGCTCGAACCTGAGGTGTTTGCTGCGATGCAAAAGCTTCTCGTGACAAACACAAACTTGTTTTCGTTTTCGATTCGAAAACTTGGGCGTGTGGACGAAAAATGCTGGAAAGCACTTACACCAACAATTAAATTGAACAGAATTACGATATTAAAACTTGATCAAAATCATTTGTCATGGACATTTTCCGATTACGAGGATTTCTTCTTAAAATTTCCAAATTTAAGAGTTTTAAATCTGAACTACAATCACTTTACACAGTACAACTCTTTGAGACTCTGTTCTTCAATCAAGAAATTGTCTAAACTTGAACAAATCGTCTTTGGTGGAAACGAAATAGGTGACGAAGGCGCTCAAAATTTAATTACGTCTCTGCCTTCATCAATGGAGCAAATCTTTCTCTTTGGGTGCGATATCGGCGATGCTGGTGCATTAAAGCTCTTTGCGAAATTGTGTGTTAGCGAAAAATTTTCAAAAGTGTGGGCCTTGGGACTTAACGGCAATCCAATTTCAAACGTCGGAGCAAAAGCGCTTTCGAATTGTTTAAAAACAAATCCATCGCTTGCAGACATTGGATTTTCATTCACAAAAATGACCGACATGGGCATTGTAGACATTGCATCTTCTCTCCAATTTTCAACTCATCTGCGAAATATTTATCTTTTTAACCAAGGAAACAAATGCGCAATTTTAACGACAAACTATTCCAGAAGGGAATTGACTGCAAATCTTCCATCCAACGCAATTGCGTGCTTTGACGTTTCAAGTGCAAGACATATCAAGACGTTAAATCAACTTTAAACATTGCGGCCTTTCTAATAATAATTATAATTGCAACGACTCGATTAATGACCGTTCGCCCCCCGCATTATACTTTTTCGTCAAGGCCGGTAAGTACAGCTTAAAGTACCAAGCAAAAAGCTTAGGTTTCAAAAAGGTTTGATAGTATGCCTTGTCCACTTGCAAATGCGTTATCCATGTTCTTGAAGGGCGCCACACGACGAACCAAATGTCTTCAATCACTGCATTTGCATACTTGTTTTCATTCAAGTACCCGCAAATGCCTTGCACTTGGTCCTTGTAATAGGTTGGAACGCCATGTTCGTATTTTGCATACGGAGAAACCAGTGCGTCAAAATTGTCTCGTGTTGGGCACTTGAATTCAACAAGAGAAACTTTTTTGGAACCGTCGGCGTCCTCATAATACAAGATGCCGTCGGGCGAGACTGCGAGCCACGGCTCTGCAGCAAATTTGATTGCATTGTCCTCCTTCAGCTCGAAAATGGGATTGTCGGAATCTGATCGCCCAGCGAAAAAATAGCGCGCAGACAAGAGCTCCTTGAACCATTTTATGAAGGACTCGCGCGCGTGAGGCTCGTGCTCGTTTCCCCACACTGTCAAGGCGTTTCCGTTAAATGTGCCCCAAAGCTTTTCTTCTAACAGTTGGTTGGGTGATTGGTACGGATTGGACCCTGCAGCTGCACCAAACACAGACGCAGTTAGTGAAAGCTTGCGCACTTCAAGCCATTCTTTAGAGCCTTGTTTTGCTTCTCGTTCTGCATTGCACTCGTCTTGGCTTCTCTTGACAAACTTTTCGTAAAATTGTGTCGCAGTTAAAGGATCAGGCTTTTCAATCTTAATTGTAGAAATTAACTCTGTTTGTTTCAGCTGCTCCTTCTCTTTCTCTTCTTTTAACAAATCAAAGTCTCGAAAGCGCGGAAATGTATTAAGGTAAATTGAATGATGGTCAGGATTTAATGAGCTAACTGTAGTATTAAAGAGAACGATACCCACGGCACATTGAATGTCTGTGTTGTCGTGAGGCTTTTCTTTATTTTGAATTTCATCTAAACGTCTCTTCTCGCCCCTCTTCTCCTTGTTATTGTTGTCCTCATTTTTTCCCTTTTCCTTGTCTTCGCTTTCTTTACTGTCTTCAAGTTTGGCAACCCCAACCTGAATGCCTTGAATCATTGTCCAATCAACTTGGTTCAAGTCTGCTTTGCTTATAATGGAGAACATTTTGTTTTGTTTTGAATTGTATTAATTTGAATTTATTAAAACCTAAAAAAGAAGGGAATTTTTTTATACTTTTTTGCAACAATACACATAATTCCTTTACATTTACCAATCGCATTTTCTGCCTCCTCCCATTCTTCTGCTCCTGCTCTTGCTTTTGCTTTTGGGGTTACGGCAGCGCTTTGTGTCCCGATCGAATACCTTGCCTTTGCTGCACCGGGAACGCGAACGCGACCCGTGCTTCTTGTGTTTCTTACCACCTTGAAAAAGGGCTGCTGCTTGAGCTTCGTTAGCAGCCGCTTCTGCATCCGAAAGTGAAGAATCTTGACGTTGAGCTGCTCTGCCTTGTAATAATAACCTCGTGCGTTGTGCATCTTGTCTTGCGAGTTCGTTCTCTTTTGGTGAAAGTGGTCTTTCACTTACAAGACTACTTAAACCTTTTTCCATTGAATTTGCACTGAGAACTCTTGATAAATATTCGTTCTTAACATCCGAAAAAGGTTGAACGCCAGAAGATGCAGAAGCGCCCGAAAAGCCTGTCTCCCATCCTAAAGGAGACGTGTAGCCTTCTGTGCGGTCTTTGCGCCAGGATCTCGCGTCTTCGCCTGATCCAACGGCAACACCGGACAAAGCTTCCATGATCATGTACGCAAGCTTCTTCTCCTCAATAGCGGCCTGCCATTCGTACGAAGCGGCGAGTTTTTCATCACCCACGGCAAGAGCGGCTTCGGTCTGATTGATCTTGTCATCAATACCATGGGCGTACTCAACGATCCACTGCGGCAAAGTGCCGTCGTTCAAAGTCTGGTCGTACGCCTTGACTTCTTCAAGCAAGCGCGTAGCGTCATATCGAGACAGGCTCGCCTTCATCATTTGCTTGTGAAGCTTAGCAAGCTTTTCGTAGGCAGACTCTGCGCCCGTAAATGAAGGCTCCGAAATGTACTGATTGATGGCATCGTAGTCTTCGTTTCTTGTCGCGCCAGAATACGGAAAATTCTTCTTTTTCGGTAATTGTCCCAAATCTCTTTGGCCGAACGCGTCGACGCCAAACTCGCCGCCTCTCATTTTGCGCGAACGCGAAGAAGAGCGGCGACGGGAAGCGGACTTGCGGCGCGGAGAGTAGCGGCGCTTTGCCTTGTGCTTTGCGCCGCCATCCATAACTTCAACAGGTGCAGCAGACTCGATTACGACAGGAGCCTCGACAACCGGGACAACCGGAGCCTCGACGACCGAAGGAACGTCAACAGGAACTTCCATTTTTTTTTAGATAGGTAGAGAAGCAAAGTTCTTTTTTTCTTTTATACAAACAATTAATTACAAAATTAAATAATTCTCAAATGTCCAAAGTATTCATGTGACAAGAGTCTTAAAATAAAATTATCATTTTGCCATCTTTGCGTCATGGACTTTTTTTGTGTTTCTAAATTGAGACGCGATTGAGATGTGCAGAACTCTGGCGATGAAAACATGGTTTCGTCAAAGAAACTGTCGCAGAATAAGAGGAATGACGCACCCCAATTTTTGTGGTTTGCATACATTTTTAATTCGGCAAAAAGTAAGTGTACATCAAACATGTCACATCTGTTTGATGACAAGCCAAATTTTTTGCTGGCGTTTTGTAAAGATCGACTATTTAAATGCCAGTCAAATTCATTTGCCCTTTCAGATGTGGAAACTTCAAAATCAATCAAAATAGTTTTAATTCTCGACGATAGCTTCCAACTTCTTGTTATTATTTTTTCTGATTCTGATGTTAATGTATTGGCAAGATGACTCGGTGGCCATTCGTATTTACAAGAAGAAGACGAATTCACATGATCATAATCCAAAAGTATATTGTCTGCCTTTAAATCATTATGACGAAATGAAAGAAACGTTAGTTGCAAAGATCCTATGGTATATAAAATTTGAAAAAGTATTTCGCGGAACCACAAGTCGTGTAGTTCGCACGTACTCGTCAAGACGCTGCGAAAATTGAAATAACCGAATAAACCAGATGCTTTTTTTGTGGTAAGAAAAGTACCTGAGTCTGAAATAGAAGAGTCTTCAATCTTTACAACTCCGGAAACGTTTTGTAAATTTATTAATTTTAAGTTTTGAATTTCATCTTGCAATAAAATTTGTTTTTCTTTTGTAATTGCAGTTTTTAGTATATAACGAACACCATTTTTTTCAATCTCCCTTACATTTTCCATTTTATTAACTATGTACGTTGCATTAAGCGTTATTTAAAGTGCAAAAAAAAAACAACTTACACTTAGAAACAAAAGCAAAATGGATCACATGAAATCGGATAATTTTGGTGAACTTCTTGCTGCTCTTTCTGGATCTGGAAATAGTAACCCAGGAGCAAGTTCAAATGATGCATCGCATGTCGTTCACGTTTCACAACAAGGAAACAATGGCAAAAGAATGCATTCACAACAACAACAACAACAACCTGATTTTCAGCATCAACAACAACAACAGACACAACAACCTCAGTATGTTTGGCAAGCTGTGCCTCCGCAAGCTGCCCCTCCCCCTGCACAACACCACATGATGCAAATGCAAATGCCGACTTCTCAATTAAATTATGGATATCCAATCTCTCAGCAATTGCAAATGCAACCGCAACCTCAACCGCAACCTCAAGCGCAACAATTTTTTCCTTCTCCTCCTTCTCATCCTCATCCTCCTCCTTATCACAATCAAATCAATCAAGCACCGGCAACAACTATGCCAATTGATGCTCCTGCTGCATTATTAAAAGAAAGAATACCTACCACTAAAAAGTCATTTCCAATTGTCCTGCTTACGGTATCACTTATACTTCTTGGATTTGCGGTTTTGGCCGTATGGTATTACTCAAAAAAGAATGTCTTGGCAAATGCCGTGCCCTTGTTAAGAGACTCTTTAGAAGATAAAGAAAATGAAGAAAGTCGCTTGCCTCCACCTAAACTTTTCTTAGTAAGTGAGCAGGAAGATGATGCAACAAAATTAATGCAAGATTCCCATGTAATCGAGAATTTGGAGAGATATTTATCGGCCCCTCCTTCTATACCTGCACCTGCTCCTTCTCCTTCTCCTTCTTCTTCTTCTTCTTCTTTTCCTTCTCCCTCTCCCTCTACTTCTAAAAATCATGCTCTTATTGCTATTGCTAAGGCTGAAGAGAAGAAGAGAGATTTGAAATCTAAACCTCAACGTCATACAAACAACTCAATGGTGGCACACAACAAGCAAACAAGGTTTACGAAATTGAGCGACGTTCTTGCCGAAGAAGAAGAAGACGAAAAGGTTCATGAAGAAGTTGAAGTTGAAGTGAATGGCTTTAAAAAGAAGATGCCAAAGCGCATTGATTCTGATTCTCCAGAAATTAGCGAATTTATGAAGAAACGAGAACAAGCTGAAAAAGAAAATTTAAAGTGGATTGAATCTCAAAGGGAGAACCCGCGCGTTACCGAGGAGGAAGAGGAAGAGAACGAGGACAATTGATAGACGAAGAGAACGAGGACAACTGATACATCAATACTAAAAGAATTGAAGATACGAACAATACATGCTTCAAACTTATTGAGGTCGATGTTGCATAAAATTCTGCAAGTCTCCAAATAAATTTTTTTAGCTTGAATTTACTTACGAAGGACGCAAGTGGACTCGCAATGTCGGATTCAGAAGACGATTGTAAAAATATTGATGGGTAGATAGCGTGCGTATTGATCAAGCTTGATTTATAAAAATCATCAATTGGTACCCCGTGAAACTCGTAGAAACGTTCCGTCATTCGTTTCATAAACGGGGCGCTAGCGATATACGCGTGAGTAGTTGCTGGATTGGTCTTAAATATATGTTGAAACCCGTTTTTTTCAATTCTTACAGTGTCATTTGCCACAAAAATGTTCGGAAAGGATCCCAAAAAAAGAATTTCAAGTGTCTTGTTCTTGTTAATAAATTGAAGAGCTTCGTTAAATAATTTTTGAATGCGTGTAGTTGACATGTCTGAAGCGAATTCCGCATCGTCTTCAAAGATTAAAGCATGCTGCTCTGAATTTAGTGCAAGTGCGCGCTTCATAACGGCAACATGAGACTCATAGCATCCCTTGCGGCCGTCTGATTGCCGGATGGCGTTAAAAATTTGGATAGGTACTGGGTCCATTTGCAACAATAACAATGGTTGCAGCTTTTCGTTGAGCGCGCGCATGGTGGGCTCCCTGTCCACGCGGTCGGCAATATGTATCACGTGAATGGAGGCAATCATTCTTTGTTTTTTTGTTTTGTTTGATTAGTGAGAGCACTCACGGACAGATGGAGGACAATGACAGACAATTACAACTAAAAACGTATATATACATACTTCGACACGTAAACTTTTAGAGCGCGATTGTGTATTTTAGTATAGTAGTATACTGATTATTAATCAAGTGAGGCGTTATAGTCTAGTGGTCAGGACACGGGGCTTTGAACCCTGGAACCTCGGTTCGATCCCGAGTAATGCCATCTTCGGTATAGTCTAGCGGTTAGGATAGGGCTCTTTCACAGCCTTGACCGGGGTTCGACTCCCCGTACCGAAAACCTTAACCGTATTAGCTCAGTTGGTAGAGCACGGGCCTTTTAAGCCCGTAGCCGCGGGTTCGAGCCCCGCATGCGGTACATTTCCTTTTTTTGCCTTTCTTTTTTTTTGCCCTTGTATTTTTTTGGCTTCATTCTTTTTTTGCCGCCATTCTTTTTTTTGCAAGTTGTTAACCTGGCATTCGAAAGAGATCAACTTGTTTCTTGTATTGCTCGATAAACTCAATGCACGAAGAGCCTTTAAGCAAAGAAGATCGCGACTTGTCAAATAACGTGGGAACACCATCTAGCCACCAAGGCTTTCTCTTTCCTAAAGTCGCGGCATTCTGAACGTGGGTGTCATAGCATAAGGCTTTGTTTTTCTTCAATTTTTCAAGAGCGTCTCTAGAATGTTCGTCTCCCTTTACGTAAAACAAAATGTAGCGTCGAACCTCACTGTCCGCCACCACTGTTAAGTTATCGTCCTTATTGTCATTGTCTTTTTCTACTACATCGTTTTTTGAAATTGGTATGGCAAGGGTTTTTAGAATTCTCTTTTCGAGAAACTTGCTTGCTTTTGAAACCGACATGACAAAACCTTTTATTACTTCTTGACCAAAAAAAGAAAAATGGGTTCTCGGATACGAAAAAGTCGAAGAGGCCGAAGCCGAAGCCGAAGCCGAAGCCGTAAGTCTTTAAAAACTCGAAAGTTAAGACAAAGGAGAAGTCCCTATAAATTAAGGAGAAGATTAAGAAGTCCTCGTTTTTTCAGTTTTAGACGACTTTCACCGCAATTTGCACCTACACCACCAACACCAAAAGCACCACCACCAACACCAAAAGCACCAACACCAACACCAACACCGGCAGCACCAGCACCAACACCAACACCGCAACCTAAAGTTAAAGTACTTTTACAAGTACAGCCAATTAGAATTGTTTCTGCTTCTGAAATTGTAATTCAAAGAGCCGCATCTCAGAAAATTGCTCAAAGCGCCTTGGCAAGTCAATTAGAAGCTCACAAAGAAGCAGACAGGCAACGTCTTTTAAGTTTACAATCAATTGCAGAACAACAAGCAAATGACTTAAAATCAAAAAAGGTAGAAGGAAAAGAAGGAGAAAAAGAAGGAGAAGGAGAAGGAGAAGGAGAAGGAGAAGGAAAAGAAGGAGAAGGAGAAGGAGAAGAAAGACCACTTGTACCTGCAATAAATGCAGCTGGTCCTCAATGTGGATCTTTGGTTTGCAGGAAAAGGGAAAAATGCATTGAAGGAATATGCACGAAAACAAGATTAAATGTAAATTTTCCTAACGACGACGCCTTGGAAGAAATTCGTATTATTGATAATGGTGCTTAATCCTCGTCTTGATCCTCTTGTTCGTCTTGAAGACGTTGCAGCGCAAAAATCTCTAACATTCGTGCTTCCGACGCCATCACCTGCTCTGCATTCATTACAACGGGAGCAAAAGCAGTCAAATCTTCGATTGACCTTGTCCTTTTTTTTGTCGTTGTAGTCGCCAAAGGTTTCAATGCTTTTGCTCTTTCTGCTTTTTTTGCCTTTGCCGGAAATCTTGCAGATTTTAAATCGTTAAAATTGGACTTGAAAAATTCGAGGGCTGCAGGATGCGCCCTTACAACAGAAGGATCAAAAGATTTTAGAGTTAGACCATCCAATGTAGTGACTCTTGACAAGGCAACGTAAGCCTGCCCGTACGCGAATACAGTCTTGTCAATCGCCACCTCGACGCGATCCAATGAACTTCCTTGGCATTTGTGAATTGTTGATGACCAAGCCAGTTTCAAAGGCAGAGCCGTAACCCACGCCTCTCCAACCTTTTTTTCCGTTTTTTCCCAACGGACAAATGGAATCTCAATCGCCCTCTGTTTTCCTCCA